>ERZ1066118.32-NODE-32-length-173836-cov-14.598190_pt1 | contig 173836 bp, 161 predicted proteins | sample MGYA00382765_ERZ1066118 | MGnify/ENA primary metagenome ERZ1066118 (study PRJEB33369, sample SAMEA5778348) | biofilm metagenome | biome: Industrial cooling water; feature: Water cooling tower basin; material: Biofilm | place: United Arab Emirates | collected... | reverse complement strand
AACTACTCAGCCTCGCTTTTTGCTATTCTACCCCTGCAATGTCCAGTAGTGAGTTCAATGCTCAATGTTCAATGTTCAATGCATTCAAAGTCAACTTATTGAAAATTGAACATTGAGAATTGAGCATTGAACATTCTTACTTCTCTCCCTCCGCCTTCATCCTCGGCCTCGGATCCACGAGGGCTTCGGGGGTGAGGCTGGGGATGACTTTTTCGGCCCGGTCGAGGAGGCTGACCATGAAACTCCGCAGAAGCACCACGCCGTGGGGCATTTGTTCGAGAATCATCGAAAACAGGCTGACCGGGTGGTAGGGCACGTCGCCCTGGCCGTCACGGTTGAGGTCGTAGCCTTCGTATTTGTCCCAGTAGTTCTGATCGAAGGTGTTGAGCACGGTCTGGCCGTTGGTGGCCACGTCGAAGGTGTTGCCCTCGAAGGCGTTGCGGGTGAAGGCGTTGTCCATGCAACTGGCCTGCACGCGCACGCCCCAGCCATTTTCGCGAAAGCGGTTCTGGCTGACGGCAATCCGGCTGCTGCCCTCCATGTGAATGCCGACGGTGTTCTTGCGGAACACGTTGTGGTCGATGCGGCTGTCGCTGATGTCTTTCAGCAGCAAGCCGTAGGCGGAGCTGCCCCAGTTTTCTTCGAACACGTTGCCCTGCATGGTTACGCGTTTGGTGTACATCACGGCCACGCCCGCGCCGTTTTCGCGGAAGGTGTTCTGGAAATACCCGTTCTGGTGCGAAAACATGAAGTGCAGCCCGTAGCGGATGTTGCGGCGGCTGAGGTTTTTGCGAATGGTCGAATTGGTGACGAACTCGAAGTAAATCCCGTCGCGGTGGCCGCTGACGCGGTTGTTCCGGACCAGAATCCGGTCGCACTTCCAGGCGTGGACGCCGTTGCCGGTGGTTTGTTCTTCACCGGGCGTCCCGGCGATGTCGTTGGCTTCGACCCGGCAGGCGTCGGAGGCCGAGAGGTACACGCCGAAGTAGGCCCCCCGGATGCGGTTGCCGGTAACGGTCACGCGGCGGGCTTCGAGCACTTTCACGGCGGCCCAGTCGATGAGGCTCGTGGAGCCGGTGTTGCGGAGTTCGAGGCCGCGAATCGTCGCGTCGTTGCTTTTTACGGTGAAAATTTCGCCCTTGCGCTCGGCGTCGAAAACGGGGAAGCGCTCGCCCAGAATCACCAGGGGCTTCGTGACGAGCAGGTTGCGCTCGCGGTAGAGGCCGGGTTTCACGCGAATCGTGTCGCCGGGGGCAGCTTGCTCCAGGGCCTGTTTGACCGTGCGCGTGTTTCCGACCGGCCCGACGATGATCGTGCGGGCGGTGGTCAGGAGCGGCAGCAGCAGGAGAACAAGGATTCTCATGGGTTTTGAAAAGACCGGGGGCTGCTTCCCGCCAGCTTCCCGTCTGCTCCCCGTCAGCTAAAGCAGACGGCAAGACGGGAAAGTCCCTCCGGGACTAAAATTCAATTTATTCATCCAGTCCCGGAGGGACTTTTCACGTTTGCCGTCTGCTTTAGCTGACGGATCGCGGCAGGCGGCGAACAAGCAGCAGGGTGCTCACCGAAACAAAGCCTCCACTTCCTTCCACGATAGCGGTTTACCCGTCGAAAACTGCTTCTTCAACGCCGCTTCATCGGCAAAGGCCGCCACGTCGCCCCGCATGGGGCTGCGCAGGGATTCGTCGGCCACGAACACGGCCTGCCGGGCGTCGAGCAGGGTGCCGGGGTGGGCGTAGTCGGCGACGAGCACGAGGGGCAAGTCTTCGTCCGTGTAGCCCTCGGCCCTGACGTGCTTCACCAGGCAGGCGAGGTCGTCGAACTTGAAGGCCCGGCCTTTTTTCGTCACCACCTCGGCGCTGAATTTTTGGTCCACGATGGTCATTTTGCAGAAGTGGCAGGCGTCCTGACCGTAGCGGATGGGGTCGGGCTGCGGCGTGCAGCCCTGCCCCATCACCGCCAACCCAAGCGTGACCGCTACGGCACCTTTCCGCACACCACGGCGGAATGTCGTCCTGCCCCGTTTCCCCCTACCCCATTCGTAGGCCACGGCCCCGGCCACGAGCAGCCCCGTGGCGATGAACAGCCACCCGCCCCAGTCGGGCACCGAGTACGCGCCGAAGTTGAGCAGGGCTTTGTAGCCGATGATGGGTGGTTGGTAGCTCATGCCCGGTACTTTGATGGGCGCGTCGGGGCTGAGGTTGTGGCCGTATTCGTAGCCCCAGCGGTAAAAATCGACCAGCGCCACCACCCCCGCCCCCACGATGAGCACGAGGTAGGCCACGAGCAGTTTCCGGTTGGCCAGCGCGAACGTGAGTAGTCCAAAGGCCACGTAAAACGCCACCACGTAGGGCAGAATGGCGAATTCGGGGAACATCTCTTCGCGGATGTGCGCCATGCCGATGTAGTGGTTGAGGCCGTTGATGATGTCCACGTCGCCGGTCAGTTTAGTGAGCCAGATTTTCATCACCAGTCCTTCGGGGTACTGCGGTGCCCAGAGGTCGATGCGCCACAGCGGCAGGAAGTACGTACCCAGGGGCAGCAGGGCCGCCAGACCGACGGCGGCGCGGGAAAGAGGATTCAACGGGGTCATGGTTTTTAGGTTGAAGTTTAGGGTTCAGGGTTTGGGGTTTAGCGTATTTTTAACTCTAAACCCTGAACCCTAAACCCCCTCAGCGCGCCGCCACTTTCTGCTCGGCCTGGGCTTCGGGGTTTTTGCCCGTGTGCCAGGAGAGTTTGACGGGGCTGTTGGCGGGCGACACCCGCACGTACCCCTGCATTTCCTGGTGGAGGGCCGAGCAGAAGTCGGTGCAGTAGATGGGCACCACGCCCACGCGGTCGGGCTTCCACTTGAAGGTCTGCGTTTCGCCGGGCATGATCAGGATTTCGGCGTTGGTGCTGCCTTTCACCGCGAAGCCGTGCGGTACGTCCCAGTCCTGTTCAAGGTTGGTGACGTGGAAGTACACCTCGTCGCCGAGTTTCACGCCCTCGATGTTGTCGGGCGTGAAGTGCGAGCGGATGGCCGTCATGTACACGTGCACCTGGTTGCCCTGGCGCTCCACGCGGCTTTCCTTGTCGCCCTTCGTGGCGTACTTGTTCTTATTTTCTTCGATTTTGAAAATCTTCGCCGAATTTTTCGCGATGAGGCTGGCCGGAATCGCCTCGGCGTAGTGCGGTTCGCCCACGGTCGGGAAGTCGAGCAAGAGCTTCATTTTATCGCCCGAAATGTCGTAGAGCTGCGCCGACTGGGCCAGTTCGGGGCCGGTGGGCAGGTAGCGGTCTTTCGTGATTTTGTTGTAGGCGATCACGTACTTGCCGTGGGGCTTTTTGGTCGGTCCGCCGGGGATGCTCAGGTGGCCCACCGAGTAGTAGGTCGGGATGCGGTCGAGGACTTTCAGGTCCTTGATGTTCCACTTGACGAGTTCGGACGAGACGAAAAACGACGTGATGGCGTTGCCCTGCCCGTCGAATTCGGTATGGAGCGGCCCGAGGCCGGGTTTCTGCACCTCGCCGTAGAGGGCGGCTTCGTACTTGAGGATGGGCGTGCCGTCAAATTCCCCGTCGAACGTTTTATCCGCGATGGCTTTCTGGATTTTGTCGAATGAAAACACCGGAATCACCGCCGCCAGCTTGCCCGAACCGACGATGTACTCGCCGGTGGGGTCCACGTCGCAGCCGTGCGGCGACTTGGGGCAGGGAATGAAGTACACCAGGCCGGGGCACTCCTTCGGGTCGAGGGTCACGACCGAGGTTTCGATGGTCGAGGTGGCCTGGTGGGTTTTTTCGTCGTACACGTTGTGGGCGTAGCGGGCGGGTTCTTTTTTGCCTTTCCCCTGCTTGAGGTACTCCTCGGCCTTTTTCCAGTTGACGGCCAGGATGAAGTCCTTGTCTTTCTGCGAGGCGTTCACTTCGAGCAGGGTATTGGCCTGTTCGGTGTTGTAGGTCGAGAAAAAGAACCAGCCGTGCGACTTGCCTTTGCCCGCCCGCGCCAGGTCAAAGCTGATGCCGGGCATTTTCAACTGAAACGCGATGCCCATCCGACCCGTGGTTTTATCGACGTTGATGAAACTGATGTAGCCCTTGAAATTCTGCTTGAACGTGCTGATGGGTACGTCGCCCTGAGCGTCGGGGGGCACCGAGAAGCGCGTGCTGGCCACCACGTATTCCGTGTTTTCGGTGATGAAGGGCGAGGAGTGGTTGCCGCCCGAGTTGGGCAATTCGAGAATTTCCTCCGTCCGGAACGTCGAAAGGCTCACGCGGGCCACGCGGGGGGTGTTGTTGCCGTTGCCGAAGGCCCAGCGCCCGTCGTGCTCGCCGGCCGTCTGCGAGAGCGAAATGTGGTGGAGGTCGTCCCAGGGCACGGAGCCGTGGGCGGTGTTGAGCATGGGCTTGGTTTCTTCGCTGTAGCCCCAGCCGTTTTCGGGAAAGACCGAAAACACCGGGACGATTTTAAGCAACCGCCCCGACGGCAGGCCGTACACGGACATCTGCCCGTTGAATCCGCCCGAGACGATGCTGTAAAATTCGTCGTGCTTGCCGGGGGCTACGTACACTTTCTCGGCGGCATCGCCCGACACCGCCGACCCGGCGTCTTTGGGCTTGCAGCCCGTCAGTCCGGCCCCGAGTGCAGCGACCGCCACGGCGGTCAGAAGTTGGGTTTTCATGGAATTGGTTTTTTGGGAAACAGAAGAAGGTTTTTTGTAAGGCTTACGGCTTACAGCTATAAGCCGTAAGCTCTTACTTCTCCCCGTCGTTCTTGCGCATGTACTCCAGCACCGAGCGGGCTTCCTGCTGGCTGAGGTTCTGGTTGGGCATGCGCACGAGGCATTGTTCGAGGAGTTTCTGGGCTTCGGGGTCGGTCTCGAGCATCATGTCCACATTGGTGATCATGTTCATGATCCACACCGGCTCGCGGCGCTTGGTCACGCCCGCCCAACCGGGGCCGACGATTCGTTCCGCCGTTAGTTTGTGGCAGGACGCGCACTTGACGTCGTAGATGCCGATGCCCTGCTTGACCATGTCTTGGTCGAGGGGGTTCGTGAGTTCGACCGACTTGAGTTCGGCACCGTGGGTTTCGGTTTGCCCGTTGGCCGCCGCCAGGGGGTCGGTCTGAGGCTCATCGGCGCGTTGCTTGGCCCCGTCAGAGCAGGCCGCCCAACCGACCGCGGCGGCCAGCAGGACGAGAAGCGTGGTTTTCTTCATGTGCGTAAGGGTTACGAGTAAAAAAAGAGTTCAATGTCTTTTTCTACCTCAAAGGTACCGCCCCCCTTCGCCCGCCACCGATGACATAAATCACTGGGCCGGGCCGCATCCGTCAGGCCCCACCGAAAAAAGACCCCGGTATCTTTATCTCCGAAAATCAGCGCCGCCCGCCGGGCGGCTTGCCGCCGGTTCGATGCTGATTTTCAACGTGTTTTTAAAACGCAACCTTCTTCTTTTCACCATGCACGTGTTCAATAATTTCGACTCCATTACCACGACCGTCGGCGAAATCGTGGCCCACGACATCCGCACCGCCGAAGTGTTCAAGCGCCTGGGCATTGATTTCTGCTGCAACGGCAAACGCCCCCTCGACGAGGCCTGTCGGCAGGCGGGGTTGCCCGTTTCGGAGGTGCTCGAAAAACTCGGTCACCTCTCCACCGCCGGCGAGCGCCTGCCTTCGGAGCAGTTTGAAGACTGGTCCCCGGCTTTTCTGGTGGATTACGTCGTCAACGTCCACCACCGCTACCTGTACCAGAACCTGCCGTTCATCGACGAACTGGCCCACAAAGCAGCCACCAAGCACGGCGAGCGCTACCCGCACCTGCGCGACGTGTACGAAACCTTCGAAGCCCTGAAAAACGAATTGCTGTCGCACTTGCAAAAGGAAGAGCGGGTGCTGTTCCCGGCCATCAAGCGGCTGGCTGAAACCGTTGCCATCGCCCCCGAGGGCGGGCCGGTGGGGGCGCTCCAAGCCCCGATTTCGCGGATGGAACTTGAACACGACGACGCGGGCACCCTGCTCTTTCGCCTCCGCGACCTCACCGACGGGTACGTGCCGCCCTTCGACGCCTGCAACACCCACCGCCTGCTGCTGAGCAAACTGGCCGAACTCGAAGCCGACCTGATGCAGCACATCCACCTCGAAAACAACATCCTCTTCCCGAAAGCCCTGAAACTGGAACGGGTGGCGGAGACGACGTTTTGACCACGTAGTTTAGTGTTTAGTGTTTAGTGTTCAGGGTTTAGCGTTGTGGACACATTAACTCTGAACCCTAAACATTAAACCTTAAACCCACACTCCCGCCCATGCTCTCCAAAACCTGCGGCTACGCCATTCGGGCGCTGGTGTACCTGGCGCTCAAACAAGGCGAGAATCGAAAAGTCGGCATTCAGGAACTGGCCCAGGCGCTGGGCGTGCCGCAGCATTTTCTGGGCAAAATCATGCAGGGGCTGGTGCGGCGCGACATCGTCAACTCGACCAAAGGCCCCAACGGGGGCTTTTTCGCCAACGACCACACGCCCACCACGCCCCTGATGGACGTGGTCGATGCCATCGACGGGCCGGGGCTGTTCCGGCGCTGCTTTCTGGGCCTGCCCGAGTGCAGCGGGGCCAACCCCTGCCCTTTGCACCACCACGTGGTGGACTACCGCAACTCCCTGAGCGAGACACTGAAAACCCTGACCGTGCGCGACATGATGGTGGAGGTGGAAGAAGGGCTTTCGATGCTGAGCCGGATTCATACCTGATTTTTTCCGTTAACCCGTTTCTTCCATGAAAACCCCTCTGTTCACCCTCCTCGTCGCGGGCGCGCTCGTTGCCTGCAACGCCCCTTCGTCCAACCAGTCGGAAGCCGGTGCTTCCCCCGAAAGCCAGGCCGCGGCCGTCGGGCAGTCGGCCGTGCAGGACGACGATTCGCAGAAAGACGTCGTGAAAGTGGCCGCCGCCTCGCCCGATCACAGCACGCTCGTGAAGGCCGTGCAGGCCGCCGGACTGGTCGATGCCCTGTCGAACGCCGGGCCTTTTACCGTGTTTGCCCCCACCAACGCGGCCTTTGAGGCCCTGCCCGCCGGAACGGTGGAGGACCTGCTGAAAGCCGAAAACAAGGACAAACTCGTGGACATCCTCCAGTACCACGTGTCGGTGGGCGGCTACCCCCTCGACTACCTCCAGGACGGCCAGAAACTCAACCAGGTCAACGGGGCCGACGCCACCATCACCGCCAAAGACGGCAAGTACCAGATCAACGGGGCGAACATCGTGGCGACGGTGAAGGCATCGAACGGCCTCATCCACGTCATCGACAAGGTGATTCTGCCCGCAACAAAGTGATTGCTGGCCTGCCGCGCCGGTACGCCCGCCCGTCGGCGGGCGTTTTTGGTTCCCAATGCACCCAACTACGTTTTCTCTGACCGCCTGGAAGCTTGCCCTCGGCTGGTTTGCCGTGGCCGGGGCCGTGGGCCTGCTGCTGCGGGCGATGCTGGTCTGGCCCTTTCCGGCGCTGACGTACCCGTTCTGGCTCCACGCCCACTCGCACGTGGTGCTGCTGGGCTGGGCGTTCAACGCCCTGTTGCTGGCCCTGCTGGGGGCCTTTCCCCTCCCCCACCTCCGCCCTTACCGGCGGCTGTGGCGCGTATTTCAGGTCGCCGTGCTGGGGATGCTCGTGTTTTTCCCCGTGCAGGGTTACGCCGCCGGGTCCATCGCCTTTTCCACGCTGCACGTGTTCGCGTCGTACGTCCTGGCCTGGCGGCTACGGGCCGACCTCCGCCCCGACCGCAGCCTCGCTGCCGACTTCCTGCGCTGGGGGCTGGTGTTTCTGGTGCTGTCCACGCTCGGCCCCTACGCCCTGGGGGTGCTGAAAGCCCGGCACCTGCACGAGACCATCTGGTACAACCTCGCCATTTATTTCTACCTGCATTTTTTGTACAACGGATGGTTCGTGTTCGGGTGCCTGGCCCTGCTGTTCCGCTGGCTCGAAGGCGCGGGGCTGGTGCCCGCCGTTCGCACCCACCGCCGGTTTCTGCGGGCGTTCGTGGCGTCGGCCTTCGGCACGTTGCTCCTCTCGGCGCTCTGGACCCGGCCCCCGGCGTGGGTGTGGGCGGTGGGCGGAGCGGCCGGGCTGCTCCAGGCTGCGGCGGGGGCGTGGCTGGTGGCGTGGCTCTGGCGGCACCGGAAGGTGTTTCGGCCCGGCCTGCGCCCGGTGGTGGCCGGGCTGTTGACGCTGGCCCTGGTGGGTTTTAGCCTGAAACTCGCCCTCCAGGCCCTGTCGGCCCTGCCCTGGGCGGCGGAGTGGGCCTACGCCCAGCGGCACCTCGTCGTGGCGTACCTGCACCTGGTGTTCATCGGGGTCGTCACGTTTTTTCTGCTGGGCTGGGCCGTGCAGCACGGCGTGTTGCGGGTTTCGCGGGTGGGGCTGGGGCTGCTGGTTGTGGGGTTTGTGCTGGGTGAAACGGCCCTCGTGGGCCAATCGCTCGTGCAGGCCGGGGGCGGCTCACTGCCCCATTTCGGCGGGCTGCTGCTGGGGCTGTCGGTGGGAATGTGGGGTGGCGTGGTGGTGCTGTGGGGGCGGCAGGTGGGAACGAAGGGGCGTTGACGCGGTGGGTGCGCGTCACTTCGGGCTACCCTGACCTGGGATTAGCTCACCCCCACGGGCAGCGCGTCCACCTTCGCCTGGAGCGAAAGCAGAAACTGGTCGAAATCGGTCAGGCCCTCCTGCCGCCAGATTTCGGCCCCCTGCCGCACGAGCACGAAGGCGGGCCGCTGGCTCACTCCGAAGGAAGCGATGACCTCGGGGTGGCTGGCGTCGTCGATTTTCAGGATGCGGAGCGTGTCGCCGAAGTGCGTTTGGAGGCGGGCGTACACGCCCTCCGGCAGGCCGGTGGGCGCGGCGTCGGGGCGGGGTTCCAACCGGGTCTCCGACCGGGTCTCCAACCGGGGCAGAAAAATGAGTAAGTTCGCCGCCTTGGGCGAAACCAAAACGGGGCGGTAGGCGCTTCGTTCCATGTCTCCGTGCAAGTTGCTCCCTGGCCCACCGGGCGGGGGAGGTCGAACCAGTCCCAAAATTGGCGGATTCGGGGCGGACGCGGGGATGAGGGGCCTCAAACGAGGGACTGATTTTCGTCACTCGCCCCGCCGCCGTTTTGCCGTAGTTTTGAACCCAACCGATGACGTTACCCAACCTCCCGCCGACCGCCCTGCTCGACGCGCTGTTTGAGCACCCGGAGGAATTTGTCGGGCTTTTTGACCGCGACCAGCAGGCCATCGTGCGCGTCAACCCCGCCGGGCGGGCGCTGCTCGTGCCCCCTACCCTGCCCCCCGACGCCCCCGTGCGCCTGCCCGAACTGACCGACTTCGGGGCCGAAGCCGAGGGGCCGCTGGCCGCGACGGGGGTTTTCGAGCGCGAACTCACCCTGCACCGGGCCGATGGCCGGGTCTTCCGGGCACACCAGCACGTGCGGGTGCTGGATTTCCCCACCAACCGGCTTTTGCTTGTGCGGGTCAGCGACCGCGAACCCCTCCACCGGGTGGAGCAGCAGTTGGAGCACACCGTCCGACGCTACGAGGCCATGTTTTCGAGCGCCACCATCGGCATCATCGTGTCCGACCAGCGGGGGCGCATCGTGTCGGTCAATCCCCAGGCGCTGCGGCTATTTGGCTACGGCGAGGGCGAGTTGGAGGGGCAGTATATCGAGGTGCTCGTGCCCAACGCCGTCGGGCGGCGGCACGTCGAACTCCGCGACGCGTTCATGCGCAACCCGGAGGTGCGCTCGATGGGCCACAACCGCGATTTGCACGCCCAGCGCCGCGACGGGTCGGTGTTTCCGGTGGAGGTGAGCCTGGGCTATTTTCGCCTCGACGACGAACTGTTCGTGGTGTCGTACGCCGTGGACATCACGTTCAAAAAAGAAGCCGAGCGGGCGCTCATCGAACAAAACCAGCGCATCGAACGGCTCAACGCCGACCTGGAGCAGAAGGTGACCAACCGCACCCACGCCCTGATGACGACCCTGGAGCAGTTGGAGCAGTCGAAGGACGAACTGGCGAAGGCCCTGGCCGCCGAACGCGAACTGGGCGAATTGAAGTCGCGGTTCGTGTCGATGGCCTCGCACGAGTTTCGTACGCCGCTCACGGCGGTGCTCACCTCGGCCTCGCTCCTCGAAAAATACACGACCACCGAGCAGCAGGACAAACGCCAGAAGCACATCGCCCGCATCCGGGCATCGGTGAATCATTTGAACGACATTCTCGAAGAATTTCTGTCCGTCGGGCGGCTCGAAGAAGGCCGCGTGGAAGCCCGGCCCAGCCGCTTCCGCCTCGACGACCTCGTCCGCGAAGTCACCGCCGACCTTCAGGGAATGCTCAAAGCCGGGCAAACCCTCGACTGCGACACCGACTGCGACACCGAACTGTGGCTCGACGCGTCGCTGCTGCGCAAAATTCTGGTCAACCTGCTCTCGAACGCCATCAAGTATTCGGGCGAAAACCGGCCGGTGCGCATCGAAGCGAGGTGCGCCGGGGGCAACCTGCGGCTGGCGGTCAGCGACCAGGGCATCGGCATTTCGCCCGACGACCAGGAGCGGCTGTTCGAGCGGTTTTTCCGGGCCAAAAACGCCACCAACATCCAGGGCACGGGCCTGGGGCTGCACATCGTGGCCCGGTACGTGGACCTGCTCGGCGGGCGGGTTGACTTGAAGAGTGAATTGAATCAGGGCACCACCGTTACCATTTTCCTCCCCCATGAGAACCATCCTGTTGATTGAAGACAACGACGACATCCGGGAAAACACCGCCGAAATCCTCGAACTGGCCGGATACGCGGTCGTGACCGCCGAAAACGGCAAGGTGGGCGTGGAGAAAGCCCAGCAGGCCCCGCCCGACCTGGTCATTTGCGACATCATGATGCCCGTGCTCGACGGCTACGGCGTGCTCCGCATTTTTTCGGGCCACCCCCAGCTTTCGACGGTGCCGTTTATTTTCCTCACCGCCAAAACCGAACGCACCGACTTCCGCAAGGGCATGGAACTCGGCGCAGACGACTACCTGACGAAACCCTTCGACGAAAGCGAACTCCTCAGCGCGGTGGAAAGCCGCCTCACCCGCTTCGCCCACCTGCGGGCCGATTACGACCTGAAGCAGGAGGGCCTCGAACCGTTCCTGACCGACGCCCAGCGCGTGGGCGGCCTCGACGGCCTCACCACCGACCGCAAGCCCCGCCCGGTGAAGAAAAAGCAGTACCTCTACTCGGAGGGCGACGAACCGACGCGGGTGTTTTTCCTGAAAAGCGGGCAGGTGAAAACCGTGAAATCCACCCCCGACGGCAAGGAACTCATCACCAGCCTCTACGGGCCGGGGGAATTCATGGGCTACCTCGACTTGCTCCTCGGCCAGGACCATCGCGATTCGGCGGTGGTGCTCGACGACGCCGAGGTGGTGTACATCCCGAAGGACGATTTCATGGACCTGCTCCTCCGGAATCAGGACGTGGGGCGGCAGTTTGTGAAGCTCTTGGCGGGCCGGGTGGCCGAGCGGGAGGAGCAGTTGCTAGGCATGGCCTACAACTCCATCCGCCGCCGCGTGGCCGACGTGCTCGTCACCCACGCCGACCAGCACCCCAACGAACTGCTGAGTTTTTCCCGCGACAACCTCGCGGCGATGGTGGGCACGGCCAAAGAATCGCTCATCCGCACGCTGAGCGAATTCCGCGAGGACGGTTACATCGAAATGGAAGGCACGGCCATCCGGGTGCTGAAGCCGGAGAAACTGCGGCGGGGAAGGTGGTAAGGTTTTAAGGAGGAAAGGGAGGAGGGGGAAGAAGGGGACGAGGGGGCGAAAAATGTTGCGGCGTTTGCCCGCTGCCGTTTTGAGTTGTGGGGAAGATGTGCGATACTTGCCTGCGTAACCTCTTGACCGCCCGCATGACGCTACATTGTACCCCTTTCCTGCGCGTTTCTTCGCTCTTTTTGCTAAGTGATGGGGTGTATGCCTGCCTCACCTCGGCCTGTGGCACACAGGCCGAATCCGTTTAACCCAAGTGGTCTGTGTGCCACAGACCACGGTAGTAGAACAGATTTGCAAACACTCGGACGTAGTTGAAACTATGCCCAGCTTGGGTAAGTAAGCTAATTTACTAACATCATGGAAATCACATTGATGAACTTAAGCTTTAAGCCAGGGAAAAAACCCTTGGATATCTTAAACTATATGCTTAAGTATGAATATGATGACAATCTTGGTATTGGATTCAAAGAACTTTCTTTAGAAGATGATAGATATATATCGGGTGTTGTATTGAAAAAAACACCAATATTTATAGACACATTTGATACCAATGAAGGCGAGATTGTCAAAAGAGAAGAATTTATTTTAAGTGAAATTGAATTCGTTATTGATTTAGCTCATAATTTGATTGAAATTTATGCCAATAATAAAGAGATAAAAAAATTATTGATTGTGTTTTCGAACACTGTTGGGGAATTTATCAAATTAGAACCTGTTTTGTTTAACTGTTTTAAGTTATTAAAAATTTTCAATGAACATAGTGATTCATGTGAAATCTCTAAGCTTCACATTAAAGAATTTAAGAGTGAGGAAAACGTAATAGGAGCTTATGATATAAAATTTTTAGTTTCAGACCTCGCGTGGAAATATGTTGATAGATATGAGAGTAACCTTATAAGGGCCGTATTCTCAGTATCTATTGACGATTCAAGTTCAATTATCAATATTTTTCAAAATGGAAAATTTAAAGTTAATTCTAAACCTAAAAAGGAAAATTCAAAATACATAGATTTAATTAAAATGTATATCTCACAACTTTCCAAATAATATAATATGGCTGAAGACCAAAGTATAAACGGCGACCGTTGGACAAGTGAAGCAGGAAGATTGCTTGTTAAAGCAGGATGGAAGAAAATTGCCGATAGTAATATTGACATAGAGGGAAGTGATGGTTTGAAACACGGTATTGATTCGATTTTTTCATATACTGACGGCTTTTATGCAAACAAAAGGCAAGGTGTTTTTCTTGAGGCTAAACGTTATGCAATAACCAGCTTTTCAAAAAATAAAATGTCTGATTGGTTTTTAAGACTTGACGAAAAAATAAGATCTATCAGATTATCAGAAAAATTTTACAGTACCTATCCTCTGTGTGAAGATTTAAATTTAATCAATGGATTACTTGTGATTTGGTTTCATGACTTACAAAACTACTCTTCTTTTAAGCAAAAATTTATCGAGTATTTAAGAAGCTCAAATATACCCCGTGGAAGAAATAAATCTCAAGTAAATGTTAGACTATTTGTTATGGATAATGAAAAAATTCTTCAAACAGCCTCTCTAATTGCGACTGCTGAAAAGTGGAAAAGTGACAATACCTCAATTTCTAATTCTGCTGAATTTAATTTTTATTATCCTTCTTCTGCAGGATATGGCAATCCTGTTCAGGAATTAACATGTTTGAATATAGAATACCTTTTTTCTCAATTCATTCTCGCAAAAGGTAAAGTAACTAATGCAAAAAATGTTGAGATTTATGATATTGCTTTCTACTTCGGCAAGCTAACTATAAACGGGTTTCTACATTTGCTTGATATTCTACTTGCTCGTGATATGATTAACAGACAGAATAACTTAATAATTTACACATATCAGCGTGATCACGATTCTTTTCGTAAAATCAGACCAATTGTAATAGAAATGTTTGAGCAAGTTTCACCAAAATCTATCGAAATTGTTGACATGGACATTTTTGCCGATCTTCCATCATGGATGACAAAATAATCTTATTATGGAAAGATTAAAGTATCCAACACGATTTGAACTCGAGCAAACACTAAATGATTTTTGCTCACGTACTTTTTTAGACGATTTTGCACAATCGAAAGGAATATTCATTACTAAAGCAACTAAAGAACAGTTAGCAGCACACTTGGCTTCCTTTTTGTATGATTATGATGATATAGAATTAATTAGGAAAACAGCTTTCAATTATAGCTCTCATAGAGCGCTTGCTGGCTTTATTATTTCTTCAGAGCAAAAAGAGTATGACTTGGCCTCCGCTCTGGATACAGTTAGAGTATCAGATGATTTAAGTGAAGATGCCAGCCTTGGAATTATTACGCAAATTTCCGAAGATGAATTTAGAGGTAAAGTTACGTACATAGAAAATAAACCTGGAAGAATTGAGTTTCTTCAAAAAGAAATTAGGAATTTCGAATATTCCATAAAAAAAATAGAAGATTCATCATTCCAGATTTTCGTAGAGGGTAATAAATCTAATGATGTACGAGTACTTGAAGCACTTATTAAGAAAAAAATAGGAAAAAATATTTCTATTGAAGTGTTGAATTTTGACATTCTCTCATCAAGTGAAACTGTTAATTTTTTCGATAAAATTGCAAACTTAGCAATGCCGACCGGCTGGCGTTTTGTGGAAGTTAAACATTTAACAGTCCGAAAAGAAAATAGTGAGGAGGAAAAAGAAATGGATGAAGATGCTATTAGTGGTATTACACAGGCTATCTTAGAAGGCAGTAATCTTAGAAACAATGAATTTGTGATTAAATTTGAGAAGAGTAATTTTAGATTTTCTGCGATGACTTTTGCATTTGAATCAATTAATCATCCATATTTGATCCAAATTCGTGCAGAATTTAAATCTCGCCCAAAAGTGTTTGAGGTTACAGTTGTTAGTTATTTTTCCATACATGGTGTTGCTCAAAACTTGCAAAAAGAAGAATTAAGCAATTCTGACGAATTTGAAATAAAAACGTTTTTTTGGCAAAAATCAAGAACCATATTTAATGAGATAGTTAATTCAACGCCTCGTCAAATTTTAGAGGAAGAACCGTTACATTCATAGTTTTAATATGGCAATTGACTTGGCCAGCCCTAACTGGCGCGAGTCTGTGACTTTAAATGGCGCGAGTTTGTAACTCGTGCCGGGTCAGGCGGGTATTTTTCATCCCTGAAAATCGTAATATTTCACGGTCAAGAGTTACAAACTCACGCCAGGTTTTTATGTTAATTCTTGCTCTTCGCTCGTTTGAGTCTTTAACGTAGATGCAAACAATGATGGAACTGTTCATTGTAGATTACGCATCTTCTACGTATGAAATTCGACGTTTTTGGCCATTTGGTTCCCTACGAAATTATTCAAAGCGACCTTGATTCGCTCGAAGCCGTTTTTGTTACAGGATTTCCGGTATCCCAAATTCGCCGCCGAATTTTTGAGGCGTTTGCCGGGTATCTGAGCACGATTCGTGAGGTGGTGGGCGGCTTTTTTGTGTGGGTCGATGGCAGTTTCGTAACGCGGAAGCTGAATCCACGCGACATTGACTTTGTTACTTTTCTCGCCTTCGACCGGTACGCAGAACACGAAGCCGAACTGGAAGTTCTTCGCCAACTTCGTTTCGGGCCGGGCAGTCTGACGGACGGATTCTTTGTAAAAACGTATCCAGAGAATCACCCGAACCGAAAATTTTACGAACTTGACCGCACGGAATGGCTGTTTGATTTCGGGCGGAGCCGTACCCGCCATAATTCGCCCGCTCGCAACAAGGGCCTCGTTGAACTAACCTTCTGACGCCATGCAGGAACTCCTTGCCTCCGACGAATGGGCCGCGCGGGTTTCGCGGTTGGCCGAATTGATTGCCCATAAAACGGAGGCCATTCGTCAGCACGCCGAGGCCCCCGAACCCGACCGGCTCGCCATTAGCCAGTACGAAGAACTTCGCCGCCGCTACCTGAATGAGTTGGGTGAGTTGATGCACCAATACGGCATCGTCATTCGGTTTGAGAATCGAGCCACCGACCAGGCGGCGTAACCTTTGCCATTTCCTTGTATTGCCTGCGGGTTGACCCCTGTTCTCCGTAGAATGCTCTATGGATAGTTACGGCTTTTCCGCCCTTTTTTGTCACCCCGGAACGGGGTCTTCCGTGTTCAACCGCGAAGACCCCGTTCCGGGGCGACAAAAATTAGGGACAAAAAAAGGCAGACCCAATCCTCCGTAGAATACCCCCGCTCGTCCGCGTTACCGGCGCGGGCGAGCGGGGAGTTTACAGGGTGCGCCGGGAGGGGCGCGTTCGTTGAACCGTTCGGCGTAACATGCTGGCTGTGGTTCCATTTGAAATTTAATTTTGGATTTTTTCGGTTTCTTTCGGGGTTCCTGCGCGGTGGGTGCGGGAAGGGTGTTGTACATGGTTTGGGCGGACGGGGGCCGTTGAACGGTGGGCCAATAATGCCGCTTGCCCAACGTTTTACCGGAGATTCGGGGGAACGAATGCGTTGCGCCGATCTTTGTGTCCGTATGCAAGACTTGTTTTTCTGGAAATCGTACACCGCCGCGTACCGGCGGCTCTTTGTGTTTGTCCTGCTGGTGCTGGGAGTCAGCGCCGGTTTTTTTGCCGTCGCCTGGGCGCGGGGCCTCGACAGCGTACTCCACTGGGACGTGCTCAGCGAACTGGGCGAGATACCGTTCCGCCTCGACGCCGTGCCGGGGTTTGAACTGCCCGCCACGGCCTACACCGTGACCGAGCAACTCGTGGCCTCGCCGATGGCGCTCAATGCCCCGGCGGCGGGGGCGTTTGTGGCGCTCTGGCTGGTGGGTTTGCTGCTGGCGCTCGCGGGGGCGAGCACGCTCAACCGGCTGGGCTTCACGCTGGGCACGGGGGTGTTCATCCTGCTTCTCGTGAGCCTCAACCTCGACGCGCTCGTGGGCCGCACCGACCGGCTCCTGAGCGGCGGGCTGGTGGCGCTGTACGGCGGGCTGGCGTTTTTTTTCAACGCCTTCCGCACGACCACGAGCCTGCCCCTGCGCTTCGGGGCCTTCGCGGTGCTGACGGCGGCGCTGGTGGGCTTGGGGGTGTGGAAGTTCCCGGAAACGGTCTTCCACGTGGCCACGCACGCGCAGCCCGCCGCGCTGGTGCTGGCCGTGGGGGTGATTTTCCTGGTGTCGTTTGAGGTCATCAACGGGTTTCTCTACGTGGCGACGCGGGCGGGGGGGACGCGGATGCTGCTGCACTTCGTGATCCTGAGCGGGATTTACCTCGTGAACCTGCTGCTGGTGTATTTGCACAACGTGCGGTCGATTCGCTGGGAATTGCTGTACCTCAGTCCGTTTCTGCTGCTGTTGCTTTCGGTGGGGCTGGGCGTGTGGGGGGTGCGGCGGCAGGTGGCGGCCTTTCTCGACTACGAAACGGCGGGGGGTGTGCTGTACCTCGGCCTCGCCACGGCGGCGCTGGCCACGGTGGGCTACGCTTTCGCGACGGCCAACGACCCGCTGACGGAGGTGTTCGAGGATGCCGTGGTGTACACGCACCTGGTGATGGGGGCGCTGTACGCGCTGTACGTGGTGGTCAATTTTGGGCAGGTGCTCAACCGGGGCCTCGACGCGTACAAGGTGGTGTACAAGCCCATTCACTGGCCGCTGGGCATTTACCGGGGCGCAGCCCTGCTGGGCATGGCCGGGCTGCTGGCCGTGAATAAGTATTTTCCGGTGTACCAGGCGGCGGCGGGGTACTACAACGGGTTGGGGGATTTGGAGCACGTCCGCGAGGACTTCCGCAGCGCCGAAGCGTACTACCAGACGGCCCGGCAGCTTGAGTTTCAGAACCACAAGACCAACTACGCCCTGGCATCGCTGGCGCTGGTGCAGGGTGATCCGCACGCGGCGGGGGTGTTTTTCAAGGAAGCCCTGCGGAAGAACCCTTCCGACTACGCCTACGCGGGCCTGGCCCGGATGCAGGCCCAGGAAGGGCTGTTTTTTGACGCGCTCTTCACGCTCCGCGAGGGGTTTCAGAAATTTCCGCGCAGCGGGGTTTTGGCCCACAACCTGGCCTACCAGTTTGGCAAAACCGGCGACCCGGATTCGACGGCGTTTTACTACGAGAAAGCGGCGAAACTCGGGCCAAAGGCCGAACTGGCCGAAAGCAACCGGCTGGCGTTCTGGATCAAACACCGGGAGGTGGACGCGGATTCGCTCTTGAAGGCCGCGCCGGAGACGGAGTACGTCGGGGGGGTGGCGAACCGTTCGGCGCTGAAGATTTTGCTGGGGAAATTTGAGGCCGACGAACCGGCGAAGGCGCTCCCCGCCGACTCGACGCTGGGCATCGCCGAATTTGCGGCCCTGGCCAACGACGCCGTGCAGCGGTTTAAAACCGGCAAGGGGCAGCCGGTGAACTTCGACGCGCTGGCGAAGCTCGAAGCGAACGCCGCGTTCTACGATGATTTGCAGTACCTCCAGAGTTTGCAGGACTACTACGCCGGGGACAAGCTCGCCGCCTTCGACCGGCTGGAGAGTCGGGCGGCGGTGGCCGACACGTCGCGGAATCAGGCCCGGTTCCGGATTGCCTTTGAAACGCTGTTGGCGAAAGAACAAGCCACCCGCGCCGCACCCGCCGAACTGGCTCAGATTCGCACGGAGGCAACCGCCGAAGCGGCCCTGCGCCGTCGTCCCTTCGACGCTGCCGTGCTGGCACGGGCGACGGAGGTGTTCAATCAATCGAAAAAAGACCAGCGGGCTTACGACGCCCTGCTGGCGGCGCGGCGTTTCCGCCCCGTTGACGCGGAGGTGGCCAAGCTGTACATCCGGCAGAGCCTGCGCCTGAACCTGCCCGATTACGCTCTGGAAACCCTCAACGAACTGCGGGCGCGGCACCCGGCGGCGTACGCCGAATTCCTGCCCGTTTATCAGGCGCAGGTGGCGCTTATCGAAAAAGAACGCGAGGGGTTTGAGTAAAAAAAAGTAGGTTTGAAGATCAACCGTTTCGGCCCAACACCGATTTTGCCAACTGGTCCGTAAACCTGACGACGTACACCTTACGACTTACACCTTTCGACCCCCGTGAACATCATCGAAACCACCGACATCTCGAAACGCTACGTCATGGGCAGCGAGGTGATCGACGCCCTCAAATCCATCACGATCACGATCAAAAAAGGCGAGTACGTGGCCTTCATGGGGCCGTCGGGGTCGGGCAAGTCCACCCTGATGAACATCATCGGCTGCCTGGATTCCCCCTCCACCGGCACGTACATCCTCAACGGCCAGGACGTGAGCGGCATGAGCGAAAACGACCTCGCCACGGTGCGCAACAAGGAAATTGGCTTCGTGTTCCAGACCTTCAACCTGCTGCCCCGGCAGTCGTCGCTCGAAAACGTGGCCCTGCCCTTGATTTACGCGGGTTACGGCAAGTCGGAGCGCACCGAGAAAGCCCTGGCCGCGCTGCGCGGGGTGGGCCTCGAAAACCGCGCCGGACACAAACCCAACGAACTTTCCGGCGGCCAGCGCCAGCGCGTGGCCGTGGCGCGGGCGCTCGTGAACGACCCCTCCATCCTGCTCGCCGACGAACCCACCGGCAACCTCGACTCGAAGACCAGCTACGAAATCATGGACCTCTTCGACCAGCTTCACGCGAAGGGCAACACCATCATCATGGTCACGCACGAAGAGGACATCGCCCACTACGCCCACCGCATCGTGCGCCTCCGCGACGGCTTGATCGAGAGCGACACCATCAACCCGAATCCGACCAAAGCCCGCGAGCAGGTGTTGGAGGCGAAGGCCGACGCGGTCTAAATCGGTTTCCCGGAAATTTCACGCAAACTGGGGTAGGCGATTCAAGCCAGCGCCGGGTATGCTTGCGTTGCCATCGCCCGTCCGTTTTTCGTTTCCAAACCGATGAAAAAAGCCTTGCTCCTGGGGGTCTTGCTGGGCCTGACCCATTTCGGATTTGCCCAGAGCATCTGGGCCACGGATTTCATCAAAACCAAAGACGGCCAGCACGAGGCGTACCTTCGGTCGCTGCGGGCGAATTGGGAAAAAGCCCGCGTGAAAGCCATTGAACTGGGCTACGTGAAAGCCTACCGGGTGCTGACCTTGCCCGGCAATGCGGATTGGGACGTGGTGCTGATGACCGAGTACGCCGACCGGGCTTCGTTCGACAAAGCCGAGGAGCATTTTCAGGAAGTGTTCAGACTCGTGATGCCCAATGGCCCTACCCGCATCGACGGCAAAGGGCCGCGCGAGTTGGCCGACATTCGGTTCAGCAAGGAATTTTCTTCGCCCATTTTTTCAAAATAACCCCTCCATGAAACACTGCATACTCTTCGCTGCCATCGTTCTGGTGGGACTGACTGCCTCGGCCCAGGCGCTGACCACGCCCGCCGGCGGCGGCAACAAGCGCGCCAGCGTCAGCGAGAACATGGGCCTGACGACCGTGACGATTACCTACGACCGCCCCGCCGTGAAGGGCCGCGACGGAAAAATCTGGGGCGATTTGGTGCATTACGGCTTCAGGGATTTGGGGTTCGGCACGAGCAAGGCCGCCCCCTGGCGGGCCGGGGCCAACGAGAACACGGTGTTTGCGACCTCGTCGGACGTGACGATTGAAGGAAAACTCCTGCCCGCCGGGAAGTACGGCCTGTTCATGGCCGTGTACGCCGATTCGGTGGCGGTGATTTTCTCGAAAAACCACACCTCGTGGGGCAGCTACACCTACACCCCCGCCGAAGACGCGCTGCGGGTGCGGGTGGTTCCGAAAAAAGATCAGCCGTTCGTGGAGCGCCTGGCCTACGAATTCACCGACCAGACCGACAACGCCGCGACCGTTTCGCTGGCCTGGGAACGCTGGCGGATTCCGTTTCGGGTCGAGGTGGACGTGCACGGCGGGGTGCTGGCCTCGTTCCGCAACGAACTGCGCGACCAGAAAGGATTCAACTGGCAAAACTGGGTGCAGGCCGTCAACTATTGCCTGCAAAACAACGTGAACCTGGAGGAAGCCCTCACCTGGGCCGACGCGGGAATCGAGATGCCGTTCATTGGTCAGAAGAACTTCCAGACCCTGAGCGCCAAAGCGCAGGTGCTGACCAAACTGAACCGGGCCGCCGAGGCCGAGGCACTGATGAAAGAAGCCCTGCCGCTGGGTTCGGTGCAGGAATTGCACGGCTACGGGCGCTCGCTGATAGCCCAGAAACGGGTAGCCGACGCGCTGGAGGTGTTCAAGCTCAACGCCCAGAAAAATCCGAACGTCTTCACAACCAACGTGGGCCTGGCGCGGGGCTACTCGGCCACGGGCGATTACAAAACCGCGCTGAAGTACGCCAAAGCCGCCCTGCCCCAGGCCCCCGACGACCTCAACCGCCGCAGCGTGACGGGCATGGTCGAGAAACTGACGGCGGGGCAGGATGCGAACAATTGATGCGAATTCTTTTGAAAGAGGAAGGATGATTTGGCCTGATTGCCCTTTTTTTGGAAAAAGTCATCCGGTATGCGACTGTTTCCCCTCGTTCTGCTCCTCGCTGTCACCACGGCGTTTTCCCAGAAGCCCGTTCCGAAAAAAACCTCCGGCAACCCCCTTTTCCCCGGCTGGTACGCCGACCCGGAGGGCGTTATTTTCAACAAAACCTGGTGGGTGTACCCCACCTACTCGGCTCCCTTCGATGAGCAGGTGCATTTCGACGCCTTCTCCTCCCCCGACCTGCTGACCTGGACGAAACACCCGCGCATCCTTGATTCCTCGGCGGTGAAGTGGGTGCGCCGGGCGCTGTGGGCACCGGCCATCGTGGAGAAATCCGGGAAATACTACCTGTTTTTCGGGGCCAACGACATCCACCACCCCGACCGCGAGGTGGGCGGCATCGGCGTGGCCGTGGCCGACCGCCCCGAAGGCCCCTTCCGCGATTACCTCGGCAAGCCCCTCGTCGGCGAAATTCACAACGGTGCCCAGCCCATCGACCAATTTGTTTTCCAGGACAAAACCGGCCAGTACTACCTGATTTACGGGGGCTGGGGCCACTGCAACATCGCCCGGCTGAAGGACGATTTCACGGGTGTGCTGCCCTTCACCGACGGCACGACGTTCCGGGAAATCACGCCGAAGGGTTACGTGGAAGGCCCGCTGATGTTCGTGCGCAAGGGCAAGTATTACTTCATGTGGTCGGAAGGGGGCTGGACGGGGCCAAACTACTCCGTGGCCTACGCCGTGGCCGACTCGCCCTTCGGGCCGTTTGAGCGGGTGGGTAAAATCCTCCAGCAGGACCCCGCCGTGGCGCGGGGTGCCGGGCACCACTCCGTCGTGCAGGTGCCCGGCACCGACGAGTGGTACATTTTCTACCACCGCCGCCCCCTCACCGAAACCGACGGCAACCACCGCGAAACCTGCGTGGAGCGGATGTATTTTGACGAAAAAGGTGGAATTCTGCCCGTGAAACTGACGATGGAAGGCGTGCCGGGAAGGCGGCTGAAGTAAAACCAGCGGTGGGGCGAAAAACCGGATGCTTGATTGCCGTTTCCCATTTGTTCGTACTTTTCAGGAACTTACAACCCGTTCCGCGCCATGAACCTCGTCGACGCTTACACCCACGTCCGTGGTGAATCGCTGTACCTCGATGATTTGCCCCTGGTGCAGGGCACGTTGTTCGCCTGCGTGTTTAGCTCGCCGGTGGCCCACGGGCGCATTCGGGCCTTGCACCTCGACGAGGCCCTGAACGTCCCCGGCGTGGTGCGGATTTTCACGGCGGCGGACATTCCCGGCGAAAACCAACTCGGCGGCATCGTGCCCGACGAACCCCTGCTGGCCGAGGGCACGGTGGATTTCTGGGGCGCGCCCATCGCGCTCGTGGTGGCCGAGACCGAGGAAATCGCCCGCACCGCGTCGGCCAAAATCCGGGTGGACATCGAGAATCTCCCCGTCGTCACCGACCCCCGCGAGGCCCAGGCGCTGGGCCACCTCATCGTGCCGCCGCGCACCTTCCGCCTCGGCGACGCCGAAACCGCCTTCGCCGGTTGCGAGTACGTGGTTGAGGGCCGGGCCGACTCGGGCGGGCAGGAACACCTCTACCTCGAAACCCAGGGGGCCTACGCCCAGCCCCAGGAAAACGGACATTTGCGGATTTTTTCGTCCACGCAAGGCCCTACCGCCGTACAGCGGGCCGTGGCGCGGGTGCTCGGCGTGGCGATGCACCGCGTCGAGGTGGACGTGCTTCGCCTCGGCGGGGGCTTCGGCGGCAAGGAAGACCAGGCCAACACCTGGGCCGCGATGGTTGCCCTGGCCGCCCACCACCTGCGCCGCCCGGTGCGGTACGTGCTCCACCGGATGGAAGACCTGCGGATGACCGGCAAGCGCCACCCCTACTCCTCGGATTTTAAAATCGGCTTGGCGAGCGATCTGAAAATCCGGGCGTACCAGGTTACGTTTTTCCAGAACGCCGGGGCCACCGCCGACCTCTCGCCCGCCGTGATGGAGCGCACGTTGTTTCACGCCAACAACACGTACCGCATCCCCAACCTGACGGCCACGGCGTACTCCTGCCGCACCAACCTGCCTTCCAACACGGCCTTCCGAGGCTTCGGCGGACCGCAGGCCATGTTCGTGCTGGAAGCGGCCATCGCCAAAGCCGCCGAGGAACTGGGCGTTCCGGCTTCGGACATTCAGCGGGCGAACTTGTTGCGCGAGGGCGACGAATTTCACTACGGCCAGCGGGCCGAAGGCTGCGAAGCCGAAGCCTGCTGGACCGACGCCGCCATCCGCTACGACCTGCCGCGCTTGCAACGGGAGGTGGCGGCATTCAACCGCCAGAACCGCCTCGTGAAGCGGGGCCTGGCCGCGATGCCCATCTGCTTCGGGATTTCGTTCACGAAAAAATGGATGAACCAGGCCCGCGCGCTGGTTCACGTGTACACCGACGGCAGCGTGGGCGTCAGCACGGGGGCGGTCGAGATGGGCCAGGGCGTCAACACGAAACTGGTTCAGGTGGCGGCGCGGTGCCTGGGCGTGCGGCCGGAGCGGGTGAAACTAGAAACCACCAACACGACGCGCATCGCCAACACCTCGCCCTCGGCGGCCAGCGCTACTTCCGACCTCAACGGCAAGGCCCTCCAACTCGCCTGCAACACCCTGACCGAACGGCTGGCGGGCGTGGTGCGGGCGAAGTTGGGTTTTTCCGAACACCAAAAAATTGACTTTCGGGACGAAACGGCCTGGGTGGACGGCAATCCCACCGCACTGAACTGGAACGCGCTCGTCTGGGAAGCCTACACCCAGCGCGTGAACCTCTCCGAGCACGCCCACTACGCCACGCCCGACATCCACTTCGACCCCCTGACCGAAAAAGGCCGACCCTTCGCCTACCACGTGTACGGCACGGCCTTCGTCGGCGTCACGGTGGATTGCCTGCGCGGCACCTACACCGTGGATTTCGTGAAAGCCACCCACGATTTCGGGCAAAGCATGAACACCGCCGTGGACCGCGGCCAGGCCGAGGGGGCCATCGTGCAGGGCATCGGCTGGATGACGATGGAGGATTTGCAGTACAACGCCGAGGGCCGACTGCTTTCCAACGCGCTTTCGACCTACAAAATCCCGGACGTGTACGCCGCGCCGCGTGAACTCCACGTGCATTTTCTCCAGACGGCGGGCAGCGACTACGCCATTTTCCGCTCCAAAGCCGTCGGCGAGCCGCCGCTGATGTACGGCATCGGGGCGTACTTCGCCCTGCGCAGCGCCGTGCGGGCCTTCAACCCCACCGCCAACCTGCCGTTTTCGGTCCCGATGACGCCCGAAAAGGTGTTGCTGGGGTTGTACAAAACGGCTCTGCGGACGGAGCCTGCCGCGTAAAACCTAAGCGGGCGGTTGCCAACGGAAGAACGTCAGGAGTTGCGGAATGGGGGCAAACCCCTATTTTTACCCGCATTCCGAACTCCAACCCTCTGCCCCGTGGCCAACAACTCCCTGTTTCGCCGAAAATCCATCACCCAAGTTCTCCAGACCGACGCCACCGGCGAAGGCCACGGCCTCAAAAAAATCCTCGGCGTCCGTGACCTGACCTCGCTCGGCATCGCGGCCATCATCGGCGCGGGCATTTTCAGCACCATCGGGCGAGCCAGCTTCGAGGGCGGCCCGGCCGTTTCGCTGCTGTTCGTGTTTACGGCCATCGCCTGCGTGTTTACTGCCCTGAGCTACGCGCAATTCGCCTCAACGGTACCCGTGTCGGGCAGCGCGTACACGTATGCCTACGTCTCGTTCGGCGAGTTGTTCGCCTGGATTATCGGCTGGGCGTTGATACTTGAATACGGCGTGAGCAACATGGTCGTGGCCATTGCCTGGTCGGAGTACTTCGTTTCGATGTGCCGGGGCTTTGGGCTGACCATTCCCGACTACCTCACCATTGACCCCGCCTCGGCTTCCGAGACCACGCGGGCGGCGGCACCGGGCCTCGGGGGGCTGAAACTCATCCTCGACCTGCCAGCGGGCATTGCCGCCGCGCTGGTGACAGCGCTCGTCTACGTGGGCATCAAAGAATCGCGCACGGCTTCCAACATCATGGTCCTCATCAAAGTCGGCGTGATTCTGCTCGTCATTTTTGCCGGGGCCTTTTACGTCAAACCCGAAAATTGGAGTCCGTTTGCGCCCAACGGCGTCCAGGGGGTACTCGGCGGTGTAGCGGCGGTATTTTTCGCGTTCATCGGCTTCGATTCGATTTCGACCACCGCCGAAGAATGCAAAAATCCCCAGCGCGACCTACCCCGCGCCATGCTCTACTGCCTGGTCATCTGCACGGTGCTGTACGTGGCGATTACGCTGACGATTACGGGCATGGTCAACTACACGAATTTGAAAGTCAACGACCCGCTGGCTTTTGTTTTCGAGCAGGTCGGGTTCGATGAAATGGCCTACGTGATTTCGGTCTCAGCGGTCATCGCCACGACGAGCGCGCTGCTCGTTTACCAACTCGGCCAGCCACGCATCTGGATGACGATGAGCCGCGACGGGCTGCTCTGGCCCAAGTTTGCCACGATTCACCCGAAGTACCAGACGCCCTCGTTCGCGACCATCGTGACGGGTTTCGTCGTGGCAATACCGGCCATGTTTTTTGACATGGGTTTCTTCGTCGATCTCACCTCAGTAGGTACCTTTTTCGCCTTCATCCTGGTCTGCGGCGGGGTGTTGTACCTCGATGCGAAGGGCTATACCGCGCAGGCGAAATTCAAGGTGCCCTACGTCAACGGCAAGTACCTCGTCGGGCTGGGCTTCGTCGCGGCGCTGGGCTGGATGCTCAGCCAGGGTACCTTCACGTCGGGCATTGAGGTCAAACCGCTGCTGGCGGTGTTTTGGCTCGTCTGGGCGGCGCTGGCCGTGCTGAGTTACCAGCACAACTTCTCGCTGCTGCCCGTGCTGGGCATCCTGACCAACCTCTACCTGATGACCGAACTCGGCCTGAGCAACTGGACGATTTTCGTCGTGTGGCTGGTGCTGGGGCTGGTGATTTACTTTGGGTACGGGCGGCGGAACTCGAAGTTGGCGGCGTAAACCCAAGCGCCCGTTACTCCGTTGACCAACGAAATAAAAAGCGCCATGAAACTGACCATTGAAATCGAAGAGCCGGAAGAGTTGGGGAAACTCATGAAGTGGTTGCACGAAAACGACCTGCTGGAGCAGGTACATGTTGAAACGGCCACGAAACCGGCTTACACGCCCACCATCACCAGGGGCGATAAAAGCATTAATCCCAGCGAACTTCAGGGAATCTGGAAAGACAATCCGCGCACGCTCGAAGAAATCCGGAAAGCCGCCTGGGAACGAAACCCATGATTTTGTGCGACACCAACATTCTCATTCACTACTTCAACGACCATCCCAAAACGGTTGAGGAGTGGAATAAAATTGGCCGCTCAAACATCCTCCTGCCCGCGGTCACCGTGATGGAGCTTTACCGGGGCATGGGAAACAAACCGGAGCTGCTCCAAATGCGTCGCACAATTCGGTACTACGACGTGATTCACCTTGATCAGCAAATTTCGGCTAAAGCAATTGAGTTGCTGGAGAATTTCAAATTGAGCCACGACCTGAAAATTCCCGACGCGCTCATCGGGGCCACCGCGATTGTGACGGGAATCAGACTTTTCACGTACAACACGAAAGATTTCGGCTACATGCCGGGGTTGACGCTTTATCAAACCCCGGCGTAGCGGCGTCTCGCACGTTTTTCCGATGACGCGGACGTAAAAAATCAGCGAAAGCAAAAGGTGCTTCCGCTGATTTCAGGCCAACCATCAATTCCGTTTCTCCTTCGTCATAAACTGCGAGGCCCCGGTGCCCCGCCGGGCCTGCATGTGGTGCAGGCGCTGGGCCTCCCGCTGCGACATAAGTTGCAGGGCCGAATACTCCGTTTTGCCGGTGATGAGCGGGAAGCCCGCCACGCGCTGCGCCTGCGAACAGTTGACGCAGGTTTTCGCGCCGGGAAGTGCCCTAAGCCGGGCTTCGGGAATGGCGTTGCCGCACTTGATGCAATGCATGGTTTGCGAATGAAGTGGTTCGATTTTGAAACACCCTCCACTCCCCGCGAGTGCCTGAACACCGAACTTATTTTCAGCGAATAACCGCTGAAATACAGACGGTTCTAATTTATTTTCCAAACTCCATCACGTGCTGCCACGGCAGTTTTTCGCTGACCCGCAGTTTCCGTAAACCCGCCGTCCGCATCTCTTTTTCCGCCTGAGCCACGCTCATTTTGTGCAACGTTTTGATGGGCACGTTCGGGTCTTCGAGCCGGTATTCCACCAGCACCACGCGCCCGCCGGGTTTGAGGGCAGCAGCAATGCGCTGCATCATTTCGCGGGGGTGCGAAAACTCGTGGTAGGCGTCCACGAGCAGGGCCACGTCCACCGAGTTGGCGGGCAGGCGCGGGTCCTCGACGGTGCCGAGCACGGGTTGCACGTTGGTCACCTTCCGGGCGGCCATGCCCCGGTGGATGAAGCCGAGCATTTCGGGCTGGATGTCCACGGCCAGTACCTTGCCCTGGGGCACGCGGGGGGCGATGCGAAAGCTGAAGTAGCCCGTGCCCGCGCCCACGTCGGCCACCGCGTCGGTGGGTTTCAGGTTCAGGATGTCGAGCAGCAGGTCGGTGCGTTCCTCGCGTTCGCGCTCGGGGCGTTCGAGCCAGTCGGCCCCGAAGTGCCCCATCACCTGGGCGATTTCCCGGCCCAGGTACACCTTGCCGGTGCCGTCGGGGCTGGCGGTTCGGTAAGCGTAGGCCGTATCGGCAGCGGCGGCGTTGGGCTTCGCGGCGGTCGTCGGGCGGTTGGTGTTGCCGCCGCAGGCCAGGGCGAGGAGGACGAGGGCGAGGAATTTCATGCGGAAAAAGCAGAAGGCAGAACAAGAAATAAGGAATGAAAAATGACAAAGGGTAATGCCTTCTGCCTTTTTCATTCCTTATTTCTTGTTCTGCCTTCCCAACTCTTAATCGTTCCGGCGGCTGGCTCCCATCAGGATGCTGACGTAATACAGCAGCGTGGCCAGCGAACCGATGGCGGCGACCACGTAGGTCATGGCGGCCCACTTGAGGGCGTCTTTGGCCATTTCGTGCTCGCGGGCGTTGACGATGCCCCGGCTGTCGATCCACGCCAACGCCCGGCGGCTGGCGTCGAATTCGACGGGCAGCGTGATGAAGCTGAACAGGGTCGTGACGGCGAACAGCGCCACCCCGATGGCCAGCGGCACGATGGTAGTGTTGATGAGCAGAATGCCCGCCAGGATAATCCACTGCATCCAGTTGGAAGCGATGCTCACGAAGGGCACGATGGCCGACCGGAATTGCAGGGCACCGTAGGCCGTGGCGTGCTGCACGGCGTGGCCGCATTCGTGCGAGGCCACGGCGGCGGCGGCCACGCTCCGGCCGTAAAACACGTCGTTGCTGAGGTTGACGGTCTTGTCCTGGGGGTTGTAGTGGTCGGTGAGTTGGCCTTCCACCGAAATCACCCGCACGTCGTAGATGCCGTTTTCGCGCAGCATTTTCTCGGCGATTTCTTTGCCGCTGAGGTCGTTTTGCAGGCCCACCTGCGAATACTGGGCAAACTTGCTCTTCAGCCGCCAGCTCACGAACAAGCTGACGAGCATGACGACGATACCAATCAAATAGGCTCCGGCCATTTTTTGTTGAAGTTTAGGTTTTCGTCTGAACCGCGATTGGCCCGGATTTTAGGATGAGCAGGATGAAATGCAAAAATCAGATTGACTTCTCCTAAAAAATCAGGTGTCAGCCATCCTTCAACTCCTAAAATCCGGGCCAATCGCGGTTCAGACAAACTCAGTTAAAAACTCTCCTTAATTTTCTGAATCAGACTGGTCGTGGAATAACCGTTCACGAGCGGAATGGTTTCGACCCGACCTCCGCGTTGAAGTACAAAATCCGCGCCGACGATGGTTTGCACCGAGTAATCGTCGCCTTTGACCAAAATGTCAGGTTTTACGGCTTCGATGAGGTGCTGGGGCGTATCGTCGTCGAACAAAATGACAGCATCCACGAACCCGAACGCGGCCACCATCCGGGCGCGGGCGTACTCGCCGACGACGGGGCGGTTGGAACCCTTGCCCAGTCGCCGCACCGAGGCGTCGGTGTTGAGGCCGAGCACGAGGCGGTCGCCTTTGGCACGGGCTTTTTCCAGGTAATCGACGTGCCCGAGGTGAACGATGTCGAACACGCCGTTGGTGAACACGATTTTTTCGCCCGCCGCCTGCCAGCGTTGCACCTGCTCTAACGCTTCATCCAGGGAACGTATTTTCTCTTCCGTTTGAACCATGATTTAGAGGATTTTAAGGATTCAAGGATGAGGTCGTTGAAGGCAGGGGCGAATCCTTTTTTTCTTTTAAATCCTGTGAATCATGGTTCGAATGCCGCTTCAAAAATAGTGTCACCACAAACGCCAGCGCCCCGCCGATGAGCATCGTGACCATCTGGGTGCCGTGGGTGAAGGTGGCCAGTACGATGCCGTCTTTCTGGCTCAGGCCATAGAGCAGGGCCACGTTGCCCACTAGCACGTGGTAGGCCCCGATGCCCCCCTGCGTAGGGGCCGAATTGCCGATGGCCCCGACGACGAGGATCGTCAACCCAGCCAGGGCCGAGAGGTGGGCCGTTTCGGGAATCGAGAAAAACAGCACGTACGACATCAGGTAGTACATCGTCCAGATGAGCACCGTGTGGCCGATGAACAGGGCCGGGTTGCGCAACCGGCGGATGCTGAGCACGCCGTCGAGCAGGCCTTGCAGGAAGTGGGCAATTTTCTGGGCCAGGGGGTTCCGCAGCAGTTTGCCCCGCAGGTTTTTGTTGAAAACCACGACCAACACGAGGCACAGACTCCCCACCGCCCCGCCGAGCAGCAACCACGGCAACCAGTTGTTCGCCGCCTGACCGGATTGCCCGCCCCGGAGTTTGCTGCCGAAAAAGTCGCCGAAAAAGCCGCTCAGCCGGTCGAATTCGAGGGCGAGGTTGAGGGCGATGAGCACGAGCAGGGTCAGCACGTCGAAAACCCGCTCGGCCACCACCGTGCCGAAGGATTTCTCAAAGGGCACTCCGTCGGTACGCTGGAGCGAGCCGCAGCGGGACACTTCGCCCAGGCGCGGCACGATGAAGTTGGCGAAGTACCCGATCCACACCGCGAGCGTGGCCCGAAACACCGAGGGTCGGTAGCCCAGGGGTTCCATCAGCATCACCCAGCGGGCCGCCCGGCTCCAGTGCGCCACCACGGCCAGCAGGGCCGAGAGAATCACCCAGGAGTAGTCGGCCTGCCTGAACGTTTCCCACAACTCGTTCAGCGGAATGTCTTTGAAAACGTACCACATCAGGCCCGCCGCGAGGCCGAGGAAAATGGTGTATTTGAGGGCGGTTTTCATCGTAGAGTTTTCAGTTTTCAGTTTCCGGTTTTCAGTTTCCAGTTCGTGTCAGCAACTGGAAACTGAAAACCGGAAACTGAAAACTATTTCACCAGTTTATTGTCGTGATCCGGAAAAACGAGCCTCGGTGTGAGGGCTTTGGCTTCGTCGGGGGTCATCAGGGCGTAGGAAATGATGATGACGATGTCGCCCACCTGGGCGCGGCGGGCGGCGGCCCCGTTGAGGCAAATCGTGCCCGAACCCCGCTGGCCGGGGATGACGTAGGTTTCAAAACGTTCGCCGTTGTTGTTGTTGACGATCTGCACCTTCTCGTTTTCCAGCAGGTTGGCGGCGTCCATCAGGTCCTCATCGATGGTGATGCTGCCCACGTAATTCAACTCCGCCTGCGTGACGCGCACGCGGTGGAGCTTGGACTTCATGATGGTCAGAAGCATTTGGTTTTCAGTTGAAGCGGAATCAGCGGCAAAGGTAGGGGGTTTTCGCCGTGCGGTTCAAACGCGGGGGCTTAGGTGCAAAGTTCCGGCTGGTTTGTGTAGGGATTAGAGGGCTTTGGCAGGAACCCGCCGGACGGCATCCCTCGCACACTCCCGCGCCAGCCGCCCGACGGGGGGCGCCTGGAATTGAAGAGTTTGCTAGGCCAACACGTTGTCAATCAACCGCACTTTCCCCAAAAACGCCGCTACGCACAGCGCCGCCGGACGGCCCGCGAGTTGGCCGGTAAGCGGTTCGAGCGTAGTCGGGTCGGCGGTTTCGAAGTACTCAAGGCGGAAAGCGGGCTTTTCGGCAAAATGACGCTCGACCACCGTTTTAACGGTTTCCACCGCCTGCCCTTCGGCCAGCGCCGTCTTCGCCTGCGTTAGTTCCGCGAAAATAAACGGGGCTACCGCCCGCTCCTCCGGCGTCAGGTTCCGGTTGCGCGACGACATCGCCAGCCCGTCGGTCTCCCGCTGGGTGGGGCACACGACGAGTTCGAGCGGAAAATTCAGGTCGTCGATGAGCCGCTTCACCACGGCGCATTGCTGCAAATCCTTTTGCCCAAAATACGCCCGGTCGGGCTGCACGAGATGGAACAGTTTCGCCACCACCACGCCCACGCCGTTGAAATGGCCCGGCCTGAAGCGGCCTTCCATCACCGTTTCGAGGGTGCCGAAATCGAATTTCAGCGCGGGCGGCTGCGGGTACATTTCCGCCGCCGGGGGCGCAAACACCGCGTCGCAGCCCGCCGCGTCGAGCATCGCGGCGTCAGCTTCCAGCGTGCGCGGGTAGCGGGCCAGGTCGTCGGGGTTGTTGAACTGGATAGGGTTGACGAACACGCTCGCCACCGTGCGGTCGTTGGCGGCGCGGCTGGCGGCCACCAGCGCAAGGTGCCCCGCGTGCAGCGCGCCCATCGTAGGCACCAGCCCCAGCGTATGCCCCTGCCGTTTTTGGTCGTTCACGTAATTCCTCAAGTCGGCAAGGGTAGTCAGGAGGTGCATGGAGTGAGGTTTAGGGTTTAGAGTTTAGAGTTCAGGGTTCAGAGTTTAACGTTTAGCGGTAGTTATTTTAACTCTAAACTCTAAACCCTGAACTCTAAACTCGACACTTATCCGTTTTGGCAAAACTCGCAAGTAAACGACCGAGTTTTTAAAATCATACAAGCCAGGGGGCGAAAATCTTGAAATCCGGGGGTAAAATGCTTAATTTTGTCCACGCTTAGTCTAACCTCCACCTTCGCGGAAGTCGTTAATCACCGTTTCACCCATGCGCAAACTCCGGATTCTCTACGTCGCCAGCGAAATTTACCCCTTCCTCCAAATCACCGAAGTCGCCGATTTTGTGCGGAAACTTCCCCAGGCCATGCAGGAGCGCGGCATGGAAATCCGGATTCTGGTGCCCCGTTTCGGGCTGATCAACGAACGCAAGAACCGCCTGCACGAAGTCGTCCGCCTGTCGGGCATCAACATCGCCGTGGGCGACGACGAAAAGCCCCTCATCATCAAAGTCGCTTCGGTGCCCAACGCCAAGTTGCAGGTGTATTTCATCGACAACGAAGACTATTTCCAACGCAAATCCGTTTTCTTCGACAACAACGACCGGTTTTACGACGACAACGACGAGCGGGCGATCTTCTTCTGCAAGGGCGCGCTGGAAACGGTGAAGAAACTCGGCTGGGCACCCGACATCGTGCACTGCAACGACTGGATGACGGCGCTCATCCCGCTGTACCTGAAAACGACGTACAAAAACGACCCGATTTTCAAGGAAACCAAGTCGGTGTTTACCGTGTACAACAACCCCTTCAGCTACAAGTTTGACGAAGACCTGCTCGACAAAGTCAAGGCGATGGACATCCACGACGGGATGCTCGCTAACCTCCGCTCGCTGGATTACGAAGGCTTCATCCGCATCGGCGTCGAGTACGCCGACATCGTGGTGAAGTCGGACGAGGACTTTAGCGAGACGATTAACACGATTCTGAATGAACTGCCCGACAAAAAGGTCGAACTCACCGAAGAAGACGCAAACTACACGGAAACGTATTACAACCTTTACAACGAACTGGTTAGCTAAACTGCTGGTGGTGAGCGGGTTTTTGCCTGGCCTGACGGCCTGCGAAGATCCGCTCAAAATCGGTTCCGACCTCTTGCCCGATGGGAGCCAGGGGGGCGTTTTCTTTTCCGATACCTTCACGGTCCGCAGTTCGACGGTGCTGCTCGATTCCGTCCGGACGTCGGGAGGGGGGCTGATGCTGGGCCGGTACACGGACCCGTCGCTGGGGGTTGTGGAGGCGCGGAGCTTTTTTCAGGTTGCCACCTTACGGAACGATACCCTCAAATCGGATTCGAGAGCGGTGTATGATTCCCTCGTTCTGACCCTGCGTTACACCGGTTACAGCTACGGCGACACCACCCGGCCTCAGCAGGTGGCGGTTCATCGGTTGCGAGATACGTTGACCAACGACAGGGCGTACCTGAATTCCAGTTCCGTGCCCTACGAAAGCTCGCCGCTGGGGCAGAAGCGGTACCGGCCCGTCTTCAACCGCAACCAAATCAATGACCTCAACATTCGGTTATCCGACGCGCTGGGGCGCGAACTGTTTGGCCTGGCAGGCAAACCAGAGAGCACCGACCCCAAAGCCTTCCGGGATTACGTCAAGGGATTTGCCTTGCTGCCCGGCGCGGGTGATGAGGGGAGCATTGTGCAATTTTCCCAGGCGTTCCTGACGGTGTTCTACCACGCCGACACCCTGCGAAAGGAGTACACCGCTTATCTGAGTGGCATCCAGACTCCAACGGCCCGCTTCGCCCGCGTTACCCACCAACGCACCGGTGCCCTGGCCATGCTGACGCAGCCCGGCCAGTCGCTGCCTTCGGCCCGAACAAACGAGGAAGTGTACGTGCAGCAAGCCGGAGGCCTGGCCGTGAAGTTGGAATTTCCAACGCTGAGAAACCTCCGCAACCTGCCCCAGGGCCGGGTGGCCATCAACCAGGCCGAATTAATCCTGGAACCCCGACTCCCGGTACCCACCAACATCAGCCTTCCGTTTTCACTGACCCTTGCCGAGAACGACGCTACCAATCTCCCACTACGTACGAGCCAGAATCAAATACGATACGTGGTCAGCGAAGGAAATCCGGGTGCGTTGCTAGCGAGCGGCCTGGATGCCAACAACGAGTGGTTTTTGTTTAATCTGACGACCCAGTTGCAGCAAATGCTGACCGGTCAGCGGACGGCCAGTGGTTTGGTTCTGCTGCGCGAACCCCCAACCAGCAGCCAAACCAACGCGCCCTTAATCAACGCCCTTTTCGCTACCGACGTAAGCCGTGCCGTCTTCGACGCCCGCCGCATCCGCCTCCGGCTGTACTACACGATTTCCAACAATTGACCGGTCAATTCTTTCCCGAAAAACGGCTTTTCTCGCGGAAAGCCGTTTTTTTGTGCCCGTCTGCCAAACTGTTAACTGCAAACTGTAAACTGTCTATGTGCGGCATTGTTGCCTACGTGGGGCACCGCGAAGCGTACCCCCTCATCGTCAAAGGATTGAAACGCCTCGAATACCGGGGCTACGACTCGGCCGGCGTGGCCCTGCTCAACGGCGAGTTGAAGGTTTTTAAGAAAAAGGGCAAAGTCGCCGACCTCGAAGAATTTGTCAACGGCCACGTGCCCGACTCCACCATCGGCATCGGCCACACCCGCTGGGCCACCCACGGCGAACCCAACGACCGCAACGCCCACCCCCACCCCTCGCATTCGGGCCGCCTGGCGATTATCCACAACGGCATCATCGAAAACTACGGGGCCATCAAGCAGAAGCTCCAGGGCAAGGGCTACGAATTTCGCAGCGACACCGACTCGGAGGTGTTCGTCAATTTCATCGAAGACATCCAGAAAAACACCGGAGTCGCGCTCGACGAAGCCGTCCGCCTGGCCATGCAGGAAGTGGTCGGGGCCTACGCCATCGTGCTGATGAGCACCGACGACCCCACCCAACTCATTGCCGCCCGCAAGGGCAGTCCGCTGGTGATTGGCGTGGGCGAAGACGAATTTTTCTTCGCCTCTGACGCCACGCCCATCATCGAGTACACGAAAGAAGTCATCTACCTCGACGACTACCAGATTGCGGTCGTGAAAGGGGGCGAACTGACGATTCGCAACATCGACAACATTCAGCAGTCGCCCTACATCCAGCACGTCGAACTCGAACTCGAAGCCATCGAAAAAGGCGGGTTCGAGCACTTCATGCTGAAGGAAATTTTCGAGCAACCCCGCTCGGTGAAAGACTGCATGCGGGGCCGGGTCATCGCCGATGAAGGGCACCTGGTGCTCGGCGGCCTCCGCGATTACCTCGACGACCTCGCCAAATCGCCGCGCATCGTCATCGTGGCCTGCGGCACGTCGTGGCACGCCGGGCTGGTGGCCGAGTACATTTTCGAGGAACTGGCCCGGATTCCCGTCGAGGTGGAGTACGCCTCCGAATTCCGCTACCGCAACCCCATCATCAAGGAAGGCGACGCCGTGATTGCCATCTCGCAGTCGGGGGAAACGATGGACACCCTGGCGGCCATTGAACTGGCCAAGTCGCGGGGCGCAACCATCATCGGCGTGTGCAACGTGGTGGGGTCGAGCATCCCGCGCACCACCCACGCCGGGGCCTACACCCACGCCGGGCCGGAAATCGGCGTGGCTTCGACCAAAGCCTTCACCGCCCAGGTGACGGTGCTCACGCTCATGGCCATCGCCGTGGCGCGGAAAAAAGGGATTTTGCACGAAGACACCTTCCGCCGCCTGCTGTTCGAGTTGGAACGCATTCCCGATAAAATCGAAAAGGTGCTGAAATCGGCCGACAAGGTGAAGGAAATGGCCTGGCAATTCCACCAGGCCCGGAATTTCCTCTACCTCGGGCGGGGTTCCAACTTCCCCGTGGCGCTGGAAGGCGCTTTGAAGCTGAAGGAAATCAGCTACATCCACGCCGAAGGCTACCCCGCCGCCGAGATGAAGCACGGGCCGATTGCGCTCATCGACGAAGACATGCCGGTGGTGTTCATCGCCCCCCGCGACGCGTCGTACGAGAAAATCGTGTCGAACATCCAGGAAGTGAAGGCCCGCAAGGGCAAAGTCATCGCCGTGGTGACCGAGGGCGACAAGCTTATCCCCACGATGGCCGACTACGTGCTCGAAGTGCCCATCACCCACGAACTGCTCATGCCGTTGCTCACGGTCGTGCCCCTGCAACTGCTCTCGTACCACGTGGCCGTCATGCGCGGCTGCAACGTGGACCAGCCGAGAAATCTGGCGAAGTCGGTGACGGTGGAGTAATCGGTGAAACGATGGAATGTCAGCATATTTCGTATAAATTTCACGCCTTGCAGCAGATGCTAACGCGCGGCATTAGCAAGCGAGAAGTCGAAGTCGTGTTGAGGGCGGGTGAAATTATCGCCACCTATCCAAATGACAAACCCTATCCCAGTCGCCTGATGTTTTGCATGGTCGGTTTTCGGCCAATCCACGTCGTAGTAGCGCAGGATGAATCGGACGAGTGTTACGTCGTCACCGCCTACGAGCCTGATTCGAAAATTTGGGAAAACAATTTCAAAACCAGACGAAAGCCATGATTTGCCTCACCTGCAAAACCGGCACGCCCCAACCGGGCCTGACCACCGTCGTTTTGGAAAAAGGCCCCTCGCTGGTCATCTTCAAGGAAGTTCCGGCACGCATCTGCGACACCTGCGGCGAGCGGTATTTTGACGGAGAAATCACCGAGCGGCTGCTGGCCGAGGCCAATGAATCGGCGGCGAAAGGCAACGAACTCGAAATCAAGCGGCTGGCGGCGTGACTGCGGTAAAAATCGCCGGTTTCATAACACGACCTCACCCACCAAAGCGGGTGAGGTCGTTGCATTTCCACTCGCCTACACTGCCCCGGCTCTGGAACGACTCGTTCTCAAAACTGAAAATAAATAAACGAATTGCTGCTTTTCTGGGTCAAAATCACCGCCAGCAGCATCAAGGTCCAGGCCAGGCTCAGGCTCCACCAGGGCAGGCGGGAAGCCAGTTGCTTCAGCGAACTGTTCCGCATGGCCCAGTGGCAGGCCACCAGCACGACCGTCACCGTCAGCACGGTCAGGATGGCTAGGCCGGAGAGCATCTGGGCACCGTTCGGAATCACGCCGAACATGGCTAGCAGCATCAGCGTGGCTTTTTCAAACGTGGGTGCCCGGAAAAATACCCAGGTCACGTTGACCAGAAACAACGTCAGCAACGCCAGCCCGAAATCGCCCAGCCGGAGGGGCAACACCGAAGCCCGCTGCACGGCGTGGGCCGGGAGCGGCTCCGGCGCCCGCCGCGAGGCCCGTTCGCGCAGGAACCGTTCGACGCACAAAAACAGCCCGTGCAGGGCACCCCAGACCACAAACGTCCACGCGGCCCCGTGCCAGAGGCCCCCCAGCAGCATGGTCAGCATCAGGTTGAGGTACGTGCGGAAGGGGCCGAGCCGGTTGCCGCCCAGCGGGATGTACAGGTAATCGCGCAACCAGGTGGAGAGCGTGATGTGCCAGCGCCGCCAGAAATCGGAGAACCCGATGGCCGCGTAGGGGTAGCGGAAGTTTTCGGGCAGTACGAAGCCCAGGCAGAGCGACACGCCGATGGCGCAGGTGGAATAGCCCGCGAAATCGCAGAAAATCTGCGCCGAAAAGCCCAGCACTCCTACCCAGGCGTCGAGGGGCTGCACCGGAAACGGCACCCCGAAAATCAGGTCGGTGGGTTCGGCCAGCAAGCCGTCGGCCACGGCCACTTTCAGGAACAGACCCAGCGAAAGCAGGAACAGCCCCCAGCGGAGTTGCTCACCCGTGGCCCGGCGCGGGGTTTTGAACTGCGGAATCAAATCGTCGGGGCGGACAATCGGCCCGGCCACCAGGTGCGGGAAGTACGTGACGAACAGGGCGAAATCCAGAAACACCGGCTCCGGCTCCGTGCGGCGGCGGTACACGTCGAGGGTGTACGACAGCGTGACGAAGGTGTAAAACGAAATCCCGACGGGCAGGATGATGTCGGGCTTCGCGGCCTGAAACGCGATGCCCAGCGTACCGAGCAGGGCCGTGAAGTTTTCGAGCAAAAACCCGCCGTACTTGAAGTAACTCAGCATCCCCAGGTTGAGCACCAGGCTGATGAGCAGCAACAGCTTGCGTTGGGTGGGCCGTTGCTCGCGGGCAATGAGCCGGGCCGCGTAAAAATCCACGACCGTCGAAAGCCAGAGCAGCAGGATGAACGGCGGGTTCCAGAGGGCGTAAAACAGGTAGCTGGCCAGCAGCAGGTTTACCTTTTTGACCGTCCAGGAAAGCGGCAGGTTGTGCAGCAGCAGCAACACCGCGAAAAAGGCGACGAAGACGTAGGAGTTGAAAACCATGAGGGGGAGGGTTGAGAGGGGTTTTGGGGTGAAAGCGCGTGAGCAACACGATTCCGGATAATTTTCAATGTTCAATTTTCAATGCTCAATTCTCAATGTTCAATTTTCAATGAGTTGATTTTGAATCCGTTGAACATTGAGGATTGAGCATTGAAAATTGAACATTCTTGTCTCGCTTCAAACAGAACTTAGCCACTCGGTCAGGGCCGGACCATCAGCTTCCACCCCGTTTTTTCCTGAATAATCGGAATCAGTGCTTTCGTAAACGTGGCCGCATCGGCGGGGGTCAGGTGCGACCACTCCGGGCAGCGAAAACCCGACAGGGCCGGGTAATCGGCGGAGTAAATGCCGGGCGTTTGGGTGTGGGCCAGCAGGCGATCCCAGTACAGGTCGCGGGGGTGTGATTGTTTTTCGGCGTTGAAACACGCGCCGTCCGACGGGGTGCGCAGGAAAAGCACCCGCCCGCCCCGCGCCCGGATGGCGTCCACCGAGGTTTTCACCGCGTCGAGCATCGCGGTCAGCGTGTCGCCGCCCACGCCGCGTTTGGGATTCGTGCCGCCGAGTTGCACCCAGATTTCCCGCACCCGGCGCTGGCTGGCGGTGTCGGTCAGGAAACTGGGCGCGAACCGGACTTGCCGGTCGGGGTCGTTGACGTTGAAGTTGAGGGGGAAATTCGGAAACACGAATACCCCCGGTCGGCTCGGGATGGGCAGCCACCTCAGCAACGCGTGCAGCGAAAAGCGGCTTTCGTCCAGAAAATACAGGTGGTCTTCGAGCACCCGGTTGAGCCGGAAGCTTCCCTGCTGGGCCAGCGACCAGGTGGGGTAGTGCTTGAGGCGCTTGTTGACTTCGATGTCGGGCGGCCCCCCGCTGGGGGCGAAAAACAGGGCCTCGGTCACGTCGATGAGGACGGTGCCACGGAAGTCGGAGTCGTTGCCCAGGTCGGTCAGCAGGGGCCGGGGCGAAGTGCCCACCACCGAAAGTTGCACGGGTTTGTGGCCCGTCATCGCCGTCCAGGTGGGCTGGTCGAGGTCGAAGTTCATCCGCGAGGAGCCGATGAGCACCGGCCCGGCGGGGCTGCTTTGGTACACCTCGCGGCGCTTGCTGGCCCAGAGGCTTTCGTCGTCGTTGTAACTCAGCGGCAGGGGCAGGCTGCGGCAGAACAGTTCCCAGCCGACCACGGCGGTGAGCACGAGGGCCAGGGTGAGGAGGGCGGTTTTTGGGGGGATGGAGGGGGTCATGGGTTGAAAAATGAAGGTGTGGTTATCAATTCGCCCGCCGCGTCTCGTCTTCCGAAGCCGTGCGGCGCTGGCGGGCGGCTTTGAGTTGCTGGTTGCCGAAGGCGTAGCTCAGGTTGAGCATCGCCACGCGGGTGTCCATGCGGATGCGATGCTCAAACCGAAACTCCGGTGTCCGGAGCCAGCCGAGGATTTGATTCGTGTGAAACACGTCCTGCACGCTCAGCTTGACCTTCCACTGCGGGCCGAACGACTTCTGGACGCCCAAATCCAGCGTGCCCAGCCAGGGCGACCGAAAAACGGCGTACACCGCCGGGGTGGCCAGCCAGCCCGTGGCCTCCGCCGACCAGCCCCGGCCCAGGGTGAGCGCACTCGACGCGGTAAGCCGCCCCATCACCTGCTCGACCCGCCGACTGACACCGAGGTACGTGAACCGGAACTGCCCGTAGGTGCCCACGAACGTCGCCTGCGCGCTCCAGCGAGGGGTCAGCGTGACCGGGAAACTCACCGTCAGGTTGTAGCTGTCCGACCGCCCGAAGTTTTCCGGAACGCGCTCGGTGGTGTTGCCCGTCACGGGTTGAATGATGAAGAAAATGAACTCGTCCGTCAGGTTGGCCCCCAGCGAGGTGAACACCTTGTTTCGGTAGCCGTGCTTGAGTTCGAGCGCGTGCGTGTACTGCGGCCTCAGGTACGGGTTGCCCCGGCTGAACGCGTACGGGTCAAGGTAGCTCCGGGCCGGGTTCAGGTACTGGTAGACGGGCCGGTCGATGCGGTAGCCGTAGGAGGCCGTGAGCGTGTGGCGGTCGTTGAGCGGGCGGGAGACGAACAGGGTCGGGAACAGGTTGACGTAATCGCGCACCACGCGGGTGCCCAGGTTGAGCGAGTGGGCGTCGGAGTGGGTGTGCTCCACCCGCAGGCCCGCCTGCACCTCGGTTTTCCCACCCAGTTTTCCCGCCACCATCGCGTACGCGGCGTTGACCTGCTCGGTGTACCGGAAGTGGTTCGACAGCGAATCGTCGCGTTGTAGGTTTTCGGCCAGGCCCTGCAAGAGCGTCAGGTCGTTGTCCGAAAACACGGAAGCGCTTTTGGCCCCCGCTTCCAGCTTCCAGCCCCCCGGCAGGGGCTGGCTGTAATCCACTTTCCCGGTCAGGATGTCGATGGTCGCGGGCATTCGCGTGAACAAGCCCGTCGTGGGCTGGGGCGGCACGGTCGGCAGCAGCGTGCGGGTGGTCAGCGCGTTGGTGAACAAACGTGAAAAATGCCCGAAGTCCAGGTCGGCGGTCAGTTGCTTGCCGGTTTTGCCGAAGGTGTGCTGCACGTTGAGGTTGGCGACCTGGTTGCTCAAGCTGTTTTTCAGCGCCTTGTCGGCCAGCGTGTGGAGGTACACGGGGCCGCCTTCCTGCCGCCGGAACCACGCGTAGGCGGGGCTTTGCTCCCGGAGGTTGCTCCAAAACCCCGTACAGACCACCCCGACGGTGGTATTTTTCCCGAAAAACCAATCCAGCCCCACTTTGGCGTTCTGCCCCCGCTCCCAAAACCGGATGTACGACAGTTGGTCGACGAGGTTGCGGGCCTCGCCGTCGGCCTGGTCGCGGCGGAGGTCGAAATCCCAGTAGTTGCCGCCCCGGTTGGCGCTGTAACTGCCGAACAGGTTGAGCCGGGCCGTGCGGTGGTTGACCTGAAGGCTGCCCCGCGACCGCCCGTACCGCCCCGTACCGCCCGCCAGCGAGGCCGACCCGTTGGTGCCCACATTGTTGTTCTGCTTCAGCCGAATGTCAATCAGCCCGGCATTGCCCGCCGCGTCGTAGCGGGCCGAAGGGTTGGTGACGAGTTCGAGGCGGTCGATGTTGTCGCTGGGCGTGCTGCGGAGCAGGGCCACCACGTCGGCCATCGAGAGGTAGGTCTGCCGTCCGTCGATGAGCACGATGACGCCCTCGCGCCCCCGCAGTTGAATCGCGTCGTTCTGCCGGTCCACCGTCACGCCGGGGGCTTTTTCGAGCACCTCCAGCGCCGTGCTGCCGCTGGCGATGATGCTGCCCGCTACGTTGACGATAGTGCGGTCAAGTTTTTGCTCGACAAACGGCTTTTTGGCCGTCACCGTCGCGCCGTCGAGTTCGCCCGCCCGCTCGGTGAGCGTCAGCGGGGGCAGGGCGGCGGGGGCGGCCTCGCTGACTTCGACCGGTTCGGAAAGTACGGGCGCGTAGCCCACCCGCGAGGCCGACAGCCGGTAGCGCCCGGCCCGGACGTTCTCGAAGGCGTAGCGCCCCCGCCCGTCGCCGAGTGCGCCCTTCACCAGGCTCGAATCGCGGGCGTCGAGCAACAGCACCGAGGCGTCGGCCAGGGGCTGGCCCGTGCCGTCGAGCACGCTGCCACTGAGGTGGGCCTGGGCGGAGGCGGAAAAATTCAGGAAAAGCAGGGATGAGAGGAAAAAAAAGAGCCGTTTCATGGTACTGGGTTGATTACGGCGGAGTGGCTGACGTTCAGGGATTGCTGCCGTCTTTGACCAGGGCGGCGAATTCGGCGAACAGCGGGTCGGGGGTTGGGGTGAGGTACAGTTCGGCCAGTTTGCCGTCGCGGAGCCTGGCCCACTGCCGGAACGAAATTTTCGTGGGCAGGTCGCCTTCCAGCGCCGTCCAGGTGCCTTCGAGGTACACCCAGGTACCCTGGCGAGGTCCGGCGGGTACGGTGTGCGTACTGGTTTTTTCGACCGTCATGCGCTGGTTGGTGAAACGGCGCTGGCGGTCCCCCCACTCCAACAGGAGTTCGTAAGCGCCGCTGAACGGGCCGAATGCCGAACTGCGGTAGCGAAAATCGTCGGTGAGGCGATCGTAGGCGGCTTCGGGCTGGCCGTCGGCCAGGTCGTGGAGCAACGCCGTGACCAGCCGGATGTCGGCATCGGCGTTGGGGTTGGGCTGGTGGCGCACCTGGGCGTTGGCGACCAGGCCGACCAGGAGGAGGGGGAGGATGGTTTTAGCTACGCTACATCTTGCAGTTTTCATGGCGTTTGGGGATTGATTGGTTGGTGACAAACGTAAGGGCTTGGCGTTGAGTCGTCCAGCGGCGGGGTGCGGGTAACGGGAAAGAGGTTGCGAGTGGTAAAATTTTTGAGCGAGCGGGCGGAAGGCAGGCCGCCCATTCCGTTGGTTTTCCTGAAGTTTCGCGTTAGCTTTGGTCAACGCCTCAGTCCATCACCATGCTTGTTCTCCCGGTTTCTTCCCCCACCCTGCCCACCCACCTCCGGACGGTTGAGGAGTTTGAAAGCTGGCAACGCCAGCCCGGCAACGACGGCAGTTTCGAGTTCGTCCGAGGACGACTTATCCCCAGATCCATGCAGCAGGATGAGGTGGACATCGTTGATTTTTTGGTTCGTCGGTTCGCGCAAACGGCCTGTTTCCGGCAAAAGCACCTGCTCATGCCCCAGGCCGATTCCTACGTCGATGCCACCCGCAAGCGCATCCCCAACCTTGCCTATTTTACGCCTGAACAGCGGCAGGCCATGCGCCGGGGCGAGCGCGTGAATACGCTGTTTGCCATCGAAATCCTTTCCGAATCGGAAACCCACCATCCGGAGCGCCGGCCGGACGTGCTTGATAAAATCCAGGATTATTTCGACGGGGGTGCGCGGCTGGTTTGGTACATCATTCCCAGCCACCAACGCATCGACGCTTACACCTCCCCGGAAAATTCAACCGTGTTCAGGGGCCAGCAACCCATCACCGCCGCGCCCGTGCTGCCGGAGTTCGGCTTCGTCGTGGCCGAATTGTTCGCCTGAGTGACCTCGTCATTCCAATAATTCAGGCGCTCAGCAAACGGCAACGGGGCGTCATTCACCTGGGAAGCGGGGTTTCAGCCTCCCCGCCCACCGCCTCGCTTGTGCTTCGGCCCGCAATCAGCGGCCCCACCCCGAGGTAACCGTGCAGGATTTCCTGGGCGGCGCGGGGCAGCAGCCGTTCGTCGGCGGGCCATTCACCGTCGCGCAGGCCGTCGGCGTAGCCGTTCCAGGTGATGCGGCGCAGGCGGTTGTCGAAAATTTGAATCACCACCGACCCGGGCCGCAGGGTTTGTCGGGGCGGTGGCGGGTTCACGCCCGGAACGCCCACCGGCGAAAACCGCAACGGTCCTTCGTACACGCTGCAATACACGAGCAAATCGGGTATCAGGCCCGGCCCGTAGTCCAGGGGCCGGTAGCCGCGTAGCTTCAGTTGGCGCTCCACTTCCCGGTACAGGTCGGTGGGTTGGAGGACCTCGTCCCAGGGTTCAAAGCAGCCGTCCATCAGGCAGAACGTGGTGGCTTCAACCGGGACGGGCCGGGGGTGCGGCACCGCTCCGGTGGGCAGGGCGTGCCGGTTGACGCAGGAAGTCGTTCCCAGACTCGCCGCGCAGAGCAGGAGGACGGAAAAAAAAGACGTCGTTTTCATGAGAGGGTTGGTTGAGTTGACAGTGCCGGAAGCAGGTTCCCCGTCCGGGGCTGTGCCGTTTGATGGGGGCAAACGTAACGGCTCGCCGGTAAGTCGTCCAGCGGAGGGGGGCGGGCAACGGGAAACACCTCGTGGGTGGTAAAAAAAAGGAGTGAACGGGCCAGAGGCGGGGTGGAAGCGGGCGGTTTGCCGTTCACTCAGAAAAAGCGCGGTTCACGGGCGCGGACGGTCGGTTCGCTGGGGATTTTTAGGAAGCGAAACGAAAAATCCGCACTTTCGTCGGGTCGTAAAATCCGTTGATACCGAACGGGTTGAATCCCTCCAAACGATGAAACGCGCCTGCCTGTGCCTGTTGCTGCTGTCGGTGGTTTTCGGAGCCACCGGCCAGGGCGAAGCCATCGGACGGCTGAAGGCGCGCCTGGCCCAAACCCAGGACGAACGCAACCGGGTGCTTTTGCTGACCGAACTGGCCGCCAACTACCAGTTTTTCAAAGCCGACACCGCGCTCCTCCTCTGCCGCCGGGCCATTGAACTGGCCGCGCGAAACCGGTTTTACCAGGGTGAAATCCGTGCTTTAACCAGGCTCGGAGAAGTGTATCGCTTGAGCGGTGAATACCCGAAAGCCCTCGAAGCCCACCTGAAGGCGGTACAATTGAGCCAGCAAAAACAGGAACGCCGGGGAGAGGCTAATGCCTTGAGTTATAAGGCCCTTGTTTACCTCGAATTGGGCGACTTTCGTCAAGCCCTGAATTACCTACTTCAGGCGGAAACCATCGACGCGCGCCTGCCCGTAGTTTCCGAAGCGGAGGACGCGTTTTTCCGGCGGCAGGCCGACGCGGGTTTTCGACTGTCGAACATTGGGGAAGCCTATGAAAAACTGGGCCGCCTGGATTCGGCGCTTCACTACCAGATGCAGGCCCTCAGCGGCATTAATGACCGATTGGCGCACCACAACGTTCGCAATCTGCAGGCGCTTACTTTTACCCGCCTTGCCCTGATCAAACGGCGGCAGGGTGCGCTGTCAGCGGCGCTCGCTTCCAACCGGAAAGCCCTGGACATTGCCCGGCATTCGGGCGATCTGCTCAATCAGGCGAGGGCACACTACCAGTTGGCGGAGGTGTTTTGTGCCTTCCGCCGACCCGACTCTACCCTGTTTCACGTGCGGGAGGCGTTTGCCCTTTCGCAGAAGGCTAAACAAAAGCTGCTCGTGCTCAGAGCGGGCGGCCTGCTGAGTCGACTATACCGGGAGCGAAACCAACCCGACAGCGCGTACTGCTACCAGGAAGCGGCCAGCGCGGCGAAGGACAGCCTGTTTGGCCCGGAAAAATTTCGCCGCCTGCAACTGCTTGCCCTTCAGGAACAACAGCGGCTGAACGAACTGCGGCAGGAACGGGAACGCACGAACGTCCTGATTCAGCGAACCGGGCTGCTCGTGGCGATGGGCGTCAGCCTGCTGTTTGCCCTTGTTCTCTGGCGCGGCAACCGCCGGCAGCAACGGGCCAACCGGGTGCTGAACGAGAAAAATGAGCAGATTGAAACCCAGCGCACCGCCCTGGAGCAGGCCCTGGCCGAGTTGAGGGCCACCCAAGCCCAACTGATTCAGAAGGAGAAACTGGTGGCCCGGCGGGCGCAGATGAACCCGCACTTCATTTTCAACTGCCTCAACTCCATCAAGCTCTACGCCACCGAAAACCAACCCGACAAAGCCGCCGAGTACCTGACCACGTTCAGCCGCCTCATCCGCCGGGTACTGGAAAACTCCCGCTCCGAGCGGGTCTCGCTCGAAAACGAGTTGGAGGCGTTGCGGCTTTACATAGAACTGGAAGCCATGCGCTTCAAAAACAAACTCCGCTACGAAATCCACGTCGAAGCGGGCATCGACGCCGGGTTTGTCGAAATTCCGCCGCTCCTCCTGCAACCTTACGTCGAGAACGCCATCTGGCACGGGCTGATGCACAAACCCGAGGGTGGTACGGTCAGCGTGCGCGTCGAACAACCCGCCGAGAACCAGTTGCGCATCACCATCGCCGACGACGGCGTGGGGCGGGCCAAAGCCGCCGAGTTGAAAAGCAAGTCGGCCACGCGGCACAAGTCCTTCGGGATGCAGGTGACCGGCGAGCGGATTGCGCTCATCAACCAACTCTACCAAAGCCAGACGCAGGTCAAGGTGCACGACTTGGTGGACGCCGAAGGGCACCCGGCCGGGACGGAGGTGGTGCTGGAAATTCCCGTTTGATGCGGCTCGTTCGGCACCGAATGCCGCCGTTGCGTTGTCCTCAACTTTCATTCACCATGAATCGGTTGCTTCTCCTGCTTGGTCTGCTCTTCGCCCTGAACGCCCCAGCGCAGGTGCCCCCGCTGGTGCTGCCGGGCAAGCTGCCCGCGAGCCAGATGGACATTGGGCCGTACACGGCCTACTACCAGGACCGGTCGGGGGATACGCTGCCGCTGTCCGTCATCCGGACGCGTGCGTTCCGGCCCTTCCGGGAAAAGCGCAACGAGCGGGCCTCGTACTCCGACGTGTCGGTAATCGTCGTCTGGCTGCGGTTCACGCTCCGTAACACCCACCCCACCGACACCCTGCGGTGTTTGCACGACCCTTCGTCGCACGGCTTGGTGACCTACTACCGGAACGGCCAGAGGATCGGTGAAACCGGGTTGGCTCTTCCGCCTCCGCGTCATCAAAGCCCCTACATGCATTCCATCACGGTGCCTCCCGGAGGGGAATACACGTATCACGTCCGGGTCATCGACTACTTGCAGAGCGTGGTACCGATTTTTTCCCTGCTGTTTACCCAGCAGGGCAGTTACGACTCCTTTTTTGTCTGGGATTACGCCATTCGGGCCTTGCTGGCCGTCGAGGCACTTCTTATCGGTTGCCTCGTTTTCATGCTCCTGTACAGCCTGTATTCTTACCTCCAGACTCGCGATTCCCTCTTCGTCTTTTACGCCTTGTATGCGCTGACATGCATGTTGCTGCTCCTCCACGGCATGTTGTTCCGACACAATTTCCCTCCTGTGTTCGGACGGCACCTCAGCCCCTACCTGCGACCTCTGAATCTGGGGTTTGTTACGTTTTGGTACAGCCTCTTCATCGCCAGGGTGGTTGAATTGCCTGCGCAATTCCCCCGCACCTGGTTGGTTTTGAAAGCCCTATTGGCCGTATTGCTGGTGCAGGAAGCGCACTCGGTGGTGGAATGGCTGTACGGAAGGCCGTTGTTTTACAGCAATTGGGCCTTCCAGTATGCGATGGTCCCGGCAAACCTGACAGTCTGCGTACTGGCCAGCGCCATTGTCCGCAGCCAATCGGTGGTCCGGAATTACCTGCTGGCGGGCGTAATCAGTTTGCTGGTTATCGCCTTCGTACCCGGCACGCTGGAGTTATGGTTCAAAAACCTTTCCGGGGTCAACATTTTGGGCGACGTTTTCCTCAACTACGTCCCCCTGTGGGTTAAGCTTGGGCTGGTGGTGGAAGCTTTTTGCTTTATGCTGGCCCTCAGCCGACGGAGTTTTCTCATCGAACGGGAAAAAAACCAGATGCAGGAGCGCCACGCCCGTGAATTGGAAGAAAAACTCGCCGAACGCACCCGCGAAATTGAGCAGCAAAGCCGCCAGCTCGAGCAGCAGCACATCCGCCAACTGGAACTGGGCTTCGAGCAAAAACTGGCCGAAACCGAAATGACCGCCCTGCGGGCGCAGATGAACCCCCACTTCATCTTCAACTGCCTCAACTCCATCAAGCTCTACGCCACCGAAAACGATTCCACCAAAGCCGCCGAGTACCTGACCAAGTTCAGCCGCCTTATCCGGTTGGTGCTCGAAAACTCCCGTTCTGAACGGGTGACGCTGCAAAACGAGTTGGACGCTCTGCGGTTGTACCTGGACATGGAGGCCATGCGCTTTAAAAACAAACTTCGCTTTGAAATCGAGGTCGAGCCTGGCATCGACGCCGAGTTCACCGAAATCCCGCCGCTGCTGATTCAGCCTTACGTGGAAAATGCCATCTGGCACGGGCTGATGCACAAACCCGAGGGCGGCACCGTCAGCGTGCGGGTGGAACAGCCCCGCCCCGACCACCTGCGCATCACCGTTGCTGACGATGGCGTGGGCCGGGCCAAAGCCGCCGAGTTGAAGAGCAAGTCGGCCACGCCCAAAAAGTCGTTCGGGTTAAAAGTCACGGGCGAACGGATTGCGCTCATCAACCAACTCTACCAAAGCCAGACCCAGGTCAAGATGCACGACCTGGTGGACGCCGAAGGCCACCCGGCAGGGACGGAGGTGGTGCTGGAAATTCCCGTTTGAGTTGACCCGCTCACGCTGCAATCGCATGGATTAGAAACTGCCTTTTCTGAACTGTCCCATGAAGACTTATCGCTACCGCATCGCCTGGCTGGCATTGGTTACGGCCCTGCTGTACTGGGGGCTGACGTATCCGGCCGGTGAGCATGCTGGCCCGCTGCCCCAGCTTGATGAAGGCTGGAAGTGGCACAAGGGCGATGACCCGTCGTGGGCCAGCCCGGCCTTCGACGACAGCAAGTGGGAGGCCATCAACCCTGCTCAGGATGTGATGCACTTGCCCCAGATTCACGACGGGCAGATACTCTGGCTCCGGTCCAGGCTCACAATCGACACCGCTTTACTTGGTGAATCCAGAGCACTCCATATCTTCCACGTTGGCGCTTCTGAAGTCTACCTGAACGGGCAATTGGTGAGACGATTTGGCACCCTGAACGCTTCGTCCGTCAAAGCGGGCTTTTACGTTGCAACACTTGGATTTCCCACAAACCGCTCCCAGGTTGTGATAGCGGTTCGGTGTGCGTTTCAAAAAGGGTTGCCTTACAACCGATTCGGTAGTGTACCCAACTTCTTCTTCAATACTTCTCTGATTTCGGTTGAGGGGGTTGAGAAGTTTTACAGGAATTTCATCGGGCCGATGATGGTGTTCGCCTGTACCAAAATAGGGGCATTTCTTCTTTTGTTTTTATTGCATTTTGCGCTCTACATCTTCTACCCAGCCCAGAAAGCCAATCTCTTTTTTTCCGGCATGGCCTTGTGCTACGGAATCCACATTCTTTTGTGGGCGTTGTTCGTAGCGTTCAAACTAACGGGTAATTTATCCCTCCTGCTTTACGCTGGTCTGCTGCGTGGCCCCATCTATACACTTACGTACACCTTGCTGCTGCGGGCTTTTTATGCGCTGTTTGACTACAAACCAGACTTTGTTTTCTGGAGCACGGTCGCTTGCAATGCATTCCTGCTTATCCCCTTCTTTGTTGATTATGAGGAAGGAATACGATACGCCGAAGTATGGACGACGAACGTGAGTGCCCTGGCCTGTTTTTACGTGGCCATCAAGGCCCTGATGGACCAGAAGCGGTATGCCCTCCTGATTTTTTGCGGCATGGTGTTGTCCACGGTCGCATTGGAAGGCAGGTACCTAATCGAATTTTTTAAGATTCTTCCTCGATTTCACAAAACTCAAATTCCAGGTCTGCTCGATTTTTTTGGTGCGATGAGCATTCCCATCTGCATCTCCTGGGCATTGGCTAAAAACTTTGCCCATATCAACCGAAGTTTAGCCGCCCGGCTTGTCGAGGTACAGCAATTGGCGCTGGAAAAACAGCAACTTCTCATCAGCCAAAACGAAAATCTGGAGCGGCAGGTGGCCGAGCGCACCCGGGAAATCGAGGAACAAAGCCGCCTGCTGGAGCAACAGCACATCCGCCAACTGGAACTCAGTTTCGAGCAAAAACTGGCCGAAACCGAGATGACGGCCCTGCGGAGTCAGATGAATCCGCATTTCATCTTCAACTGCCTCAACTCCATCAAGCTCTACGCCACCGAAAACGATTCGGACAAAGCCGCCGAGTACCTCACCAAGTTCTCCCGACTTATCCGAAAGGTGCTGGAAAACTCCCGCTCCGAGCGCGTCACGCTCGAAAACGAACTCGATGCCCTGCGGCTGTACCTGGAAATGGAAGCCATGCGCTTCAAAGACAAGCTGCGCTTTGAAATCGAGGTAGAGCCGGGCATCGACGCCGAGTTCACCGAAATCCCACCCCTGCTGATTCAGCCCTACGTGGAGAACGCCATCTGGCACGGGCTGATGCACAAGCCCGAAGGCGGTACCGTCAGCGTGACCGTCGGGCAGCCCCACCCCGACCACCTGCGCATTACCGTGGCCGACGACGGGGTGGGACGGGCCAAAGCCGCCGAGTTGAAGAGCAAGTCGGCCACGCCGAAAAAGTCGTTCGGGCTAAAGGTCACGGGCGAGCGGATTGCGCTCATCAACCAGTTGTACCAAACCCACACCCGCGTGCAAATCCACGACCTGACCGACCCCGAAGGCCACCCGGCCGGCACGGAGGTGGTGCTGGAAATACCGATTTAAAACGCGCATCGTCATGCTGAACTTGATTCAGCATCTTCCTATCGGCCTGCCAGCTAATTGGTAATCGTCAAACTGTTCGGTGAGCCAGCGGGAAGATGCTGAAACAAGTTCAGCATGACAAAATTAAATTCATCTCAAAATAACCCCATGCTCAAAGCCATCCTCATCGACGACGAACCGGATTGCGTGCGGCTGCTGGCCCACGAACTGGCTACGCATTGCCCCCAGGTGCAGGTGGTGGGGCAGACCTCCAGCAGCGAGGAGGGCCTCCGGCTGGCGCAAATTCATCAACCCGACCTGCTGTTCCTGGACATCGAAATGCCCCGGATGAACGGCTTTCAACTCCTCGAACGCCTCGGCAGCGTGCCCTGCCACCTCGTGTTCGTGACGGCCTACAACGAATTCGCCGTCAAAGCCTTCCGCTTCAGCGCCCTCGATTACCTGCTCAAGCCCATCGATTCCGCCGAACTCCGCGAAGCCGTGCGGAAGGCCGAACAGCGCCGCCCCACCGACGGGCGGCAGGTGGAAAGCCTGCGCACCCAGTTGCAGACTCAGCAACTGGCCGACAAAATCGCGGTGCCCTACCAAAACGGCGTCATGTTCCTGCCCGTGGCCGAGGTGGTGTACTGCGAAGCCGACAGCAACTACACGCGGGTGGTGGCCACGCAGGGGCGGCAGTACTTGCTCACCCGCACCCTGCGCGAGGTGCAGGACGTGCTCGAAACCCGCAATTTCCTGCGCGTCCACCGGCAATACCTCGTCAACCTCGACCACCTCCAGCGGTACGTCCGGGGCGAGGGCACCTACCTCGTCATGACCGACGGCGCGAGCATCCCCGTGGCCCGGAATCAGAAAGACCGGCTGGTGCAGCGGTTTGGGTGGATTTGACAGGGCTTTGCCCGAAACCGGCGGAAAATCAAGAAGCCCACGCTTTGCGGCGTGGGCTTCTTGGTGGATGCGCGGAAGGTGTCACGCAAACAACTCCGCCACCGTCAGGTGCAAATCCGGCAGGGCGGGGGCGGCGTTGAATGATTCTTCTTCGAAAAACGTCGTCGCGGTTTTGGCCGAGGTGAATACCCGCACCATCCGCAGGACCGGGAAGACGTGCCAAACCACCTGCACCCCGGCCGCGAAGTATTCCAGGACTTTCTCCTCGATGTTGTCGGCCCGGTCGTTGGGCGAGATGAGCTCGACGACGAAGGCGGGGATGGGTTCGGCGGCCTCGCCGGACGCTCTGATTTGAGCGTCGGTGAAAAAAGCCACGTCGGGAATGCGCATTTGTTCTTCGCTCACCCAAACCTCGGTTTCCTCAAACAACATGGCGTTTTCAGCGAAGGCTGCGGTTTTCTGAAACGCCTTCTGAATCGCCCGAATCAGGGGGCGTTCGCTTTTTTTCATGCCCGTGGTTGGTTCGGCGTACCCGTTGTCAAATTCGTAGAGAAACCCATCCTCCGGCTCCCAGGCCAGAAACTGGGCTTTCGTCATCGGCACCCGCGCCACCGGGGGGGCGACTTCTTCCAGCAATTCGGTTTCGACGGCTTCCATCGCGTGGTTGATTTTGGGGAAAGCTACGAAAAAACGGAGGAATCCGCTCGTCAGGCTGAGCGGATTCCTCCGTCAAAATAGCTTTATGCAGCGAAGTTTACTCCCGCAATCCGTACTTCCGCGCCAGCGCCGCCCGCTGGTCGTGGTAAGCGGTGATGCCAAACCGGGCGTGCAGGGCGTCGATGAGCGCGGCGGCTTCTTTCGAGTCCTGCGCCCAGCCGTTGGCCCGGATGGTGGGCAAAATTTTGCCGTTTAATTCTTCGAGAAATTCCTCGAACGGCTGGTTGAAGTACATGTCCACGGCGCGGGCGGGCTGGTCGGTGGCGTTCCAGAACGTGTGGGGAAGGTTGCGCGGGCGCAAGTGCCAGCCCCCGGCTTTCACCTCGTACACCTCCTCGCCGACGAGGATGCTCACCGTGCCTTCGGTGACGTGCATGAGTTCGTCGAGGTCGCGGTGAACGTGCGGCGCCGGTCCCATCGTCTTCGGCGCTACGGCGAATTCGACGCAGGAAAACTGCCCATTCGTCTGCCCGTGGCGTACCAGCGTCCGGGTGGCGATTCCGCCTGAACCCGGTTGCAGGGGTTGCGGGTTCGGCGGCAGGTAAAACGGCTTGAGCGGGTCGCCGGGCTGGGCCAGCAGCGCCAGCGGAAACGCGGCCAGGGCACTGGTTTGGAGAAAATCGCGTCGTTTCATCGGAAAAAAGAGGAAAGTCATCAGGGCCGCGTTCATGGCAAAACTCAGTTTAGCCCCATCCGCTTCCGAAACGCCGCGTCGCCGCGCTGCCAGCCCGCCGTGGCCAGGGCCAGTTCGCGCCGGGCGGTGGGGGCGTCACCCCGCTGCCGGGCCAGTTGGGCCAGGGCGTAGTGCGTGCCCGCGTAGCCGCCGTCGTGTTCGGTGAGGGTTTTCACCGATTCTTCCGCAAATGCGGTCAACCCCGCGGCCTGGGCGTGGCGGGCGAGGGTTTCGAGTTGAAACAGCGCCTCCACCCAGGGGTCGGGGCCGGTCTGCTCGCGGGCGGCTTTCTGAAATTCCCGCACGGCGGCGAGCGTCTTTTCCGAGGGATTCGGCTCGTGCAGGGCGAGCAAGGCTTTCAGAAAACGGGGGTACGGCTCCACCCGTCCCAGGATGTAGCCCGAGGGGTTCGCCTTCCGAATTGCCGGCAGTTCCGCCAGGGCCGCATCGGCTTCGCGTCGGGCTTCGGCCCAGCGTTGCTGCTCGGCGTGGACCATACCCAGCAGGTAATGCCCCAGCAGGCGCTCGCCGGGGGTTTTTGCCCCGGTCAGTTCCCGCGCCAGGGCCTCGGCTTCGGCGGTACGGCCCGTCAGGAGCAGCAGTTCGGGGTAGCTTTTTTTGGTGTAAAACGCCAGTTGCGGGTCGCCGGGACGGGTCATGGTGTACACGCGCTTCAGAGCGGCTTCGGCCTCGGTCAGGCGGCCCTGGTACTGGTAGCACAGGGCCAGCAGGGTGAGGTTGTGGGCGTGGTGCCAGTCGAAATCGGGTTTGTACCGTTCGGTTTCAAACGTTTGCCGCTCGATGCCGTCGGCCCGCGTGAGGTACTCGATGGCCTCGTCCACGCGGCCCGTTTTCATCAAATCGTGGGCGTACATGTGCAGCGCGTGCGGCAGGTTGGGGGCCAGCCGCGCGTACACTTCGCCGTGGACGAGCGCCGCCTCGTAGTTCATCATGCCCTCGTTGGCGTGGATGAGGTAGTGGTGGGCGGCGGGGTGGTCGGGGGCCAGGCGGAGCACTTTTTCGTACACCGCAATCACCGCCGGGCCGCTGCCCTGCCCGCGCCCGTCGGCGTAGCGTTCGTGGGCGTTGCCGAGCAGCAGCCACAATTCCACGTCGTTCGGGAATTTCCGAATCGCCTGACTCAGGTCGCGGCGGTAGGCCGACAGCAGGGTTTCGTTGGTCAGCGAATCGAGCGCCCGCAGGTGGCTGAACCGGAGGCGGATGTGGGCTTTTTCGCGCTCAGAGGCCCATTTTTCCAACGCTTTCGCCCGCCGGGCTTCGCGGCGGGCCGCCGTGGTGTCGTCGAGTTGGGAGTAAATCCAGCTCAATTGCACGTGGGCCAGGGCCAGGATCGAATCGCGGCGCAGGGCTTCGTGAAACGACCGGGCCGCCTCCACCCACACGTAGCCGTGGAGGTAGGCCATGCCCTGGTCGTAAAACGCCTGGGCCTCCGCCGATTTCGTGGACGTCGGCGTGGGCACTGCGCCGAGACCACTGCGCAACGCCACCGGCTGTTGCAGCACCGAGGCCGGGATGCCCCCCACGTGCCCCACCCCGCAGACGGGCAAGCGGGCGGTGAGTTCCTGCACCGAGACAGGTCGGGCGGGGCGGGGGTCGGGTTGCCGGAACAACCCGGTGACGGCCAGCAGCAGGCCGAGGGTGAGGGTGGAGAGCCAGGGGGTCATCAGCGTGCGATTTCTCGCAAAGTTTAGAAAAATCCCTGGCACGGCGTAGCGGACAAACCCCTGATTTTTAGTTTGAATCAGGAAGGCACAAATAAAGCGGGGCCACCTCCCTGAGGTGCGCCCCGCTGGGTCCGGAGCCGCCTCCTTGAGGTGTGGCTCCGAATGGGAGTCGGCAAAACGATGGATTACTTATCCCCCTCCAAGGCATCCTCCACGTCGTCCACCGCCTTACCGACTTCTCTCTTAAATTTCTTCCACTCGTCGCCGCTCTGGCGCTTGAGTTTGAAATACGATTTCTGCAAATCATCCCGGCGCTTTTCGAGGTCGGCGCGCAGGTCGTCGCGTTTTTTTCTGGCCGTTTTGCTTTCGTTTTTCTCGCCTTCCGAAAGCTTTTCAATCCGCTCGTCGAGGGCGTCGAGGTTCTCTTCGATGCGGTCGCGCAGGTCACGCTTGTCGCGGTCTTCGCGGCTTTCGTCCCGGTCGTCGTCGTCGCGGCGGCCGTCGTCACGGGAGCGGCTGCTCCGGCGGGCGTAGCGGTCGTCGTCGCGGTCATCCCGATTGCGGTCGTCTTCGTCGCGATACCGGGAACCGTACCGTTCGTCGTCGTAGCGGCTGCGTGAACTGTACCGACGGTCATCGTCCGAAGTTCGGCGGTCGTTACTGCGGTACCGGTCCTCGTCATCGTACCGGTTTAACCTCCGGTCGTCGCGGCGATCATCCTGGTCGCTGTACCGGTCGCGGCGGCTCATGCGGTCGTCGTCACGATACCGGTCTTCGTCGCGGTAACTCCGGCGGCTATCACGGTCGTCGTACCGGCTGTACCGCTCGTCGTCGTAACGGCTACGTGAACCGTATCGGTCGTCGCTACGGCGGTCGTCATCCCGGTAACGGCGGTCGTCGTCGCGCGAACTGTACCGGTCGCGGTCGCCGCGTTCCTCGTCGTCACGCCCTGCGTTCAGCAGGCGTTCGAGGCCGCTTTGCCGGTTGCGGTCATCGCCCGAATCGCGGCGGTCTTCGTCGTTGCGGCGGTCGTCGTTCCGGCTGGCACGCTCGTCGCGGTCGTTGTTTTTGCCGTCAAGGAGTTTTTCCAGGCCACTTTTATCGTCGTCGGAAGTCCGGCGGGCGCTCGTCTCGCGGCGGTCGTCGACGCGACTGGCGCGGGATTCCGCCCGGGACTCCGTCGTGGACTCTTTTTTCCCGAAAAGATTACCCCGTTCCCAACTCGAACACGAAGTCAGGAGAAGGCCACTCATCAGGGTTCCAACCAGGAGGATGTGCTTTTTCATGGTGTTCTGCGGTTGTTCGGATGGAGGTGTCCGTTTTCTTTGGTGAGAAAACCACGTACCAGTCGGGAAAAAGCTGGGATGCAGGTGAGAAAGCGGCAACGAACCGCCACAGGTTGGGGAAGCGATTCCCGTTGTTGGTTGATCGTTGTTGGTTGGCCGAAGCCCTTAACCAACAACCGACAACCACCAACCAACAACCCGTCACCCCGCGCAGTACGCCAGCGCCCGGCGCATGTCGGCGGGGGTGACGGGAAGGTCGAAGGCGCACCGCCCGATGCCGTCGAGCAGGGCGAAGCGCACCTGCCCGCCCTTATTTTTCTTGTCCTGGCGGGTGAGGGCAATGATGGCGTCAAAGTCGGCTTTGGCCAGGGGCACCGTGCCGTACACCGCCACGAGGAATTCTTCGATTTGCCCCAGTTCGGCGGCGGTCAGCGTACCGCGCCGGTGGCTCAGGTAGCTTTCGGCGAGCATCCCCACGGCAATGGCTTCGCCGTGGAGCAGGCGCTGACCGGGTTTTTCGAGAAAAAACGTTTCGATGGCGTGGCCGAGGGTGTGGCCGAAGTTGAGGATTTTCCGCAACCCCTTCTCGGTCGGGTCGGCTTCGGTGACCCTTTTTTTGAGGACTACCGAATGGGCGATGAGGTCGGGCCAGTCCTGCCGGTCGAGGTCGCGGCGGCGGATTTGTTCCCACTTGGCCGCGTCGGCGATGAGGCAGTGCTTGACGACCTCGGCGAAGCCGGAGCGGAGTTCGCGGGCGGACAGGGTTTGCAGAAAAACGGGGTCAATCAGTACCGCGTCGGGCACGCGGAACACGCCGACGTGGTTTTTCAGGCCCCCAAAATCAATGCCGAGTTTGCCGCCCACGCTGGCATCCACCTGGGCGAGCAGCGTGGTGGGCAGTTGGGCGAAGGCGATGCCCCGCTTGTAGGTGGCCGCGCAAAACCCGCCCAAATCGCCGATGACGCCCCCGCCGAGGTTGAGCAGCAGGGCGTGGCGGTCAAAGGCTGCTTTCGTGAGCGCTTCCCAGACCCGCTCGCAGGTGCCGAGGTGCTTTTCGGCCTCGCCGCTTTTGATGGCAATCAGCGTGTGCCTGGGCAGCAGGGGCTTCACCTTCGGGTAGCAGTGGCGGCGCGTGTGCTCGTCCACCAGCACGGCGAGTTGGGTGGGCTTGGTTTCGGCGAGAAACGTGGGGAGGCTTTCGGCGAGTGGGGCAATCTGGACGTTCACGGCGAAGAGAAGTAAAAACAAGGAATGAAAAATAAGAAATGAAAAAGGGAAAGGCAGTTCCCTAACTTTTTCATTTCTTATTTTTCATTCCTTGTTTTTACTGCCGCCAATTCCCGATTCCAGATGCTCGTCTGGCCTTTTTTCAGCGCGTACCACACCGCCACCACCCCAAACAGCACCGCCGGAATGCTCAGAATCTGCCCCATGTTGAGGCGCATGTCGTTTTCAAAAGCCACCTGGTTTTCCTTGAAAAACTCCCAGACGAAGCGCAGCGAAAACACCCAAATCATGAAGAGTCCGATGAGTGTACCCTGGGGCAGGGCCGTTTTGTACCGCCGCCAGATGCCGAACATGATGAAAAACAGCACCAGGCACGACAGCGATTCGTACAACTGCGCCGGGTGGCGGGGTTCGAGGGGGTAGGCCCCGCGCAGGTATTCCGGATCCTGCACGAACAAAAACGCCCAGGGTACGTCGGTGACGACGCCCAGGATTTCGGAATTCATCAAATTGCCGAAGCGGATCAGGCACCCGCAGAGCGCGGCGGTGATGGCCACGCGGTCGGTGATCCAGAGGAAGTTCATTTTGTACCGCCGGGCAAACAGCCACAGGGCCGTGAACAGGCCAATGCCCCCCCCGTGGCTGGCCAGCCCCCGGTAGGGCGGGATGAGCATTTCGAGAAACCACTTGCCGGGGTCCTGCATCAGGAGGGGCGTTTCGTAAAACAGGTAGTGCCCCACCCGCGCCCCGACGACCGTGGCCAGCACCATGTAGAGCGTGAGCGTGTCCACCAATTCTTCCTTGACGCCCTCGGCGCGGAAAATATGGACCATGATGCGCTGGGCCAGCAGGAAACTCAGGGCGAAGAGCAGACCGTACCAGGCGACGGTGAAACTACCAAGGTGAAAAAGGTCGGGTTTGACGTCCCAGGTAATGTAAGCGAGGTGCATGGGGCTGTGGATTCAGCGGGTAAAGATAGAGCCTGAATCCGGGATTTTGGCGAACTTCCCGCCGCTCAAACCCTGTTGCCCACGCATGAAACTGATTCTGATTGGCCTCATCCGGTTCTACCAGGGGGCCATTTCGCCCTACCTCGGCGGTTCGTGCCGCTTTACGCCCACGTGTTCGCAGTACGGCGTCGAGGCCATCCGCAAGCACGGGGCGCTTCGGGGCGGCTGGCTGGCGATTCGGCGGTTTTCGCGCTGCCACCCCTGGGGCGGGCACGGGTACGACCCCGTGCCGTGAGTGCTTGGTTGCGGTTTCTTTTTCGTCAAAAAACAAGGTCGCTTCCGGCGTGCCGGAAGGGTTTCCCGGCGACGTGCCTACTTTTGCCGTCATGTCCATCGAAGTGCAGCAACTCACCAAACTGTACGGCATCCAGCGGGCCGTCGACAACGTCAGTTTTTCGGTGAAGCCGGGGGAAATCGTCGGGTTTCTCGGCCCGAATGGGGCGGGCAAATCCACCACGATGAAAATCGCCACGGGCTACCTGCCGCCCAGCGAAGGCACCGTGGTGGTGGCCGGGCACGACGTGCGCGCCGATTCGATGGCCGTGCGCCGCAACCTCGGCTATCTGCCCGAGCACAACCCGCTCTACCCCGACATGTTCGTGAAGGAATTCCTGCACTTCGTCGGCCAACTGCACGGGCTGAAGGGCGAAGCCCTGCGTCGCCGCGTCGGCGACGTGGTCGAACTCGTAGGCCTGACCGTGGAGCAGCGGAAAAAAATCGGCCAGCTCTCGAAGGGCTACCGCCAGCGCGTCGGCCTGGCCCAGGCGTTGATTCACAACCCGCCCGTGCTCATTCTGGACGAACCCACCACCGGCCTGGACCCCAACCAACTGGCCGACATCCGGCAGGTCATCAAGGCGATTGGCCGGGAAAAAACGGTGCTGTTCAGCACGCACATCATGCAGGAAGTGGAGGCCCTCTGCGACCGGGCCGTCGTCATCAGCCGGGGCCGGGTGGTAGCCGACGCCACGCTGACCGAACTGCGGAAGCCTGGGCAGTCGCTGGAGGAGGTGTTTCGGGAATTGACCGTTTGAAACCTCAGTTCACGGCAATGCCCTGGCGGGTCAGGTAAGCACCGATGTTGAAGGCGTGGCCGTCCATCACTTCCACGTCGCGGCTCCAGTCCACGGTTTCGATGCGTTCGGGCGTGGCCACGAGGACGGCTTGGGCTTCGGTGAGCATCCAAATCACTTTTTCAACGCCAAACTCCAGCAGCTTGCGGGTTTTCCGGTAGATGTACCCCGTTTCGGTCATCTCCGAAAGGTCGGCGTCCACGTCCACTTCGAGGGCGATTTTCGGGGGAACGTCGGCGTAGTTTTTGGAAATCTTTTCCGGCGTCAGCACCGTTTTGTCGTGGATGGCGACATCGTTCGAGAGGTTGTTGCGGTGGTTGATGTGGACGCCCGGCTCGCCGATGAGCACAAAAAAGCGGGTTTCATCGAGAGCGTTTCCGATAAAACCCGCCAGGTACGACACAATCAATGCCTGTAAGCTACCTCTTCCCCTGATTTCTTCCGGGGTTTTGCGGCCCGCCAGCACGTCCCGGTAGCCACGGTAGTAGATGGGTTTCCCGTCCATGATTTCGTAAATCAGGTAATCGGGAATCTTGCGGCTGGGGGTGCGGGTGGCCCGGCGGGGGCCTTTGGTCGCCACAGTCATGGGCGCGGAGGTTTGGTGCAGTTCAAAGGTAGCAGAAAAAGGAGTGAGGAGTCAGGAGTGAGGAGGTTTGCATTTCTACTCACTCCTCACTCCTCGCTACTTCATGTTGTGGTACACGTTCTGCACGTCGTCGTCTTCCTCGATGCGCTCGATGAGTTTTTCGACTTCGGCGGCCTGGTCTTCGGAGAGTTCCTTCGTGTCGTTGGCCAGACGCTCGAAATCGGCACCTTGCACCTCGTAGCCGTTTTCTTCGAGGTACTTCTGGAGGGCGCCGAAGGCCGAAAATTCGCCGTAGATGATGATTTGGTTGTGTTCTTCGTCGAGGAACACCTCGTCGGCCCCGTAGTCAATGAGTTCAAATTCCAGTTCTTCGGGGTCGAGGCCGGGTTTGTTGGCAATTTTGAAAACGCTTTTCCGGTCAAAAATAAAATCCAGCATCCCCGACGTGCCGATGCTCCCGCCGAGCTTGTTGAAGTAGCTCCGCAGGTTGGCGATGGTGCGGTTGGTGTTGTCGGTGGTGCATTCGATGAGCACGGCCACGCCGTGGGGGCCGTAGCCTTCGTACACCACTTCTTTGTAATCTTCCGAGTCCTTCGCCGTGGCTTTTTTGATGGCCCGCTCCACGTTTTCTTTGGGCATGTTGGCCGCCTTGGCGTTCTGAATCATGGCCCGCAGGCGGCCGTTGGTGGTGGGGTCGGGGCCGCCGTTTTTGGCCGCCAGCGTGATGTCTTTGCCAATGCGCGTGAAGGTTTTGGCCATCTGGCCCCAGCGCTTGAATTTTCGGGCTTTTCTGAATTCAAAAGCTCTTCCCATGGGGTGGTGTATTGCGAATTTTGGTACAAAAAAAGCAGAAAATGAGTTTAGAGTTCAGGGTTTAGAGTTGATATCGATTTACAACCCTAAACGCTAAACCCTGAACTCTAAACTGCTTGCCCAAACAACGCCTCACGGTTTTTGACGACGATGTTCCGCAGCACGTTCATCTCGCCCAGATGCATCCGCTCGTGGAGCAGCAGGCCGAACACCTGCCCGACGACGGTCTGGGGCATGTTCGGGAAAGGATACGGGCTGGGGGCTTCCCAACGCTCCTCGCTCACGCTGCCGAGCAGTTCGACCAGCCGCGCGCCCCGGCTTTGAAACGCCGCCAGCACCTCGTCGGGGCTGGGGTAGGCGTCGGGAGCGTGGGGCTGGGAGCCGAAGCCGAACAGCTTGCCTTCGTCGGGGAGGACGGTCAGCTTTTCGGCGGGGTTGAGCAATTTGACGAGCGTGTTGCGGGTGAGCGTCAGGTGGCCCAATTCCCAGACGAAGGAATTGACGTTGCCGTAGGGCCGGAAGTGCCGCTCGGCTTCGCTCAGTTTGGCGAAGGTTTCGCTGATGCGTCGGGTGTTGAGTTCATAGCCTTCCTGGAGCAATTCGATGGGGACGGTCATGGGGTGAAGGGGCTAATTTTCCAAGTGCAAAGGTGCAAATGAACGCGTTCAAAAATTACCCCGTGTCCCCTGCCCCTCGCCCCTTGCCATTTCTTGCCTAACTTGCCGCCGCATTTTTTCGCGTTCCCTCATGCCCAAGCAAATCATTTTCACGACCGACGCCCCGCCGCCCATTGGCCCATACAGCCAGGCGGTGATGGTCGGCGGCACGCTCTACGTATCGGGTCAGGTAGCCATCGCCCAGGCCGAAGCCGGGGCCAGCATCGAAACCGAAACCCGGCAGGTGATGCTCAACATCGGCGAAATCCTCCGCGCGGCGGGCCTCGGCTACCAGCACATCGTCAAGACGACGATTTTTCTGAAAGACATGAACCAGTTCGCCGCCGTCAACGGCGTGTACGGCCAGTTTTTCGCCGACCACTTCCCCGCCCGCGAGACCGTCCAGGTGGCCCGCCTGCCCAAGGACGTGAACGTGGAGATTTCGTGCGTAGCGGTGGCGGAGAAAACCAGTTTGTAGTTTGAAGTTTGTAGCGGTCCGCCGCTGCGGTTCGAGGTTTGAAGTTGGCATTTAACTACAAACTTCAAACTACGAACCGCAGCGGCGGACCGCTACAAACTACACTACTTCACCAACCTAAATGACCACTCCCACTCCCCGCGTCCGGTTTGCGCCCAGCCCCACGGGGCCACTGCACATCGGCGGCGTGCGCACGGCGCTTTACAACTACCTCTTCGCCCGCCAGACCGGCGGGACGATGATTCTCCGCATCGAAGACACCGACCAGAACCGCTTCGTACCCGGTGCCGAAGCCTACATCCTCGAAGCCCTCCAATGGGCCGGCATCGAGATTGACGAAGGCCAGGGCGTCGACCGTGGCGACGGACCGGGACCGCACGCACCCTACCGGCAGTCGGAGCGGATGGGCATGTACCGCCAGTACGCCGAGCGGCTGGTGGCCGAAGGCAAGGCCTACTACGCCTTCGACACCCCTGAGCAGCTCGACGCGATGCGCAAACAACTTGAAGCCCAGGGGACGGCCTTCACGTACAACGCCGTTACGCGCACGCGGCTCAACAACTCGCTCACGCTGCCCCAGGAGGGCGTTTCGGCCAAAATTCGGAACGGCGAGCCACACGTGATTCGCCTCAAGGTACCCGCCAAAGAAGACGTCCGCCTCAACGATTTGATTCGCGGCTGGGTCCACGTGCATTCCTCGCAAATCGACGACAAGGTGCTGCTCAAGGCCGACGGCATGCCCACCTACCACCTCGCCAACGTCGTGGACGACCACCTGATGGGCATCACGCACGTTATCCGGGGCGAGGAATGGCTGCCCTCGGCCCCGCTCCACGTGCTGCTGTACCGTTACCTCGGCTGGGAACGTACCATGCCCCAGTTCGCCCACCTGCCCCTGCTGCTCAAGCCCGACGGCAACGGCAAACTCAGCAAGCGCGACGCCGATTTGGGCGGTTTTCCCGTCTTCCCGCTCCAGTGGACCGACCCCGAAACCGGTTCCGTGGCCCGGGGTTTCCGCGAAGACGGCTACCTGCCCGAAGCGGTGGTCAACTTCCTGGCCTTCCTCGGCTGGAATCCCGGCACCGAGCAGGAATTGTTTTCGATGGACGAACTCATCCAAGCCTTCAGCCTCGAACGCATCTCCAAATCCGGGGCGAAATTCGACATCCAGAAGGCCCAGTGGTTCAACCAGCAATACCTGCGCAAGCAAAGCGACGAGCAACTGGCCGCGTACCTGCTGCCCGCCTTCGAGGCCAAAGGCGTGAACGTAATCCCCGAAAAGGCCGCCCAAATCGCCCGGCTCATGCGCGACCGGGTGACCTTCCCGCAGGAAATCGTGGAGGGCACGGGATTTTTGTTCAAGGCCCCGACGGACTACGACCCCGCCGTGATTCCCGCGAAATGGACGCCCGACGTAGCCGCCGTTTTGACCGCTTACCGAGATGAACTGCCGTCGGTCGAAAACCTCACCGCCGAATCGGCGAAGGCGTTGCTACATTCGGTGGCCGAACGGCAGGGCGTCAAGATGGGCAAGGTCATGCAGCCCCTCCGCGTCGTCCTGACTGGCCAGAGCGCCGGACCGGATTTGATGCTCTCGATGGAAATCATGGGGAAAGAGGAGGTCGTGAACCGGTTGGAAACCGCGTTGAACCAGCTAATCGTCTGAACCGCGATTGGCCGGGATTTTAGGATTCTCAGGATGGAAATAAATAATCAGATTCATCCTCGAAAATCAGGTGTCAGCCATCCTGGAAAATCCTTGAATCCCGGCCAATCGCGGTTCAGACCACCATCGCCATGCCCAAGAAACCACTCAAATCCAAAGAAAAGAAAGTCGAAAAACCCCGCGTCCACCAGGATTTGCAGGGGTTCGACATTGAAATCAACTCGTTCGGGGAAATCCGCACCAGCTACGACATCGACAAAATCAACGCCTTCCTCAACCGCAACGTGGACGACAAGAAACTCCGCCACCGCGAGGATTTGGACGAGTTGAAAAAGCGAGGACTCGACGAGGAGCCGGGAGCGGGGAGCGAGGAGCAAGGGGCCTGATTGCCTTTGCCCCCTGCCCACCGCTCCCTGCCCCCAGCATTTTTTACCATTCACCCCCCAACCCCATGCTCTCCCACGAAATCGACTACAAAATCATCGGCGAGGACATCCAGATTGTCGAGGTCGAACTCGACCCCAACGAGACCGTCATCGCCGAAGCCGGGGCCATGCTGTACATGGAAGACGGCATTCAGTTTGATACCAAAATGGGCGACGGCTCCCAGCCCACCCAGAGTTTCCTGGGCAAACTCATGGACGCGGGCAGTCGCCTCATCACGGGCGAATCGCTCTTCCTGACCCACTTCACCAACCGGGGCGTGGGCAAGCGGAAAGTCGCGTTTTCGGCCCCGTACCCCGGCACCATCATCCCCGTCAACCTCGGTCAGGTCAGTGGCAACACGCTCATCGTGCAGAAAGACGGCTTTCTCTGCGCCGCCCTCGGCACGCGCACGAGCATCCAGTTCAACCAGCGGCTGGGCAGCGGGTTTTTCGGCGGCGAAGGGTTCATCCTCCAAAAAATTCAGGGCGACGGGATGCTGTTCGTTCACGCGGGCGGCGTTATCATCGAGAAAACCCTCAACAACGAAACCCTCCGCGTGGACACGGGCTGCATCGTGGCCTTCGAGCCGCAGATTGGCTACGACATCCAGCGGGCGGGCAACCTGCGGAGCATGGTGTTCGGCGGCGAGGGCCTGTTCCTCGCCACCCTGCGCGGCACCGGGCGCGTGTGGCTCCAGTCCATGCCCATTTCCAAACTGGTGCAGGAACTCAGTCCCTACTTCGGCGGCAACGCCCGCAAGGAAGGCGGATCGGTGCTCGGCGGGCTGGGCCGGGTGTTTGAGGATTAAGGTCTGAAAAGGAAAAACAAGAAATAAGAAATGACGAAGGCAAAAGGTCTTTTTCCTCAAAAGAATGTCGGTATTGGTCAAAAAATCCTTTGCCATTTTTCATTCCTTATTTCTTGTTTTTCCTTCCTTCTGCACGCCTGCACTCCCTCCCAGCCCGACTACACCCCCAAGCCCAAAGGCTACAACCGCATCGACCTGCCGCCGGTGGCCTACCAGCCCCTCGCCGAAAACCACCCGTATTTTTTTGAAGTCTCGAAAGCCGCCGTCGTCCGGCCCGATACGTTTCGGGGGGCGCTGCCGCACTGGATTTTCATCCGGTACCCGCAGTTCGACGCCGACGTGCAACTGACCTACCACCCCGTGCTGGCCGACCGGCAGCGGCTGGCCCGGCTCATCGACGATGCCTACAAACTTTCGTCGAAACACGAAATCAAAGCCTACGGCATCGACGATTCGGTGGTGAAATTGAAAAACGGCAAAACCGCCGCGTTGATGGAGCTTTCCGGCGAAGTGCCCAGCCAGTTCCAGTTTTTCACCACCGACAGCACCCGGCATTTCCTGCGCGGGGCGCTCTACTTCAAAACCGCCACCGCCAACGATTCCCTCGCGCCCGTCATCGACTACGTCAAGCGCGACATGCTCCACCTGCTCAATACCCTCGAATGGCGGAAATGACCGGACGGCGAACCGTGTTCGGCCCCGCCGTGGGCGACGAGATTTTGCGGAAAATCCTCCGTTTGCAGGCCCAAAACCTGCGGCAATACCTGACTGCCGAGCAGCAGGCGGCCCAGGGCTTCGTGACCTTCCGCTACGACCTGGACTTGCTGCGGGAAATGAACGACGCCCTGCCGCACGTGGTGGCGCTGCGGGGCGACGAGCTGGCGGGCTACGCGCTTTCGACCACCGGGGCGATTTGCCGGAAAAATGGCCTGCTCCGCCCGCTGGTCGAACGGCTCGACGCGATGGCGCTCGACGGGCGGCCGTTTCCCGAAATTCCGTACTACGCCATCGGGCAGGTCTGCGTGGCGGAGGCGTTTCGCGGGCAGGGGGTGTTCGACGGGCTGTACCAAACCCACCGGGCGCGGTACGCCGGGCGGTTTGACGCCGTGGTGACGGAAATTTCGGTGCACAACACCCGCTCGATGGCCGCCCACCACCGCGTGGGCTTCCGGGTCATCGACGAAATGCCGGACGGCCCCGACCGCTGGGCGCTCGTCGTCTGGGACTGGACGCATGACTGACTTTTTACTCCGTTTGCACCACGCCAGCGTCCGCCGCCCCGAGGGCGTGGTGCTGCACGACCTGAATTTTACGCTTGAACCGGGCCAGCACTGGGCGGTTCTGGGCGAAAACGGGGCGGGGAAATCGTCGTTTCTGGAAGCGTTGGCGGGAAAGCTGCCCGTCGTGGGCGGCACGTTCGAGCACCCCGTCGGGCCGCTGCGCGAGGCGGTTGAACTGGTGCCGAAGGATTTTTCCTTTCACCGTCTGGTGGCTTCGTCGGCGCAGTTTTACCAGCAGCGATTCAACAGCCAGACCGCCGAGGAAGCTCCGACCGTGCGCGAGGTTTTGCAAAATCAACTCAAACCCGTCGGGACGGTGGATGAAGCGTCGGTAAACCTTCCGCCCCCGCTCTACGACGAAGCCTGGCTGGCCGAGGTGGCCGGGTGGGTGCAAATCGCGCACCTGCTCGACCGGCGGTTCACCTCGCTTTCCAACGGCGAAACCCGTCGCACGCTCCTGGCCCGCTCGCTGCTCCGCCGCCCGCAGATTCTGCTCCTCGACAACCCCTTCAGCGGCCTCGACGTGGCCAGCCGCCAGCGCCTGCACGAAACGCTGGCCCGCATCGCCCGCGAGGTAACGCTGGTGCTGGTGACCACGCCCGACGAAATTCCGGCCTCCGTGACCCACGTTGCTGAACTCGTTGTGGGGCGGCTCTCCAGAGCCGCCCGGGTGGCTGATTTTCTAAAAGAAACTGCTCCCAACAGTGAGCGCGACGGGCGGGTTATCAAGCGGAACGCCGCCCGCCCGCCCCACACTCGTTTGCGCCTGCCCGAACCCGCTGCCGATTTCACGTTTGCCGTGCGGATGCGCGACGTCTCGGTGCGCTACGGCGAAAACGAGGTCTTGAAAAACATTTACTGGGACGTCCGTCGCGGCGAAAAATGGGCCGTGCTCGGCCCCAACGGTTCGGGCAAAAGCACGTTGCTGAGCCTCGTCACCGCCGATAACCCCCAGGGCTACGCCAACGACTTCGAGTTGTTCGACCGCAAGCGCGGCACCGGCGAAAGCATCTGGGACATCAAGTCGAAAATCGGCTTCGTTTCCCCCGAACTGCACCTGTATTTTCCCCGCGAAACGCCCGTCTACAAAGTCGTCGCCTCGGGCTTGTTCGACACGGCGGGGCTGTTTCGCAAACTCACCGGGGCGCAGGCGGCGCAGGTGGAGTTGCTACTGAATTTTTTGGAAATCAAGGCGATCCGCGAAAAGCGCCTCGGCCAACTTTCCACCGGCCAGCAACGCTGGGTGCTGTTGGCGCGGGCGCTGGTGAAAAACCCGCCGCTGCTCATCCTCGACGAACCCGGCCAGGGCCTCGACCTGGCGCACGTCGCCCGGTTCCGCGATTTGGTGGATGCGCTCTGCGAGAATTCCACCCGCACCCTGCTCTACGTTTCGCATTACGCCGGGGAAATCCCTCGTTGCGTCACCCGCGTGCTGCGCCTCCAGGCCGGTCGGGGCCAAATTGAAGCCTTCGGGCAAGGGTAATTTTTCACAAACCCGTATTTTTGGAGAAGCCCAAACCTCCAAACCATGCGCAAGGCTCTGCTGATCCTCAACTTTACACTTTTCACTTTCCACTTTTCACTTGCTCAGGATTACCCCATCCAGCCCGTCCCGTTCACAGCGGTGAAGGTCAGTTCCCAATTCTGGGCACCGCGCCTTGAAACGAACCGGACAGTGACGATTCCGTTTGCCTTCAAAAAATGCGAGGAGACGGGGCGGATTGACAATTTCGCCATCGCCGGAAACTTGAAAAAAGGCCAGTTCCGGGGCATCCGCTACGACGACTCCGACGTGTTCAAGGTCATCGAAGGCGCGGCCTACTCGCTAGCCTCCCGCCCCGACCCCAACTCGACGCTTACCTTGACGACCTCATCGCCAAAATCGCCGCCGCCCAGGAACCCGACGGCTACCTCTACACCATCCGCACCATCCAGGGCGACAGCATCCGCGACGTGAACGGCGCGGGCCGCACCCGCTGGTCGGCGCTGGAGGGCAGCCACGAACTGTACAACGTCGGGCACCTCTACGAAGCCGCCGTGGCGCATGTTCAGGCAACCGGCAAGAAAACGTTGCTGAACGTGGCGTTGAAAAACGCCGATTTGCTCCTCAACACCTTCGGCCCCGGCAAGCTGGTCGCCGTGCCCGGCCACGAGGAAATCGAAATGGGACTGGTGAAACTCTACCGCGTCACGAACCACAAGCCCTACCTTGATTTGGCCAAATTTTTCATCGACATGCGGGGCAGGGCCGACCTGCGCAAGCTCTACGTGGGCGGGCACAACCACGCCCAGCACGTGCCCACGCACCACGACAGCCTGTATTTTCAGGACAATGTGCCCGTCGTGCAGCAGACTGAAGCCCAGGGCCACGCCGTGCGGGCGGGCTACCTCTACGCGGGCATGACCGACGTGGACGCCGTGATGGGCAGCCGCACCTACCGGGCCGCCCTCGACAAAATCTGGCGCAACACCGCCGACCAGAAAATGTACCTCACCGGCGGCGTGGGCGCGCACCGCTCGGGCGAAAATTTCGGCGACAACTACGAACTGCCCAACCAGAGCGCCTACGCCGAAACCTGCGCCGCCGTGGCCCAGATGCTCTGGAACCACCGGATGTTCCTCCTGACCGGCGATGCCCGCTACCTCGACGTGTTCGAGCGGATGCTGTACAATGGCTTCCTGGCGGGCGTGTCGGTGTCGGGCGACCGGTTTTTCTACCCCAACCCCCTCGCCGCCGATGGCAAGGAGAAATTCAACATGGGTCAGGCCACCCGCGCCGAGTGGTTCGGCACCTCCTGCTGCCCCACCAACGTGGTGCGGGTGCTGCCCTCGCTCCCTGGCTACGTGTACGCCGTCGATGGCCCGAACGTGTTCGTCAACCACTTCATGGCCGGGGATGCCGCGTTTTCCGTGGGAAAAAATAAGTTAAGCGTTTCCCAGAAGACGAATTACCCCTGGTCGGGCGCGGTGAAGCTGACGGTGAACCCCGAAAAACCGGGGCCGCTGACGCTCCGGGTGCGCATTCCTGGCTGGGCGCAGAACCGGCCCGTGCCCGGTGATTTGTACCGGTACGAAAACGGAACGAGCGAGAAGATTTCGCTGAAAATCAACGGCCAGGAAACGCCGCTGAGGCTGGAAAACGGCTTTGCCGTACTGAACCGTACCTGGAAACGGGGCGACGTGGTCGAACTGGAACTACCCATGCCCGTGCGGCGGGTGGTGGCCCACGAGCAGGTCGCCGCCAACCGGGGTCGGGTGGCCCTGGAGCGCGGGCCGGTGGTGTACTGCGTGGAAGGCGTGGACAACGGCGGCACGGTTTCGCAGGTGGCCGTTTCCGAAAAAACCAGTTTCCAGCCCGTGGCCGCGCCCGATTTTGTGGCGACGGCGATGCTCCTCAAAGCCCGCGACGGGGAGCGGACGTTCACGGCCATCCCCTACCACCTCTGGAGCCACCGGGGGCCGGGGGAAATGGCGGTGTGGCTGCCGAAAAAATGACGGGGCCGGATTTTTTTGAACCCAAACGTCCGTCGGCCCCGTTAACCGGCTGCGTATTTTTGCACCAGATATTGTGGAGCGGTTCACCAGAACCGCCTGCGTGTCAGACACAGCAAACACGGTCGGTTCTGGTGAACCGCCCCACAATAGACTAAAAAACCTGACGATGGAAGTTCTCTGCGTAAACGGCAAATTCCCCGCCCCCGTCCTCCAATTCTACGCCGAATTCGGCATTCAAATTCCGAAGGAAGAAACGATTTACACCATCCGGCAGGTGAAGCGCCACACTACCGGCGAAACCGGCGTGCTGCTGGCCGAAATCCAGAACCCCGACGTGCCGGTGGCGCACCCCATCCTGGGCAAAACCTGGTTCGAGCCGACCTTCAACATCAACCGTTTCCGCACCCTGCTCGGCGAGCCGATTCGGCAGGAGGAGTTGGAGTTGGAGAATGTCTGAACCGCGATTGGCCGGGATTTAATGATTTACAGGATGAAATGAGAAATCCGTTTCAGCCATCCTGAAAATCATTAAATCCCGGCCAATCGCGGTTCAGACCTCACTCCGCCACGCTCGCCGTCCGCTCCCCGGCGTGCTCGTCGCCGATGCGGGTCAGGGTTTCGGCCAGTTCCTGGAGGCTTCGGGCGGTGCCGCCAACGGCCCGGCCGAGGACGTCGGACGTGAGTTTGCCCAGGTTCTGCATGGCTTGCCCGATGCTGGCGGCGTCGCCTTCGGCCAGGACGTCCTTGAAGGCCACCAACTGGTCGGCGATTTCGGAAAAACCCTTCTCGCGCAACGTGTCTTCGAGGCTGCTGAGCAATTGTGGCGCTTCGTCACGGGCGGCTTCCAAATTGTGGTTGAGCAATTCGGTAGCCCGTCCGATTTGTTGGGAATATGCGGCGTTGTCGACCATGAGTTCAGGAGTTTAGGGTTTAGCGTTCAGGGTTCAGAGTTTATGGATTTTCAACGCTAAACGCTGAACTCTAAACCCTGAACCCACTCAATACTGTGGCCGGTCCACGGCTTTTTGTTCGAGGCGGTTGAGCGAAGCGGCCAGTTCTTCGAGGTGTTGGGCCAGGGGGCCATTGTGTTTGGCGGCCTCGTCGTGGGTCATGCGCACGAGGTTTTGCAGGCAGTCGCCCACGGCGGCTTCGTCCTCGGCGATGACCGCGTCCTGCAACCGGAGCAGTTCGTCGGCAATCAGGTCGAGGCCCTCGCTGCGGAGTTCCACCACCCACTGATTCATCAGGCTGGGGGCGTCTTCCTGGATGGTTTCGGGTTTTTGTTTCAGAAAATCCGTCGTGCGGGCCAGGCGGTCAATCGTTGCAATCTGGCCGTGCTCTACTGGGGTTGCCATGCGAAAAACGGGGTTTAAAAACGTGTCCTCGCTTCGCTAAAAAATTAGACCAGCCGAGGGAATGCTGAATTCTGAATGTGGAATGCTGGATGAAACACAAGGATTGAAAACAAGACGGCCCCATTCAGCATTCTACACTCAGAATTCAGCATTCAACGTTATTTTTACCCCATTCCCTAAACCGATTTTTACATGGCTGTCCAGACGTTCTCCCGCCGCAACCTCAACTTTCTGCTTCACGAAGTTTTCCGGGCCGAAGACCTGACCCAACACGCGTATTTTCAGGACTATTCCCGCGAGGCCTTCGACATGGTGCTCGACAGCGCCACCGAAATTTCCGAAAAAATCCTGCTGCCTGCCTTCGCCGAAGGCGACCGCACCCCGCCGGACCTGCGAAACGGCGAAGTGAAAGTCCACCCGGCGGCGGGGCAGTTCCTGAAGGCCGTCGGCGAGGCCGGGCTGATTGGGACGGGATTTTCGGTCGAACACGGCGGGCAGCAACTGCCCGAACTCGTCAACTCGGCGGCGGCGTTCATCCTCGGCGCGGGCAACAATTCGCTCATTATGTTCAAGGGCCTGACCGAGGGCGCGGCGCACCTGATCACGTCTTTCGGTTCGCCCGAACTGGTTGAGACTTACGTGCCCAACATGCTGGCCGGCAAGTGGACTGGCACCATGTGCCTGACCGAACCCCAGGCCGGCAGCGCCCTGGCCGACGTGGCTACCACCGCCACGCCCCAAGCCGACGGGGGCTACCGGATTCGGGGACAAAAAGTCTTCATCTCGGCGGGTGAACACGACCAGGCCGACAACATCATCCACCTGCTGCTGGCCCGCATCGACGGCGCACCGAAGGGCACGAAGGGCATTTCGCTGTTCGTCGTGCCAAAAAAACGGCTGGATGGCAGCGACAACGACGTCACGCCCACCGGCCTCTACCACAAAATGGGGCAAAAAGCCACACCCGCCATGCACCTCACGTTTGGCGAGCGGGGCGACTGCCACGGCCACCTCGTCGGCGAAGCCCACAAGGGCCTAGCGTACATGTTCCAAATGATGAACGAAGCCCGCCTCGGCGTGGGCCTCTGCGGGGCCTACATCGCCTCGGCGGCGTACTACGCCTCGCTGCGCTACGCCCAGGAGCGGCCCCAGGGGCGGCGGTTGAACAACAAAAACCCCGACGAGCCGCCCACGCTCATCGTCAACCACCCCGACGTGCGGCGGATGCTCTTGTTCCAGAAAGCCGTCGTGGAAGGTTCGCTTTCCTTGATTTTGGAAGCCTGCCGGTACTTCGACCTCACCCGCGTGACGGAAGGCCAGGAGCAGGAAGACTACGAACTGCTGCTCGATTTGCTCACGCCCATCGCCAAAACCTACCCCGCCGAAGCGGGCGTTCGGGCCGTGAGCGAAGGCATGCAGGTGCTGGGCGGCTACGGCTACACCGAGGATTTCCCGCTCGAACAGTACTACCGCGACATCCGCATCACGACGATTTACGAGGGCACGACCACCATTCAGTCCCTCGACCTGCTGGCGCGGAAGGTGACGCAAAAAGGCGGGCGGGGGCTGCAAAAACTGCTGGCCGAAATCACCCAAACCCTCGACGACGCCCGCACGTTCGACGACCTACAGCCCTACGCCAACCGGCTGTCGGAGGAAATCACCCGCCTGCAAGGCGTGACCCGGCACCTGATGGCCCTCCTCGCCACGGGCGACGCCGAGCGGGCCTGTGCCGACGCCACGCTGTACATGGAGCAATTCAGCCTCGTGACCATCGCCTGGCAGTGGCTCAAGCAGGCCGTCGTGGCGAAGCGGGCGCTGGTGGGCGGCGCGCCCGACGGCGACGAGGCGGCGTTTTACGAAGCCAAACTCCACACGATGAAGTTTTTCTTCCACTACGAACTGCCCAAAACCCTCGGCCTGGCCGCCCGCCTGCTGGATACCGAAGCCCTCACGCTGCCGACGGAAGCGGTGGTGATGCTTTGATTTTGGGGAGAAACGGAAAGAGGAGGAGGAGGAGAGGGACGAAATGGAAAACTGAAAAATCACTTTCGTCCCTCCCCTCTTCCTTTTCCTCCCCAAAGCCTTACTTTTTCCTCAACCTTTTCTTCAACGCCTCGATTTCCTTCTGCTGCTGAATCACGTACAGCGTCAGTTCTTCGATTTTGCTGAGCAGCAGGGCGTGGGTTTCACCAACCTGGATGCCCTCAGCTTCCACCTTCGCTGCCGAGGGCACGCCGGGCAGGTGCTGGTGGGCGTGGATGTAGGCTTCGACCTCGGCTAGGGAGCGTAACCGGTAGTTTTTGTCAAAAACGTAATCGGCCCAGCCCGTTCGCACGCGCACTTCCTGGGCCAGAATTTTGCCGTTGACGGCCAGGTTGTACGGCCCGCCCGCGTTGTTGCCGAAGGTCTGGCCGGTGTTGGTCACGTTGATGCCCACGTAGTTGCCCAGGTTGTTGACGTTGACGCTGGGTGGTGCCGGGGCGGGAGCAGGTGCCGGGGCAGGGGCGGGTGCCGGGGCGGGCGCTGGAGCCGGGTCGGGTGCCGGAGCAGGGGCGGGCGCGGGCGTTGGTGCCGGGGTCGGGGCGGGTGCCGGGGTGGGTTCGGGGGTTGGGGTGGTGCCGCAGTTGGCCGCCTGCCCGATGACGATGGAAGCCTCTGCGCTCGCGCAGCCGTTGGCGGTGTTGGCCACGGAGTATTTACCGGGTTGCGTCACTGGAATCAGTCCGCAGTTGCATTCCTTGAAAACGACCCCGTCTTTCTTCCAGATCTGGGTCACGCCGGGGGGCGTGCCGACGGTAATCAGGTTGACGGACTGACCGGGACAGATGGCCGTCACGCCGTTTTCGGCCAGAATGCTCAGGGGCGCCGGGGTGCTGCACTGGGCTTGAACGAGGCGAGGAGCGGTGAAAACCGTGGCGAACACGGTGAGTTTGAACCAGTAATTCATGGGTAGGCAGGGTTAGGGTGATGGTTATTCGAGCAAACTAATGCCGTCGGCAGTGAGGTTGACGCGCAGGCAGGCGGCCCCGTTGGCGTGGGTCGCTTTGAACGTGTAGATGCCCTTCGGAGCCGACGAAAGCGCCCCAAACGAGTAGGTTTGGCCAGTGATGGTTGTGCCGTCGGGGCGGGTCCAGCGGTAGCTGACGGCCGGTTCGTCGGTACCGCCGTCGAACGAAGCCGTCAGTTGCACCTCGCCGCTGAGGCTTAGGGGGCTGTTGGCCCGCAGGGCCGCCGGGCGGGTGCAGGGCACCTCGGCGGGGGGCGCAGGAGCCGGGGGAGGCGTCGCGGCGACGGCATCCAGGTTGAAATCGTCCACGCAGCGCAGGTCCACCTGCTGGCCGGGGCCGCCGATGCTCCGCCACACGGCAAACGGGCTTTCGGGGCCGTCGGTGAGGGTTTTTGTCCAGCCGTAGCTCGCCGACGCCTGCGGGGCGCGGGCGGTCACGGTGTTGTTGGGTGCGGTGCAGTACGTGTCGCGCAGGTACTTGAGGTAGGGGTCCACGGCACTCCAGTTGAAGCCCCCCAACTGCGTGATGTGGACGAAATCGCCGCCTTTCTCAAAAAATCGTTTGCCCAAATCCCTGAGCGCGGTGGCCTGATCGAACGTGTTCGGCTGGATGCTCAGGTCGTCGTTGTCGAATTCGATTTCCACGATTTTGTCGCTGCCGAGCGTGCCCTTCACCACGTCAAGCCAGGCCAGTTTTGAAGCCTCCAGGTCGCCGTTGGCACTGCCCGCCGAGGTGTACAGCCCGTCGAGGGTGGCCGCGATGACGGGAATGTGCGTCGAGCGGAAGGCGATGCCGTAGTAGTAATGCGTCAGCTCGGAAGCGAAGTACGAAAACGGAATGGTCGAGGTGCTTTGCAGGGCCGCTCGCCACCGCTGGCCCGCTTCCGCGATTTTCGTAATGCCAAACCGAATCCAGTCCCGGCGCGACTCACTGTTAAGGCTCGGATACTGGTCGTTGGGCGTGGGGCCGAAGGGGTACGGCACGTCGGCGAAACCGGCGTGGTTGCTGCCCCAGGCCTGGTTGAGCGCCGCGATGTTGCCGTACCGTCCGGGCAGGAACGCGTTGCGGTACTCCTGGAGCGTGGGCTGGCTGTAGTCCGACCAACGGAGGTTGCCCGAGTAGGCATCGACCGGATAGTTGAATTCGCCGTCCTGCCCGGTGATGGCCAGCACGTTGAGCAGGGTCCCGTCATCGAAGTAGGGTTTCAGGAATTTTCCTGCTTCCTGCATGAACGCCTCCACCGAAGCCATTCCCGCCGTACTGCTGAAAGAAGGGCACACATCGTACTGGTCGAGGATGGGCATGAACTTGCAGTGCGCCCCGTCGTTGAACCGCATGATGTCGCTTTCAGGAAAAAAAGCCTCGTGATCCTGGGGCCGTCCCCCGGTGTTCCGCTGACGGCGCATCCCGAAATTCACCTGGGCTTTCAACCCCAGCGACCGGCACAAATCCAGGCAGGCCCGGAGGCTGTCCCACTTGTACTGCCCTGGTGCGGGGTTGAGTTTGTACCAGGCTTCCCAGAACGACACCGCCGTGAAGTGGTGTTCTTTGGCAAAATACACCGGTTTTCGCTCCCCGTCCGCCGTGTTGAAAATAAGTTGACGCGTCGGGGCCGCCACGCGCAGGGCGCGGGCCTGCTCGTCGGCGGATCCCACGACGACCGTCAAACGGCCTTTGTCAGCGAACACGCTGCCCGCGTCGGCGTCGTGGTGGCTCCGCAGCAGGCGGAATGACGCCTCGCGCGGCACCCGGACAAACCGCCCCCGCACCACGTACGTGACCACGGGCCGGGCGTCCGACATCCAGCCCCGCGCCACGTCGCGCAGGGGGTTTTCGTCCGCCACGAACCCGTCGGGCAGTAGCAGTTTCAGGGCGTACCCGGTGGCTCCTTCCGACAGAAACCGCACGGTGGGCGAAAGCGACACGTAGCGGACGGTCACGGTGAGTTCGAGGTGCTCCCCGACGTCCACCTGGCCTTTGCTGCCCTGAATGCCGAACACGAGCGGGTCGTTGTCGAACCGTGCCGCCCCCGCCGACGGTAACGGTACGGATCGAACGTTTGGTTGGGTTGCCAAGTGCAACCGGCGAACTGGCGGATGCTCCGGCCTGGCCGGAGCATCCCTGGCCTCGGCGCACATGCCGATTCCCAACGCCAGCAGGAGCGCTGAACCGCCGGGGCGTAACCAGCCGGGCGTACCCCGACGGGGCATGACTGCATGATTTTTCATAAAAAATGAAGGTAGGGTTAGGTAAAAACGGGGTCTCCAACCACGGGCCGTCGGGAAAAATCGTCGGCGTGACGTTGGCAGAAGACCGGGGTTAAGTACGCTTCATGGGCGATTCCGGTAAGTGGCCAACGGCCAATTGGACGTGAATGGAAAGTAATCCCCCGATGGGGGACGCGAGGGGAGTGGGCACGACAGGCATCCTGGCGGAGATGGGTGTAGCGTGAAAAAACGTGAAAATGTGCCTAAAGGTAAACGCTAGAACCTGGCTTCTCAAAGGAAGTCTACCGTTTTTGTTCGTTTTTTTCGGTTTCGGCCTTCGTACCCACCACCGGCATGGGGGGCCGGGGCTGGGTCGTCGAATCGGCGGGGCTGGGCGGTGCCGGGTCGCGTTTGCCCAGTTTAAGCCGCATTTTGCCGCCTTCGTCCACGGCGGTCAGGTAGATGCTCGGCAGGTTTTCCGGGTCGTGGCGGGTGAGCCGGTAGGTCGAATCGCGCCGCCGCAGGTTCATGAGCGGCACCTGGATGCGCAGGTTGGTGCGGTCCTGAAAACTGTACAACCCCTGCACGAACAGCGTCACCACCGACGATTCGATTTCCATCTGGTCAATCCGGATGTCCTGACCCCGCAGGCGGAAGCGGTTGGCGATGGTGGCGAAGCGGACGTGGTCGAAGTTGCGCCGCTTGAAGGCAAATTTCTGGAGGCGTTTGAGCGGCTCGAACCCAATCAGCGCCCCGTTGGTAAGTCGGATGCGCAAATCCCCGCGCATGGTGCGGTGCATGAGTTTGTAGTCCCGGTTCAGGTCGCTGACGAAACTTCCCTCCGAGGTCCACTTCCCGCGCAGGTTTTTGTCGGTCAAAGTGGTTTGGTCGAAGTTGTCGAAGGCCCGGAACACCCCGCCCACGTCGGCGTTGTCGATGCGGCACCAGGCCCGCAGGGTGCTGGGAAACTCGTCGAGGTAGTCCACCCGGCCGCGCATCCGGAGCGTACCGCCGAACACGCCCATGTCGAGGTGGTTAATCCTAAGCTGGGCGCTGTTCATCACGAACTGCCCGCGCAGGTTGCTGGCCCCAAATTCTTCGTACCGAAACTTCTTCAAATCGAGTTTCAGCCGGGCCTCGATCTGATTTACCACCCGGTCGATGGCCTGGGCCAGGTGGTGGCGGTTCCGGCGGCGGGGCCGGGCGACCGTGGCCTCGTAGCGCGAGGTGTTGATTTCAAAATCATCCGAGAAAATCTGCGCCTCGGCGTGCACCTTCTGCCGGTTGGTCAGCAAAAACGGCCCCACCTGCCTCAGTAGTCCGTTGACGTGCAGCGGGCTGCCGTTGGCCGTGGCCTGAAAATCGTTGATCCACGCGTCGCGCTCGTTGAAATGCACCGTCCCGCCGATTTTTGACAGCCGCACGCGCCGGGGCAGGTAGTGGAAGACGCCGTTTTCGACGCGCACCGTACCGGTGAGTTTGCCCAGCAACCGCCCCGTGCGCGGGTCGTACACGTCGGTCATGTCGCCGTGAAACCGAACGTCGGCGGTAGCATTGCCACCTTCAAAGTCGTAGGTTGGCGAATTGATGGCGTCGTTGAAGGCCACCAGCGGACTGTAGGCGTGGAGCGTCAAATCGCCGACGGGCCGGAGAAGGTCGTGCACCCAGAACACCCCGCTCATGGGCACGAGATCTTCCCACTTGCCGCGTACGTTGTTGAACGTCACCCGCGAGTTGGCGTCCAGGGTGGGCTGTTTTGGGTCGAAGCGGTTGGTGAACGTGCCCTGCGTGGTGAGGTCGGTGAGTAGCCCGAATTTGGTCTTGAACCGGAACGTGTCGAGGTCGAAGGCCACGTTCACGGCGGGCGGTGCGCCCGGACCGGCCTTGCCGTTCACGCGCACGTCGAGGGTTTTGACGACGGGGAAGGCCCCAAACTTGGCGATGTTGTTCCGCAGGTGCGGAGTAATCAGGTCGAGGCCCCGTTTCAGGGGCAGGTTGCGGGCCTGAAACCGCAACGCCAGCCGGGGCACCTCGTTTTTTGGAAAATCAAACTGCCCGCTGATGCGCACCTGGTCAGTCCGGGTGGTCAGCGTCGAAGGGCGGACTGTCAGGCGGCGGTTTTCTTTGGAAAAATGCGTGCGCAGGTGGAGGATTGCCTGCTGGTCGCCCAGGTACGGCCCCTGCCAGGCATTGAAGGCCAGCCCTTTGAAAAACACGGGTCCGTCGAGGCGGATGGCATGCCCTTGGCCCTCGTCGTTCAGTTCGAGGCGCGTGTCGCGAAACGTGACGGCAAACCACTTTTGTTTTCTGAGGTCGCGAAACTGCACCCGCACGTTGCGCAGGCGGGTCAGGTGCAGGTACTTCAGAAAATCCGTCGGCAACCCGCCTTCGCTTTGCAGCTTCGTTTGTCCGTACCGGGGCTTGGAAAGGCCAAAATTGGTTTGCCCGCCGGGGGCGATGAACGCGTCGAGGGTGGCGTCGCTCAACAGAATGTGGTACAGGCGGATGTCGGGACCAAACGCTCCCCAGAATCCCACCTTCACGTGCATCTCGCGCGCGCCGAGCAGTTCGACGCCGTGGTGGGGGTAGGTGGCGTCGCGTAGGTGCACGTCGCGCAGGTGCACGAACAGCCCCGGCAGCCACGAGCCGTCGGAGTCGCGTTGGAGCCTGACCCCGTAGCTGCCCACAGTGAGGGTACCGTTGAGTTGTTCGTCGAAATACTCCTTGAGTTTTCGGATGAGCGCATCCTGGTACCACCACGCCAATCCACCCAGCACGACGCCGATGCCCAGCACCCAGCCCAGCGCCCGTCCCGCTCCGCGCAGGAAACGGCGGAACCGGGGCGGGCGGGAAGAAGCAGCGGAGGAAGGCGAAAGCAAATCGGGCTTTTCGGACACGGTTGCAGCAGTTGCGGCGGTGGGTGTTGACACCGGGCTTCGGAGTTGGCTTTCACAAATCTCGTTCCACGGGCGTGTTTCCGCGTCCGGCGGAAAAATCGTAAACTTGTCCCCAACTTCATCGCGCGCTGCGATTCCTGCTTTTTTCCATGAAAAAACTCGTTGGACTAAGTGCCCTCTGGCTGCTGGTCTCCCCTGGTTTCGCCCAAACCAAAACCCCGCTCACCACCCCCCAAATGCTGCGCAACGCGCCCACGGACGTGACGCAGCCCCTGCCCCAGTTGGTCAACTGGCTCGACGACAGCCGATTTTTGCTCCGGCGCAACGGCAGCACCGTTGCGGTCGACGCCAAAACCGGCCAGGAGTCGGCGGCCCCGTCCCCCCAGCCGCCGGTTTCGGCCACGGGCACGGTCATTGCCCGCAACAACGACCTGTTTTTCCGCGCGCCTGGTTCGACTGACGACAAGCGCCTGACCAACACCCCCGGCGAGGTGGAACGCAACTTCACGCTCTCCCCCGACGGCAAGTTCGTGGCGTTCACCCGCAAGGACGGTAACCTGTACGTGGCCGAAACCGCCACGGGCAAGGAAACGAAACTGACCAATGACGGCTCCGAAACCGTGTACAACGGTTACGCCGCCTGGGTGTACTGGGAGGAAATCTTCGGACGGCCCACGGCTTTCCGGGCCTTCTGGTGGTCGCCCACGGGCAAGCACCTGGCGTACATGCGCTTCGACGAAACGAAGGTGCCCATGTTCCCGATTTACCAGTCGCCGGGCCAGCACGGCACGCTGGAGCGCACCCGCTACCCGAAATCCGGCGACCCCAACCCGGAGGTGGTGACGCGCATCGTGTCGCTGCCGGATTTTCGGGAAACCACCGTCGATTTCGACCCGAAAGCCGACCAGTATTTCGGCACGCCGTTCTGGACGCGCGACGGCGCGGCCCTCTGGATGCAGTGGATGCCCCGCGGGCAGGACAACCTGAAAATCTACGCCGTCAACCCCGCCACGGGGGCCAAAACCGAGGTGTACGACGAGAAGCAGAAAACCTGGGTGGACTGGTTCGAGAACGTCGAATACCTCAAGGACGGCAAGCACGTCATCCTCAAATCCGACCGCGACGGCTGGGCGCACCTGTACCTGCACACGCTCGACGGCAAGCTCAAAAACGCCATCACGACGGGCCGTTTCACGGTGAAAGACGTCGAACTGGTGGACGAAAAAAATGGGACCGTGTACTTCACCGCCCGCCGGGACAACTCGGCCCGCACCGATTTGTACAAGGTTAAATTCGACGGCAAGGGCCTCCAGCGCCTCACGTTCGGCGAGTTTACGCACAGTGTGAAGCTCTCGCCCAACGGCAGCTACTTCGTCACGACCTACTCCAACGCCCAGACGCCGCCGAAGATGGCCGTGGTCGATAAGGCCGGAAAAGTGCTTCGCGAAATCGCCGATGCCAAAGGCACCGGCTTCGCCACGACCGATTTCGCCACGACCGAACTCGTCCGCGTGAAAACCCCCGACGGCTTCGAGTTGCCCGTGCGGATTGTTTGGCCCACCAACCTCGACCCGGCCAAAAAATACCCCGTCCTGTTCAGCGTGTACGGCGGCCCCAACGCGGGCACCGTGACCGACGGCTGGCAGTGGAGCGGGCAAAGCCAGTGGTGGGCAAAGGAAGGCTTGATTCAGGTCGTGGCCGATCACCGGGGTTCGGGGCATTTCGGCAAGGAAGGGCAGGCGTTCATGCACCGCAACCTGGGCAAGTGGGAAATCGCCGACTACGCCGAAGTGGTGAAGTGGTTGCGCACGAAGCCCTTCGTGGACGCGGGCAAAATCGCCATTACGGGCTTCAGCTACGGCGGCTACGCCACCTGCATGGCCCTCACGCAGGGAGCCGAGTGGTTTACCCACGGGATGGCCGGCGGCAGCGTAACCGACTGGGCCTTGTACGACAGCCACTACACGGAGCGCTTCATGGACACGCCCGCCGAGAACCCGGAGGGCTATAAATTCGGCTCCGTGATGACCCACGCCGACAAGTACCGGGGCCTGCTCCGGCTCGTGCACGGCACCGCCGACGACAACGTGCACCTGCAAAACACCCTGCAACTCGTGGACAAACTGCAAGACCTGGGCAAGCATTTCGAACTGATGCTCTACCCCGGCGGTCGGCACGGGTGGCCCGGCCCGAAGTGGCAGCATTTCCAGGCCGAAAACAACCGGTTCATCTACGAACACCTGCTCGGGCGGCCCCTGCCGAAGGAAATGCAGTAGCGTACGCAGCGTGGCGGCGGGTTCTCAAAACCGCCGCCGGATTTCAGTGCGACTGCCGCAGTGCGACTGCCGCTCAAAACTCGTAACAACCTACACGAAAAAGCGGCCTGGAAGCATTTCCAGGCCGCTTTTTCGTGATCCAAACTTTACTTAATCAGCCGAAGGTTGACCGGATACCGGTACATCTCGCCTTTGTTGGCGGCGATGCCCGCCAACACGCTGAAAACGACCTGAAAAATCCAGATGATGGGATACACGAAAATTCCGATGCCGCAGGTGAAAATGATGGCACCGGTGTAGATGATCGCCATCATGATGTTAAAATTCAGGGCCTCTTTTCCGTGGTAGTCCACGAAACCCGACTTGTCTTTTTGCACCAGCCAGCACACCAGCGGGCCGATGAAACCGAAAAAAATGCTGCTCAAATGCGCTAGCATGGCCCAGAGCCGCTCGTCGGACTGGCTCAGGCTGGTTTGCGAAGACGGGGGTGGAGGTGGGTACGGTGGGGTGTTTTCCATGGGACTAAACGGGTTGGAAGTGAGGGTTTTGAAAGCGTCCGGCGAAAAATAGCGGTTTTTCCGAAGGCCACGAAAATTCCGCCCGGAAATCCAACATTTTTGGGCAAACTGTACTTTTGAAGGCAAAAAACCACACAGCAATGCCCCAGCACGATCCGCACCAGTTCATGCAGCAAGCCGTCGAACTTTCCTTCCACGGCCAGCGTACCGGCGCGGGCGGGCCGTTCGGCGCGGTGGTGGTGAAAGACGGCGTCATCGTGGGCCAGGGCAGCAACCGCGTTACCTCCACCAACGACCCCACCGCCCACGCCGAAGTCGTCGCCATCCGCGACGCCTGCCAGAACCTCAACACCCACCAGCTCACCGGCTGCGAACTCTACACCTCCTGCGAACCCTGCCCCATGTGCCTGGGGGCCATTTACTGGGCCCGCCCCGACCGGGTGTACTACGCCAACACCCGCCACGACGCCGCCCACGTGGGCTTCGACGACGCCTTCATCTACGACGAAGTACCCCTTCCCCCCGACCAGCGCAAAATCGAGATGATTCACCTCCCCCTGCCCGACGCCCGCGAGGCGTTCAACGAGTGGAACGCGAGCGGGAAGGTGCTGTATTGAAGGGTTTAAAAGGAAAAACAAGAAATGAAAAATGAGGAATGAAAAAGGGTTTGGCCTTCGTCATTTCTTATTTTTCATTTCTTGTTTTTCCTTACATTCATTTCACCACCCACTGCACCCCCGCCGTCAGCCAGCGGCCGGGCTGGGTCACGAAGCCGTGTTCGTAGTAGGTCTGATTGAGCAGGTTCGTCGCGTCGGCGAAAAAGCGACCACCGGGCCGCGTCCACGTCAAGCGGGTGTCCACGAGGTGGATGGCGGCGTAGGGTTGGGGCGGCGTGGCGGCGTCCCACTGGTACTCGCCCTCGCGCTGCTTGAAGGTGTACCAGGCGTCGAGGCTGAGGTTGCGGGCCAGGCGCAGGTTCGCCCCCAGGCTCAGTTTGTGCCGCAAATAATTCAGCGTGTAAAACGATTGGAAGCCCTCGGCTTTCCGGTCGGCGCGAAGCCAAGCGTAGTTGACGGTCAGGCGCTGAAGCCAGTAATTTTCCTCCGAAACCAGCCGCGCCACCCGCAGCGCGTACGACGCCTCTACGCCCACCAGGCCCAGGTTGCTGAGGTTTTCCATCGTCGGAATCGGCTGGTCGGGGCGCTTCACCTTGTCGATGGCCGTTTGCGACTGGCGGTAAAACACGGCCAGCGTGGCCGTTTCGGTGGTTGAGAACCGCTTCGCGCCCAGTTCGTACGTCCAGGCTTTTTCGGGGCGAATGTTCGGGTCGGCCACGACGGTGGCGGTGTTCAGGTACATTTCCGTGAACGTCGGGTAGCGCAGCGAGCGGTTCACGCTCCCGTACACGCTCGCCCGTTCGCCGAGGGCGTAGGAGGCATCCAACCCCGGAAACCAGTCGGTGCCAAACTGCGAGTTGACGTTGACGAGCGTGCCCGCCACCAGCGTCAGGCGGTTGAAGCGGCTCAGGTGTTCCCCGTAAAAATTCACGTTGTCCCGGTCTTTGCCTTTCGTGAAGGTCTGCCCGAACACGCCCGGCACGTCGCGGGGCCGGGCCAGCGGATCGCCGAGGCGGTTGCTGACGATGCCCTCCCGCCGCCACTCGGCCCCGAATGAGGTGACTCCCCAAGCGTGGACGAAGCGGTTGCGCCACTCCAGGTTGTACACGTCGGTCTGGTGGTGGTTGACGGAGGCGGGCCGGGTCGTGCGGTAGTTGTCAAAATCGTACAGGTCGTTGTGCCGCCGCCAGGTGCCCGTCAGGGTGGAGTGGAGCCGCTCGCCCAGCGTCCGGCTGGCCTGAGCGATGACGAACTGCGATTTCACCGCTTCGTACTGCTCGTAAAATTTCGGGTGGTAAAAATTGGCCGCCCCGAAGCGGTTGTCCATCCATCCCCCCTGCACCGAGAGCGCCGTTTTGCCCGCCTGCACCGCCACCCGGCCGTAGAGGTTGTGCCGGTCAAAGGCCGTGTTGCGGGCGTAGCCGTCGCTGCGGAGCTTCTCGGCGGCGAGCAGCGCGTTGACGTTCCGGCCCGCATGGGCCAGCCCCAAGTTTCCCTGAAACAACCCGTGCTGCCCTCCCACCGCGCTGAGGCGCACCTGGCTGGGCAAAGCTCTTTTCGTCAAAATGTTGATGACTCCCGAAAACGCACTCGGTCCGTACACCCGCGAATCGCCGCCCTGGAGGACTTCGATTTTTTCAATCAGGTCAATCGGGATCGGCAGGTTGAGCGTGTGGTGCCCGGTTTGGGGGTCGTTGAATTTCACCCCGTCCACGAGCACGAGGGTCTGGTCGAAGTGCCCGCCCCGGATGCTCACGTCGGCCTGCACGCCCAGCGGTGCCCGCGAGCGCACGTCCACGTTGAGGGCGTATTGCAGGATGCCGTCGAGGGTTTTGACCGGCGCCTGCTCGATGTCGCGGGCGGTGATGACGGTCACGTTGCGGGCCGCCTGCCGGAGATCGGTGGGTTGAAAATTAGCCGTCACCGTCACGCCCGCCAGGTCGGTGGCGGTGGAATCCTGGGCGAAGGTGGTCTTGAGCGAAAGAAAAAAAGGAAGGAGAGGTAGAAGACGAAGCATTGCGGATGATTCAGCAGGAAATACAGCTTGATGCCTCACTCGGAACGGGCGAGACGATTGAAAGAATGGAAATGCAGGATGGAAACGTGTGAAATGTTCAATTCTCAATGTTCAATTCTCAATGTTCAATGATCTGAAAATCAGAATTGAACATTGAGAATTGAACATTGAAAATTGAATATTCCCCCTTCAGCCGTTCGCCGGGTCTTCCTCGCCGAACAGCCGTAGCACGGCTTCGTAGTCGATTTTACCCGCGTCGCGGCGGGGCAGGTGGGCGAATTCGGCCACGCGGCGGGGGCGCTTGGCCGGGGGAAGGGTTTGGAGCAGGAAGGTGCGCAGCTCGCGCCCGCAATCCACCGGGGGCGCGGGCGATTGCCGGGCGCTGAAGGCCAGAAACAGGTCGTGCGAGCCGTCGGCCCGGCGCTTGCCCACGGCGGCCACGTCGCCCACGAAAGGCAGCAGGCGGGCCTGATTTTCAAGTTCTTCGGCGAACACGTTCAGCCCCCGGCGGTTGAACATGCGCCCCGCCCGGCCCAGGAGCACGAGCCGCTCGCCCTCCCAGGTGCCCAGGTCGCAAACCGACTTCACGCCCCGGTAATCGGGCGAGACGTAGGGACTGTCCACCAGAATCTGCTGGTCGTGGAGGCGGATGTTCACGCCTGGAAAGGCCCGGCCCACCGAGTAGCCGAAGCGCAGAATTTCCTCGTTCTGGTGGTAACTCACGTGGCCGAGTTCGGCGGCCCCGTAGTACTCGGTCAGGCGGGCGTTCGGGCAGGCGGCCAGCAGGCCGCGGGCCGTTTCGGCGTCGAGTTTTTCCCCCGCGCTCACGAGCGATTTCACACCGGGCAACGATCCCGATTTTCCCGCCCAAAGCCGGTAGTGCGAGGGCACCATGAACACGCTGCTGATGCGATGTTCCTCAATTTGCCGCCGCCAGCTTCCCGCCGAGGCGAGCGACGTGAGTACCACCGTGCCCCCCTGCCAGAGCAGGTGCAGGGCGGCGTTGAGGTTGGCCGAGTAGGCCAGCGCGTCGAGCACAAGCAGGCGGTCGTCCGGCCCGATGCCGAAGACGTCGCTCTGGTGCGGAAAGGCCGAAACCCAGCAATGGTAATCTTTGAAAATGACGCGGGGGGCGGCTTCGGTGCCCGACGTGAGCACGCCCAGGAAGCGGTCGGAGGGCGTGGCCGGATGAACCTCCGTGGCCGAAAGCGGCGCTACTTCGGGCAGGCTTCGGGCCGTCTCGTCGTCGAGCAACTCGGCCGCGTGAGTTTCCTGAAGCTGCGCCAGTTGCTCCGGGGCCACCTGCCGGGAGGCAAAAATCGCCGTTTTGCCGACGGCCATCGCGCCGAGCAGGTTGAGCAGGTTCTGGGCCGGGTCGGTTTGGGCGAGAAGCAGGTTTTTTTCCGAAAAACCGGCCCGGATTTTCGCGCCGCGAACTAAAATTTCCTCCATCAGCCCGGCGTACGACAGGCTGCGCCCGCCGAAGAGGAGGGCGTCATTTTCGGGAAAATCCCGCGCCGTCTGGAGAATTTGGGAAAGAATCACGGAGCCAGGTTTTCAATCAACACCGCCGCGCCCAGTCCGCCCGCCGCCGCCGCCGTCACGAGGCCGAACCGCCCGCCGGTCGTCTGGAGCGCCCGCATCAGGTGCAGGGTGTTGATGGCCCCTGACGCCCCGAACGGGTGCCCGTAGGCCAAATTTCCGCCAAAAGTATTGATTTTTTCGGCGGCAATGCCCCAGCGTCGGGCGAAGGCAATCGGCTTGAGGGCGAAGGACTCGTTGACTTCAAACCGGTCGATGTCCGAAATCTCCGTTCCGGTTTGGGCCAGCAATTTCTCCGTCGCCCAAATCACGCCCAGCGGCGCGAGGTGCGGCGGGCCGCCCGCCAGGGCCGAGGCCACAATTCGGAAAGCCGGTTTTAAGCCTTGTTTTTCGCAAAATTCTTCACTCCCCAGCAGCAGCAGCCCGGCCCCGTCGTGGCGGTGGGCGGCGGTGGTGTGGTCGATCAGGCGGGTCGTCTGGGTCGCCCGGAGCGCGGCCAGCGTCAGGTTGAGCCGGATGGAATGATCCATCCAGACGTCGTTCCAGGGCACGATGCTGGGCCTGAGCGTTTCGTTTTTCACCGCCACCACGGCCCGGCGGTGGCTTTCCACGGTCCAGGCCATGAGTTCGTCTTTGGTGATGTCGGAGGCGTAGGCGGCGTTTTTGGCGGCTTCGAGCAAATCGTTGCCGTGGAATTCAGCGGGGGCGAACTCGGCGCGTTCGTAAAATTCGACGTCCCACCGGAAGCGCTCGTCGCGGAAATGGTACTGACGTCGGGGGGCCAGGCTGGCGCTTTCGAGGCCGCCCACGAGCAGGCAATGGGACTGCCCGCTTTTGATCTGGGCCTCCCCCGCCGTGAGCGCCCGCAGGCCCGCGCCGCACTGGAAATCAATCGTCGTGGCCGGAATGCGGGGCGGGAAACCTGCGTGCAGCAGGGCGTAGCGGGCCATGTTGCCGCCTGTTCCGACGGCATTGCCGAGCAGCAGTTCGTCGAGGTCGGTTTCGAGCACCGGGTATTTTTCGCGAAACGCGTGGAGCAGGTACGACGTGAAGCGTTCGGGGATGGTGGTTTTGTACAGCCCGCCCGCCTTGCCCACGGGCAGCCGGAGGCCATCAATCAGGTACGCGTCGCGGGGGGGCATGGGTGATTTTTCGGCAAAGGTAACCGTTTAGGGCAAGGTCAGTTCGAGCACCCTCCCGCCAGTCGCGCTTTGTCCCACCCAGCGGTTTTCGGTTTCCCGAACCCAAAAAAGCGGCTGGTTCAGCGGCAGACTTTGCAGAAATCGAAAATCAAATTCTTCCCCGAACGCGGCCCGTTCGCGCAGCACCGCTTCCACGGTCCGGGCTAGCAGCAGGCCGGGCACGACGGCAGCCTCGCCCCGGTGGTTGGGGTTTTCGTCGCCGGATTCCCGAATAAACTTTTCAACTTCTTCGGCGGAAAAATAAAGTTCGGCGACGGGTGCGCCCGTAACGGTGGATGCTTCGTTTTTTGCAAAAACCAGATTCATCGGCTCCAGCAGCACGGCCCGCAACATCCGCTCCCCGACGGCGTGGGTGATAACCGCTCCGCGCTGCCCGCCCGGAAACCGCCGCCAGCGTAAGCCCTCCCCTGCTGGGGTAATTCCCCGGCTGAACTGAAGTTTAACGATGAAAAACCCGTCCAGTTCGGGCGTCTGGTCGGTTTTGAGAAGGGCGATGAGGTGGGGAAGCAGAGGCTCGGCGTTGGTCATGGCGATGGACGCGGGCAAAATTCCGAACTTCGTCCCTGCTTTTCGGTTTTTCAGCCATGACTCGCCAGAAAAAAATCTTCCTCCTCATCGTCCTGCTCTTCACCCTGGCCGTGGCGCTCTTCGCCATCGACATGGCCCGCCGCACCACCGCGCCCTGGAACAAGAAAAAACAGGTGGACCGGGTGCTGCCCGTAACGCCGAAGTGACTTTTGTGGGGCGGGTTGATAACCCGTCCGTCGCGCTTAAGCAGAACGCACGGGCGGGTTATCAACCCGCCCCACAATAGTCGCTTTCAACGCCTCCGTCAGCGCCGCCACGTCGGCTTCGTCGTTGTACACGTGCGGCGACACCCGAATCACCTCGCCCCGCACCGACACGTACACCCGCCGACGGAGCAGTTCCTGGCGCAGGGCGTCGGCGTCCAGCCCCACGGGTGGGCGCAGGCCGAAGAGGTGGCTGGCGCGGAAATCCTCCTTTTCAAGCGAAAAACCGAGTTTCTGCCATTCGGGCAGGAACGGCGCAATCAGGCTCCGGCAGTAGTCCTGAATGCCCGCGGGCGTCCATTCCAGCAATTGGTGTAGGGCCGCCCGCAGCATGGGCAGGAGGATGAAGTTGCTCTGTTCGCCCATCGAGTAGCGGGCCGCGCCGGGGCGGTACTCCCGGCTGTAAGCCATCAGGTTGCGGAAATTCTCGCTCCCCGACCGATTAATCCAGTTTTCTTCCAGGGGCGAGCCGTCGTCGAAGGCCTCGCCAAACCAGGCCAGGCCCTGGCTGTACGGCCCCATCAGGCCCTTGTACCCGCCCGCGACGACGGCGTCGGGCCGGATTTTTTGAATGTCGAGCGGCATCGAACCGAGGGTCTGCGTGCCGTCGAGCACCAGCCACGCGCCGACTTCGCGGCAACGTCGGCCTACGGCCTCGCAATCGAACAACGTCCCGTCGGCCCAGTGGACGGGCGAGAGCACCACCAGCGCCGTGCCGGGCGTGATGGCGTCGAGGAGGCGCTCGTTCCAGCGCTTTCCCCGCCCCTCCTGCCCTTCCGGCGCGTGTACGACCACCGTTTGCAGGTCCTGCTCCCGGCACACTCCCTCCCAGGCGAACACGTCGCTCGGAAATTCGCCTTCCACCATCACCACCCGCTGGCCCGGTTTGGCTTTCAGGTTTTTCGCCACCGTGGCCATGCCGTAGCTCACCGAGGGGATCAAAGCCACGCGTTGCGGGTCGGGGGCGTTGAGCAGTTGGGCGAACAGGGGCTTGACGGGTTCCACCACGTCGAAAAACGTTTCCTGCGTCACCTGGTACGGCTGTGATTTCGTCCAGATGCCTTCGATGCCCGCTGCTTCGACGGCTCTCAGATTGGGCGACATCGTGGCGGCGTTGATGTAGTGCACGTCGGGCGGGAGCGAAAAAAGCGCTTTCTGGCAATCGAGCATGGGCGAAAAAAGACCGGTTTTGGGCCGAAAAATACGCCCGCTCCGCCACGTTCCGAAACTTTCCGACGTGGATCGGGAAAACGCCCGCTTTTGTAGCACTTTAACGGGAAAAAGTGGCGGTCGTCTGCGGTTTTCTTTGTATTTTTACACAGTTTTTGTGAGAGGTGAGAAGTAAGATGTGAAATGTTTTTCTGAATAAAATCTCCTGCATGTACATCTCACATCTTACTTCTCACCTCTCACAACAAAAAACAAGTTCCCCATTTTATGACCAACGACGTTCTCGAAGAAGTAGAAACCGCCATTCCCGCCTCCAACTACGGCGCGGACAACATTCAGGTGCTCGAAGGCCTTGAGGCCGTCCGCAAGCGCCCCTCGATGTACATCGGCGACACGGGGGCCAAGGGCCTCCACCACCTCATCTGGGAGGTCGTCGACAACTCCATCGACGAAGCCCTGGCGGGGTACTGCGACACGATTCACGTAACGATCAACGAAGACAACTCCATCACGGTGGAGGATAACGGCCGGGGTATTCCCACGGGCATGCACTCCAAAGAAAAACGCTCGGCGCTCGAGGTCGTCATGACCGTGCTCCACGCCGGGGGTAAGTTCGACAAGGGTTCCTACAAAGTCTCCGGCGGTCTGCACGGCGTGGGCGTGTCCTGCGTCAACGCGCTCTCGACCGACCTGCGGGCCACGGTGTACCGCGAAGGCAAGATTTTTCAGCAGGATTACAAAATCGGGGTGCCCCAGTACCCCGTCAAGGTCGTGGGCGACGCGGGCGACCGCCACGGCACCACGGTGCATTTCAAGCCCGACGACACGATTTTCACCGTCACGACCGAGTACAAGTTCGAGACCGTCGCCCAGCGCCTGCGCGAACTTTCGTTCCTAAACAAAGGCATCCGCCTCACCCTCACCGACCGCCGCGACGAGCAGCCCGACGGCAGTTTCCGTCGCGAAGAATTTTTCTCCCAGGGCGGCCTCATCGAGTTCGTGCAGTACCTCGACAACACCCGCGAACCGCTGCTGGCCGAGCCGATTTACATGGAATCGGACAAGGGCGGCATCCCCGTGCAGGTGGCGATGGTGTATAACAACTCGTACTCCGAGAACGTCTTCAGCTACGTCAACAACATCAACACCATCGAAGGCGGCACCCACGTGGGCGGCTTCCGGATGGCGCTGACGCGGATTCTGAAGGCCTACGCCGAAAAAACCGGCATCCTGGCGAAGGAGAAAATCGAAATCAGCGGCGACGACTTCCGCGAGGGCCTGACGGCGGTGATTTCGGTGAAGGTGGCCGAACCCCAGTTTGAGGGCCAGACCAAAACCAAGCTCGGCAACGGCGAGGTATCGGGCGCGGTGTCGCAGGCCATGACCGACATGCTCGTGACCTGGCTCGAAGAGCACCCGAAAGAAGCCAAGACCATCGTGGACAAAGTGGTGCTGGCCGCCAAGGCCCGCATCGCCGCCCGCAAGGCCCGCGAGGCCGTGCAGCGCAAGACGATTCTGGGCGGCACGGGCCTGCCCGGCAAACTGGCCGACTGCTCCAACAACGACCCCGAAGCCTGCGAACTCTTCCTCGTTGAGGGCGACTCCGCCGGCGGGACGGCCAAGCAGGGCCGCAGCCGGGAGTTTCAGGCCATCCTGCCCCTGCGCGGGAAAATCCTGAACGTGGAGAAGGCCCAGGAGTACAAGATTTACGAGAACGAGGAAATCAAAAACATGATTACCGCCCTCGGTGTGCAGTTTGGGCGGCAGGAAGACGAGCGCGCGCTCAACCTCGACAAGCTGCGCTACCACAAGGTGGTCATCATGACCGACGCCGACGTGGACGGCTCCCACATCCGCACGCTGATTCTGACGTTCTTCTTCCGCTACATGAAGGACCTCATCGACAACGGCTACGTGTACATCGCCCAGCCCCCGCTGTACCTCGTCAAGAAGGGCCAGCAGCAGCGGTACTGCTGGACCGAGCAGCAACGCGAACAAGCCCAGCGCGAACTCGGCGGCGACCGGGCCGATTCGGTGAACGTGCAGCGTTACAAGGGCCTCGGCGAAATGAACGCCGAGCAACTCTGGGAAACCACCATGAACCCCGAAACCCGCACGATGAAGCGCGTGACCATCGACTCCGCCGCCGAAGCCGACCACCTCTTCTCGATGCTCATGGGCGACGAAGTGGCCCCCCGCCGGGATTTCATCGAGAAAAATGCGAAGTATGCGCGGGTGGATGCCTGACGCCGCTTGCGATTTTGAGGGAAGTTTTTGAGATTGTGCCACGGTTTGGAGCCGTGGCACAATTTGTTTGAATCAATATGAATAAGTTTCTCGAAAATGAACTAATCAGGCTTAAGACTTTTGGGGAACACCGCCCTGAATCCGAATCACTCCAAGTTATATTCACATTTAATGATGGGCTTTCTTTACATGAAATTGAAAGGTTTCAGAAAAGTATTGGTTTAACCTTTCCCAAAGAATATGTGAGTTTTTTACAATTTACAAATGGATGCACATTATATAATTATGAAGACCTTGATGGATTCATGTTTTTTGACCTTGAAAAATCGATAGAAGAAACTCATGGTTTAGCAGAAGTATATGAAGAAAAATGGAAATATAATATTCTAATAATCTGTAGTGTACTGGGAGATGGCGATTTCATTGGAATAAAAATATTTAGCGACGGCTATGAAATTCTTGATTGTTTTCATGAAGATAACCCTGATGAATGGAGAAAAATATCTGATTCTTTAGATGAATTTTTACAAAAACTTATTTCGAGAAAAGGAGAGAAATTTTGGCTATAATTATCACTCACTCTGAGCGTAGCTTTCAACTACGTCCGAGTGTTTACAAAATTTAGTTTTGCCCAAACTGGCGCGAGTTTAAGGCTTTTTAATGGCGCGAGTTTGCAACTCGTGCCGGGTCAGACGGGCAACCGGTTCAAGGCAAACCAAGTAATCGAAGCCACGCAGGCACGAGTTGCAAACTCGCGCCAGAGGCAGTTTCAAACCTGAATTCAATCCCATGCTCACCGACTACATCCAGGCCGCGCTTCGGCAGGCGCATTACGAGTTGGAAGACGGCACGTTTTACGGTGAAATTCCGGGCTTTGCGGGCATCGTCGCCTCGGGCGAAACCCAAACTGGCGCGAGTCTAAGGCATTTTGATGGCGCGAGTTTGCAACTCGTGCCGGGTCAGGCGGGCAACCGGTTCAAGGCAAACCAAGTAATCGAAGCCACGCGGGCACGAGTTGCAAACTCGCGCCAGAGGCAGTTTCAAACCTGAATTCAATCCCATGAAAACCATCACCGTAGCCATCGAATCCGAGCAGGAGTACGAGCGCGTGCGCGGGCAGATTGCAGCCATTCCGGGCGTTCGGCTGCTGGAAAACGGCGGTCAGGCCGCGTCAAAAATCCGGGCGCTGGCGGGTTCGTACCGGGGTAAACTGAGCAGTTCGGAAGAGTTCATGCGGCGCAAGCAGGATGAAAAAATGTGGGAGCGATGAACGAGTACGTCCTCGATGCCTGCGCACTCATCGCGTACCTCAACGGCGAATCCGGCCAGGAAAAGGTTGAGGCCGTTTTGGAAGAAGCCGAAACCGGTTCTGCGCAGGTTTTCATGCACCGCGTCAACTTTTACGAAGTGTACTACGACGCCTACCGTGCTGGTGGCCCGGCCGTTGCGCAACAACTTGCCAATGACGTTTCAGAGTTGCCGATTCGTTTCGTCGAAACCCTGAACGATGCGCTGTTGAACGAAGCGGCCTATTTCAAAGTGAACTACAAAATTTCCCTTGCCGATTCGATTGCATTGGGATTGGCAAAACTGCACCAGGCAGAGGTCGTCACGGCTGACCACCACGAATTTGACCGCGTTGAACAAACCGAGCCATTGCGTTTTTTCTGGTTTCGATAAAAAGTTGTTAGTCATGCTCACCGAATCCATCCAGGCCGCGCTTCGGCAGGCGCATTACGAGTTGGAAGACGGCACATTTTACGGCGAAATTCCGGGCTTTGCGGGCATTGTCGCCTCCGGCGAAACGCTCGAAGCCTGCCGCGAGCAATTGCAGGAAGTGCTGGAAGGTTGGCTGATTGTGGGTATCCGGCACGGCCATCCCTTGCCCGTGGTGCAGAACATTGATTTGAATCCCATGCTTGAAGCCGCCTGACGTGCCGCCGTTCAAACCCCCGCTCGTCCGCGTCTGTGACGCGGATGCCTGAGTAAGGCGTTTGTAACGCCTGTGCAGCAAGGCGTACAACCCAATCACCGTGTCGGCAAGGCGGGCGGAAAAGTGGGGCAAGGCTTTGGCAGGTCGGCAACGAGACATGTCGGCTTGGCAATGCCTTCTGGCAGGTTGTCAGAGCGCGATGTCGGATTGTCAACATGTTCCGGCGGGTTGTCTGAGTGCTCTGGCGAGTTGTCAACATGTTCCGGCAGGTTGTCAAAAGGCACTGTCCACCAGGCAAAACGCATTGGCCGGTTGTGAGGGGGCGTTCCCCCGCAGTTGCTCACATCTTGCGAGTGACTTTTATTTCAAGCCCCTCCGGGGCGGCGTCGAATGGCAAGCCGCTTTACCTCTTGCAAACGCGCTTCCCCTTACTATCCAAAACATTGCGGCTGGAATGCAGTTTTGACAACGGTTCAACCGGCGAAACCCGCCGCGTTCCGTTTCATCACAAACCCCTACCGCCCATGTTCTCCGCCCGCTACTGCACCGCCCTGTGCCTGCTCGCCGCCCTCGCAGTCGGCGCCGGCACCACCGCCCGCGCCCAGGTGGCCCTTAGCCTCCACGGCACCGTAGCCAGCACCACGCTGGACGATTCCAAACTCCGCCCCGGCCTCGGGGCCGCGCTCAAGGTGTTCGCCGGGAAAAACCTCGCCCTCGGCGGCGCGGCTAAGTTCATCTCCACGAGTTACAACGCCGCCAGCGTCGGCGGGCAAACCATCCGCGCCAACGGCTACATCGTACCCCTCACCGGCGTGCTCGACGTGTACCTCACCGGCGGGGCCGTGCGCCCCTACATCGGGGCCGAAGCCGGGGCGTACATCCTCGGCAACCGCCTCGAACTGAACGGCAACGAAATCTCCAACCAGACCAGCACCCGCTTCGGGGCCACGCCCAAACTCGGCCTGGCCTTCGCCTTGGGCAACCTGGGCGTGTTTGTCGAAGGCAATTACCACTTCATTTTCGGCAGCAAAGACGGCAGCGTCAACACCGGCTCGGTGTCGAACATCAGCTTTGAAAACCCCAGCAAACTTTTCGCCCTCAACGCGGGCCTGACGTTCGGCTTCCCGAAATCGCGGGATTGAACGTTCCTCACCAAATCAGCAGCCCGGTTCTACCCGAACCGGGCTTTTTTTGCATCAACCGGCTTGGCAAGCGTCATTTCGGCCTTAAAAGCAGTAGTTGCCGCGCCGCTTTTTCTTTTGGAAATTGATTTCCACAACCCGTTGTCCATGAAATTTCAATTCCTCCCGCTGCTGCTCCTCGCCGCCACCGCCCAGGCCCAAACCTGGCAGACCGTCCAGACCCAAAACGAAGCCACCCCCCGCCACGAAAACGCCGCCGCCCTCGTCGGCGACGACTTCTACGCCATCGGCGGGCGGGGCACGCGGCCCCTCGAAGCCCTCAACCTCAAGTCGCTCCTCTGGCGCAAACTCCCCCCGCCGCCCGTCGAGATGAACCACTTCCAGGCCGTCACGCACCGGGGCGAAATCTACGTGCTGGGGGCCTTCAAAGGCCCGTACCCCCACGAAACGCCCCTGCCCGTCATCTACATCTACAACCCCAAGCGGGGCGAGTGGCGCGAAGGCCCCGCCATCCCCACCGACCGCCTGCGCGGCTCGGCGGGCGTGGTCGTGTACCAGAACAAAATCTACATGGTCTGCGGCATCATCGACGGCCACTGGGACGGCCACGTGGCCTGGTTCGACGAGTTCGACCCCAAAACCAACCAGTGGAACCGCCTCCCCGACGCCCCCCGCCCCCGCGACCACATCAGCGCCACGATGGTGGGCAGCCAGCTCATCCTCGCCGGGGGCCGCAACTCCACCGCCCGCATCGGCAAAGTGCTCGAAACCACCATCGCCGAGGTGGACGTGTACGATTTCAAGACCAACCGCTGGAGTACCCTCCCCGCCACCGCCAACATCCCCACCCAGCGGGCCGGGGCCACCGCCGTCACGCTCAACGGCAAGGCGGTTATCATCGGCGGCGAAACCCCGCAACTCAAAGCCCACAACCAAACCGAAATTTTCGACCCCAAAACGGCCACCTGGACCGCTGGCCCCACCCTCCAAACCGGCCGCCACGGCACCCAGGCCGTCGTGCACGAGGGCAAAATCTACATCCTCGCCGGTTCGGAAAACCGAGGCGGCGGGCCGGAGTTGAAGTCGGTGGAGGTGATGAAGTAGGGCCGTTCTGGTTTGGCGCGTTGCGCCGATTGCGTAGCTTTGTTCAAAACCCAACGGCCCCATGAACGCCAAAACCAACGCCTACATGACCTGGGACGAACTCACCCGGACATTCCCCGACCGCTGGGTGCTGCTGCTCAACCCCGAAGTACCCGAAACCGGCTACGACGTGTACGGCGGCGAGTTCGTGTACAAACACAAAAACCGCCAGCGGGTGTACGAAAAAGCCAGCGAACTGCCCGCCGGGTCGGTGTTTACGGTGGTGTTTGCCGGGGAGGTGAGCATGCCCGCAAACAGCGTCATTTTATGACGACGAAGTTTGAGTTGAAAGACCGCAGCAGCCTCATCATCGTCACCGTGAAGTTCACGGCCAACGAGCGGGCGGCGTTTTTCAAGCTGGCCCTCGACACGGGCTGCTCCCAAACCACCCTGCGGCCCGGCGTGATGCTGGCCCTCGGTTTCAAAACCAGCGATGCCTTGCGCAAAGTCAGCGTCACGACCGGCACCCGCACGGAGTCGGCCTACGAATACGAACTCGCCGAAATGGCGACGTTGGGGTGGAAAGTCAAAACCGTTCGGCTCATCGCGAAAGAACTTCCCCTGTCGCTGCCCTTCGACGGGCTGTTGGGACTGGATTTCTTTCGGATGGTGAAAAAGAAGTTGACCGTTGATTTTGAGAAGCGGGAGCTGAAGCTTGAATAACCCAGCGGCTTCCAGCAAAAAACCACCTCGAAACCTTCCATGAAAAAACGCACCTTCCTCCGCCTCTCCGCCGCCGTGGCCACCACCCCCGTGCTCGCCCCCCTCGCCAGTTTCATCCCTCAAGAGGACAAACTCAAAAACTGGGCGGGCAATTACACGTACAGCACCAACCGGCTGCACGAGGCCCCCTCGGCGGAAGCCGCCCGCGAGTGGGTGCGCAAGCAGGCCAACTTCAAGGTGCTCGGCTCCCGGCACTGCTTCAACGGCATCGCCGACAGCACGCACCAGTTGCTCCACCTCCAGGGCCTCGACCAGATCGTCAGCCTCGACGCCGTGGCCAAAACCGTTACCGTCGGGTCGGCGATGAAGTACGGGCAATTGGCCCCGCTGCTCCACGCGAAGGGGTTTGCCCTGCCCAACCTTGCCTCGCTGCCGCACATTTCCATCGGCGGGGCCATCGCCACCGGCACCCACGGCTCGGGCGTGCAAAACGGCAACCTCGCCACCGCCGTGTCGGGCCTCGAATTCATCACCGCCAGCGGCGACACGGTGCGGCTTTCGCGGGAAAAAGACGGGGAGACGTTTCGCGGCGCGGTGGTTCACCTCGGCGCGCTGGGCGTGCTCACGCGGGTGACGCTCGACGTGCAGCCCACGTTTCAGGTCGCCCAAACCGTGTACGAGAACCTGCCGCTTTCACAACTCGAAGCCAATTTCGACCGCATCCTGGAGGGCGGTTACAGCGTCAGCCTGTTCACCGACTGGCAGAAAAAAGTATTTAGCGAGGTATGGGTGAAACGGCGCGTGGCTGGGGACTACCAGCCCGCTCCCGAGAACTACTTCGGCGCGAAAGCCGCCACGCGCGACCTCCATCCCATCGTCGAACTTTCCGCCGAAAACTGCACGCCGCAGATGGGTGTGCCCGGCCCCTGGTTCGAGCGGTTGCCGCACTTTAAAATGGGCTTCACGCCCAGCACCGGCAAGGAACTGCAATCGGAGTACTTCGTGCCGTACCGCGAGGGCATGGAGGCCCTCCTCGCCGTCGAGCGCCTCCGCGACCGCATCACGCCGCACCTGTTCATTTCCGAAATCCGCACCATCGCCGCCGACGACCTCTGGATGAGTCCGCACTACCGGCGGCCGAGCCTGGCGATTCACTTCACCTGGAAGCAGGACTGGCCCGCCGTGCGCCAACTGCTGCCCGTCATCGAGCGCAAACTGGCCCCGTTCGGGGCGCGGCCGCACTGGGGCAAACTGTTCGTCACCCCGCCCGCGCAGTTTGCGAAGCTCTACGAGCGGTTGCCGGATTTTCAGAAACTGGTGCGGGAGTACGACCCGAAGGGGAAGTTTGCGAACAAGTTTTTGCGGGAGAAGATTTTGCCGGTCTGACGAAGGCGTAACACCACCCGCCTGAAGTTGATGTGCGCCGTGGTTCGTTCAGGAAGCCGAATTTTTTAGGAAAAATCAATGGAACGGGGCTGCAGCATTGCCCCGAGGGCACCCTGGAGTACTCCCGAGTAAAGCGCCTTATCGGGAAAATCGGAGCCGTCCACCCGCCAGCCGTTCGCAGGAGTCCGGCTGATTTCGGTCACGTCGCTCATGTGGAACGTCCGGCAAAGCAACCGGGAGTATTTCCTGCCCGGACGGGAACCGGGTTGGTAGTCGAACGGCGGCAGCACCAGGTTCTCAAAGTCTCCGGCAGGCGCGGCGACCCGGGGTCGGGTTGAGAGGTAGCGAATGCCCAACAGGGGTGCCGCGTAACCTTCGCGCTTGAGGGTTTCCTGAAAAAACCGCATCAGGTGCTGCAGCACCAATTGGGGAAACGGGTACTCGGGCTTGTGGGAGTCAGCGCGTCGGCTCTCTCGGACCCGCACCGAACACGCCGCCACCAGGGGCCAGAGCAGCAAGTACTGGCTGGCCAAAAGAGGTGGCAACGCGCCAACGGGCGCTCCGTAAAACACGTCCGGACTGAGGTCGACGACCCGGAAGGGGCGCTGAGCCTCCAACTGCACCGTCCGGATCAGCGGCCCTTGCAGGCACCCTACCTCCAGGCAACACACGCACAACGTGTTGCCCACGTACAGGCAGGGGTAACCGGGTACGCTGAACCGTTGCGTGCCGACCTTGCCGTCCAGGTTGAAGGCGTGATGAAACAGTTCGTTGCGCGAGAACGGTTCCCTTCCAAACTCGGCGCTGCGCACCCGGTAAAACGCCGAACCTGCCCCGTAGTGCCGCTGGGGCCAATTACTCAACGACGGCACCTCCTCCAGACAAAACTGGCGCAATTCGCTGAACGCCGACCCCGGCTGGCCACTGCCGCACAATTTGACGCCGCGTTCCACCGTGTCAGCCGTTCGCAGTCCCTGGCGGTACAGCCCTCCCAGCGCCCGTCGGTTGGCTACCAGCAACCGGACGTACGCGTTCAGATGCCGACTAACGAGTTGGTAATGCGTTTGTTGGTCGTCCTGGTACACCAGGGGCAGGGACAGGACCGGATCGGAGAGTAACCCCTGAAGTTCCGGCTTCATCGGGTTAGGAGCTGGTAAAACAGCCGCCACGCATGGGCGTTGGGCAGGTAAGGATACTCGTTCAGAATGGGTACCTGTTTGAGCCAGTACACGTGCTCCTGGTAAAACTCCCGCAGCAGTTGGTTTTTTCGGCTGAAAAACTCCCAGTTCTCCACGTACCGGAACCGGGAGTTTTGCTCGTGATACCCCAGCAATTGGCTAAACGCGGTAAAGAAGGCCAACCGGGCGTTGACCAAAACCGCTTCGGTGAGTTCGGGTGCCGTCAGCGGCAGCACCCGCATGATGGCCAGTTCGGTGCCGGAAACCATCTTCGACCAATCTAGCTCCCTTCCTGCCGGGTTGATCCCCCCCCGAAAAAAGTCCAATTGCTCAAAATACAGGTTGCAGACGTCCTGAGCCGCTTTTCCCGCATCAAATTGCCGGTACCCGTCGGTGTTCCATTGGTCATACTCGATCTTGATGGCAAACCGGTTGAACGTATCCTGCAAATCGGCGAGTCGTTCCCGGTACGATTCGGTCTGGGCAAGGGGAGGCATCATGGCTGGTGATTGCAATGAAACCAAGCCTTGCAACGTCCCGGTTGGACGTTGCAAGGCTTGGTTTCAATAGTCGGAAGAAGAACGACGGTCGGTCAGGCCCTAACCGGCCCAAACGCGCCGACTCGCTCCCGATACGGGGTTCGCTCGACGTGAGTTTCGGCTGGCGGCGCTTCCTGGCCGGCTGCTTCAAAGAGGGGAAGCACAAAAGCGCAGGCGCGGTCAAGAACTCCGGGGGTGATGAGCCGTTGCTGCAAAACAGGGGCTTCGTAATTGACTGGGGTTTCGGCCTGCTCTTCGGCCCAGCGAAGCGTTTCCTGGAAGCCTTTTTCAAAGAGGCGGTCCTTGAGGGAATTACTAGGCATACGAATTGGTGTTTACTGCCTGACTTTTAATTCGGCGGAATGGATGAGTTTCCCGTTGGGTGCAAAAACCAAGCCTAACTAAGAAAGTCGTGCTTTGTAGAAAAAACGACCCGGCCATCGGGGCTACCGGTTGCCGGGCGTGGGAACTAAAAACCGCGAAAACGGGCGATAAAATGCCTCATTTGGTGGGAATGTCACGCGTTGTGAACGCATATGGGGGCTAAATGTATTCGCGGGTTTCGACAAATCAAAGCCTTCCAACTTTATTTTTAACGAGCGGCGGTAAAAACGTTAGGTTCATCTAGAAACGGCTCAGGGCCTCAGCACCAACCGCCCTGTCGCCGCCCGTTCGATTTCCGCCCGGTTCATCAATTCGGGTCTGGCTCTGCCCTGGGCGAACAGTTCCGCCTGGTCGGCGTAGTGGGGGCTAGCCCGGTGGCCCGACTGCCCCGTGGGCAGCACGCTCGTGCCGTGGGCCACGTCGGCAAAATCGACCACGCGGCGCAGCGCCGGGCCGTACACGACGGGGTACAGCCCGGTGGAGTCAATGAAAAAATCGAGGTTGTTGAGCGTTTCGCGCCCCCCCGGCACGGGCAGCGGCCCGACGTTGAAGTAGCGGGCCAGCACCGGCCCCACCATCGCCAGCGGGTGGGCGTGCGTGAGCGTGTGAACGCGTTCCCAGCGCCAGTCGGTGGGATCAGGGCCAAGTTGCTTCTCCAAATCGGCCACGGCCCGGCGGAAGGCTTCGGTCAGGATTTGGGCGCGGGTTTCGCGGACGGGCGTGGCGCGGTTGTCCCACCAGGGCGAGGCGTCGCGACGGAGCCAGCGGGCCATGTTGCGCTTGAAGCAGGCGTGGTCGAAAAACGGGTGCATCCACTCGCCCAGTTCGTCGCGCAGAGCCAATTCGCCGACGTGGTACAGAAACCGGTAGAACATGGTCGGCTCGGTGCTCGCCAGTTCGTGGGCACCGTTCCAGGCCAAAAGGGCGTCGAACACGCGGGTTTGGTTGACGTTCTTGGAATCAAGACCGGGTTTCACCAGGGGCAAAAGTTCCTTCAGCAGCAGGGGAAACTGCGGGTTGTTCACGTCGTTGACCACCGTGCGCACGGCGTCGGGCGTCCAGTCCTTTTTTTCGGTGAAAAGCAATTGCTCGATGCGCCGGGCGCGGTCGCCAGCCATGTAGTAGCCGGGCACGAGTCCCGTTCCGGCGTCGTCGGGTTGGTGGTTGGCCGAAAACAGCACGCCGCGTTCGGGGTTCAGGCTTTGCGGGTTTTGGGAAAACGGAAGCCAGCCCGTCGGGTCGTCGGCCCCGGTGGAGCCGTCGAGCAGCAGGGAGGGCCGCACGTGGGCCGGGCGGATGGGCAGTTTGGCCGCCGCCCACCAGGCGATGTTGCCTGCGGCGTCGGCCCACATCACGTTGAGGCCGGGGGCGTGGAGTTTGGAAACGGCGGCCCCGGCCTGGGCGGCGGTGCGGGCGTGGGCCAGTTCGTAAAATGCTTCAGCGGCCCGGTTCGGAAATTTCAGGAACGTCCACCACAACGCCACGGGCTGGGCGGTCAGGCCGGTTTGTTGCAGCGAGGGGTCCACGTCCTGAATCAGAATCCCGTGGCGCGATTCCCGCACGGGCAGCGTCACGTCGGCGCTGTCCTTGACGCGAATGGTTTCGGTGCGGGTTTTCAGGTCTTCCCAGTGGTCGCGGAACCACACCTGATTCGAGTTCTGCGGGTTGGGTTTTTCCCGGTAGAAATCCACGTCGTCGTTCTCGAACATGGTCAGGCCCCAGCCGCCCCTTTCGTTGTGGCCCAGCGCGCCGAAGGGCGTTCCGGCCAGGAAATTCCCGTAAAAATCGAAACCGGGGCAGACCAGGTGCGCCTCGTACCAAACGGCGGGCTGGGAAAACGGGATGTGCGTGTCGTTGCTCAGGATGGGCTTGCCCGACGCCGTTTTTTTGCCCGAAATGACCCAGCCGTTGGAGCCAATGAAGAGCGGCGCGGGCAGCGTTTTTTGCAGGCGGGTCACGTGGTTGGCGAGGCGGGCGAGGGTTTGGGCGGCTACGGCTTGTCCCTCGTTCCGTTGCACCGGAATCATCGGCTCGTCGGTGGGCCAGTCAGCGTTGAAATCGCCGAGGTAGTCAGGACCCAGGTTTTCGAGAATCGCCGTGAAGTACGCGTCGGAGCGGAAGGCTTCGGCGAACCCGAAGGCCAGGAAACCCTGAATGATTTCGCAGTCGGCGAGGGTGAAGGGCGTTTTCGGCAGGCCCGCCAGCGTGAATTCGAGCGGGGTTTCGCCCGCCTCGATGAACGCGTTCACACCCCGCACGTACGCCTCGGCGGCCCGGACGAAGGGCGCGTCGGGGTTTTTCCGGTACACCGAATCGAGCGTGCGGTTGGCGTGGTGCCGGAGGCCGAGCGTGCGGAACAGGCGGTCGGAGGGCAGGGCCGACGGGCCGAATACTTCGGCCAGCCGCCCGTCGGCGAGGCGGCGGAGCAGTTCCATCTGAAACAGCCGGTCGCGGGCGTGGACGTACCCGAAGGCGTAGAACAAATCGGCCTCGTTTTGGGCGTAAATGTGCGGGATGCCGTAGCCGTCGTAGAGCACCTCGACGGAATCCCGCTGGCCGGGGAGTTGGACGGTCCCGTTCGGGTCGGGCACCCGGCCCCGCAGCCAGAGCCAGCCGACGAGAACAGCCAGTACGAGCAGGGCCAGCAGGCCGAGGAGGAGGCGTTTGAGGAGGAGCATGGACGGGTCGGTTAATCCAGCGGGGCAGGATTGCGCAAGTTGGCGAGTAAAATTCCGAGTTGCACCACTATAAAAACAAGCACGGGCACCGAGGCGAAGGGCAGGTATTCCTCGGACCAACAACGCCGCCAGTAGAAGCGGGCCAAGTAGCTCAGGTACACCAACAGCACGGCAAGCGGGCCGAGTTGGCTGCGCCAGTCAGTGCGGAAAAATTCGTAACCGATGGGTCGGGGATGAACACGTACAGAACGACGAAAATACCCCCTGAGCCAACCAACAGCGACAACGGCTTGAAATCGGGGTTTTGAACGTCGGTGAACAGAAAAATGAAGAACTCCACAACGCCAACCGGCCAAATCAGCGTGATGAGGCCGAAAGGAAAAATGAAATGCTTGCCCCCGCACTCAAACGTGCAAAAGCAAAAAACGGTCAGCAGGCGAATCCAGAACAACACGCCGATGAGGAGTTGCATGGCAGGCAGCGGGTTTGGTTTGCGCAAACTTCCTGCCGCCGCTGAACCCGTCCTTTGACAAAAATCAAATTCGCTTCGCCCGGTCGCGGCCCGCCCGAATCCGGCTCAGGGTTTCCGGCGTGATGCCGAGGTAGGAAGCAATCATGCCCAGGGGCACCCGCTGGAGGATGTCGGGAAACTGGCCGAGCAGCAGGTGGTACCGTTCTTCGGCGGTGTGGAAGGCGAAGAGTTTCATCCGTTCGTCGAGGCGCAGGTAGTTTTCGGTGATGAGCAGGCGGCCCAGGCGCTCGGTTTCGGGGAAGTCGCGGTAGAGCCGGTCGATGTCGGCGTTGCGGACGGAGTAGAGGGTACAATCTTCCAGCGTTTCAATCCAGTACTGGCTGGGTTGCCCGGTGAAAAAGCTGTCGATGGCGCTCACGATGTGCCCCGGAAAGCCGAACCAGGCCGTTACTTCCACGCCGTTGCGGTAGTAAAACACCCGCGCCAGGCCCGATTCGAGGAAGTGAAAATGGGAACAAACCTCGCCGCCCCGGTGCAGCAACGTCCGGCGGGGCACCGGGGCGGGGCCATCGCCGCGATGCGGTCGAGGGCGGGAAGGCTGAGGGGCGTCAGGGCGGCGAGGGTGCGGAGGAAGTCGGGCATCGGGTACTGCCAAATGAGGCGGTCGAGGCGGTTGAGCGTTTTGAGTAGGATGATTTTACAAAAAACGGCGTCGCCTGCAAAAGCTCCCTCAATCCAGTTCCTCTGAATCGCGTGACGTGTGAATCAGCCGCTGAATCAAGATAAGGTCTTCGTCAATCAACTCGTAAACGATTCGGTAAGAACCCTCAATCAATTCCCGAAGCGAATCGTCAGCGCGGCGCGAATTACGAACGGTTCGTCCAACGCGCGGAAATTTTTCGAGAATCTCAACCCGTTCAAACAGCCGGTCTGCGATAGCTTCCGCACGCTCCCGAGAGGTGACGCCCAACAGGTACGTCCGAATTTGATGGAGTTCGTCAGTGGCTTGCTGGGTCCAGATTACTTCGGCCATCCTTCCTGGAAGCGTTTTTTGACTTCGGCGTGGGGCAGTGTTTTTCCCTCGCGGTACTGCTGGCGACCCCGCTCAATGGATTCAAAGAATTCCAACTGCTCGACCAACTCCCGGATTGAAAATTCCTCGGGCAGTTGCTCCACCACTTCGTTCAGCATGGTCTTGGTCATCGTGAAAGCGTTTTTTTGCCAATGTAAAAAGATTTTTCATCAAGCTCCGAGCCAGTTACCCAACTTCCCGGCCAACTCTTCGTGTGTCACCGTGTTGCCTTCGGCATAATCGCGGCGGCCTTGTTCGATGGCTTCAATCAAAACCAGTCGCTCGAAGAGGTCGTCCATCGTAAATTGGTCAGGCAATTGCTCCAGGGCTTCGGTCACTAAGGCTTTGGTCATCATCTTCAATCGGAGTTTTCGCCAAAAATACGTATTCCGCCCTTCTGTTCCACCCCTTGCAAAATTCCCCGGACCGATTGGGTAAAACCCCCGCCGGGCGGTATTTTTACCGTCTGTTTGTCTTTTTTACGGACAGTTCACCAATCTGATTTCCAAACCTTGCAACCTATGAAGCGCACTTCCCCGCTGAAACGCCTCGTGCTGGCCTGCCTGACGGGCCTGCTGGCCTTCGGCACCGCCTTCGCCCAAACCCCCGAAAATCCGCTCCAGGGGCAACGGGTGCTGGTTTTCTCCAAAACAAAGGGCTTCCGCCACGCCTCCATTCCCCAGGGCCAGGCGGCCATCCGGCTGATGGGCAACAAGTACGGCTTCGCCGTGGACACGACCGAAAACGCCGACCGGTTCAACGAGGCCAACCTGAAGAAGTACAAGGCGGTGATTTTCCTCAGCACCACCGGCGACGTGCTCAACCCCCAGCAGCAGACCGACTTTGAGCGATACATCCAGGCCGGGGGCGGCTACGTGGGCATCCACGCCGCCACCGACACCGAGTACGGCTGGCCCTGGTACAACAAGCTGGCCGGGGGGCAATTCCTCAGCCACCCCGGCAACCCCAACGTCCGCAAAGGCCAGGTGACGGTGCGGGATAAATCCCACCCCGCCACCCAGGGCCTGCCCGACACGTTCGAGAAAACGGACGAGTTCTACGATTTCAAAAACTTCAACACCGACGTGAAGGTGCTGATGACCATCGACGAAGCCTCCTACGGCGACTCGAAGATGGGGGCCGGGGCCAACCACCCGATGGTGTGGTACCACGAGTACGACGGCGGGCGGGTGTTTTACACGGCCTTTGGCCACACTGAGGAGACCTTCATGGAGCCGCTGTTCCTCCAGCACTTCTGGGGCGGCCTGCGCTGGGTGGCCTCGGGCGCCCCGACGCTCGACTACAAAAAAGCCCGCTCCGAGCGCGCCCCCGAAGAAAACCGCTTCAGCCGCGAGGTACTGGACGAAAAACTCTGGGAACCCACCGAACTCGTCGTGCTCGACGACAACCGGGTGATTTACACCGAACGCCACGGGCAGGTCAAACTCTACAACCCGAAGGCGAAGGGCAAAAAAGTGAAAACTATCGCCCAGATTCCGGTGTACGACAAATCGGAGTACGGATTGATGGGCGTCAACGTGGACCCGAACTTCAACCAGAACGGCCACGTCTACCTCTACTACTCGCCCGACGCGGCCAAGTGGGGGGCCGACACCGCCCAGCACCTTTCGCGTTTCACCTACGATTTGGCTAAAGACACGCTCCTGATGGACACCGAGCAGGTGCTGCTGCGCGTGCCCGTCAAGCGGGGCGGCCGCTGCTGCCACACGGGCGGCTCCATTGCCTGGGACAAAGCCGGGAACCTCTACCTCTCGACCGGCGACGACACCGACCCCTTCGCCTCCGACGGCTTTTCGCCCTCCGATGAACGCGAAGGCCGCGAGGGCTGGGACGCCAAGGGCACCTCGTCGAACTCCAACGATTTACGGGGCAAAATCCTGCGCATCAAGCCCACGGTCACGGGCTACGACATTCCCGACGGCAACCTCTTCCCAAAAGGCACGCCGAACGCCCGCCCCGAAATCTACGTGATGGGCAACCGCAACCCCTACCGCATCGCGGTGGACCAGCGCACGGGTTTTCTCTACTGGGGCGAAGTCGGGCCGGACGCCGGTGAAAACAAGGAAGGCCGTGGCCCCCGCGGGCACGACGAGGTGAACCAGGCCCGCCAGGCCGGGTACTACGGCTGGCCGCTCTTCGTGGCCGACAACAAGGCCTACAACGAGTACAACTTCGCCACCAAAGAATCGGGCGCGAAGTACGATCCGGCTAAACCCATCAACAATTCACCCCATAACACGGGGGTGAAGGAATTGCCCCCGGCCCAGAAGGCGTTCATTTTTTACCCCTACGCCGAGTCGCCGGAGTTCGGCGAAATCGTGGGCAAGGGGGGCCGCAATGCGATGGGCGGGCCGGTGTACTACTTCGACGACTACGATGCCAATTCAAAAGTGAAGTTCCCGAAATACTACGACGGGAAGTTTTTCTCCTACGACTGGATGCGTGACATGATTAATCCCGTCACGATGAAGCCCAACGGCGATTTCGTGAGCATGGAGCGCTTCCTGCCTTCCTGGAAATTCTCGCACCCGATGGACATGCAGTTCGCCAAAGACGGCTCGCTGTACATGCTCGAATACGGCCCCAACTGGTTCGCCCAGAACGACGAAGCCCGCTTGACCCGCATCACCTACAACGCGGGCAACCGCCCGCCCGTGGCCGTGGCCAGCGTGGACAAACCCGCCGGGGCCGCGCCGCTGAAGGTCGCGCTTTCGTCGAAAGGCTCGATGGACTACGACGGCGACGCGCTGAAGTACGAATGGACCGTGGGCAAGCAGAAATTCACGACGCCCAACGCCGCCTTCACCTTCGCCAAACCGGGCATCTACGCCGCCACGCTGAAAGTAACCGACGCCGCGGGCAACAGCACCACGCAGGCCGTGGACATCAAGGTGGGCAACGAGGTGCCGAAGGTCGAACTGGCCGTAAAGGGCAACAAAACGTTCTACTTCGACAACCAGCCCGTGGAGTACGAAGTGAAGGTTTCGGACAAGGAAGACGGCTCGCTGGCGAACAAAAAAATCGCGGATGAGGACGTGTTCGTGAACGTGAATTACCTCGAAGGCTTCGACAAAACGCTCATCGCCCAGGGCCACCAGATGAACACGAGCTTCGCCACCGGCAAGCGCCTCATCGACCTCAGCGACTGCAAAGCCTGCCATTCGGTTGACAAAAAATCCATCGGCCCGGCCTACCGCGAGGTGGCCAAGAAGTACAAGGGTCAATTTCAGGTGGAGGGCAAACTGGCCGACAAAATCATCAAGGGCGGCGGCGGCGTGTGGGGCGAACAGGCCATGAGCGCCCACCCGCAGGTATCGAAAAGCGATGCCACCGAGATGGTGAAGTACATCCTCAGCCTGGCCGACGAGAAAAAAGCCAGCCAGCCCGTGAAGGGCAGCTACGTGACGGCGGCCAAAGGCAAGCCCGGCACGTACATTTTCTCGGCCTCCTACACCGACAAGGGCAACGGGGCCATCCCGCCGCAGACCGCCCAGCAGACCGTCACCCTGCGCAGTCCGGTGGTGAAGGCCGCCGCCAACGACGGCGTGAGCGCAACGATGAACTACAAACTGCCCACGGGCAGCGAGGCCGTCGTGGCGCTGGGCAACGGCAGTTACGTGCTGTTCAAGGGCCTTGACCTGACGGGCATCGGCGGCCTGAGCGTGACGGCGTTCAGTTCCAAAGGCCAGACGGTGGGCGGAAAAATCGAAGCCCGCCTCGGCTCACCCACGGGCCGCCTCTTGGGCACCGCCGACGTGGAAAGCGGCAAAATGGGTGCGGTGAAAGTGCCGCTGGCCCCCGCCGGGCCAGGGATGCAGGATTTGTACCTCGTTTTCACCAATGCCGAAGCGAAAGCCGGTCAGCCGCTGTTTGCCGTGGACACGGTGACGTTTGAGCAGGGCGGGGGCGGCGCGACGAGCGGGGGCGGAAAATAGATTTGATGCTTTTTGTCTGAACCACGATTTGCAGGATTCAGGGATTACCAGGATTATTGGCACCAGCAATCCTGCACCTCCTAAAATCCGACGAATCGTGGTTCAGACTTTTTTAGACTTGCCGGTCCTTTTCTGGGCCAAACTCTTCGCCTCGCTGTTCGCGGGCATTCTCTTCACCCAATCGGGCCTCGACAAGGTGTTCAACTACCGGGAAAACCTCGATTACCACCGCGACCACTTCAAAAATTCGCCCCTGGCGGCCACGGTCGGGCCGATGACGCTCGCCATCACCGTGCTCGAAACGGCCGCCGGGCTGCTGTCGGTGGTGGGGGCGGTACTGCTTTTTTTCGGAAACGAATTCGTCGCTTTCCTGGGCCTCTGGCTCAGCGTGGTGGACATCCTCTGCCTGTTTTTCGGGCAGCGCCTGGCGAAGGATTACGCCGGGGCGGCGTCGCTGGTGGCGTATTTCATTGCCCTGATGGGCGGGTTGTTGCTGTACACGGTGGGGTAAGTCGTCGGTTTGAAAAGCATGAACCCTCGGTTCCACCGGCACATTGCCCTGTTTTGTCCCATTTTCTGCCAAGTGGCAGCGGCGTGGGCAACGAGGGCGACGTAGGGGATGTATTTGGGAAAAACCCCCGGAAATTTCCTCCGGGACGGCCAACTTTTTTCCCCGAAAAAACCGTTTACCCGACATGCAACAACCTATTCGCTACGCCCTGGCGGCGTTGCTGCTGGTTGCCGGACTGGCAGCCTGCAAAAAGACCACGGAAGACGTAACGCCCGCCCCGACCTACTCGGGCAACAAGCTGGTCAACGACTGGATTTACGCGCAGATGCAGGATTACTACTTCTGGAACGACAAACTGCCGGCTTACGAGAAAACCGACACCACGGCGGCTCCGGAAGACTACTACGACGCCCTGCTCAACAAGTACGACGCCACCACCAACCCCGACGGCGACCGCTTTTCGTGGATTGCCGCCAACGCCGACTCCCTCGAAGCGGCCCTCAGCGGCGAAAGCGTGACGACGGGGATGCAGTTTCGCCTGTTTTTGACCGAACAAGGCAAAACCAACGTGGCCGGGCAGGTGCTCTACGTGGCCAAAGGCTCCCCCGCCGAACGGGCCGGGCTGCGCCGGGGCGACGTGTTCACGAAAATCAATGGCCAGAGCCTGACTACGGCCAACTACGCCAAACTGCTCTACGCCGGGGGCACCACCACCTACGGCCTGGCCACGGTGAATGCCGCCAACCAGACCATCACCGACTCCAATGCGTCGGTTTCGGTGACGCCCATCACGTTTCAGGAAGACCCCGTTTTCTTTGATTCGGTGTACACCGTGAGCGGCAAAAAAGTCGGCTACCTCGTGTACAACGAATTCAACCCCGGTCCGAACGGGAGCAACGTCGCCACCTACGACCAGCACATCGGCCGGATTTTCGCCAACTTCAAGGCTCAGGGCGTGCAGGAACTGGTGCTCGATTTGCGCTACAACCCCGGCGGTTCGTCGGAATCGGCCACGAAGCTGGCCAGTTTGATTGGCAAAGGTGTGGGGCCGTCGAAGGTATTTTTCAAACAGCAGTACAACGCGGGCCTGACCCAGTACCTGACCAAAGAGTACGGCGCGGATTCGTTCAACGAATATTTCACCACCGAAGCCAACGCCATCGGCAACCAACTGAGCCGCGTGTTCGTGCTGACTTCCGACTGGACGGCCTCGGCGGGCGAACTGCTCATCAACGGCCTCAAGCCCTACATGACCGTGACGCTCATCGGTGACAAGACCTACGGCAAAAACGTCGGCTCGACCACGATTTCCGACGAGGAAGGCAAAATCAAGTACGGTTTGCAACCCATCATCGTGAAGGCTTTCAACAGCCAGGACAAATCCGACTACACCGGGGGCTTCCAGCCCGACGTGGCCGTGGACGAACCCATCAACCTCCGCCGCCTCGGCGACCCGCAGGAGACTCTGCTCGGCACCGCCCTGCAAGCCATCGCCACCAACGGCCGCCTCGCCGCCGACAACCGCAGCGCGGCCCCGCTCACTGAAATCGGGGCTTCGCTGACGCGCAAGGCCAATTTCGGTCGGTTTACGGTGCCGTACGACGTGCTGAAAAAAGCAGCCGCAGCCCGAAAAGCGGCCCAGTAAGTAAGTACGTTTCCCGCAAAAAAGCCCGCCCCGAACGTTCGGGGCGGGCTTTTTCATCGAAAGTGGAGTCAGGGTGATGATTACACCAGCACGCCGATGCCGACATCTTCCTTCACCTTTTCTTTTTCTTCCGGAAAAACGAACTTCATCGGCTTGCGCACCGGCTCGGGCAGGAGGGCGATGTCGAGCACTTCGTCCACGCGGTCGACGTAATGGAAGGTCAGGTCGCCGAGGTACACGCGGTTGATTTCCTCAACGTCCTTGCGGTTTTTGGAGCAGAGGATGATTTCCCGGATGCCCGCCCGCTTGGCGGCCAGGATTTTTTCCTTGATGCCGCCCACGGGCAGCACCTTGCCGCGCAGCGTGATTTCGCCGGTCATGGCTAGGTTGGGCTTTACCTTGCGCTGGGTATAAATCGAGGCCATCGAGGTCACCATCGTGATGCCCGCCGAAGGGCCGTCTTTGGGCACGGCCCCCGCCGGCACGTGGACGTGCAGGTTGTAGTGCTCGAAAGCCCGGTAGTCGATGCCCACCTCGTCGGCGTGGGCCTTGAGGTAACTCAGGGCCGTGGTGGCCGATTCCTTCATCACGTCGCCGAGTTGGCCCGACAGCGTCAGGTGGCCGCGGCCTTTGCTGAGGCTGCTTTCCACGAACAGGATTTCCCCGCCCACGCTGGTCCAGGCCAGGCCCGTCACCACGCCCGCCGTTTCGTTGTTGTCGTAGCTGTCGTTTTCGAAGATCTCGGCCCCGAGCAGTTTCACCACGTCCTTCGGCGTGACCACCTTCGGGTAGTCCTCTTCGAGCGCGATGGCCTTCGTGATTTTCCGAATCAGGGACCCGATTTTCTGTTCCAGTGCCCGCACGCCCGACTCGCGGGTGTAGCCTTCCACGATTTTCTGCACGGCGGCGTCGTTGATGGTCAGCGTTTTGCCGTCGAGACCGTGCTCCTTTTTTTGCTTCGGAATCAGGTACTTCTTGGCAATCTGCACCTTTTCCTCCATCGTATAGCCCGTCAGTTCGATGATTTCCATCCGGTCGCGGAGGGCGGGCTGGATGGTGTCGAGGGCGTTGGCCGTGGCGATGAACAGCACCTTCGAAAGGTCGTACTCGACTTCGAGGTAGTTGTCCATGAAGCTGTGGTTCTGCTCCGGGTCGAGCACTTCGAGCAGGGCCGACGAGGGGTCGCCGCGGAAGTCGCTGCTCACCTTGTCGATTTCGTCGAGGATGAAGACCGGGTTGGAGGTCTTCGCCTTGCGGACGTTCTGGACGATTTTGCCCGGCATGGCCCCGATGTACGTTTTGCGGTGCCCCCGGATTTCCGACTCGTCGTGGACACCCCCCAGGGCCATCCGCACGTACTTCCGGCCCAGGGCCTTCGCAATCGACTTGCCCAGGGAGGTTTTGCCCACGCCGGGAGGACCGTAGAGGCACAGAATGGGGGCCTTGAGGTTGCCCTTCATCTTGAGCACGGCCAGGTACTCGATGATGCGCTCCTTGATTTTTTCGAGGCCGAAGTGGTCGGTGTCGAGGATTTTCTGGGCCTTTTTGAGGTCAAAATTGTCCTTCGAGTACTCGCCCCAGGGCAGGTCCACCATCAGCTCCACGTAGTTCATCGTCAGCGGGTACTCGGCCGACATGGCGTTCATGCGCTGGAGCTTCTGGAGTTCCTTGCCGAAGTGGTCGCCCACTTCCTTGCTCCACTTTTTCTTGGTGGCCCTGGCCCGGATGTTGTCGAGTTCCTGCTCGGGGGAGTCGATGCCGAGTTCTTCCTGCAAGACCTTGATTTGCTGGCGGATGTAGTAATCGCGCTGCTGCTGGTCGATGTCGCTGCTGGCCTTGCTCTGGATTTCGCGCTTCAGTTCGAGCAATTCGATGTCTTTGTGCAAAAACTCCAGGAGCGTGGTGCCCTGCTGGATGCCGTCGAAGGTTTCGAGCAGTTTCTGCTTGTCGGCCAGGTCGGCGTTGAGGTTCGACGATAGGAAATGCACCAGGAAATTGTTGCTCTCGATGTTGTCGAGGGCGATTTGGGCTTCGCGGGGAATTTCCGGGTTGAGGTTCAGAATCTTCGTAGCCGCTTCCCGCAGCGACTGCACGAGGGCCTTCGTTTCGCGGTTGGGCTTGGCCGGGAAGTTGTCGTCGATGAAGCGCACTTTGGCCAGCATGACGGGCTCTTCGCGGACGTATTCCTGCACCTCGAAGCGCTTTTTGCCCTGCACGATGATGGTCACGTTGCCGTCGGGCAGCACAATCATCTTCAGGATGTGCGCCACGGTGCCGACTTTGTAGAGGTCTTCGCCGGTGGGTTCTTCTTTCTGGGGGTTGGCCAGCGTCAGCACGCCCACGGTGCGGTTGCCCTTGTAGGCCTTTTTCACCAGCCGGATGGACTTCTGCCGCCCCACCGTGACCGGAATCACGATGCCCGGAAACAGCACGATGTTGCGGATGGGCAAAATGGGCAGGCTTTCGGCCAGTTTGTCGTAGTTGGCGTCGTCGCTCTCAAAATCGCCGGGCGAGAGGGGAAATACTTCCAGATTGTCGAAATCAGAGATTTCTGCCAGTTGGAGATTCGTCAATAAATCGGTGTTGAAGCTCATAAAGCGGGTCAAGCAGGGCTGTCAGACTGGCAGTCCGGAAAAGAATTGATAACCTAAAGCTACGGAAAAAACCGTCCGTGTCAACAGGGGCAAAGGATGTGCCAGGGGGCCAGATGGCAGTGTTTAGAGCAGAGAGTAGAGCGATGAGAGCAGAGAGTTTTTCCGCTCTGCTCTCATCGCTCTACTCTCTGCTCTACAACTGGTGTAGTTTGTTTTTCTGGTTGAACAAAAACGACCGCTTCTCGTCGCCGCCGTAGAAGACGTTGACGAGGTTGGTCTGATCGTCGAAAAGGTCGAGGAGGACAAGTTGCTGGAGTTTCGCGCCCGCCAGCGGTTCGGTGAGCGAAATTTCGAGGTAAAGCCAGGTGGCGTCGGCCTCGAATTCTTTGCCGAGGTAGCGGAACGGCCTCAGTTTGCCGCTGGCAGCGGTCAGCACGAAATGCTGCTTCAGGTAGCGGTCGATGAGTGGATCGTGCTTGTCAGCGGCTTCGAGCCGGACGCGCTGGTTCGCGTTGGCCCGCGTCAGGGCATTTTCCAAATCGTCGGTGAAAACCCGCACGGTCACTTCCACGGTTTTTTCCTGCGCGTTCACCCGCATTTCGGTGAGGCTGGTGTGGAAATCGTGGCGAACCGTGGGCAGCAGCAGGGCGAAAATCAGCCAGAGTGCGTTCATGCTTGAATGAATTAACCGCAGAGGTCGCAGAGTTTTCCACGGAGTTCACAGAGTTTTCTCTGCGGTCTCTGCGAAAAACTCCCACCGTGGAGCGGCGCGACCTCTGCGGTTAAGAGAAATTTCAAAAAATCGCCTTGAACAAATCATTCCCAATCGCAAACGCCATCAGGGCCAGCAAGAGCACCATGCCGACTTTCTGGGCGTTTTCGAGGAAACGGTCCGACGGGGCGCGGCCCGACACGATTTCGTAAATCAAAAACGTGGAGTGCCCGCCGTCGAGGGCCGGAATGGGCAGGGCGTTCATGAAGGCCAGGGCCATCGAAAGCAGGCCCGTCACGAACCAGAACCGCCGCCAGTCCCACTCGCCGCCGAACAGGTTCTGGGCAATGCCAATCGGCCCGCTGAGGGCTTTGGAAGCTGACACTTCTCCCCGGAAGATTTTCCCGAACCCGCGGATGTTGTCGAACACCACGCTGAAGGCCCGCCGAGTGCCCACGCCGATGGCCTCGCCGAGCGAGTACTTCACGATGGTGGGCTGGAGCAGCGAGGCAGGACGAAAACCGATGGTACCCTCCCGGGTCACGTTCATGTTCAACGTTTGGAGTCGGCCGTTCCGCTCGACGACCACGGCAGCGGATTTGCCCGCCAAAGGCTTTATCAAAGGTTGAACTTCCTGATAATACCGTACGGGCTGGCCGTTGATGCTCACGATTCGGTCCCCCAGTTTCAAACCCGCCTGCACGGCGGGTAACCCCGGAATCAATTCGCCGACTTTGAACGGCAGGGCCGGTTCGATGAACCGATCGACGTTTTGTTTGTCGGAAAGTTTTTCGACGAAATCATTGGGAATCAGGATTTCAACCGTCTCGTTACCGCGCTGCACGGTGTACGAACTGTTGGAGCCGAGCAGCACGTCCGACGAACGCACGTCGGAGAAATCCTCAAAAGCCTGGCCGTTGACGCGGATGATTTTGTCGCCGGTGCGGAGGCCGATTTCCTGGCCCAACTCGCCCGCCACGATGCCGTACTTGTTGACCTCGGTGGTGCTGAGGTAGGAGCCGCCGTCGTGGTAGGTGATGGCGATGAAAATCAGCACGCCCGTGATGATGTTGACGATGATGCCGCCGAGCATCACGATGAGCCGCTGCCAGGCCGGTTTGGCCCTAAATTCCCAGGGTTTGGGCGGCTGCTTCATCGCGTCGGTGTCCAGCGATTCGTCGATCATGCCGGAGATTTTCACGAAACCACCGAGCGGAATCGCCCCGATGCTGTACTCGGTCTCGCCGAATTTTTTGCCCCAGATTTTGGGCGGAAAGCCAATCGAATACTGCTCGACGCGCATCCCGAAGAATTTGGCCGTGAGCAGGTGCCCCAGTTCGTGCAGGCCCACCAGAATCGACAGCCCCAGGATGAGCTGCCCCGCCATAATCAAAACGTCCATGCTTGAAAAGTCGTAAGTTCTAAGTCGTAAGGAATAAGTAAAAGGTCCGGGTCACGCTGACCGGGTCACGCTGACCGGGTCACGCTGACCGGGTGGCACCAACCAATTTCTCGGCCACCCGCCGCGTTTCGGCGTCGGTCTGCACGTAATCGTCGTAGGTGGGTTGGGGAATGAACGGCACGGTGGCGAGGCAAGTTTCGAGCAGGTCGGAAATTTCCAGGAATCCAATCCGGTCGGCCAGAAACTGGGCCACGGCCACTTCGTTAGCGGCGTTGAGGATGCAGGCCGCGTTGCCGCCCCGGCGCAGTGCCTCAAACGCCAGCGGCAAGTTACGAAAGGTTTCCGTATCGGGGGCCTCAAACGTGAGGGACGGGTACCTCAGGAAGTCGAACCGGGGGAAATCGGACTTCAGGCGGTCGGGGTAGCCCAGCGCGAACTGAATCGGCAGCCGCATGTCGGGCAGGCCGAGTTGGGCCTTGATGGAGCCGTCCTCGAACTGCACCAGCGAATGCACGATGCTCTGCGGATGCACGACCACGTCGATTTGTTCGGGCGTGAGGCCGAAGAGCCACTTCGCTTCGATCACCTCCAGGCCCTTGTTCATCAGCGTGGCCGAGTCGATGGTGATTTTCGCGCCCATCGTCCAGTTGGGGTGTTTCAGTGCCTGCGCTTTCGTGACGGTTTTCAAAAACTCGCGGTCGCGGCCCCGAAACGGCCCGCCCGAGGCCGTCAGGATGACTTTTTCAATCGGGTTGTGAAACTCCCCGACGAGGCACTGGAAAATGGCCGAATGCTCCGAATCGACGGGGTAGATGTTGACACCCCGCTGCGCCGCCAGCCCGGTGACCAATTCGCCTGCCACCACGAGGGTTTCCTTGTTGGCCAGGGCGATGGATTTTCCTGCTTCAATCGCTTTCAGCGTGGGCAACAGCCCCGCATACCCGACCATTGAGGTCAGCACCAAATCCACCGAATCCATCTGCACGACCGAACTCAGTGCGTTCAGTCCGGCGTACACCTTGATGCCGAGCGGATCGAGGGCCGAGAACACGGCGTCGTAGCGGTCTTCGTTGCCGATGACGACCACGTTGGGCCGGAATTCGGCGGCTTGCTGGATGAGAAGCTCGGCGTTGTTCTGGGCCGAGAGCACCTCCACGGCGAAGGCCTCCGGGTTGGCCCGCACCACGTCGAGGGCCTGGGTGCCGATGGAGCCGGTGGAGCCGAGGAGGGCGAGGTGTTTCTGGGGGGGCAACGGACGGGGGAAGAATGTACAATGTTCAATGCTCAATGTTCAATTTTCAATGAAAAAAAGAACCGTTGAGCATTGAACATTGAGAATTGAACATTGAAGATTCTTCTGATTTTCTCAGGCAATTGCCTCAAAAATCACCCGGGCGTATTCGCTCGCCCGGTTCAGGGTGGCAAAGTTCCGCATTTGTTCGGGATTGGCAAGCGGGGCGCTCTCGAGAAACCGCGTCACGGCGGCGGCGACGGCGGCGGGGTCGGTGGCGTCGAGGGCCAGGCCGAGGCCGTTTTCGCGGACCAACTGGCCCACCAGTCCGTAGTCGGAGGCGAGGGCCGGTTTGCCCGCCGCCGCCGCCCGCACCAGCACGGCGCTGCCGCCCACGTGCCGCTGGTAAAGGGCCAGCACGCCGTCGGCGGCCTGGAAATACGTTTGCACCTGCTCGTCGGGCACGAACTCGTGGTGGCGGCGCACCTCCAGGCCGGGCAGGCTGTCCATTTTTTCGACGTACCGGCGCTGGTCTTCTTCCAGTGGTCCGACGAGCCAGAGGGTAAGTTTTCGGCGGGTTTCTTCGGGGAGGTTCGTCAGTGCTTTTTGAAGGGAGCGGATGCCCTTGCGGCTGTCGAGGTGGCCGAACAAGAGCAGGGTTTTGCGCCCGGCGGGCAGGCGGCTGGCGGCTTTCAGCGCCTCGACGCCCGTATCCCAGACGGGGTACACCTGCACGGGGTCGGGCAGGTGCCAAAAGTGGACTCTTGGCGCGAACCGGTGCAGCACGGGCAGGCAGTACGGGTCGCTGCTGAATACGGTGCGCAGGCGCGGGTGCCGCAGCATCACCCGCAGCAACAGGCTTTTGCGGAATTCGCGGAGGTGCTCGCGCCAGCCCACGGGCGGGTGACCGAGCTTGGCGTAGTGCAGCGTGGGCCGGAACAGAATGCCCGAAAACGGGCAATCCGGCCCCGGCTCGGTGAGCATGGCCAGTTGAAACTGGTCTAGGTACATCAGCAGCACGTGGTCGGCCCCTTCGCGGGAGGCGTAGGCGACCATCAGCCGCCACTCGGCGGCCATCTTGGCCAGAAACGAGGATTTGGTGGTGATTTTGGCCTGTTCCTCGACGGAAATCGGCTTTAGTTCCGCGCCCGCCGTGTTGGCGGCGAGGCGGGCGATGGCTGGGTGCCGCTGGGGGAAATCGGCGCTAACCACCACGACAAGCCGCCCGCGGGTGGCATCCCAATAGCGAATCAGGTGCTGGAGGTAGCCGGGATGGTGGCCGGTGGGGTTGAGGTCGAAGAGGAGGAGGGTCACGAAAGGCTTACTCGTACACCTCGCTGCGGTGCCCGACTTGAGTCACAAAAACGGTTAAAATTTTGTCTTCAATCGAATACATGATTCGATAGTCCCCCGAACGGATTCGGTAAAGTCCGGCGTATCCGCGAAGCTTTTTGCAACCCGGTGGTCGGGGATCGTCGGCAAGTTTATGGATTGCATTCATCAACGCAGCCCGAACCTGAACTGGAAGTTTGTTCAGCTTCTTCTCGGCCAACGGTTTGATAACCACCAGGTAGACACGCTTCTCCATGTGGGGTGGGAAAGGGTTCCGGGGGTAGGGAGCATTTCACGCACTCAATTTTTCCTCGTTGAGAAGTTCCTCCTCGAACGCCTCAAAGGGCCGGGTCGGATCGTTCTTGGTCAACTCATACACCAGAATGTCTTCGATGTCTTCAAAAACTTCATTCACATCCTGACCAGACTGCTTGAGTTCGAGAAGTGCCTTGAAGTCAACGACCAATGCCGTGTTTTTACCGTCGGAATTGGTAATGAACTGAATAACGCTCATGGCTCGTGTTGTTTGAACAAAAATACGATTACGACTCCAGTTTCCCCAACGCCTCCGCAATCCGCCGATCATTTGCCAGCCGGGGCACTTTGTTTTGCCCGCCCAGTTTGCCCTCCTTTTTCATGAACTCAATGAACGCATCCCGGCGCAGGGGCGTGAGCTTGAGCCGTTGCAGAATGGCCCCCGAAATCAGGTCATCGTAGTACACGTTGAGTTCGGTCAAACGGCGGTCGAGGTCGGCGGCGAACTGCTCGGGGTTGCCGGGCGGCACGGCGAATTCCACCAGCCACTCGTGGTAGGGCAGGCCGCCTTCCGGCGGCGTCACCTGCGGGGCGACGGTGAATTCCACAACCTGCGTTTCGGGCTGCCTCTCCACGGCGTACTGCATGGCCTTCTCGACTTCCTCGCCGATGACGTGCTCGCCGAAGGCCGAAATGAAGTGCTTCACCCGCCCCGTCACGACGAGGCGGTGCGGGTGGAGGCTGACGAACTTCACCGTGTCGCCCAGGGAGTAGCCCCACAGACCGGCGTTGGTGTTCAGGATGACGGCGTAGTTTTTCCCCAACTCCACTTCGCCGATTGACAGGCGACGCGGGTTTTCGGAGAAAAACTCGTCCATCGGCACGAATTCGTAGAAAATCCCCTGGTTCAGCAGCAGCAGCAACCCCTCGGCCTCCTGCGAATCCTGGTAGGCGATAAAGCCCTCCGAGGCCGGGTAGGTTTCGATGGAATCCACGCGCTTGCCGATGCTGTCGAAGAGTTTGGCGCGGTAGGGTTCAAAATTGACGCCCCCGTACACGAACAGCGAGAAATCGGGGAACACGTCCTTGATGTTCTTGCCCGTTCGGGCCTGAATTCGGTCGAAATACATCTGCACCCAGGGCGGAATGCCCGAAATGAGGCCCATCGGCTGGGGCAGGGTTTCGTCGATGATGCGGTCGAGTTTGGTCTCCCAATCCTCGATGGTGTTGGTTTCCCAGGTCGGCAACTGGTTACTGCGCAGGTAGCCGGGCACGAAGTGGTTGCTGATGCCGCTCAACCGCCCGACGGGAATGCCGTTTTTGACCTCCAGCGCCGGACTGCCCGACAGGAAAATCAGTTTTTTGTCGAGAAAACCCGCCTTGCCCGTTTCGTGAACGTAACTCAGCGTGGCGTCCCGCGCCCCGCTGAAGTGGTAGGGCGTCGATTCTTTCGAGAGCGGAATGTACTTCACGCCCGACGTCGTGCCCGAGGTTTTGGCGAAATACGCCGGTTTGCCCGGCCAGAGCACGTCGGGTTCGCCCGCCTTCACCCGCTCGACGTGGGGCGCGAGGTCTTCGTAATCGCGGAGGGGAACGGCCTGGCGGAATTCGGCGTGGGTTCGGATTTCCGAAAACCGGTGGTCGCGGCCAAAGGCCGTGCGGCGGCCCGCGTCGAGGAGGTGTTGCAGCCAGTTCTGCTGCGTTTCGACTGGTTTTTCTTCCCAGCGCCGACGGCGGTTCACCACGAGTGCGGCCAGCGGTCTGGCCAGAACGGAACGGATGCCCATGCGGCAAAGGTAGTTCAGAGTTTAGAGTTTAGGGTTCAGAGTTTAGAGTTAGCCTACACCCTAAACTCTGAACCCTAAACTCTAAACTGGTTTTTTGCGGCCCTTCGGCTAATTTTGCCCCACGTTGAAAGCCACTTACGACTTACACCTTACGACTTACGACTGAAATGCGCGAAATTCAATTCCGGGAGGCCCTCCGCGAGGCCATGAGCGAGGAAATGCGCCGCGATGCGAGCATTTACCTCATGGGCGAGGAAGTGGCCGAATACAACGGGGCCTACAAAGTGAGCCAGGGGATGCTCGACGAATTCGGGCCGGAGCGGGTCATCGACACGCCCATCGCCGAACTGGGCTTCGCGGGCATCGGCGTCGGCTCGGCCATGAACGGCCTGCGGCCCATCATCGAGTTCATGACCTTCAACTTTTCGCTCGTGGCCATCGACCAGATCATCAACGGCGCGGCCAAGATGATGAGCATGTCGGGCGGGCAGTACCCGGTTCCCATCGTGTTCCGGGGGCCGACGGGCAACGCCGGACAACTTTCCAGCCAGCACTCGTCGAATTTTGAAAACTGGTTTGCCAACACGCCGGGCCTGAAGGTGGTCGTACCCGCCACCCCCGCCGATGCGAAGGGGTTGCTCAAAACGAGCATCCGCGACAACGACCCGGTGATTTTCATGGAGTCGGAACTGATGTACGGCGACAAAGGCCCCGTGCCCGACCAGGAGGAGTTCCTGATTCCGCTCGGCGTGGCCGACATCAAGAAACCGGGCAAGGACGTGACCCTCGTGACGTTCGGCAAAATGCTCAGCCGCGTGGTGCTGCCCGCCGTGGAGGAATTGACCAAACAGGGCATCGACGCCGAAGTGATTGACCTGCGCACGGTGCGGCCCATCGACTACGCCGCCGTCGTCAATTCGGTCAAGAAAACCAACCGTTGCGTGGTGGTCGAGGAAGCCAACCCGCTGGCGGCCATCTCGTCGGAGATTGCGTATCACCTCCAGCGTTTCGCCTTCGATTACCTCGACGCGCCCGTCATTCGGGTCAACAGCCGCGACCTGCCCCTGCCCTACGCGCCTACACTCATCGAGGAAATCCTGCCCAACGTGAAGCGGACGGTGGAGGCGGTTAAGGCCGTTTTGTACAAATAGCCTGCACCGGTTGTCTGAACCGCGACTGGCCCGAATTTTAGGATGTTCAGGATTGAGAAAACATCCTGAAAATCCCAAAATCCGGGCCAATCGCGGTTCAGACAAAAAAACACCGCGGATTCTTGCGGCGTATACGCAATTTTTCCCAATTTCAGCCCCTTCTAAACCTACACCCTACCCTAAATCCTACCTGTACCCATGGCCAATCCTGCTTTTTCCGAAAAAACCTTCTCGAAGGTCGAGTACGTCATGGACCAACCCATGACCATGCAGGGCACGCTGAACAAAATCACGGTGCTGCTGCTGGTCACCATCGTGGTCGCCGGCATCACGTTTCTGAGCGCGTTGAGCGGACAAGCCTGGGCAATCCCGCTCGGGCTTTTTGGTGCCATTGGCGGCTTGGGCATCGCCATCGCACTGGCGTTCAAGCCGCAGTGGGCACCCACGCTCGCTCCCGTTTACGCCGTGCTCGAAGGGGCCTTCGTCGGGGCGATTTCGAGCGTGTTTGCTGAATTCGCCTTTCCGGCGGCAGTGCTTACGTTCGGGGTGCTGGGCCTGATGCTCGTCGTGTACCGCACGGGGCTGATTCGGGTTACGCAGGGCTTCGTGCGGGGCGTGGTGGTGGCTACGGGCGCGGTGGCGCTGCTGTACCTGCTCACGTTCGGGCTGAGTTTTTTCAACATCCAGATGCCCTACATCCACGACAGCGGCCCCATCGGCATTATTTTCTCGCTGGTCGTGGTTGGGCTGGCGGCCTTCAACCTGCTGCTCGATTTTCACCTCATCGAACAAGGCGTGGCCCAGCGTGCCCCCCGCTACATGGAATGGTACGCCGCCTTCGGCCTGCTGGTGACCATCGTGTGGCTGTATTTGGAGATTTTGAAACTGCTGGCAAAACTGAACCGGCGGTAGTCTGAACCGCGATTGGCCGGGAGTAACGGATTTTCAGGATTGAGAAAACATCTTGAAAATCCGTTAATCCCGGCCAATCGCGGTTCAGACCTCGTACAATTCAATCGGCAACCCATCCGGGTCGGCCAGGAAGGTGAAGCGGCGGCCGGTCCATTCGTCCACCCGGACGGGTTCGGTTTCGACGCCCTTCGCCGCAAATTCTTCAATCGCTTCTTGTAGATTTTTTACGGAAAACGCCAGGTGACGCAGCCCGCAGGCTTCGGGACGGCTGGGGCGCGCCGGTGGATTGGGGAACGAGAACAATTCGAGTTGGTAAAGCCCGTTGACGGCCAAATCGAGTTTCCAGGAATCCCGCTCGGCCCGGTACACTTCCCGGACGATTTCCAAGCCCAGAATTTCCGTGTAAAACCGTTTCGAGCGCCCGTAATCCGAGGCGATGAGGGCGACGTGATGGATGGCGTGCAGCATGGCCCAAAAATACGGCGCGACGCTTGCGCCGTCCGCTGATTTTGTGAACTTTGACCATCCTAAAACCCCACGGTTTCAGCGTGGGAAATCCCGCGTCTTCAGCGCTGGGGCAACCTCCGAACCCATGCAACACCAGGCCCTGACCATGACGCCCCCCGGGGGCAAACTCGTGGACGACCTCAAAACCCCCGGCAACGCTTCCGTGGCCCGCCACGCCGCCCACCTCAACGACCGCTCCAACGGCAGGCCGCTTCGCGTCCTTTCGGAGGACGATTGGAACTTCTGGCAACAAAACGGCTATGTGATCATCCGCAACGCCGTGCCGCAGGAGAACATCGACCGGTTGGTGAACCTGATTTGGGAATTCGAGGAAAAAGACCCCCACGACCCCGAAACCTGGTACCGCCCGCCCCGGAAGCAAATCGAGATGGTCGAACTCGTCAACACGGGCATGGTCGAACTCTACAACCACCCCTACCTCTGGGCCAACCGGCAGCACCCCCGCGTGTACGACGCCTTCGTGGACTTGTGGGGGACGGAAAAACTCTGGGTGACCATCGACCGCGTGAACCTCAACTTCCCCGTCCGGCCCGACCACGATTACAACGCCTTCATCCACTGGGACATCGACACGAGCCTCGACCCCAAGCCCATCAACCTGCAAGGCGTGCTCTCGCTCGTGGACACCGACGCCGACATGGGCGGCTTCCAGTGCATTCCCGAACTCTACCGTGATTTCGACGAGTGGGTGAAAACCCAGCCCGCCGACCGCAACCCCTTCCGCCCCGACTACACCGGCTACACGCCGACGAAGGTGGTCACGAAAGCGGGCGACCTCGTGGTTTGGAACTCCATGCTCCCCCACGGCATCCGCAAAAACACCTCGACCAAACCCCGCCTGGCCCAGTACATTTCGTTCAGCCCGGCGATGGAAGAGGCCGAGCCGCTCCGGCAGTGGCGCATCGCCTCCTGGCGCGACCGCATCGCCCCCGAAGGCTACCCCTTCCCCGGCGACCCGCGCCGCTGGGAGCAGGTTCGCTACGACCGGGCAGAATTGAGCGAGCTGGGGGAGAAGATTTTGGGGTTGAGGGGTTGGGAGGAGTAACCAGTACTTCCAGATGGCTCTTTTTCAGTTTGACGTTCGGGGAAATCTATTTCCCTATGAAGTCATCAAAACTGGCGACTTGGACTAGTTTGAAGAGTTTTTCGTTGCAAAATTTCCTCTATCGGCCACGCGTGCGCTATTGTTTGCCGGATTGATTGATTACCTGAGTTCGCTGGGGAACTTGCTTGAAAGCTTGGCTTACGAAGACACTTGGTGTGTTTGGTTAAACGGAAGTTTCACGCGACTACCGAGTTGAATCCGAACGACATAGATGTGCTCAACGTGCTCACCGAAGGGCCAATCTTTGGGAAAAACAAAAACCTGTTTGCGCCTTTGGCGGGTCACCGTTCCCGTAACTTGTACGGAATTGACGCGTACTTTTGGTTGACATCTCCTTCGAGTGAGTCTGAAGAACTTGGACGTTACTGGCGTAACCAATTCGGTACTGACCGCGAAGGATCTTCAAAAGGTATTGTTGAACTGACAATCAACCTGGAAAAGCCATGACGCTGAAAGACATCGAAGCCAAACGTGCCGCCTTGAAAAACGACCGGTTGCGGCACACGGAAGCCCTGATTGACCGCCTGCGGTTAAGTCAACAACAGCAACCAACGGCGGTCCGGGAATTGATGCTCGAAAGCTTGGAATTCAGACGAGAAAAACTCCTCGGGAAGTAGCGAAACAGCACGGCTTTTGCAACAAGCCAAGTGCTGATTCGTTTTCCTAAAAATTCCTCAACCTCAGAACCATGCGCACCCTTACCGCCCTCGCCCTGCTTGCGCTGGTTGACGCAAGCGCCTGCAAACCCCGCTCGGAAAGCGACCCCAAGCCGTACGAATTGCGGACCGAACCCGTGGCCCAGACCCTGAAAGACGTGGAACTGGACAAATCGGCGGTGAACGTCAACTACCAGCGGGTATTCAACGTGACGCTCAACCTTCCGGCGGGCGTGGAGAAGTTCAATGTGTTGCTTGACATCAGCGACATCCGCCCGGCCGTCGAGGCGTTCATCGCGGCTCACCCCAACGAGTACAGCCTGTATTTCAGGCTGGAAAACCGCGAACCCCAAACCGACCTGACGTTGCCTGATGGTACCCGGAAACTTCGCGCCGGGGCGCTTGTGGGAGTTTCCCTCGGAGGAAACAGCGTACAACCTGCGGGTGGAACTCTAGTCGACGTTAAACAAATTCCGTATGATTGGAACCGAGTCATTGCCGAATTGCAGAGAACGGCGAGTGAAATGCTGCTTCCCCGCATCCAATCCAAAGTTCCGGGAGAGTTGATACTTTCGGTGTACGATTACCGCCGCTTCCTGCAAGACCCGACTGCCTTCGGCCCCTTTGACGGCAGCACCGCCAGATCCCACGCCGGCGGCGGCTCACGGGTGGTGTACCGGGGGTGGAACGTGGAGTTGAAGTAGAATTTTCACCCGAAACAAAACGCCCCGTCTGTTCGGACAGGGCGTTTTGTTTCGGAGGGATTTCATTTTTGCAAAAACTTCGGCCAGTACCGCTTCCAGGTTCGTTCGGTCACTTCGCTCAGGGCCAGGTAGCCGCGCAGCAGGCCGGTGCGGTGGTCGCCCTGCACGTAGTACATTTCGCCGGGGAGCACGTCGAGGCTGAACACCTCGCGGCGGGGGGGCAGAATCGTCAGGCCGCTCAGGGCGGCTTCGATGCGCAGCAGACCCGGCTCCACCACCAGCACGAGGCTGCTCCAGTTGCGGAGTTTGCCCACGTACCGGCCGTTGACCCACACGTTGAATTTGCGGAAAATCGCCTTTTTCTCGCCCACGCGGTACACGTGCAGGGTCGCCATTTCGGGGAGCAAACTCCGGGTTTGGTCGCCCCAGGCCAGTTCCGATAGCCCGGACAGCGTTTTCAAAGTATGTTCCATCGTTGAGAAGTTTCGTTGCCGGTTTCTACGAAGTTAACGGGTGTGGCGTTGGGTTGGCGTTAGATTTTCATTAAAAAAACCGGCCCGCGTTTCGATGAAACGCGGGCCGGTTTTGTGCCAAAACCACCATGGTCAATCTTCGAAGCGGCTGTAATCCTTAAAGGTTTTTTCCAACTTGTTGTCGGTTACTTTATTGCGCTGCCCCCAGCCCGCGTCGAGTTCAAGGGCCACCAGGCCGCTGACGTTCATCACCGACACGAATTCGTCGAGGTCGCGGGCGAATTCGGGCTTGCGCCGGGCCGACTTGAGGTTGTACTTCCGGGCGAAAATGTCGCCTTTCGTCTGCAACTCGTTTTTTTTCTGAATCACGTAATTCAGTCGGTCGAGCACGTCTTTGATGGATTTCCCGATGACCTCCGTGGCTTCGAGCGTGCCCACCGTCAGCACGGTGGTGCCGCCGATGGTCGAGACGAGCTTCGACTGCTGGGTGTTGGAAATCACCACCGGCGCGAGGCCCGTCATGGCTCCCATGCCCGCGTTGACGACGGAGCGGTGGCGCTTGCCCTTGCGGGCGCGGTTGTAGGTAGTTTTGAGTTCTTCCTGCCGTTCGCCCAATTGCTCGATGAGTTCCCAGGCCCGCACCAGGCCCGTGCGGTACATGGTGTAAAGTTGCAGGTCTTTTTCGCGCTCGTTCACCGTGTTCACCACCGTGATGCGCACCGTTTTTTCGTCCCGCTTGCGGGTTTTGTCCAACACGAAAAACGTCACGTCGAAACTAAGCGAGTCCAGCGGGTCTTTGACGAAGCCGTAGTCGGGTTGCCAGGTGAATTCGTACTGGGTGGCCGTGTTGCGCTTGAGGGTGGTGCGCGGCAGGTTGGGGTTGTCCGACAAAAAGCCCATCGTTTCGATGTCGCCCTCGCCGTTGGGGTCGGTCAGGTAGAAGGCCAGGTTGATGGTGGAATTCTCGCGGATTTTCAGGGTCTGGATGTTGGGCACGACCGAAAGTTCGGGGGGCAAATCCTGCTGGGTGACGTCGAGTTTCATGCGGCCCTTCGTGCGGGTTTTGGCGGGCTGGTCTTCCACCCAAAACTCGATGTACATCGGCGCGTTTTTCAGTTTATTGAACTGCGTCAGCGATGGCTTCCAGGTAAATTCGCCCTGGGCCGAAAGCTTGGCCCCTTCGGGCATCTGGTCGGGGATGGGGATGAATACGATGGGGTCGGCGTCTTCGTCGCGCACCACGTTGGGGTCGATTTCGCACTTGTTGTTCGTGTTGTACTGCACGTAGCAGGGTTTCAGCTCGCCCACTTTCGGGGGGCGGTTGACGTGCAGCACCCGAAATTCCATCGGGCGGGTGGCCCGTTGCCCGTCGGGCGTGCGGGCCTCAAACACCACCTGCACGAGTTTGCTGCCTTCCACCCGGCTGACGAGGTCGTACGGGGGCGTCCAGGTGAAGGTGCCCAGCGAGTCGAACTGCATGCCGTCGAGGCGGCCGTCGGCGAGGACAAATTTGGCCGACAGCCCGGAGTCGCCCATCACCTTGACGGTGAACGACACGGGCTTGCCTTCTTCGAGCACATTCCAGTCCGGGCTTTCCGGAAAGCGGAATTGCAGCGGGCCGGGCGCCTGCGCCGCCGCGAGTCTTGAACATGCAACCAGAAAAAGTAGGATAAAAACGGGTCTGAGCATCGGAGGGCTGTGTTTCCGGTCTGCCGTCCGCAGGGGCGAACCGACGACCTCACCAATCCTTACATACGACAAAAAACGGTTTCTATTTTAAAACCGGGTGGTTTTCCTTCCGGAAATGCACCGCAAAGGTAACCCCCGAACGCCGCCCGCCGGAAAGCGGATTTATGATTTTTTCCACAAATGCCGGGCCAGAAACGTTCGCCGACACCGGGGCGCAGGCTAAGCCGGAATACGGGTCGTGCCGACGGGTCGGCCTGCTTCGCTTCCGGATGGCCCATTTTTTTTGCCTGCGGGAAGACGAATCAATCCCCGAAAAAACCGTGAAATCCTTTTCCTGGTGCGTACTGCTCGCCCTGTTTCTGCCCGCAGCGGGCGCATTTTCCCAAGCCAAAAAAACCGTCACATCGGCGAAAACCACTTCCGGTGCGACCCGCACCCTCCGCGTTCCCCAGGGCGACGTGGGCCGCTGGCCCGGCAACTGCGCCCGGTGCAGCATGGAGGCCCAAAGTTGGGAGGCCGTCAACGGCACCTGCTACTACCCCGTGGACATGGAGAAGGCCCCCGGCACGTACACCATTTCGCGGCGCACCACGGGCGGCAAACTCGAAAGCGCCCAACTCGTGGTGGTGGAGAAAACCTTCAAGGAAGAAGATTTCAAGAATTTTCCGAAAGCCGAATACGTGAAGGTCTCGGCCAAAAACCTGGCCCGTCACCAGGCGGAGATGAGCCGGGTGCTGCCCTTGCTGTCGGCCAAACGCGAGGAGCGCAAGGCCGTGTTTGACTTGCCCCTGGGCAAGCCCGCCGCCGCGCTGCCCGACCCCGAAAACAACTTCGGTGCCCACCGCACCTTCAACGGCGAGGAGCGCGATCGCCACACCGGCGACGATTACCCGCTCGGTGCGGGCACCACCGTGCGGGCCGTGGGCAACGGCCGGGTGCTGCTGGCCGAAAATCTTTTTTTCAGCGGCAATTCGGTTTTTATCGACCACGGCAACGGCCTCATCAGCGAGTATTTTCACCTGAAAAATCTGGCCGTCAAGAAAAATCAAACGGTCGAAAAAGGCCAGAAAATCGGCGAGGTGGGCGAAACCGGCCGCGTGACTGGCCCCCACCTGCACCTGGGCATCCGCTGGCACGGAGCGCGGGTGCGGCCCGGCCTGCTGCTCATCGACCCGGCCCAGTTGCCGGAGGTGACAGCCAGCACCGCCGCAAACTGACGGCTAAATCTTGCAAACGGCTGCGGCCCGAGGTTGGCGAAAAACCGCGAACTTCGGGCCGTTCGTTTTTCCTACCCGTTCAGCTTTAATGAAAAACTTGGTTCTGCTCGTCGGCCTGCTCCTGACCGGCCCAGCCTACGCCCAGCAAGCCGCTCCCGATTCGCTGGCGCAGTTCCGCGCCCAAATCGATTCCCTCGACCAGCAGGTGATTCGCCTCCTGGCCCAACGCATGGACGTGGTGCGGCGGGTGGGCGCGTACAAACTCCGGCGCAACCTGGAGGTGGTGCAACCCGCCCGCTTCGAGGCGATGGTGAGGAATGCCGTGGCTTTTGGCGCTCGGTTCGGACTTTCCGAAACATTCATCACCGAGCTGATGCACGCCATTCACACCGAGAGCGTCGGGATGCAGCGGCGGATGGCCGAAGGCGAAATGCCCCCGTCAGTGCCCCGCCAAACGACCGTAGCCATCGTCGGCGACCGGTTTTTCGTGAACGGAAAACCGACCTTCGCGGGCCGTACTTACAACGGTCACCGCATCGAGGGCCTGCTGCCCAATTCGCGGATGGTGCAGGGAATATTTGACGATGAAAACGGGGAAACCCGCGCTCGCTGGGCGTACCCCGACACCAAAACCTGGAGTGCCGACCGCAACACCGACGAGTTCATCGCCGCTATGCCGGTCTGGAAGCGGCACGGATTGCTGGCCTTCACGCTCAACCTGCAAGGCGGCAGCCCCGAAGGGTACTCCAAAAATCAGCCCTGGGAAAACTCGGCCTTCGCCCCCGACGGCTCCCTACGCCCGGCCTACCTGCGCCGCCTCGCCCGCATCCTCGACCGGGCCGATAGCCTGGGGATGGTGGTCATCCTGGGGTATTTTTACTTTGGCCAGGACGAACGCCTGACCGACGAGGCCGCCGTGCTCCGGGCCGTGGACGGGGCCACGGACTGGCTCTTCCGGCAGGGGTACCGCAACGTGTTGGTGGAAATCAACAACGAATGCGACGTGCGCTATGACCACGCGATTCTGAAGCCCGACCGCGTTCATGAACTCATCCGACGGGTGAAATCGAAAACCGTGGGCGGCAGGCGGCTGCTGGTCAGCACGAGTTACGGGGGCGGGAAAATTCCGGGTGAGGCCGTCGTGCGGGAAGCCGATTTCGTGCTCGTCCACGGCAACGGCGTCGGCGACCCGGCGCGCATCACGGCGATGGTGGGGCAAACCCGGGCTTTGCCCACGTACCGCCCGATGCCGATTGTCTTCAACGAAGACGATCACTTCGATTTTGAAAAGCCCAACAACAACTTTCAGGCCGCCACCGCCGCCTACGCCTCCTGGGGGTACTTCGACTTCCGCATGTCAGGCGAAGGCTTCAACGACGGCTACCAGTCGGTGCCGGTGGACTGGGGCATCAGTTCGCCCCGGAAACAGGCCTTTTTCGGAAAATTGAAAGAAATCACGGGCGGGTTGCCGTGAGACAGGCTGGCATCCGTCCGGTTCGCCGTCCGTTCCGTTTTCACGCCGCCGGTTTCTCGTACTCTTTCAGCAGCATTCGCAGGTGCGCCTTGAGCAGGTTCACGTCTTCGTCCTTCGTGCTGTCGTAAATGCCCCGGATGCGTTTTTCCTTGTCAATCAGCACGAAAGCCCCGCTGTGGACGATGCCCCCCGGCGCGCTGGCGTCGTCGAGGGCCGAAACGAAGTAGCTTTTCTGGGCGATTTCGTAGGTTTTGGCCTTCTCGCCCGTCACGAATTGCCACTGGTTGCCCGTCACGCCGAGGTTTTTGGCGTACTCGGCCAGCACCGGCACGGTGTCGTGGCGGGGGTCGATGCTGTGCGAGAGCAACGCCACCTCCGGGTTGCCCTTGAATTCCTGGTAAATTTTTAGGAGTTGGGAATTCATTTTCGGGCAAATCGTCGGGCAGGTCGTGAAAAAGAACGAAGCCACGTACACCTTGCCGTCGAAGGTTTTGGCCGTGACGGGCTGCCCGTGCTGGTTGGTGAACTCAAAGTCGGGGATGGTGTGGTACACCGTGTCCACGGTGCCCACGGTTTTGCCGGGTTTCACGCCCAGCCGTTCGCCCAGGATGGGCAGGCGCTCCGGCGCGGGGCGGCAGGCGGCGAGGGCCGTCAGCACCAGCGCGAGGGCCAGCAATTGGTTTTTCATTTCTGCGAATAACTGCTCACGAACGCCTTCGCGGCGGCGATGCTTTCGTCGGTTTGTTTCTTGACGGCTTCGATTTCCGCCTTTTCGTTCTCGAAGTACTTGATGGCCTCGTCGGCGGGCTTTTTAAACGCGTCGGGGTCGAAGCCCGCCATCCAGTCACTCATGGCGTTGTCGGCGCTGTCGAGGGCGGCCACCAGGCGGCGGCCCAGGGGGCTGGCCGTGCTGTCTTTGCCCATGCGTTCCTGAATCTGAGTTTTCAGGGTCATCAGTTCCTCGGTTTTGGGCATCACCTCGTCGTGCAGGGCGATGACCTCGCCGGAGAGTTTCTTCACTTGTTCTTCTTTCGGGTCGGCGCAGGCGGCAACGAGGAGAAGCAGGGCGAGGAGGGTGGGGGTGGGTTTCATGGAATTGGGGGAATAAGAACCGAAAAATGTAAAATGAAAAACCGCAAAATGAAAAAGTAAAAGGCAGTTGGTCTTCCTCCTTTTTCGGTTTTACATTTTTCATTTTACATTTTTCGGTTCTTCAAAAATGGAATAATGCGTTTTCTGCATCAAATGCCGACTCAGCAGTTCGCGGGCGTTTTCGACGACGCCCTTCGGCGGGTTGGCCCCGCCAATCATCTGGGCGATTTCGAGCACGCGCTCCTCGGTGGTCAACTTCTTGATGCGGCTGACGGTTTTGTCGGCGGAGTGGTCTTTGTAGACGAAATAATGCGCGTCGCCCTGGGCGGCAATCTGGTGGAGGTGCGTGATGGCGATGATTTGGTGGCCGGTGGCCATTTCCTTCATCATGTTGCCCATTTTAATGGCGATTTCGCCCGACACGCCCGTGTCGATTTCGTCGAACACGATGGTAGGCAGCGAGCGCTTGTCGGCCAACAGGTACTTCACGGCCAGCATCAGCCGTGAAAACTCCCCGCCCGACGCGACGGCCTTGAGTTGCTGAAGCTTCATGCCCTTGTTGGCCGAGAACTTGAAATTCACCGCGTCCACGCCCGTGGCGGTGGGCTTGCCCGTGCCGTGTTCCACCGCCAGTCGGGCGTTGGGCATGCCGAGGTCGGCGAGCAGGGCCGTGGCGCGGGTTTCGATTTCGGCCAGAATCGCTTTTCGGGAAGCCGAAAGCGCGGCGGCGCTCCCTTCGAGCACTTCCCAGGCGGCGTGGGCGGCGGCTTTGGCGGCTTCGATTTCCTCGTCGAGGTTGAGCACCTTGCTCACCTTGCGTTGCAGGTCGGCCTGGACGGTGAGCAATTCGGCCACCGTGCGGGCGGCGTGTTTGGTCTGGAGGGTGTAAATCAGGTTGAGCCGTTCCTGAATCGTGCCGATTTTCTCGTTGTCGAGTTCGACGGACTCCTCCTCCGACTCCACCTCGGCGGCCACGTCCTTCAGCTCGATGAGCGCGCTCTGCACCCGGTCGCGGAGTTGGGCGTAGGCGGGCGAAAACGCGCTGATGGCGTTGAGGCTGGTCTGCACGCTCTGCAAACTGCTCAACACGCACTGCTCCGGGTCCTGGAGGTACCCCAGCGCGAGGTGGAGGCGCTGCTTCACGTCCTCGGCGTTTTCAAGGATGTTGAGTTCCTGCTCCAACTCCTCCTGCTCGCCCGCCGAGAGCTTGGCTTTGGCCAATTCATCGAGCAAAAAACTGTTGTAGTCGAATTCCTTCTTGATGTCCTTGGCCTCGGCCAGCAGGCGGTCGTAGTCCTGTTGTTTTTGGCGAAAATGACGGTAATCGTGCTTGTAGCGGTCGAGCAGGGCGGCATTCTGGGCGTAGGTGTCCACGATTTGCAACTGGTACTCGTTGCTGCCGAGCAGGGCCGAGTCGTGCTGCGAATGCACGTCCATCAGTTCGCTCGTAATGCGCCGCAGGGTTTCGAGGTTGACGGGCGTATCGTTGACAAACGCCCGCGATTTGCCCGCCGGACTGATTTCGCGGCGGATGATGCAGGTGGGTTCGTAGTCGAGTTCTTCTTCTTCAAAAACCTCGCGGATGTAGTACCCGCCGATGTCGTAGTGCCCTTCAATGACGCATTTTTCGGCGGGGTTGTACAGCGTTTTCACGTCGGCGCGATTCCCCAGCAGGAGGCCAATGGCCCCCAGCATGATGGACTTGCCCGCACCGGTTTCGCCCGTCACGATGTTCAGCTCGGCATCGGGGCGGAGTTCGAGGTGCTCGATGAGGGCGTAATTCTTGATTAAGAGGTAGGAAAGCATTTTTCCAGTTTACAGTTCACAGTGTACAGTTCACAGACTGGTTTTGCCTGAACTGCAACGGAAGAGGGCCGGAAAACCGGCCCTCAAAATTAACCCGAAAGAAACCGAAACGTTCACCACGGTGCCACTTTGTCCCGCAGGATTTCCTCCACCTCCTCCAGCCGCACGGTGTGGCGGCGGCGGAGGGGGTCGCGGAGTTCGAGCACGGTCGAATCGTGCGAAAGCAGTTGTCCGCGCAGGGTCAGGCCGTCGCGCCGCACGACGTGGATTTCCTGGCCTTCCAGTTCGGCGAGGCCGGTGGCAAAGTCGGAGGGGAAAAGGCGGTGGAGGCGTTTGGGCATGGGAATGAGTTTGAAGTTTGAAGTTCGTAGTTTGAAGTTGTTTCCGCGTCTGAACTTCAAACTTGATGTGCGACACTAAGTTAGGGTACCCTCTGATTTGCACTGATTCAGGCGAAATCCACGGTTGGCTTCAGAATGCGACGTCTTCAACGGACGTCTTCAATGATAAAAACAGCACTTTTTGAAGGAAGTAGACTACCCTAACTTAGTGTCGCACATCAAACTTCAAACTCACTCACCGCGTCAGCCGCCGGTACTGGTCGGTTTTGATGGGGTCGAGTTGGCTGAGGAGGGTGAAGGCTTGTCGTTTGTCGGCGGGGCTGGCGTTGCTGAACAGGTTGAGCAGTTCTTCGCCTTTGGCGTCGAAAAACGAGTTAACCACCACGGCGGCGGGCTTCAACTGGTTCACCTGCCGGATGGCTTCGAGCACGCCGAGCACCTGCTTGCGGGCCTGGTCGGGCTTTTCGGCAAAGCTGTCGAGGGCCAGGCGGTGGTAGGTGTACAGCCCCTCGCGGAAGGGCACCATCTGCTGGTTTTGCAGGTTTTCGGCCAGCCAGAAGCGGCTGCGCGTGTCGCCGCGCGAATCCCAGCCGGGGAACGGGGCGTTCTGGGCAAGGTTAGCCACGTTGTAGGCCCGGAGCACGGGTGTGTTGCCGCCGAGTTTGCCAAACGAATCGTAATCCATCGCCAGGGTCACGTAGGCGTAGAAGGCCAGCAGCGAGGTGAGGTTGTCGGTGTAGCTGTTGTCGTTGTAGTTGAGGGGCCGGTCGGGCAGGTAGCTGAAGTTGAAGGTACGGTCCACGAAGCGCAGCAGCACCGATTCGTAGCTGGTGCCGTACACAGGCCGGGTGGCCTGAATCTGGGCCTGGCACTCGTAATCGCCCTGGGCCGTGGCCCGCTGCACCACCAGCGCGATGGTCATGTTGATTTTCTCCTCCGGCGCGAAATTGTCGGGCGTCCACTTGCGGCCGTTGATGAAGTCGGTCATGGCGGCCTGCATGTCGGCGTACAACTGGGTGGCGTTGTTAGCCTGCTGGTTGACCCGCACCTGGTCGTAGCTGATGTTGATTTTGCAGTTGAGTTCCTGGGCTTTTGTGATGAATCCAGAAGAAAGAAACCACAGAGTTACACCGAGTTTAAAAATGGAGTTTCTCAGAGCATCTCCGTGAAACTCCATTTTTAAACTCGGTGTAACTCTATGGTTAGTTCGCTTCTTCATGACGGAAAAATGCTGAAATAATGCATACCAAATCCCGCGCGACGTCCTGCTTCGATTTCAATTCAAAATTCTGAATTCGCCCGTCGCGGAACAGCAGCGTCACGCGGTTGGTGTCGTGACCGAAGCCCGCGCCCGCGTCTTGCAGCGAATTTAACACGATGAAATCCAGGTTTTTGTAAATTAACTTTTTTCGGGCGTTTTCGACCTCGTCGTTCGTTTCAAGGGCAAACCCTACCAGCACCTGGCCGAGTCGTTTTCGCGCTCCGAGCGTGGCTGCAATGTCAACGGTTTTAGTCAATTCAATCGTAAACGTTGCCTCCTTTTTTTTGATTTTCCGGTCGGCAACCTGCGCGGGCGTGTAGTCGGCCACGGCGGCGGCGAGAATGACCACGTCGGCGGTTTCAAACCGTTGCTCAGTGGCTTCAAACATCTCCTGCGCCGAGCGGACGGGTACGAAGTCAGCCAGGTTTTCGGGTTCCGGCAAATTAGCCGGCCCGCTCACCAGCGTCACTTGCGCACCCGAAGCCACGAGTTCCGCCGCCAGGGCGTAGCCCATTTTGCCGGTGGAGTGGTTGCTGATGAACCGCACGGGGTCGAGGGGTTCCTGGGTGGGACCGGCGGTGAGGAGGACGCGCTTGCCTCGCAGTTTACCCCCTGCCCCCTCAAGGGGGTTCCCCCGTAGGCGAATAGAACCCCCTTGAAGGGGCAGGGGGTATTTTTCGGCGAAAAACGTTTCCAAAACCTTCACCAACTTCTCCGGCTCCGCCATTCTCCCCTGACCCACCAGCCCGCTGGCCAATTCACCCGATTCGGCGTCGATGATGCGGTTGCCAAAGGCGCGCAGCCGGTTCAGGTTTTCCACCGTCGCCGGGTGCTGGTACATGTCCAGGTCCATCGCCGGGGCAAAAAAAACCGGGCAGCGGGCTGAGAGGTACACCGCCGCGAGCAGGTCGTCGGCCAGGCCGTGGGCGCAGCGGGCCAGGGTGCGGGCTGAGGCCGGGGCCACGAGCAGCGCGTCGGCCCAGAGGCCGAGTTCAACGTGGTTGTGCCAGGTGCCGGTGCCGTCGGCGGTGGTAAATTCCGACAGTACCGGGTTTTTAGAAAGCGTCGCTAGCGTCAGCGGCGTCACGAATTCCCGCGCCGAAGCGGTCATCACCACGCGCACCTCGGCCCCGGCTTTCACCAGCAGCCGAACCAAAAAAGCCGCCTTGTAGGCGGCTATGCTGCCCGACACGCCGAGCAGGATGCGTTTTTGGTGGAGGGACATCGTGGGATTGAAGTTTGAGGTTTGAAGTTTGAGGTTTGAAGTTCATGCACAACGAACTTCAAACCTCAAACTTCAAACTCTACCCCTACTCGTCGCCCTGCGGCAGCGCCTGGGTCCGGTCGCGCCACTCCAGTTTCTCGTCCATGAACTCGTCGATGGCGATGGACGTGGGCTTGGGCATTTTTTCGTAGAACTTAGAGATTTCAATTTGCTCGCGGTTCTCGAAAACTTCTTCGAGGTTGTCCACCGTCGAGGCGAATTCGGAGAGCTTGTTGCTCAGTTCTTCCTTCATTTTGGTCGAAATCTGGCGCGCCCGCTTCGAGATAATCGAAACGGATTCGTACACGTTGCCGGTCTTGGCGGCAATCTTGTCCATGTCGCGCGTGACGACCGAGGGGTTCGTAGGCATGCTTGGGGGTTTTAGTTTGTGGTTGTCTGAACCGCGATTGGCCTGGATTTTAAGATTTTCAGGATGGCTGAAACAGGATATAAAATCCTGCTTATCCTAAAATCCAGGCCAATCGCGGTTCAGACAAATTTAGTTGTTGCTCCCGCCCAACTTCCCCGTTTTGGAATCCGGTGTGGCGGGCGTTTGCTGTTTGGCGAGTTGTTCCTGTTTTTCGAGGGTTTGGAGGGCCTGCTGGCTGTCCTCGTAAAATTTTTCCGCCTTGCGGAGCAGGCCGCTGTTCGGGTACTTGTCGATGAACGCCTGGTAGAAAGCCACGGCTTCCTGAAAACGCTCTTTCTGCTTGCCGGGCGAACTGTTTTTGGCGTAATCGTGCTGGGCCTGGACTTTCCGGAAGGCGATGTCTTCGTTGTATTCCGAGTCGGGAAACTCCCGCTGGAAATTGTTGAAGGCAATCACCGCCGAGCGGTAGTTGAGGATGCTGGCAGCGCTGGTCTTCTGGTACAAAATCGCCTTTTCGTAGGCTTTCTTTTCCAGCTTCTGCCGCAGGTCAACCAAAATCCCCGAGGCTTCCTCCCGGAATTTGCTCTGCGGATAGGCGTTGACGAAGCTTTGCAGGGCATCAATGGCCGTGGCGGTGCTGGTCTGGTCGAGGTTGTAAAGCGGCGAATCCTTGAAAAGCGAGTAAGCGCTCATGTACTGGGCTTCCTCGGCGTACTGGCTGCGCCCGAAGGTTTCGTAAAACTGCTTGAATTGCTGCGCGCTGAGGGCGTACAGGCCCATGTGGTAGTTGCAGTAGGCCTCGTAGAGGTTGGCCATTTCCTGCTGTTCACTGCCGCGCAAAATCGGTTTGAGTTCTTCAAACAACAGTCCGGCTTTCTCCCAACTCCCTTTTTTGTAGTAATCGAGCGCGGCCTGGTACTTCTGTTCGTCGTTGGCGGTTTTGCGGAGTTTTTCAAACTTGCTGCACGCCGTCAGCAACGTGACAAACCCCAGAAAAAGAGCCAGAAAAGTGGTTTTGCGCATAAGGTTGCAAAAATACAAAAAAGCTACACGACTCCTTTAACGAGCGTGTAGCCTTTTTCAGTTCAGCGTTTCGGGTTTAGAGATCAGAGTTGTTGAAAAGCAAACCCTACACTCTAAACCCAAAACCTTAAACTTCACTGATGCCTCACCAGCAGCTTTTTCGTTGCCAGCGTGCGGCCGTCGAGCGAGAGTTGGTAGAAATACATGCCGTTGGGCCATTCCGAGGTCCTGATCTGGAGGCGGTGTTCGGCGCGGTCCAACACAAAATCGCCGACGGGATTGCCCAGGGCGTTGAAAAACGAAAGTTTGGCCTGGCTGCCTACGCCACTCACCAAGTAGTCCACCTTCGTGTGGTCGTTGGCGGGATTGGGAAACAGATTGGAGACCGTCAGCCGCTCGTTGTGGAAGAGTTTTTCAGTGCTGGCCGCCACTTCCTCGCCGTGGCGTTGCTCGGCGCTGACGCTGGTGGGAGGCGCGATGGGTTCCGAACCAGTGGCTTTAACCGCCGGACGGGGCGTGGGTTGGGCGGCGTTGGTGGTGCGGGGGTATTGGTTGGTCGATGCGGTGCGTTTGGGTTTGGCGGCTTTGGTTTCTTTGACTTCGGAGGCAGTTTCCTTTTCGCTGGATTTGCGCAGGAACGGGAAAAACGAGAAGAATCCCCCCGATTTGGCGGTCGTGGGCGCGGTGCTTGGGGCTTTGGGTTTGGCTTCCAGACGGCCCTGATTCTTGGGGTCCGTCTGGCCCGAGACCCTGCCGGCCGCAAGCTGCACGAGCAAGGCGGCAAGCAGCAGGAACGATGGTAGCGGTCGTTTCATATTCGCTCGGCGTAGATTTTTTTCAAATTTAGACAAAAGTACCAGCACCGGGCTGGAAATCAAATTTTTAACGGTTTTTAACAAACGGGCGGGTCGGAAGCCGGAAGTTCGACAGCAAAAACCGTGCTTCACTGGATCAACTTCGCCTTCGCTGGTTTGCGAACGGGCGATTTGGCCTTTTTTTTCGGCACTACGAACGGTTTTTTCGGGGCGGGTTTAACCGCCGGAGGACGGATTTTAGGTGCCGACGAAAACCCGGCCAGTCGCTGCCCAATTACCTGCTCCCGCGTAGGGCGGAGTTTGATGCGCCAGTTGAAGCCGTCGAGTTCGCGGTTTTCGGCGGTGATTTGCCTGGGTGGCGTCAGGGCCGATTCGGGTTTGCCCACGAACGCGATGCGCCGAACCGCGCCCGCTTTAAAATTAAGCGTCATTTTGGCGCATTCTACCCGGTTCATGCCAATCAGTTTCTGGTCGTCGTCGAGGGCGAAGTAAATGCTCTCGGCGTTGCCCTCCACGAACACCCGGTCGATTTGCGCCTCGGGGTTGAGGTAACTCGTAATGCGCCGACCTTTCATCTGGTTGAATTGCTTCAGCGTGTCGAGGGCGATGGCGAAGGCTTTGCCCTGCAACACCATCACGTTGAGTTTTCCGTTTTTGAGCATCAGCCGGATGGAGTCGCCCTCCGATTGGTTGCCCTCGCTCCACAGAATGGGTTTTTTGTAGAAATAAAGCGTCGAATCGTTGACGTAGTAGGCCAGCGAATCGCATTTTCCCTGAAAATCGCGTTTGAAGATGAGCACGTTCCGGTAGGCGTAGAGCCGCCGGAGCGTATCGCGGGGTTGGTAAATTTCGCGGGACACGAGCGTGTCTGCGGCCAGGTAGAGCGTGTCGCGCTGGCGGAGGTTGCGCATCAGCGCGTTGCCCCACACGCGGGTGAGGCCCTGGTTGCCGTAGTACCGGCCCACCTGCCCGGTGAGCAGGGTGCTGTCGCGGCGGGCGTTGAACACCACGTTGCCCCGGGCGATGCCGATTTGGGTGGGTTTGTCGTAGTTGAGCGTGTCGGCGGTGAGGTCGAAATCCTTCGTCCGGACCGTGGAGCGGCCCCGGAAGTTGGAAATCTGGTTGGTGACGTTGTACGACCCGTCGTTGGCGAACAGCGTATCGCCCTTGCTGACGATTTTGGCCGGGGCGATGAAAAACGCGTCTTTTGACAGCGAACTGTACCGCAGCGAATCGGCGGTGATGGTGCTCTGCGGGTCCACGATGCGCACGTCGCCCCGGTAGGTGAACAGCTTCGACTCGGTGTTGTAGGTGCCCTCGCGACTGGTGAGCGTACTTTGCTTGTCGACGATGGTGCCGCCGCCGGTGTAGTAGGCCACGTGCGAACTGAGGTTGTAGTCCAGCCGCCGGGTGGTGAGCGTCACGGTGCCGTCGTTGAGAATCACCGTCCGGCCCGTCATGCGGGCGAAGCGCGTGTTGCCGTTGTAGGTGGCCGTGTCGCCGACGATGGTCACGCTGTCGGCCTGGATGATGCGCACGTTGCCGAAGGCCTGGAGGGTGTTGCGGGCTTCGTTCTGGAGCACCAAATCGGCGAAAAGCTGCACGTTGCCCTGTTGAAGCGCCACGTTGCCCATCAGTTTTTTGAGCGAAACCCCGCCGATGACCACGCTTTTGAGGCTGTCGGCCCGCTGAATGTTCACCAGCTTGCCCCCGCCCGGTGCCTGCCCCAGGGCGGCAACCGCGAGCAGCAGCAGCGGTACGAAGAGGAGCCAGCGAAAGGCGCGTTGAATCATTCGGAGCGGGAGAAACTTGCCCGGCAAATCGGGCGGAACGTGTCGTTTTGAACGCAAAACTAACCCCAAAAACCCCGTGCTCGGCCCGTTCTTAACAATTCTTAACCGCCACGGCCTGACCGAAAAGCGGGGCCTGCTCGCCGTCAGCGGGGGCGTGGACTCGGTCGTGCTGGCCGAACTGGCCCACCGGGCGGGGCTGCGGTTCGGCATCGCCCACGTCAATTTCGGGCTGCGCGGCGCGGAGTCCGACGGGGATGAATTTTTCGTGAAAACCCTCGCCGAACGGTACGGCGTTCCGTTTTTTTCGAGGAAAATGGAAACCGGAATTTTCGCCGAAACCCACGGCCTGTCCGTTCAACTCGCCGCCCGAAAACTGCGCTACGCCTGGTTCGACGAACTCCTCGACGCCGAAGGCTTCGACTACCTCGCCACCGCCCACCACCGCGACGACGCGCTGGAAACCCTGCTGCTCAACCTCACGCGGGGCGCGGGCCTGGCCGGGTTGGCGGGCATCCCCGAACGGACGGGCCACACAGTGCGGCCCCTGCTGATGGTGAGCCGGGAACAAATCGAAACCTTCGCCCGCACCGAACACCTGACCTGGCGCGAAGACCATTCCAACGCCACCGACGACTACCCCCGCAACTTCGTCCGCCACCACGTCTTGCCCCGGCTGCGCGAACTGAACCCCAACCTGACCGACACCGTCGGCCAGACCCTCGCCCAACTCGCCGCCGCCCGGCGGCTGCTCGAAAGCCAAACCGAAGCGCTGCGGCAAGCCGCGGGACGGACGGAAGGCGACGCCGTTTTTCTCGACATCGAAAACCTCCGCCGAAGTACCGAGCCGGTGCTGCTCCTCCACGAACTGCTCCGCCCGCTGGGCTTTCGCTACCGGCAAACGGAGGCCGTTTGGGCGGCGCGGGACGGGCAACCGGGCAAAACCTTCCACTCGCCCACGCACACGCTGACGAAGGACCGGTCGGCGCTGGTCATCACGCCGCGCCGGGGGGAGGAAGGTGGCGTTTTTTTCGTCGAAAATCCGGTGGGCGAACTGCACGCGCCGGACTTCACGCTGCGGTATTCGGTGGAGGAAAAAGCCGTTTTCCCGAAAACTCCAACCGAAGCCGTTTTCGATTTCGGAAAACTCACCTTCCCCCTCACCCTCCGACCCTGGCGGCCCGGCGACGCGTTCTGCCCGCTCGGCATGGGCGGCAAGCGCAAAAAAGTCAGCGACTTGCTGGTGGATTTGAAAATCCCCCGCGCCCTGAAAAATCGGGTGTACGTGCTCGAATCGGGTGGAGAAGTCGCCTGGGTGGTGGGCCTGCGGCCCGACGAGCGGTTTCGGGTGACGGAGGCGACGCGGGCGGTGTGGCGGTGCGGATGGGTGGAGGGCCTGCCCGGAGTTCGCTCGTCGGCAATGGAAGACGGCCGACAACCCTGACTCCCGGGCCAACCTGGGGCGGACAAAGCCAACTTTTTAAAAAAAGCGGGGTTACCGATTACATTTTCCCCCTTCACTCCGACTCCAATTCAAACGCCATGGTTTTGCCGAACCCCGTCACCGATGCCGAACTGGTCGAGGCCATCTCGTCCAAACTCCACGTCAATGGCGCGTTGCTGTACCTCTACAAGCGCCACTACCACGGGCTGGAGCGCTACGTGCTGACCAACCAGGGAACGCAGGCGGACGCCGAAGACCTCGTGCAGGAAGTGATGGTTTCGCTGGTTGACTTGATTCAGCGGGGCAAGTACCGGGGCGAAGCGAGCATCAAATCCCTGCTGTACACCCTGGCCCGCAACCACTGGATTTCGGTGCTGCGCAAACGGGGCAGCGACGTCCGCCGCGAAGAATGGTTTGAAACCGAGCGCGGGCAGATTGAAGAGGACGTCAGCAACCACCTGCTCGATTTGGAAGCCCAACAAACCCTGACGGGGGTGTTCAACCGGCTCGGAGAAGTTTGTCAGCGAATCCTGCGGCTGTTTTACTACGAAAACCTATCGATGCGCGAAATCCTGCTGCAAACCGATTTTGGCAGCGAGCAGGCCCTCCGCAACAAAAAAAGCAAATGCCTGAAAGACCTGACCGAGTTCGTCCGGTCGAAGCCTGAACTGTTTACTTCCCTACGAGACGCGCTCCGGCGCACCCTGTGACATGGAATCCTTCGAACGCCTCGAACGCTACCTGAGCGACGAACTGCCCCCCGCCGAAAAAGCCCGCCTCGAACGGGACCTGCGGGAGGATGTGGCCCTGCGCGAACTTTTTGAATCCCTTCGCCTCAGCCAGCGGGCCGTGCGGCTGGGAGCCATCCGCGCCGAGGTAGGGCAGGCCCACGCCCGGTTCATGGCCAGTCGGCAGGCTGATGAAACGCCCGCCGACACCCTCCCCGAACGCGCCGCGAAGGTCGTGCCGCTCCAAACGCGGCCCCTCGGGTGGGCGATGCGCATCGCGGCCAGCGTGCTGTTGCTCGTGCTCGGCTACGCGGGCTACCAACTGGCTACGCTGGACGGTCGGGAACTGTACGCCGACAAATTCGTGGGCTACCAGCTTCCCACCACGCGGGGCGTCGATGCGCCGCCTTCGCCCCTGGAGGCCCGCTACCGGGTCGGCGATTTCGCCGGGGTGCTGAAACAGGCCGCCACGCTTCGGTCCAAAACGGTGACGGACCAGTTTCTGGAAGCGATGGCGCACCTGCAACTCGGCCAGTACCCGCCCGCCATTGCCCGACTTGAAGGGGCGCAGGCGGCCAACCGGGCCTTTGCCAACCCGCTTTTCGAGCCGGAAATCGAGTACTACCTCGCGCTCGCCTACCTGGGCGACGGGCAGTTGGGCCGGGCGGAAACGCGGCTGCGGGCCATTCACGACAACCCCCGCCACCCCTACCGCGAGTTTGTGACCGGGCTGGAATTGTGGAAACTGCGCGTCGCCGCCTGGCGGGAGTGAGTCAGCGTGCCTGCCGAAAAAAAAGTTTCGCTGACCGGTTACATCCCCTCGCCGACCGGCGACACTGGATTTGGAAACGCGGCGGACGCGGCACTGCAAAACCCAGCCCACCGTGCTCCCCGCGCCCCGGTTGTTTTTTCATCCCCAAATTCTCGGAAACCATGAAAACCCGTCTGAAAAAAACGTTCATCTGCGCCGACGTCGCCGACTTCACCCTCGACCGTGAACTCACCCACTCGCACGTGCCCCAGGTGGGCGACGTGGCCGTTTTTGAAGTCCTCAGCCTGGGCAAGCACCTGACCATCCAGGGCGAAACCGGCACCCTCAACAAGATTATGCCCGGCGACCGCATCATGGCGGCGTTTGGCCACCGCTACGCCACCGAGCAGTTTGAGGGCTACGTGCCCGAACACTGCCAGGTCGAATTTCACATCCTGGGCGCGGGGGGCACGGTGGGCTGGGTGCGCAGCAGCCACGCCAGGTTCAGCGCCGGGGGGCCAACCCGCCTGCGCATCCTCGGCTACGCCACCGACGGCCAGGGCGACGTCATCAACACCAAACGGCGGAAGGCCGACCAGTTGCTGCCGTTCACGGGCCGGTCGGCGGCGTTCACGCGGGTGGTGCTGTCGGTGGGGTCGTCGATGGACAGCGGCAAAACCACCACGGCGGCGCACCTCGTTCACGGCCTGGCCCGCAAGGGCAAGCGCGTGGCGTTCATCAAACTCACGGGCACGGTGTTCACCAAAGACCGGGATTTGGCCTACGACCTCGGCGCTTGCCAGTCACTCGACTTCAGCCGGTTCGGGTTTCCCTCCACCTACCTCTGCACCGAAACCGAACTGCTCAGTCTCTACGAGTCGCTGCTCGACCAGGCCCTGCTCTCCCAACCCGATTACGTGGTGATGGAAATCGCCGACGGCCTTTTTCAGCGGGAAACGAAGATGCTGCTCCAAAACCCGCATTTCCTCCGCACGGTGTACGGCGCTATTTTCTCCGCGTCGGACAGCCTCGCGGCGGTGTGCGGCGTGCAAACCCTCAACCAGTGGGGCATCGTGCCCTTCGCCCTCTGCGGCCTGCTGACGACCAGCCCCCTGCTGATTCGGGAAGTGAGCGAACAGGTAGCCATTCCGGTGTTGACCCTCGACGAACTCCAGAAAGCCGGAACCGACCTCCTGCTCAGCCAGCGCGCCCTCCCCGCCAACTGCGAGGTGCCCGTGTACGTGCTCGAAAAAGAACTGTCCATCGCCGCCTGAGCCTGCCATGCTGCTCCGAAACGCCGTCTTCGCCCCGTTCTGGCAAACCCACCGCCGGGCCGTGCTCCTCACGGGGACGGCGGGGTTTGTCAACAGCCTGCTCACGCTGCTGCTGCCCCTGAGCCTGGGGCGGTTTTACGAGCAGCTTCTGGGCGGTACCTCGGGCCGGGGGCAGGTGCTCCACCTGCTGGGGCTGGGCGATTTGACGGGCGAGGGCTGGACGGAGTTTTTCGGATTTTTCGCCGCGCTCATCGCGCTGCGGGGCCTGACCGAGTACGCCGAGCGCCGCCTCACGAGTTGCCTCGGCGAGGCCTTCGTCGGGCAGGTGCGCCAACGGGTATTCGCCCGGCAACTGGCGGTTTCGCCCGCCACGCACCACCGGAAGGCCCCCGGCAAGTACCTGCTCCGGTACGGCAGCGACTTCGGCAGCCTGCGGCGCTACCTGACCAGGGGCGGCGTGGGATTCGCCAAAGACGTGCTGTTCCTGCTGCTGACGCTGGCGGTGCTGCTCTCGCTCAGTCCGGGCCTGACGCTGCTCCTGGTCGGGAGCCTGCTGCCGTTCCTCTTCCTGTTTCGGTGGGTAAACCGGCGTCTGGAAACCCGCGCCGCCCGCCGCCGCGACCTCCGCTCGGCCTACCTCAACCACGTGGCTACCCGGCTGAACGCGTTTGAAACCATCAAAATTTTTAACCGCGAAACGCCCGAAACCGAGCAGTTCGCGCGGCGGTCGGAAGCCCTCAGCGCCGCTAGCGTCGGCGTGCTCGCTGGGCGGAGCGTGCTGGCGGGACTGCTGCCCGTGGCCGCCTACGCGATGGTGCTGGCCGTGATGCTGGGCGTTCACGGCTGGCGCCCCGACGGCCTTAGCCGGGGGGACGGCGGGGTAATCATCGCCTTCGTGCTACTGGCGCTGAGCCTGCGGCCGGTGCTGCGCCGGATGCTCCGGGTCGGGGCGGTGTGGCGGGCGGGGCGGGTTTCGCTGCAAAAAGTAACCCAGTTTCTGGACCAGCCCGCCGAGTCGGAACCCGACCGCCCCGCGCTGGCCGTGACCGGGGGCGAAATCGCCTTCGAGCGGGTGTCGTTTGCCTACCAGCCCGGTAAACCGGTCCTCGAAAACCTGTCGTTTCGGGTCGGGGCTGGCACCATCGCGCAGATGACGGGTGGGCCGGGCACGGGCAAAACGACGGTACTCCGCCTGGTGCTGGGGCTGTACGCTCCCGACCGGGGGACGATTCGGATTGACGGGCAAAACCTCGCCGACCTCGCCCCGGCTTCCGTCCGTCAGCACGTCACGCTGGCTTCCGCCGACGTGCCCCTGCTGGGCCGGACGGTGTTCGAGGCCGTTTCGTACAGCCGCAAACCCGAAAAACGCCCCCGCGCCGAACGGTTGCTGGCCGAGCTAAGCAACGTGGCCGGACTGCCCCACCCGCCCCGCCTCGACGACTCCATCGGCGAGCAGGGCCAGGCCCTCTCGGCCGGTCAGCGCTCGGTGCTGCGGCTGGTGCGGGCCTTGCTCACCCGCAAGCCCATCCTGCTCCTCGACGAACCGTTCGGGGGCCTGACCGGCGAGGCCGTCGGGCACCTGCTCGACTGGCTTGACCACCGCGTCCGCGCCCGGCGGCTCACGGTGCTGCTGGTCAGCAGCCGTCCGCTGCCGGTTGATTTTCCCGTCATCGCCCTCCCCGCGGAGGGTTCAACCACCCCGCCATGCACACGCACCCTGATTACGACGCCGTAGTGGTCGGTTCCGGTCCCAACGGCCTGTCCGCGGCCATTACCCTCCAGCGGGCCGGGCTGTCGGTGCTGCTGCTCGAAGCCCGCAACACCGTGGGCGGGGGCATGCGCACCGCCGAACTCACGCTGCCCGGTTTCCGCCACGACGTGTGCTCGGCCATTCACCCGATGGGGGTCAATTCGCCGGTTTTCCGCGCCCTGCCCCTGCGCGAGTTCGGCCTCGACTTCATCGAACCGCCCGTGGCCGCCGCCCACCCCTTCGACGCTGCCCCCGCCGCGCTGCTCCACCACGCACTGCCCCTCACCGCCCAGGGCCTGGGGGCCGACGGCGACGCCTACCGGCGGCTGATGGAGCCGATTCTGGAAAACTGGCCCGCCATCGAAACTACCGTGCTGGGGCCGATCCGCCTGCACCCCCGGTTGGTGCGCGTGGCTCCGTTCGGGCTGCGGGCGTTGCTCCCGGCGCAGGCGCTGGCCCGGTGGCAGTTTGGGGGCGAGGCGGCGCGGGGGCTGTTCGCGGGCATGGCGGCCCACTCCCTCCTGCCCCTCGGCCAACCCGCCACCTCGGCCATCGGGCTGGTGCTGATGGCCCAGGCCCACCTCAAGGGCTGGCCCCTGGCGCGGGGCGGTTCGCAGGCCATCGCCGACGCCCTGGCGGGTTACTTCGTGGCGTTGGGGGGGAAAATCGAAACCGGCGTGCGGGTGCGGTCGCTGAAGCAGTTGCCGCTGGTGCGGGCTGTGCTGTTCGACCTCACGCCCGCCCAACTGCTCACCCTGGCCGGGCACCGGTTTTCGGCGCTCTACCGCTGGCAAATGGCCCGCTACCGCTACGGCGCGGGGGTGTTTAAAATCGACTACGCCCTCGACGACCCGGTGCCCTTCGCCGACGAAGGCTGCCAGCGGGCGGGTACGGTTCACCTGGGCGGCACGCTGGCCGAAATCGCCGCCGCCGAACGGGCCGTGGCGCGGGGCCAACACCCGGAGCGGCCCTTCGTGCTGCTGGCCCAGCCGAGCCGTTTTGACCCCACCCGCGCCCCGGCGGGCAAGCACACGGCCTGGGCCTACTGCCACGTGCCCAACGGCTCGACCGTGGACATGACCGGGGCCATCGAACGGCAAATCGAACGCTTCGCGCCCCAGTTCCGGGAGCGGGTGCTGGCCCGGCACGTGATGAACCCCGCCGACCTCGAACGCTACAACCCCAACTACCGGGGCGGCGACATCAACGGGGGCAGCGCCGACCTCACGCAGTTGTTCACCCGCCCGGCCCTGCGGGGATCGCCGTACCGCACCTCGGCGCGGGGGCTGTACCTCTGCTCGGCCTCGACGCCTCCCGGCGGAGGCGTGCACGGGCTGTGCGGTTACCACGCGGCCCTGCGGGCGCTGCGCGATGAATTTCCGAAACACAATCAATTTTTTACCCATGAAAACCCCCTCCACCCTGGCGGCCACGCTGAGCTTGCTGCTGCTCCTGGCCGTGCTCTGGCCCATCGGTCAGAACTGGGCTGAAAAGCCCCGCGACAGTTTTCCGCTTTCGCATTACCCCATGTTTTCGCACGAACGCCAGGGCAAGGCCGACATCACCTACCTGGTGGGCGTGACGGCTACGGGCCATCGCCGCTACCTGCCCTACGAGCTTGCCGGTACCGGCGGCATGAACCAGGTGCGGAAAACCATCGCCAAACGGGCGAAAAAAGACCCCGCCGGGCTGTGCCGGGCCGTGGCCGCCGCCCTAACCCGGCACGAGGAACTCCGGGCCGTGCGGACGGTGAAAATCCTGCGGAGTGAATTCCGCTTCGACCGGTTTTTCGCCGGTGACGAAACCCCCGTGCGCAGCACCGCGCTCTGCGCCTGCGAGGTGCTGACCAACGGCGAGTCGGTTGTCCTTTCTAAACCCATTTTTTCCGAAAAACCATGAACCACTTCCTCAACCGCCTGCGCCGGTACTGGTTTGCCGGGGCACCCGCCGAGCGCCTAGCGGCGCTCCGCATCGTGCTGGGTTTGTTTTCGCTGGGCTACCTGCTGCCCCGCGTCGGGATGTACCGCGACCTAAGCCGGGGCACCGCCGACCTCTTCGAGCCGGTCGGGGTGGTGGCCTGGCTCAGCGAACCCCTGCCGCCCCTGCTCTTCGACGGGCTGCTGGGGCTGACGCTCCTGGCCAACGTCGCCTTCCTGCTGGGCTGGCGCTTCCGGGTCAGCGGGCCGCTGTTCGGCCTGCTGCTCCTGGTCACGCTGTGCTACCGGAATTCGTGGTCGATGATTTTTCACAACGACAACATCCTCGTGCTGCACGCGCTCATCCTGGGTTTCACGCCCGCCGCCGACACCTGGGCACTCGACGCCCGGCGGCTTCCCGGAAGCTGGCTGTTTGGTTCCGTGCAGGGCGAAACCTGGCAGTACGGCTGGCCCATCCGGCTGATGATGGCCGTGGCTACGGCCCCGTACGTGCTGTCGGGCGTGGCCAAACTGGCCGGGCCGGTGGGGCTGGGCTGGGTGACGGGCGAAGTGATGCGCGACCAGGTGGCCACCGACGCCCTGCGGAAAATCGTGCTGGGCACCTCGTCGTCCGACGCGATTTACCTGCTCTACGACCAGACCCTGCTCTTCCTGCTGCTGGGCCTGACCACGATGGTGGTCGAACTGGGCGCACCCTTCGCCCTGGCCAGCCGCCGCTGGGCCATGCGCTGGGCCGTGGTGGCCTTCGGGATGCACTGGGGGATTCTGGCCATCATGGACATCACGTTCCGGTACCAGCTCACCGGGGCCATGTTCGCCTGTTTTTTCCCGGTCGAAATCGCCGGTGCTTACTTGCTGCGGGCCTTAACCCCGCGCCGGGCCGAACGGGAGCCGACTCAGGAATCGGTGCCCGGAGGAGTGGTTTGAGTCGGCTCGCCGGGCAGGGCCGTTCGTGCTGAAAAAAGGAAAAACAAGGAATGAAAAATAAGGAATGAAAAAGGGAAAGACAGAATCCCTACTTTGTCATTCCTTATTTTTCATTCCTTGTTTTTCCTTTTTTTCCTTCAAAAACTGCTTCCTGCCCCATTCGCCAGTTCAAACCGGGGGGCCAAACGGCGGCGCTTCCACCGCCAGAGCAGCAACCCGCCGCCCAGCAGCCCCAGCCCGCCGAGCAGCCAGAAGCCCCACGACGGGGCCGACCGGGGCGGCGTGCCGATGAACACCAGGTGCGACCAGTACTGGGGCGAATGAAACTGGACCTGCCGCCGGTCGCGGAGCAGGTCCAGTTTGGCGCGTTGGAGGGCTTTGGAAAACGGTTCCCCCGCCCGCAGGTGGGCGTAAAACCGGCTGCTGACGTAGGCCGTGGCGTTGTCTTCGGCCTTCCAGAGCGTGGTGACGAGGTTGGGGCAACCCGCGTACGAAAAAGCCCGCGACAAACTCATCACGCCCTCGCCCCGGATGAGTTTGCCGCTGGCCGTTTCGCAGGCGCTCAGAAACACCAGTTCGGTGTTGGGCAGCGTTCCGTAGCTGATTTCGTGCGCGTAAAGCCGGTTGCTGGCGTAGCTGGTGGGGTAAAACGCCACGAACGACCGCGCCGGGTCGGTGTTGTCGGCCACGGCGTGGGTGGCCAGGTGCAGCACGGGGTAGCGCCCCGCCATGCGCAGAAAATTGGCTTTAGTGGCGTGCTGGTTGACAATCCGGTCGCCGCCGAACTGGCTGATTTCCCGCTGCGAGGCCGTCAGCGGGGCAAATTCCCCGGAAATCCCCCCGGCAAACGGGGCCACGGAGAGCATCCGGCTGAGGCGGGTGGCATCGGCGCGGCGGCCTTGCAGAAATGAGGCCGCGTACTGGTAGGTCACGTCGAAGCGTTCGAGCAGGTAGCGCTGCCGGTAGTCGTGCAGGGCTTCGAAGGGCAGTTGCGCGAGTTCGTCGTGGGGAATGACCAGCAGCGACCGAACGCCGGTGAGGTGCGGTTCGGCCGGGCGGATGAGTTGGTCGTAGAGCGCCTCGGCGTACACCCGGCCCCCGTAGGCGCGCCCCGGCACCACCGTGCGCAGGTGCGTGAGCAGCCCCCGCAGGGCCACGTCGAGGGTTTGGGGGTGCGACACCCGGAAGTACCGCAGCCGCTGGCGGGTCAGCACGAAGCCGAACAGGTCAGCCTCGGCCCGGAAGTACGAAAGCAGGGCCGTTTGCGGCCCCAGCACGTTGCGTTGCAGGGCGGCGATGTCCACGCTGTCGAAACTGAATTTCCGCCGGTAGTAGTCCGGGTAGTCGTGCAGGGCGTCGGTCAGGCGCGAGAGGCTCAGTTCGGTGTCGCGCAGTTGGGCCGTCAGGTGCTCGGTTTCGGCGGGGTCCACGGCGTTTTCCACGCGGAGCATCAGCCGCGAGAGGGTCATCCGCAGGGTGCGTTCCCGCGAGAGCAGCGAATCGGGAATGCCCGACGAGCCTTTGAGGCGGTTTTCCTTCAACCCGATGGCCAGCACGGCGGCCTTGCTTTTTTCGCTCCACCGAAACGCTTCCTCCAGGTGCGACGGGTCGCCGGTTTCTTCGTGGGCCTGCACCAGGTACGCCACGGCCCGCCGGTACACCGGGTGCACCTTCTGCACCGTGAAGAGCCGGGCTTCTTCGTTGTCGAACGACTTTTCGATGTAATCGGCCAGCCGGAACGCCGACCGGTACGCGCCGATGGCGGCCTCCTGGGAGCGGCGGTCGGGGGTGAGGCGGTGCAGGGCGCGCCAGCCCTCGGCTTTGGCCTGGAGGGTCTCGAACAGCAGGTAGCTGCTGAACCCCTGGGTGAAGTTTTCGGGATTCCGAAAAACGTCGGTGGCCTTGAACGAAAAATCCAGTTGCAGGATGGATTGCTGGTACCGCTGGATGGCCTTCCGGTAGTCCCGCCGCTGGAAGGCTACGTCGCCGAGGAGTTTGTACGTCAGGCCAAGCTGGGGGTTTTTCGCCCGCCGGTACCCGTGCCGGGCGGCGAACCAGAGCGACTCGCCGAGGGCACGCTGGGCGGCGTCCAGCCGGGCTTGCTGAAGGTACGTGCGGGCCAGGGCGTTCTGCACGGCCAGGGCATTGGCCGAGTCGATCCGGACTTTTTTAAAGTAAAACAGGGCCTGTTCGGGCTGGCGTTTGCCGAGGTACGTCAGGCCCAGGTTGGTGTACAGTTTGTCGCGGTTCTGCACGAGCGGGATCAGGCTTTGGTACACCGAAGCGGCCGAATCGTACGCGTTGAGGTTGCGCAGGGCCGTGGCGATGTTGCTTTTGTAGCTGTACACGGCGGCGCTGTCGTGGCGATTTTTTCGAAGCTGCACCTGCAGGGCTTTCCCGAAATAATTGATGCTCTGCCGGAAATTGCCGGATTCGTGGTAGAGAATGCCCAGCGAGTTGAACAGCCGCTGGGCTTCGGGAAACGACTTGTTTCGGTTGTAGAGCGCCTCGGCCTGTTTGAAGAAATGCGCCGTGGAATCGTAGTTCTGGAGGAAATAATGCGCCGAGCCGCTGTAGAGGTAGGGGATGAACAGGAGCGAGTCGGGCAGGCGGTGGGCGCGGCATTCGGCAATGGCCCGGCGGTAGCTGAGCAGGGCTTCGCGCTGGCGCTCGAAGGTCTGGTGAAAAATGCCGATTTTTTCGTGGCAGTCGAAGCGCAGCCGGGCCGTGGCCGGGCCTTTGGGCGCGTGGGCGAGGGCTTGCTGGTACAGCCCCAGGGCCAGGCTGTCGGTGCGGTCGGTGGGGTTGGGCAGGTTAAAGTACGACGTGGCCCGGGCGTGGTACGTCCGGGCCAGCACCGCCGGTTCGGTTTCCTGCCCGTAGAGCACGGGGCTGCACACCAACAGCACGAGGAGTACGACTCGGTAGGCCATAAAAAAATCCTGTTGCCGCCCAAAGGTAGGAAAGCAACAGGACGGGGTGGGTGGATGTTTGGGTTAAAACTCGGTACCAACCAGCACGATGTCGGGCGGACGGGGGCGGCTCATTTCCTGCTCCGCCGCGACGCGCAGGGTGGCCGCCTTTTTGCCGTTGATTTGGGCCAGCAAGGCTGCGGGCACCTGGCTCAGGCTGGCGTACCAGTGCAGGGTCACGTCGATGTGGTTGAGGGTTTTGCTGCTGGGGTCGTTGAGGCGGTAGTAAATCCGCACCGTTCGGGAGGTGCCGTTGACCGGCGTGGCCCCGAAGGTGCCGTTGCGGACGGTTCGGCGGAGGTCGATGATGCCGTCGCGCTTGTCGATGGCGATGCCCATCGGGATGATTTCCTGCCCGGCGGGCGGTTCGTCGGCCAGCCCGTCGCCGTCGTCGTCATCGCGCCCGTCGTCAAATTCACAACCGTCATCATCATCATCGTCGTCGTCATCGTCATCCTCCTCTTCCTCGTCATCATCATCATCATCGTCGTCATCACCGCACGGCGGGGGCAGATCGCGGACAGCGTTGTAAAACGGGCGGGCGAGCGTGTCGCTGGTGGTCAATTGGTACACTTTACTCAGGTAATTAACTCCCGAAATGGTCACGTGCCGCGTGCAGGTATCGCTGCTGCCCGCCGGGACGAACCACACCCGGTACTTCAGCCCCGACTCGCTGGCGTTGACGTCGATGGTCCCGGTGGCGGCGTCGATGACCATGCCCAGAGGGTACGCGCCGTAGGTGCCGGACTGCGGATTTTTAACGGCCTCGACGTAGCTGGGCTGTTCGCGGTAGTAAAAAATCGTGTCGTTGTACTCGAAGGCCGAACACGCTTCGCTTTCGACCCGCAACGCCCGCAGGCGGGGGAGGTCGCTCAGTGCTTCAGGCTCGTTGCGCTCGCAACCGACCAGCACCATCAGGAGAAGGGCCAGCGCGGCGAGCAGCCGGGGGAGGAATTTGGACATGGCGAGAAGTCGTTTTTTTATCTCCTTGTCGAAACCGGTCGGGGCGATGTAACCGGGATTCGTAACTTTTTTTTGAAAAAAAACGGGGGTTACATCCACCCGGTCGGCTCCGACTACGGAAGGAGCGGTACGATTCCGCGCCATGCTGTTCCGTCATGCCCCCCACAACGTCGCTGTTCGCCTTTTTGTTGGGCCTGCTGCCGCTCCTTGCCTCGGCCCAGGCTCAGACCCACGCCCCCAACCCCCGTCACCGCCTCGTCATCCGACCCGCCGGCGGGCGCATCGTGCTCGACGGGCGGCTCACTGAGCGCGACTGGCAACTGGCCCCGGTAGCCCGGCGGTTCTGGCGGCATTACCCCGACGACACCTCCCTGGCCGCACGCCCCACCGAAGTACGCCTGACCTACGACCGCCACCACCTCTACGTCGGCATCGTGGCGTTTCAGCGGCAGGAGTACGTCGTCCAATCGCTCCGGCGGGACTTTGGCACGGGGGGCAACGCCGACGCCGTGGTGGTGAACATCGACCCGTTCGGTGACCGGCAAAACGCCTTTCATTTCGCCGTCAACCCCTACGGCGTGCAGCGGGAGGGGCTGGTTTCCAACGGCGACCACCTCTCGACCCACTGGGACAACCGCTGGTTCAGCCGGGTGACCAACCTGCCCGACCGCTGGGTGGTCGAAATGGCCATTCCCTTCAAAACCCTGCGGTACCGCGACGGGGCCACCGAGTGGGGCATCAACTTTTTTCGCTACAACCAAACCGACAACGAGCGGTCGTCGTGGGTGCCCATCCCGCGCGGGTTCGGCAGCAGCGACCTGGCGTTTTCGGGCGTGCTCGCCTGGCAGCGCCCCCCGCCTCGACCGGGGCTGAATCTGGCCCTGATTCCCTACGCCCTGGGCAGTGCTTCCCGCGACCACCTGGGCGGTACGCCCGCCACGACGGGGTATAACGTGGGCTTCGACGCCAAAATCGGCCTGACGCCCGCCCTTCACCTCGACCTGACCGTCAACCCCGACTTCGCCCAGGTGGAGGTGGACCAGCAGGTGACCAACCTGAGCCGGTTCGAGCTGCATTTTCCCGAACGGCGGCAGTTTTTTACCGAAAACGCCGACCTCTTCGGCACGTTCGGCTTTTCAAAAGCCAACCCGTTTTTCTCCCGGCGCATCGGGCTGGCGCGCAGTCCCGTGAGCGGGCAGCTCGAACCCCAGGCCATTCCCGCCGGCCTGAAGCTGAGCGGCAAACTCAACGACCGCTGGCGGGTGGGCCTGCTCACCGTGCAGACCGCCCCCAATGCCACCCTCGGCGTGCGGGGGGCCAACTATACCGTCGCCACGGCGCAGTACCGGGTGTTTGCGCGCTCCAACGTGGGCGGCATCGTGGTCAACCGCCTCGGCCCGACCGGTTACAACACCGTGCTGGGGGCCGATTACAACCTGGCCTCGGCGGGGGGTGCCTGGCAGGGAAAACTGTTTTACCACACCCTGCTGCGCAACCAGAATCGCCCCGGCCAGTACGCCAGCGGGGCGCGGCTGGAGTACGCCTCCCGGCGCTTCGGGGCCGAGACCGAAGCGGAGGCCATTGGCCGCAACTACACCCCCGAGGTGGGGTTCGTGCCCCGCCGGGGCATTGCCCGCGCCAGCCAGAAACTCAGCTACACGTACCTGCCGAAGGGAAGCTGGCGGGAGCGGGTCAATGCCCTGAGCCTCGTTCCCGAAGCCGACCTCGTGTACGGCCTGGCCGACCGGCGCGTACTCGACGCCGAAGCGGGGGTTTCCGTTCGGGTGAAATTTCAGAACACGGCCAGCCTGAAGGTGACGCCCTGGCGCTGGGAGTACGTATACCTGTTCAGCCCCTTCGATCCGTCGGGGCGGGGCGATGCCGACCGCGCTCTGCCCGAGGGCACCGAGTATCGCTTCGCCCAGGGCCGGGTGCAGTACCAGTCGGATGGTCGGCAGCCGTTTCACGCCACGGTCGAAGGCCGGTTCGGGCGGTACTTCAACGGCAACCTGCTCGGCCTTCACGCGCACCTGCACCACCGCCTTCAGCCGGTGGCGCAATTCGGGCTGGAGGCCGGGTACACGCGCATCCGCCTGCCCGACGGGTTCAACGACGCCGACCTGTGGCTGCTCGGGCCCCGCGCCGACCTCACCTTCACCAAAAACCTGTATTTCACCGCCCTGGCCCAGTACAATTCGCAGACCAACAACCTGGGCTTCAACGCCCGGTTGCAGTGGCGGTTCCGGCCCGTGAGCGATTTCTTCCTGGTGTACACCGACAACTACTTCACCCAGGGCACCCGCGTGTCGGACACGCGGTTCTTCGAACCTTTTCAACCCAAAAACCGGGCGCTGGTGGCCAAACTGACGTACTGGTTTTCGCCGTAAACGCCGGTTCGGGGGCGGGTGTGGAAGGCAGTGGTTGGTTGAGGGTTGTTGGTTGATTGGTTCAGGTTCTTTTCCAACAACGAACCACCGGCAACGAGAAACGAACAACCAAAAATTGGCACCAAGTTTGCGCCAGAACGGGGGTACTGCGAACGTCACCCCCATGCACACGACCACCTCATTTTTACTGCGATGCCTGGCTCCCGCCGCGCTGGGCATCCTGCTGGGCCTGCTCTTGACCGGCCCCGCGCTGGCCCAGGGCAACCGCCTGAAAACGGCCAACCGGCAGTTTGAAAATTTCAGCTACCTTAACGCCGTCCGTGAGTACGAAGACCTCCTCAAGGGCGGCGGCCTGACGCCCGCCCAACGGCAGGAGGCCCTCACCAAACTGGCCTACTCGTACCGGCGGCTCCAGGACAGCCGCAATGCCGAGCGCGTGTACGCCGGGTTGCTGAACGAGTTTCCGCACAGCGACCCCGAAAACCACCTCTACTACGCCCAGGCCCTGGCCCAGAACGGCAAGCACCGCGAGTCGCAGAAGGTGTACGCCGTGTACGGCGACCGGCAGAAGGCCGATTTGCGGGGCAAGAAATTCGCCGTCAGCTACCTCGACGTGAACCGGTTTTACCAGGATTCGTCGAGCTACAAAATCGAGTATTTGCCCATCAACTCCCGGCAGTCGGACTTTAGCCCGATGTACTACCGGGGCGGGCTGGCGTTCGTGTCGGCCCGCAACGAAGGCGGGATGCTGAAACGGATTTTCGGCTCCGACAAAACGCCGTTCCTCGACCTGTACTTTGCCCCCGACACGTCGGAACTGCGCATCCCCGCCGAATCCGTGGTGGGCGGCGGCATGGCCCTCGGCGGCTCCACGGCGAGCAACGAAGCGGTCGAGATGGAAGCCGAACCCCGGCGACCGCTGTCGAAAATCGAGCAGTTCAGCCGCACGCTCAACACGAAGTACCACGAAGGGCCAATGACGTTCAACCAGCCCCAGAACTTCATCGTCTTCACCCGCAACAACCACAACAAAAACAAAACCGGCAAAAGCAGCGACGGCGTGACGAAACTTAAGCTCTACTCCGCCGAACTCAAACCCAACGGCAAGTGGGGCAACGTGAAGGAACTGCCCTTCAACTCCGACGACTACTCCTGCGGCCACCCGGCCTTTTCGCCCGACGACAAAAAGCTCTACTTCGTCAGCGACAAACCGGGAGGATTCGGCGGCACCGACCTCTACGTGGTGGAGTTTGAGGACGGCAAGTGGGGCACGCCCGTCAACGTGGGCCGCGAGTTGAACACCGAGGGCAACGAGATGTTCCCCTACGTGGACGCCCACGGCAACCTCTACTTCGCCTCCGACGGGCACGAGGGCCTCGGCGGGCTGGACGTGTTTTTCGCCGAAATCCGCAACGGCCAGAAGCCCAAACGGGTGGACAACCTCGGCGCGCCCATCAACTCCGACAAGGACGATTTCGGCTTCATCTGCTCCACCGACCGCACGGCGGGCTACTTCAGCAGCAACCGCAAGCGCGGCCTGAACGACGACAACCTCTACGCCTTCCGCAAAACCTGCAAGCAACTCAACGTGCTCGTGTACGACGCCGCCACCCGCAAGCCCCTTCCCGGCGCGCAGGTGCGGACCGTGCTCAACGGCGAAAACCGCGACCTGGCCCCCACCAACGCCAGCGGGGCCGCCAGCCTCTGCCTGCAAACCGGCGGCGAGTACCAGTTCATGGCCCTGCTCGACGGCTACGCCCCCGGCAGCGTGGCCTACAGTACCCGTACCAATTCCTCCGCCCACCAGACGGGCCTGGCGATTTACCTCGAAAAAGCCAACACCCAACTCGTGCGCGGCGTGGTGAAATCGGAATTCACCAAACGCCCGATGGGCGGCGTGGAAGTGACGCTGGAAGACGAAAAAACCGGCACCCGCCAGAAGGTCGTCACCGGTGAAGACGGCAGCTACGAATTTGCCGCCCCCGAAGGCAGCACGCCCCGCATCGTGGCGAAAAAAGACAATTACGCCGTCAACAAAATGACCGTGACCAAGCCCCAGCGGGGCAAAGTGACCGAAACCGGGCTGTACGGCCGGGGCGAGGTGTTCCAGATGAACAACATCTACTACGACCTCGACAAGTACTTCATCCGCAAGGACGCCGCCGCCGAACTCGACCGCCTCGGGTGGATTCTGCGGCAAAACCCCGACATGAAAATCGAAATCCGCTCGCACACCGACGCCCGCGCCCGCGACGCCTACAACCTGAAGCTTTCGCAGGCCCGCGCCCGCGCCGTGGTGGATTACCTCGTGGCCAAAGGCATCAGCGCCAAGCGGCTCATTTCCAAAGGCTACGGCGAAACCGAACTCGTGAACGACTGCGGCAACGGGGCGAACTGTTCCGAAAGGCTGCACCAGGAAAACCGCCGGACGGAGTTCAAAATCGTGGCGGTCAAATGAATTGTTGAGGTGTTGAATTTTGAATTGTTGATGCTCGGATTCTGACGTTTCAACAATTCAAAATTCAACAATTCCAAGTGTAGGATTGGTTAAGTGACGTGACGTAAAAAAGACCCGTGGCTTCGCGGGTCTTTTTTTATTTTCAGTTGGGCACCGGCAGCGCTACGCCCGCCGCCACGGGTTGCCCCAGGTTCGGCGTACCGTCGCCGTTCCAGCCGATTTTCTGCATCCGGGGCGAGCGTTGCTGACCGCAGCCCTGCCCCGCTTCGGGGTTGGCGTGGTAGAGAATCCAGTCCTCGGTGCCGTCGGGGGATTTGAAGAACGAATTGTGCCCCGCCGCGTGGGTGCCGGGCACGTTTCGGGCTTTGAAAACCGGTTGCGAGTGCTTCCGCCAATTCCTCGTCTTCATGATGTTCCGGCCCGTGGCTTCGAGCATACCCAGGGCGTAGTGGTCGGTCCAGCAGCCGGAGGCGGAGTAGATGACGAACAGCTTGCCGTCGCGGGCGAGGGGCTGCGGCCCTTCGTTGACGAGCACGACGGGCTTGTCGTCGGGGCCGGGGTTGGGGATGGTGCCGAATTTTTCCCAGTCGTGGGTCGGCACCGAGATGCGCACGCGCTTGCCCCGGGCCGTCCAGGGGTTTTTCAGGCGGCAGAGGAAAATGTCCTGCTCGCCGTTTTCGTCGCCCGTCCAGCCCGACCACACGAGGTACAGCTTGCCCCGGTGCGTGAAGTACGAGCCGTCGATGGCCCACTTGTCGTCGGGGAGTTCGAGTTCACCTTTGAGCGTAAACCGACCGGTGAGCGGGTCGGCTGCCCCGTTTTCGAGAACCCAGAGGCGGTGGTTGCGGTTGCGCCCGTCGTCGGCGGCGACGAGGATGTACCACTTGCCGTTCATCCGGTGGAGTTCGGGTGCCCAGACTTCCTTCGAGTACGGCTGCCCTGCGGGTGGCTCCCAGACCACCCGGCCTTCGGCCCCGGCGAGGTCGGCCAGGTTGCGGGTTTTCCAGACCGTCACGTTGCGGGTCGTGGTGTGGGTGTAGTAGTACCAGCCGTCGTGGTACACGCTCCAGGGGTCGGCTCCGGCGGGGAGGAGGGGATTGGTGAACGTGCGGCTCTGACTCGTGGCCAGGAGGGGCAGCAGGAACAGCAAGAGGGCGAGGCGCTTCATGCGAAAATGGGGAATTTTTGGGCGGAAAAGAAGCGAGGAATTGGGTTTATCCCACTTCAGCGCCATGAATTTTGTACCTTGCACCGAACGAAATACGCATGGAAACGCTGGAAATCACGGTCACCACGGAACGGGAGGCAGAACAACTTGCACGGGAGCTGACGACAACGCCGCAGGTGAAGGCCGTTGAACTTCGTCCCAGCCAACCTGAGCCTGACTCTGTAACGCTGGCCAGCGAACCCAGTTTGACCGGGAGCTGAGACAGTCCCGAAGACGCCCGCTGGGATGAAATTCAGCGGTCGCAGAAAAAACAGATTCCCAGTGAAAAATAGCCTGCTCATCGGGTGGTTTTTGGTAACCATCAGTACCGGCTGTCTGGCCCAGACGGGGGTCGCCCAGGTAAGGGTGATTCTGGACACCGACATCGACTCGGACGTGGACGACGTGCAGGCCCTGGCCATGCTGCACGCTTACGAGAAAACGGGGCTGGTCAACGTACTGGGCGTAGTCGTAACCAGCAACGACAGCGCGGCGGCGGCCTGTACGGCGGCCATCAACGCCTTCTACGGACGGCCCGATCTGCCCATCGGGTACCTCAGCCAGCAAACCAACTTGCGCCATTTTTCGAAGTACACCCAGTCCGTCGCCGAATCGTTTCCGCACACGCTGAAGAGTCTGTCCCAAACCATCGAATCGGCGCGGCTGTACCGCAGGCTCCTGGCCAACAGCCCCGACGGGTCGGTCGTGATCGTCACCATCGGGCATCTGACGAGTCTGCAAAAGCTGCTGCAATCGGCGGGCGATGACTTGTCGCCGCTCAGCGGGCAGGCATTGGTGGCGAAAAAAGTAAAAAAATGGCTGTGCATGGGTGGGCAGTACCCGGCGGGGAAGGAAGCCAATTTTTTCCGGCCTGATCCGCAATCGACGATCTATTGCCTGCATCACTGGACCCAGGAAGCCCTGTTTTGTGGCTGGGAAGTGGGCAATCGGATCAAAACCGGGGGCGACTACCTGCGCCGGAACCTGCCCCAGTCGCACCCCGTTTACCGGGCTTACGACATGTACAACAACTTTGCGGGTCGCCCGGCCTGGGATCAGGTGGCCGTGCTGCTGCTGGACGAACGACGGGCCGGACAGTACCTCGAATTCATCGGCAATGGCTATGTTCGCGTCAATCCCGACGGCAGCAACGACTGGCAGACCGGTACCGCAGCGAACAAACGCCATGCGTACGTTCGGATCCGGCCCGGTGTCGATCCCGACGTCATTGCCCGGTACATGGACGACCTGGTCATTACCCTCAAACCCGATAAGATTCCATCGAAATGAAAAACCGGATTTTTTTCGTCGGCCTTCTGCTGCTCGGTGTACGGGTTGTCCACGCCCAGACACCCACTCCCCAGCCAAACGTGGCCCGGCCAGGCGTGGCCCGGCCCAACGTGCTTTTCATTGCCGTCGATGACCTCAAGCCGCTGCTCAACGGCTACGGCGAATCGCGGATGAAAACGCCCAACATCGACCGGCTGGCCCGCCGGGGTACGGTGTTTCTCCGTAACTACTGCCAGCAGGCCGTCTGCGCGCCTTCACGGGCCAGCATCATGACCGGCCAACGGCCCGACTACACGCGCGTCTGGGATTTGCAGACGTTCATCCGCGACCGAAACCCCGCTATTCTGACTCTACCGCAGTATTTCCGGCAAAATGGGTACGTGACCACGGGCATTGGCAAGGTATTCGACAACCGCTCGGTCGACCCGCAGGACGATGCGCCCTCGTGGTCGATGCCCTACGAACGCCTGAACGACAGCGACTTTGCCGAAGGGTACGGACGCCCCAAACGCAACTACTACCAGGCCCCCGAAACGCTGAAACTGCTGGCCCGCATCGAGCAGCAGGCCGACGCACAGGGGCTTACCGGCGAAGCCCGCGCGAAGTTTCTGAACGCCAACCGAGGCCCGGCCGTGGAAGCCGCCGAGGTACCCGACGACGCCTACACCGACGGCGCGGTAGCCAAACGCGCCGTGGCGACCATCGCTGAACTTGCCAAAGGCAACCAGCCCTTTTTCTACGCCGTGGGGTTTGTGCGGCCCCACCTCCCGTTTGTATCACCCAGGAAGTATTGGGATTTGTACGACCCGGCCACGATACAAAGGGCCGACTACCAGCAGTTTGCCCAAAACTCGCCCGCTTTTGCCTACCAGCCCTCGGGCGAACTCGTTAACGCCTACCTGCTGCCCAACGGCGAACGCTACCCCACGGGCTACGCGCCCAAACCGGCCGATCAGCAGCGCGACCTGATTCATGGGTACTACGCCAGTGTGAGCTACATGGACGCGCAGGTGGGCAAGTTGCTCGACGAACTGGACCGGCAGGGCCTTACTCAGAATACCATCATTGTGTTGTGGGGCGACCACGGCTGGCACCTCGGCGACCACGGCATCTGGTGCAAGCACACCAACTTCGAGCAGGCCACCCGCGCCCCGCTGATCGTGGCGGCTCCCGGCTACAACGGCGGTCAGAAGGCCGCTGGCCTGACCGAATTCGTGGATGTGTTCCCCACGCTGACCGATTTGGCCGGGTTGAAAACTCCCGAAAAGCTGGCCGGCAAAAGTCTGGTGCCCATCCTGAAAAACCCGGCGGCGACCGTTAAACCATTCGCCCAGAGCCAGTACCCGCGCCGAAACAGCGACGTGGCACCAACCAGCGACGGTCACCTGATGGGATACGCCATCCGCACCGACCGCTACCGCTACGTGGCTTGGTTTGCCGAAGATTTTACGAGCAAAAGGGTATCGCCCACCGCCAGACCCGTCGCCGTCGAACTGTACGACTACCAGCAAGACCCCAACGAAACCAGGAACGTGGCGGAGGACGAAAGTCACCAGTCGGTAGCGAAGGAGCATCAGAAACTGCTGGTCGGTTTTCTGGCCAACCAAAACCAGTCGCGTTGATCGGTGCCGAACCAGGCACTTGTGATGCGAGCCTTACCACACCTACCCAAAGCCGCATTCGCCAAACGACGCTACGGAACTGGATGACGCGAACGAAGGCGGCTCAGGCCTTCAAAAACCAAGCCTGCTCCGAAGCAAGGCCAGCATGAATTCATTCACCTCCCATTGGCTCACCAGGGGCTGACGGGTGTAGGGAAAAACGGGCAGGTACGGCGGAGCACCGAACTCTGGACTCATGCCAAGCAGGCTTTCGCCCTGAAGTTTTACCACCCGCTCCCACCAGCCGAAGTGGGTTTCGAGTGCCTCCCGCCACTCCGGGGCGCGGGGGTCGCTTACCTGGGGGCCTTCGGCGTAGCCCACGCGGGTGTGCACGTAGCCCGTGCGGGCAATGGCCGCGTCGAGGTCCTCGCCGTGGTGTTCGAGCATCGATTCCGTCACGCAGCACCAGTGCGAAGCATCGAGGGTGAGGCGCAGGTCGGGCCGGGCGTCGAGGTAGCGGCGGGTCACGCCGGGGTGGTAGCTCCACTTGCCCCGGTGGGTTTCGTGAAAAATCGGTACGCCCGTTTCTTCGGCCACCCGCGCCGCCGCGTCGATCAGGGCCAGGTTTTGCTCGAACGAAAAATAATCCTTGCCCGTTTGCACGTTGATGAACGCGGGCCGGTGCGCCGCCGTTTCCCGCAGCAATTGCTCGTAGGCCGGGCCGTAGCGGGCAAAATCGGGCGGCAGGTGGTTCGTGTTTTCGTGCCCCACCCAGGTCAGGCCGTGGGCGGCGATGGCATCGAGGGCTTCGCGCTGCCCGGCCTCGTCGTCGGGCAGTTTGGCTTCGAGGCCGTCGTAACCGGCGTTTTTGACGCGCGCGCAGAAGGCGTCCCAGGGCACGTCGGCAAAGCCCCAGCGGGTGGCGAAGATGGGTAGGTTCATGTTTTTTTCTGAACCGCGATTGGCCTGGATTTTAGGATTTTCTGGATGGCTGATACAGATTTCTCAAGATGATTCTGATTTTCTGAATTTCATCCTGTCACTTCTAAAATCCAGGCCAATCGCGGTTCAGACATCAAGGTTCAGACAACTCTTCAAACAATTTTTTATCCAACTCCTCCAGCCCCAGCAGCCCGTTCAGGTGGCTGGTCGTGACCCAGGGCAGCCAGCCCCGGTGGAGGCCGTAACCCCGCCAGGGCGCGAAGCTAAAATGCTCCTGCGACCAGCCCAACGCCCGCAAATCGTGCGGGTGCGCGGGCAGGGAAATCATGCCCTTCGTGTTGTGCAACAGGATTCGGGCCACGTCGCGGTAGTGCGCGTCGCCGGTGAGTTGGTAGAGGCGGGCGAACTCGTCCACGTCGAAGGTCATGTAGTTGTCGGTCAGGCTGTGGCCGCTGGCGATGAGTTGGGCACCGACGGTCGAAACGCCCCGCTTCCAGTGCAACTGGGCGTCGTCGGCCTCGGCGGGCATGGGCACGTTCCAGACGAACATCCAGGTTTCGGCGAAATTGGCGGCGGCCTGGGCGCGGTCGAGCCAGCCTTTGTCGCCCGTCACCTCGAACAGCGTCAGGTAGGCTTCGAGCGAAAGCGTCCCGGCTTCCTTGTCGATCACGTCGGGGTTGTCGATGGTGCCCCCCGCGAAGATGCCGCCCTGCTGGCGACCCCAGCAGAATTCCGCCGCCCGCAGGGCCGCGTCGAGGTACTGCCGCTCGCCGGTAATCTGGCCTAGCATCGCCAGAAACGGCACGGCGTTGTAGCTGGCGGCGGGGGATGGGTCCGAAACTTCGACGGTCGGTTTGCCGTAGGTCCAGGTGCGGGGGAAACCGCCTTCCGGGGCCTGCTGGGGCAGCAACCAATCGGCGAAGGAGCGCGCCCAGGCCAGCCAGTTCGGGTGGTCGATGCCCGCGGCCTTTTCCCGCCGGTAGGCCCGAAGCGTGGCTTTCAGGTCGTCGGTGAAGGAGCGCAGAAAAACCTCGTTTACCTTCTGCACGAACAGGGCCTGACTGAACCCGCCCGTCCGCAGATCGAATCCTTCGCCCCTCGGTGGCGAGAGCGGCAGTTTGTCGGCGAAGGTGTCGAAGAGTTCCAGCGCGTTGCGCCGCACCGAATCGGGCCAGGGGGCGGGGTGGAGTTGCTGGTCGAGGAGCACGTGCTCGGCGCTTTCGAGGGCCTTTCCGGTGAAGCCCATGATGCTTTTGAAATCGCGGTACAGCGGCTTGCGGGCCGGGGCGTCGGCGAAGTTGCTGATGCCCACCATGCCGCCGGGGTAGCGGAACATTTCCCCCGCGAGTTGCTTCACCAGAATTTCCCGAACCGTGTTCAAATCGTGGGGCGCTACCTTCGGCTGGAGGGTTCGCCAGGCCCAGCGCCAGGTTTGGGTGTAAAAATCGGGCAGCGAGGGGCTTTTCCCGAAATTGAAATCCACCCGGTACGTTTGCGTAAACCCGTTTTTCAGCGGGTGGTACCGCCGCCGCCAGCGGTGGACCTGCCCGCCGGGGTAGGTGTTGCCGGTGTAGGTCATTTCGCCCTCCGTACCGGGAAACCAGAAGCCGAGAGCCGTTTTTTTCTCCAGAAAATCCGCGCCCACGGCCCCGACCCGCACGGCTTCGTCCACCAGCGTTTGCACCTTCGTGTCGTTGGCGTCGGCGAGGGAAGTCGAGCCGTCGGGGGCTGGGTCGAGAGCGGCGAGGGTCGTGCCGTCCGAAAGGCGCAGGCCGAACAGCGGCGCGGGCAGGCGGTCTTCGCGGATGCGCAGGTGCCGCTGGTGGGCTATCCCACCGATGGCCACGGGCGTCAGAAACTCCGTCCCGCCGTAGATCATCCCCGGCGCAAACGCCTGCGCTTGCTGACGGCTGGCAGGCTTTTCCAGTTCCAACGTCACGCCCGACAGAAATCCCCGGTACGGCAGCCGGGCGTCCGCCGCGACGAACACCATCAGTTTTCGGGAAAGCCGGAGCGTGCCGCCGTCGAGGCTCCAGGTGTCCTCGGCGTCCACGCGCACGGGGCCTTCGATGAAGCGGGCGGTGGCCACGGCCCCGTCGGGGGTTTTCCGAACGGTTTGGTAGCCGACGGCTTTCACCGGAAAATGGACGGTATCGCGGAAAAATTCGAGGTGCAGGGGTTGGGGCTGCGAAGCCGCATTCTGCCCGGCGGTTTTCACGAAAATCCCCCACGTTGCCCCGGTTTTGCGGAACTCGACGTTCCCGCCGCCGGGCAGCGCGCCGAGGCGGAGGGTTTGGGCGGCGGCGGGGAAGGTGAGGAGGAGAAGGAGGGAAAGTTTTCTCATGTCGAAAAAAGCGATTTTACTTCCGCACCAGCAACGCCTCAATCTCCTCCAGCGAGCGGCCCTTCGTTTCGGGCACCCGGCGGCGGACGAGGAAAAAATACACCGCGCAGATGCCCGCGTGGACGAGGAAGGTGCCCGGCAACCCCAGGTTTTCTTTCAGAATCGGAAAGGACGCCGTCGTGAAAAAGTTGGCCAGCCACAGCGCCAGCGTCGCCAGGGCCATCGCGTTGCCCCGGATGCGGTTGGGAAACAGTTCGGACAGCGCCACCCACGTGACCGGCCCCAGCGTGGCGGCAAACGTGGCGATGAACGCCATCACCAGCCCCAGCGTGAGCACGGCGGGCGCACCTACGGCGAAACACACCGCCAGCCCGGTGGCGATGGTAGCCAGCAGCCCCGCGCCCCAAAGCAGCAGCCGACGCCGCCCCACCCGGTCGATGGTGCGGATGGCGATGAACGTGAAGGCGAAATTGACCACGCCGAGCAGCACCGATTGCAGGAAGGCCGTGTCCTGCCCCATGCCCGCCTGGGCGAAAATCTCGGGGGCGTAGCTGAAAAGTGAATTTTGCCCGTCGGCCTGGGAAAAAACGGCGATAAGCACGCCGAGCACCACGATGTGCCGCACGTCGGGCCGGAACAGGTCGCCGACCGATTCGGTGGTTTCAACCCCGAAACTCGCCCGGATTTGTCCCACTTCGGCCCCGGCGTAGGCCGCCCCGCCGATGCGGGTCAGCACGGCTTCGGCCTCCGCCTCGCGCCGCCGCTTCACCAGCCACCGCGGGCTTTCGGGCACGAACAGCAGCCCGGCGAAAAACAGGACCGCGGGCACGGTCTGCGACGAAAACATGTAGCGCCAGTTGTTTTCGCCTGTGTTGAGCAAAAAGTAGTTCGACAGGTACGCCAGCAGCAGCCCGACGGTGATGGCGAGCTGGTAAAAACTCACCAGGCGACCCCGCACCGGGGCCGGGGCGATTTCGGCGAGGTACATCGGGGCCACCAGCGCCGCCGCGCCCACGGCCACGCCGCTGAGCATCCGGGCGGCGATGAACAGCCCGAAACTCGGTGCCCAGCCCGTGCCCACGCCCGTGGCGGCGAACAGAAACGCGCAGAGCAGGAGCAGTTTTTTCCGGCCCAGCGTGTCGGAGAGCCGCCCCGCCAGCAGGGCACCCGCCGCCGAACCGAGGTTGATGCAGCCCACGGCCCAACCCGTGCCGACTTCGTCGAGGGCGTAGTGGACTTTGAAAAACGGCACCGCCCCCGAAATGATGACCAAATCGAAGCCGAACAGCACCCCGCCCAGCGCCGCCACCACGCTGACGGGAATCAGGTAGCCGGGGTTGAGAGCCAGCGGGGCCGGGGAGGATGAGGTTGGGGTGGGGAGGATTGCGGGCATTGACGGTTAGAATTTTCAATGCTCAATGTTCAATTTTCAATGGTCAATTCGCAGTTAAAAAACTGTTTTTCAAACCATTGAAAATTTAAAATTGAGCATTGAACATTGAGCATTCTCCTGCCTTTCACCGCGAAAGGATTCCCGGCATCCGGTACACCCGGTCGCCGACGCGGATGGGGATGGCGGGCCAGGTGGAAAGCTCGGTGAGTTTTTCGGTGCGGCCGTCGGGGTGCACGAAAATGGTGTCGAACGAGAGCGCGGCGCGGGTGAACGGGTTCCAGGCCAGGGCCTGGTTGGGGCCAATCACCTCCGGGCTGCTTTCGGTGGCGACCCACTCCCGCTCGGCGTAGCCAATGCCCCCGCCGAAGTGGATGGCTTTCCAACCCTCGGGCTGGCCCTGCTCGGCGTACCAGCTTTTCGCCTGCCGGGCCAGGTCGGCGGCGCGGGCACCGGGTTGGGAGGCCGCTTCGAGCCGGGCCGAAATCTCGGCGGATTTAATCATCTCCTCGCGCAGGTCGGCGGGCACCGGCCCGAAATGCACGTACCGCCCCACCGACGACACCAGCCCCCAGCGCCGGGCGCAAACGTTGACGAAGGCGTGTTTTTTCAAAATTTTCCCGACGGGCGGGTAGTGGAAAAAGTGGTGGAGGCGCTCGTCCAACCCAATCAGAATCACCGTGGGGCGCAGGCCCCGGCGGAGCAATTCGTCGGAGGTCAGGGCTTCGATCTGCCGGTCGGTTTCGCCTGGTTTCAGTTTTCGGCAAACGGCCGCCACCGCCTCCGCCGATTGGCGGCACACCCAGCGGTATTTCTTCAACTCGCTTGGCGTGAGGCTGTAGCGCAGGGACGCGACGTCCAGCACGGGCAGGGTGCCCAGCGGGGCGTCGGTGGCGAGTTTTTGATTCGGAAAATTTTTGGCCAAAAGTTCTGGTCGCGGATCGCCCTCGAACCAGTCGTAGCCGAGGGGTTTGACGTCCAGCCCGGTGAGTTGCTCGACCGTCAGGTGCGCCAGTTCGGTGTTCGGACCGACGACGAAGGCGCGCCCGTCGCGGAGCAGCAGCAGGGCGGCGGGGCCGGTTTCGGCGGTGAGCAGAATGTGGCTGTCCACCAGCCCAGCGGTCGCCCAGGCCACGTTGACGACGCGGGAGAGCAGCAGGCCGTCCAGGTTTTTATCAGTCAGAAACAGCGCGACGCGCTGGCGTTTGACGGCCATCTCGTCGAGGGCTTCGGCGCGGGAGATAACGCCGTCGAAGGGGTCTTGAGTCGACCCAGCGAGACTTTGAGCGAGCAGGAAGGCAATTAGCAGGAAGCGTTTCAAAAGCGGTTTGGAGGCGAGTGGAGGAAGGTCAAAAGTAATCGCTCCGTTTGCCAGCCACTACCCGTTTTTTGGCGGGTTTTGGTGGAATGATGGCAGAGAAATGAGTTTTTCCATTGAAATCCGGTCAGAATACGTGTAAAAGTGGGTGGCCTTTCACGCCAACGCCTCCTGCACCACCTTCCCGTGCACGTCGGTCAGGCGGAAGCGGCGGCCCTGGAATTCGTGCGTCAGGCGCTCGTGGTCGAAGCCCATCAGGTGCAGGAGCGTGGCCTGAAAATCGTGGACGTTCGGCAACGGCGCTTCCCGGTACGGCGTGCGACGGTGAGGGGAAGCAACAGCCGGTTGCGGGACCAGATGCCCATGAAGTTCAGGGTTTTGTTCGCCAAAAATACACTTCGGTTTGGGCGGAAATTATCCTGTCCTGACCCGGCATTGATTCATTTTTAGCCGGAATGACCCCCGTATCGTAGGGGCAACCCTTGCGGTTGCCCGTGACTGGGTTGGCAATGACGCCACGGGCAACCGCAAGGGTTGCCCCTACGATAGGGGGTCATTCCCCACCCGGCACCTTCAGTACCTCGCCCACCGCCACGGGCCGTCCGAAGTCGGGCGTGCCGTCCCCGTTCCACGTTAGTTTTTGCATCCGGGGGGAGCGGCGGTCGCCGCATTCGAGGCCGGGCTGGGGGTTGGCGTGGTAGAGCATCCAGTCTTCGGTGCCGTCGGGGGATTGAAAAAACGCGTTGTGCCCCGGCCCGTAGGCTCCACCCGCCGGGTTTTTCGTGAACACTGGCGTAGGCGATTTTTTCCAGGCTTTCGCATCGAGGGGGTCGGCGCTTTCGTCGAGGGTAAGCATTCCCAGCGCGTAGTCGTCGGTCCAGCAGCCGGAGGCGGAGTACACGAGGAAAATCTTCCCGGCTTTTTTCAAAATTTCCGGGCCTTCGTTCACCGCCGGGCGACCCCCGCCGGAGCCGATGGTTTCCCACGAAAATTCCGGCGAGGAAAGCAGCACCCGCGGCCCGGTGAGCGCGGTGGGGCTGCTCATTTCGGCGATGTAAATCCGCTGGGTGATGTCGGTGGCGCTGACGTAGCCCGACCAGAGCAGGTAGCGCTTGCCCCGGTGCTCGAACACGGTGCCGTCGATGGCCCAAAAATCTTCGGTGGGGTGAAAAATTCGCCCCCGGTCGGTCCAAGTGCCTTGCAGGGGGTCGGGCGAAGGGTTTTCGAGCGCGAACAGCCGCTGGGTGCCCAGGTCGGGGCTGCTCCCGGCGGTGTAGTAGAGGTACCATTTTCCGTCCAGGTAGTGCAGTTCGGGTGCCCAGAGGTTCTGGCTGTTGGGGCCGGTGGCGGGGGGCGTGTAGACTACCCGCGCCGTGCCGCCGCCGAGGCCACTCATGCGGCGGGTTTTCCAGAGCGACACGTTGCGCCCCGTGGTGTGGGTGTAGTAGTAAAAACTGTCTTTCCGAATCACCCACGGGTCAGGGCCGGAGGTGAGGAGGGGGTTGGTGAAGGTGGTCGGCGTTGGCTCCGGCGGCGCGGGGGAGACGACCGGGGCATCCGGCTGCCGGGCGCAGGCGGTGAGGGCGAGGGCGGCGAGGAACCAGAGGGCGAATGGTTTCATGGAGTGCTGGTTGGGGCCGCCTGCTTTAGCTGACGGGGCTAGCAGACGGGGCAGACAGAAAACAAGTTCACTTCGGCAACGGCCCCGCCGCCACGAACGGGCGGCACCCCCCAACGACCGGTTTCAGGGCCACTTCGAGCAGCGTACCGTTGGAGAGGGGCAAAAGCTGGGACGAATAATTCGGACAAGGATTGTCCGACGCTTCGGGCACGGGTACCGGCGCGGGGTGTTCGGTCCACGGCCCGGTGCCGTCGCCGACGAAGTAAACCGTGCCGTTTTCTTTCGCCAAACTCCCGTCGCGGTTGTAGAGCATCTGGCCGATGACGGCCAGCCGCCCGTCGGGCAGCAGCGTGACCGTGGGCGCGTGGCTGAAGCGGTGACCGGCGGTGGATTCAACGAGCGTGCCCCAGTCGGCGGGGTTACCCCAGTCGGTGCCGTTTTCGGAAAACCGGAGGTAGGTGTCGCAGCCCAGCCCGCAGATTTCGTAGGTCATCACGTAGCGGCCGTTGGACAGGCGGCGCACGATGGCCATGCCGGGGCGCATCTTTTTGTTCGGCAGGTCGGGCACGGCCACGTCGCGCACTTCGGGCCCCCAGGTTTTGCCCCCGTCCCCACTGATTTTGTGGGCCAAAAGCTGGTTGAAGCCCTCGGCCCGGTGTTCCTCCGTCGAGTAGTACATCACCAGCCGCCCCTGCGGGTCCACGATGAATTCGGCTTCCCACAAGCCCACGTTGCCGCGCACGGGCGTGCTGAACAGCGTCCACGTTTTCCCGACGTCCGTGCTTATGAACATGTTCATCGCCGTAGGCGTGCGCGGGTCGCGGCCCTTGCCGACGGAGGTGGTCCAGAACAGCGTTCCCGCTTCGGTGTCACCCAGGTTTTGCGGTACCTCCCAGAGGCCGGAGCAGCAGTGGCCGGGCTTCGTCGTGTCGGCCATTTCGCTCCGCAACCGCCAGGAGTTGCCCCCGTCGGTGCTGTGGTAGAGTGCCCCACCAAAGCCGTCGGTGTCGAAACTCAGCAGCAATGAACCTTTTTCGGGGCCGTGGGCGAGTTGAATCAGGCGGGGGTAGTACGCCTGCCGGTCGGCCACCATCCGGGCGGAGGAAGCCGGTTGAACCGGCGCGGCGGGTTGCGGCGATTGGCCGCAGGCGGTGAAATGGAGCAGAACAAGGCAAAGCAGGCGGTTCATGCAGCGCGGTTTTCTCCGAAAAGAACCGAAACGCGTCAACTATCCCTGTTGCCCGGCCCCCGGCCGCAGGCGTCGGTACTCGTCGGCGGTCATCTCAAACCGGATTTCGCCGTTGACCCGCCGCCCCGCGTCTCGCCATCTCGCACGGCGGTAGAACCCTTAGGCGCGGGTGCCGGGGGCCGTGCCCAGCCAGAGCGTTTCGGGCGTTTGGGCGAAATACCAGGCCAGCATCGCGTCGTGCAGGGTTTTCCAACGCCCCGGCCTTCAAAGTCAGGGTGTACGAACAAGGCCCACACGTTGCGCTCGAGCACGCTGACGATGGAAAATCCGACGATGCGCCCGTCCACCTCGGCTACCCAACCCTTGCCTCGACGGGTGAGGTAATCCTCGCAATCGGCGTCGGTGACGAGGGCGGGGTTGGAGAGCACGTTTTCTCGCACCGAATGCCGGACAATCTGAATTTGCGGAATATCGGCGGGGCGGGCTGCGCGGAAGTGCATGGTTCGGTAAAAATTTGTCCAAATCACGCCACCGAAAACGAAATTGCCGCATTCGGTACCTGGAGCGTTGCCATTTCCTGCAAACGACGTTTTTTTACGCCCAAAACCTCCGAACCAAATGAAACCCCGCCTCACCGCCCTCCTGCTGTTCGGCACTCTCACCGCCCTCGCCCAGCCCGGCCCCCTCACGTGGCCGTTCCCCATCCTGCGCCCCCACGCCGGGGTACTGCTCGGCAACGGCACCCAGGGCCTGATGCTTTGGGGCGAAGGCCGGACGCTGAAAATCACCATCGGCCGGGCGGGCTTCTGGGACCACCGGGGCGGCAACGAATTTTCCACCCGAACCACGTTTCAGGACGTGAAACGGATGCTCCAGGCCGGCGACGAAGCGGGCATCAAAGCCGCTTTCGCCGTGCCCGAAAAAGCCGGAGCACCCAACCTCGGTCGGCCCCAGCAAATCGGCGGCGGGCGGTTGGAAATCACCCTGCCCGACGGCTGGCGACTTCAGCGGGCCGTGCTGGACCTGGCGACGGGGACGGTGAATGTGTTTGCGAAAAATCCGGCGGGGAAGGAGGAGAAGTTGGGTGTCAAACAGCAGGTAGAGTCGGCAGAGGTAGAATTTTCTTGGATTGACTTACCCACTTCGCTTCGAGGAAAGACGCAACAGAAGCTAATTCCGAGTTGGGAAAGCGTAAAAGGCCAGTTGGAGCGAGTTGGCGTAAAGCCTCCTGTAGAAAATACAGATACAAACCGTGGCTCTTTCACGCAGACGCTTCCCAACGATGCTGCTCTGACCATCAGCTATTCACTTTCAACAGATAAAATTTGGCTGACAACAGAACTGGGCGACTACAAATTCGTAGCTCCACTCGAAGGAATCGTCGATGAAAACGCTCGGCTAAATTTCTGGAAAACCTACTGGCAATCCGTCCCCCGCCTCCGCCTCCCCGACCCCGTTTTGCAGGAAATCGTGGACTACGGCCTCTACAAACAAGCCTGCGTGACGCCCCCGCAGGGCGTGGCCGCCGCCTTGCAGGGGCCGTTCAACGAAGACTACCAACTGCCGCCCTGGAGCAACGACTACCACTTCAACATCAACATCCAGATGATTTACGGCCCGGCGCTGCCCTCCAACCGCGCCGACCACCTGACGCCGCTCTGGAGCATGATGGCGGGCTGGATGCCCGAACTGAAAAAGAACGGCGAGGCGTTTTTTGGCCGGAAAGGTGCCCTGCTCCTCCCCCACGCCGTGGACGACCGTTGCCGCGTGGTCGGCACGTTCTGGACGGGCACCATCGACCACGCCTGCACGGCCTGGATGGCCTACCTCGCCTGGCAACACTACCGCTACACGATGGACCGGGGCATCCTCGAAAAAACGGCCTGGCCCCTGCTCGAAGGCGCGTTTGAGGGCTACTTCGCCATGCTCGAAGAAGTGGACGACAAGACGGCTCCGGGCAAAAAACGCTGGAGCCTGCCCGTGTCGGTCAGCCCGGAGTACGGCGGGTCGGGCATGAACGCCTGGGGCCGCGACGCGTCGTTTCAACTCGCCGCCCTCCACGCCATCGCCCGCGTGATGCCCGCCGCCGCGAAAGCGTTGGGCAAACCCCTCGACCCCCGCTGGGCCGACGTGGACGCCCGCCTGCCCGCCTACACGACGGTGGACGGAGTCTGGATGCCCGAATTTGGCTCGAAAGGCCCCCGCATCGCGCTCTGGAAAGGGCAGGATTTGGTCGGCAGCCACCGCCACCACTCGCACCTCGCCTCGCTCTACCCGTTCTGCACCGTGGACCCGAAAGACCCCGCCCACCGCGACGTGGTGAACACCAGCCTTCGCAACTGGACCTTCAAGGGACCGGGGGCCTGGTCGGGGTGGTGCGTGCCCTGGGCTTCGACGATTTGGAGCCGGATGAACCAGCCCGAAGCCGCCGTCGAGTGGCTCTATTTCTGGAAACGGGTGTACACCAACGAAGGCCGGGGCACGCTCCACAACGCGGCCTTCCCCGGCACCAGCCTCATCGCCGACGCGGGCTGGGCCAAAGCCCCCGCCGACCGCCCCAACCGCGAAATCATGCAGATGGACGCGGGCTTCGGGGCGCTGACAGCGGTGTTTGAACTGCTCCTCCAGCAACGGGGCGACGTGCTGCACGTGCTGCCCGCGATTCATCGCGACTGGAAAGAATTTAGTTTCGACAACTTGCGGGCCGAAGGCGCGTTTCTGGTTTCGGCGAAGGTGGAAGGTGGGAAAACGGGCGAGATTCGGGTGAAAAGTTTAGCGGGCGGGCCGCTGAAGCTGGCGCACGGGCTGGGCGAAACGTTCACCGTCAACGGGCAGCCGGGCAACGGGGCGGTTTTTCAAAAAGAATTTGGGAAAAACGAAGAAGTGGTGTTGCGGCAGGAAAATTAACGACGCCTCCCAACCGTTTTCACCGAAACTGGGTCTTGTCGGAAAATTTGGGAAATTTACCCGATGAACCGGCTCAGCCTTTTACTCATTCTCACGTTGTTGAGTTGCAAAAAAGACGGCCCCGACTGTCAGGAACGGGCGCAGCCCGAGCCGCGAGGGTGTCCTAAGATTCTGGCTCCGGTATGCGGCTGCAACAGCAAAACGTACGACAACGGGTGCATCGCCGAGTCGTACGGCATCATCAGTTACACTCCCGGACCTTGTAAACCCTGAAACGCCATGAAAAGCCTTCTTTTGTTCGCCACCCTGCTCGCCTTCGCCGCGTGCAGCAGCGAAGCCACTGAACCCGAGTGCCAGGAACAACCCAACAACGGCACGGCCTGCGCCCAGATTTACGAACCTGTCTGCGGCTGCAACGGCAAAACCTACGGCAACGCCTGCGAAGCCGCCGCCGTGGGCATCGAGGTGGTGAGCCAGGGCGAGTGCGCCAAAAAATAAACGGAATGGGTGCCACGGAGACCGGAGGCATCCGTTCCGTTTATTTTTTAGCTTTCGATTTCCATTAAAAAGCTAAACCCGTGCTTCCGGAAGCCCAGCGATTCGTAGAACCGGTGGGCGTCGGTGCGGCGCAGGTTGCTCGACAGGGTTAGTTTGTAGCAGCCCTTCTCCCGGCAGCGGTCGAGCGCGAATGCCATCAGTTTCTTTCCCAAACCCCTGCCCTGCTGGTCGGGCCGCACGGCCACGTCTTCGACCACCCCCGACGGCGTGCCGAAGTGCCCCAGGTTGTCCATGATAAGCAGGGCGAAGGTGCCCACCAGCCCGGCGTCGGTTTCGGCCACGTAAAGCACGTAGTCGGGGTACGATTGCATCCGCCGAAACAGCGCCGTGGTCGCCTCCAGCGACAGGATTTTCGGGTCTTCGAGGGCCGTGCGGTAGAGTTCCAGCACGGCGGGCAAATCGGCTTCGGTGGCCGGACGGACTACCATTTCAATTAGGAATGACTTTGTTGCATCTACTCACGGCCTAATCAGGCGTGATTGAGGTAAACCCAGTTGGGCAAACCGGTTCAGGAGCTTGCAGTTCAGAGCTACTTCACTGGCTTGGTTGACCAACTCTCGCCCTCGAATGCGCTCACCCAAGAGGGTCTTGTAACGTAACATGTTCACTTCGCCTTGGCTGCGCACCTGATGGCCGACGGCTCGTTTCCAGGTGGCCCGGTCGGTGGTGGCAATCCCGGCGATGGCCTCGCCGCGCTGGGCCAGCACCGGCTTCCCCGCCCAGGCTGTAGTCGGGCCAGTTGATAATCCGGTAGGGGGGGTTAGGGCCGGTCCGTGGCGCGGGGGCGGCTTTGGTTTGGTTATCTTTGCTCATCAGGAGAGGCGGGGGTTGGTTTTGGTTTTGCTCCTCAAATCTAACCCTGCCCTCCCTCCTGTTTTTTTAGCGATGCAACAAAGTCGTTAGCAGTTGGAAAAAATGCAGATATTGTCGTCTTAAATTCTGCCAACTGCCAACTGCCAACTGCCAACTGCCAACTGCCAACTGCCAACTGCCAACTGCCA
>ERZ1066118.31-NODE-31-length-180557-cov-16.412444_pt1 | contig 180557 bp, 167 predicted proteins | sample MGYA00382765_ERZ1066118 | MGnify/ENA primary metagenome ERZ1066118 (study PRJEB33369, sample SAMEA5778348) | biofilm metagenome | biome: Industrial cooling water; feature: Water cooling tower basin; material: Biofilm | place: United Arab Emirates | collected... | reverse complement strand
GGCCCGCGCCGCGCAAGCGTTGCTCGCGCTTCGGGCCGCGACGGCCGCCGCACCGCTCGCCGCGGGCTTCGACTTGGAAGCCGCGCTCCAGGCGCCAGCGCCGCCCGTGGTGCCGGACGGCGGCAGCTTCGCCGGCGAGCTGGCCGCGCTGCGCGAACTGGAGCGCTTCGTGCGGGCCGCGTCGGCGGGTGGACGCGTGCCCGAGCAACTGGCCGTGCTGCTGGGGCGGGTGGACGCGGCGCGACGCGCGCGCGACTGACCACCCTCAGTCGCGGGACGCGGCCTCCACGCGGTCGCGCCCGGCGCGCTTGGCCGCGTACATCGCCTGGTCGGCGACACGCACCAGCCGCGCCAAGGTGACCACGCTGGCGTCGGACTTCGGCGCTTCGACCACGCCGAAGCTCGCGGTGACCGGAATCACGACGCCTTCGTGCCGCACGGGCGTCTCGGCGATCGCGCGGCGCATGCGCTCGGCCACGGCGACGGCCTCGGCCAGCTCGCAGTCGGGCAGCAGCGCGCAGAACTCCTCGCCACCCAACCGCGCCAGCAAGTCGCCGCCGCGCAACTGGCGTTGGCACACCAGCGCGAGGTGGCGCAGCACGGCGTCGCCGGCATCGTGGCCGAATCGATCGTTGATCGACTTGAAGCGGTCGGCGTCGAACACGATCACCGATGCCGGGCGCTGCGAGAGGCGGGTCAGGGCAAGCTCCTCTTCGCCCGCGGTGAACAAGTGCGCGCGGTTGTAGCAGCCGGTGAGGTAGTCCGAGACGGTGAGCCGCCGCAACGCCTCGGCGGCTTCGCGGCGGTGCGTCATGTCGCGCGCCACCAGCGCGAAGGTCGCGGACTCGGTCCCGGCGCCATCGGTCGTCGCCACCAGCGAGCTGGCGTAGAAGATGCTGCCGTCGGCGCGCCGCATCCAGCCCTCGTCCAGGTCCCAGCCGGAGCGGCGTGCGCGCCGCAGCCGGCCGGCGAAGCGCGCCGCCCCGATCGCATCGTCGGCGACGGCGCACGCCAACGCGTCGGGTGCGTCCGGTGGGGCCGAGGCGACATGCGGCGACGGCATCGGCGCGTCCGGCGCGAACAGGACGGCGGCCGTGGCACCCAGGGCGGCGGCCGCCTGGTGGCCGGTCAGCCGCCCGGCGTTCTCGCTCCACGCGGAGATGCGGCCGACGGCGTCCAGGCGACAGGTCAGGTAGTCGCTGTCGCCCTGCACCATCGCGGCGATCCAGGCGCCGGCCTGCCGCATCTGCCGCTCTCGCGCCACTTCGGCGCTGACATCCTGGACGACCAGCGAGAACCGGCCGCCGTCGAGCTTGTGCGCGGTGAAGGACAGCCACGTGGGCTCGGCGCCCGGCAGCGGCGACGACATCGGCACGCGGCGGCCCTCGAACACGCGGCCCGGCAGCGTGCAGGACGCGAGCAGGTCGCGCAGGTCGGGAAAGCAGTCCGACAGCAGGTCGAACACGTTTCCGCTGGTCCAGCCGGCCATCGCGTGCGCGAAGAGGGACGCGATCGGCGGGTTCATCAGCTGGACCGTGCCATCGGCATCGCAGCGGGCCAGGCCCATCGGCAGCTGGTAGAGCACCTCGGTGAGCTGCTCGAGCTCCTGGGCCAGGTCGGGTGGCTCGTAGAAGGGCATGGCCGCTGCGTCGGCCGCCTCGGCCCTCATCGCGCGGCGCGTTCGATCAGGATCCAGCCGCACGCGGCGCCGGGCTCGCGCAGCAGGCGCATGCGCACGCGCGTGGGCCGCATGCGCAGCGTCAGCACGTAGTCGATCGTCTCGTCCAGGGTGTCGGTGTCGGCGAATCGCTGCGCCACCATGAAATTGTTCATGCATGGCGCGACTTCGGAGAAGAACGGCTTGCCCAGGACGCGCTCTGGCGAAAGGCCCGCGGCGCGGGACTCGACCGCGTTGTAGGCGACCGCCCGGTGCTCGCGATCGATCGCGATCGCACCGAAGGAGACGGCGTCGGGCTCGCTCGCCAAGGCGGCCAGCAGCGGCCCGGCCGGAGCGTCGAAGGAGATCATCGGAGCGCGCCATTGTGGACACGGCAGCAACGCCGCGGATCCGCGAGCATGCACGAAAAGCGTTGTCCACGAGCCGCCGAGCGGCGGGTGGGCGACGCCGTTCGCTCGCGGGCCGGACGGACGGTCCGCCCCCGTCGACGCCAGGCGGGGCCGCCGCAGCGCCGTCGCAACGGTCTAGGTCGCGATCACCGCCCGGATCCCCGCGCTCCAACCCGTCCCCACCCGCACGCCCACCGTCCACTGTGCCGCGCCCGAGCGGAAGCCATGGTGACGCCACTGCCACAAGCCACCCGACGCGTCACGGCCGTAAAGCCACCCCAGCCCGGCGGACCACAGCTCCGTGTAGGGCTGCCAGCCGGATCCGACCCGCACCGGCCCCTGCCAGATCGGGTAGCCCTGGTCGGCGCCGTCGTGGCGGTACCAGAGCAGGTCGCCGTTGGGCAGGGTGCCGTAGATCGCGCCGTCCGGCCCGGCGCAGAGCGCCACGAACACATTCCAACCGCTGCCCACCTCGACCGGCCCCTGCCAGTCGAAGCGGCCGTCGCGACGACCGCGGTGGCGGTACCAGAGCAGTCGCCCGTCGTCGGTGACCGCGTAGACCACGCCACCGTCCGCAGCGAAGACGCGCTTGAAGCCGTTCCAGCCGCTGCCGACCTCGGTCGGGCCCTTCCACTGGAAGGTGCCCTGGTTGCGGCCCTCGTGGAAGTACCACAGCAGCACGCCGTCGGCGCGCTGCGCGTAGATGACGCCGTCGCCGCCGCCGAAGACCCGCGCGAAGGTCTGCCAGCCGCTGCCCACCGCCTTGGGCGCCTCCCACTCGGCGTTGCGGGCGGCACGCCCGACGTGCCGGTACCAGCGCAGCGTCCCGTCGTCGGTGATCGTGTACAGCGCTCGTGACAACCGCCCCTCCACGGGCCAGTCCCGCCCACCCCAGCGCGTCGTGCCGCCCAGCATGCCGTCCTCGCGCGTATGCACCAGCAACTGGAAGGGTTGATCCAGGTTGCCCGGTCCGAAATCCACATGGGCGTCGACACGATGGGCGACGGCGGCGGGGTCGATCCACGCGCGTCGAGCGGTGCCGGTGGCGGCCTCCAGGTACACCGGGGAGGCGCCGATGCGCAGCTGCCCGCACCAGCCGTCGTGCACCGTGTCCCAGGTGCCGATGGTTTCGGCGCGCGAGAAGTCCGCACCGGCGCCCAGCGTCGGCCCGCGCGTGGCCACGACGCCGAAGGGAATGCCGTTCCAGATGGTCCGACCGGCGGCACGCCACGGATCGCGCCCATGCAGCCACAGCTCGAAGGGCTGGCCCTCGAAGCTGCAGGACAAGCCGCGGCCGCCGTCGAGGAAGTGCCCATCGACCTGCAGGACGCGCCCGTCGGCGCCGTACCAATGGCCGATCGGGATCCGGCTGGAAGCCCCCGGCAGCGCCGGCGTCGAAGCGCGCAGGTCCAGGAAGCGGCGCACGACCAGGCGCCCCAGCCAGCCGTCGTGGTCGGTTTCCCAGCGGCCCAGCCACATCGCGGCGACTTGGGTGGCGGGCGGCTGCACCGCCGTGATGTAGTAGCCGGTGCCGCGCAGGTCGAACTGCGGGTCGCTGGCGTAGCGCATCCTCCCGAAACCCGGCGCGGCCTGTGGGTTGATGATCTCGAATCCGCCGGCCGCGTCGTCGTAGCCGATCAGCACGACCACGTGGCCGCCGGCGTTGATCTTGTCCCAGACGTCGACCACCACGTCGTGGCCGGCCGCGATCGCGGCCTTCAACGACGCGACATCGGTGCCGGTGGTCGCGAAGCTCTTCACCCGCCAGCGCGCCTGCCAACGCGCCGCGAGCGGCACGTGCCGCAAGTCGTACTCGAACCAGTCGGCCTGGTCCCGCGAGCCGCCGCCCGCGCCGTTCAGCGCGCGGCCCGTGCCCGGGATCGAGTCGGCCAGCCGCTGCAGCATCGGCTGGTCCTGGTACGGCGCGTCCGACGCGCGTGGCAGCGCGAAGTAGGACAAGTGCCGAACGATGTCGGCGCTTCCCTGGAAGCCGATCAACGAATGGACCGTGCCGGCCGACACCTGGCTCTCGTGCGCCTTGCACACGTGGAAGGCGTATTGCTGCGACAGCCGCACGCGCTCGCCCGTGCGCGCATAGGCCGCCTCCAGGGCGGCCACCCCGCCGAAGGCCCAGCAGGTGCCCCGACTGCCCTGGCCGACGGCCAGCGGCGCATGCCAACGGCGGTGCGACACGCTGGCGGGCAGCGGCGCGCGCGGTCGCGGCGGGGCCGGCGGCACGGCACGCTCGGCCTCGCGCAGTCGCGCCTCGAACTGTTCGCGCGGCTCGACCAGCGGAGCGGGCGCGAGCGCCGGCCGCGACGGCGACGACTCCTGGAGCGTGGGCGGCCACGGCACGGTCGGCGCAAGGTCCGCGGTGGGGTCCACGGCGATGGAGTCGGGCTGGATGGACGGCATGGGCGTTCGCTTCCTGTCTGGTCACTGACGTCGACGGCGACCGGCCGATTGGGCCTCCGCCCCTGCCGCAGAGGGGCCGCGGCAGGTCGCAACGGTGCGCCGCGGGGGCAGAAGCCGCCATCCCGCGTTCGCGTCAACCGACATACACTGTGGTTTCCCCCGAACCGCGGCTGCATGCGACGATGAACCGAATGGCGAATGTGGCGCCCGTCTTCGATCCCGTCTCCCATGCGGATCCCAGCGACGCGACGAGCCTCGTCGCTCGCTGGCTGGCCGAAACTTCGCTGTCGCACCCGGACGAGGCGCCGGCATCCGAAACGGAAGCAGCCGCGCTCGCGACCCTGCTGGGCCTGACGCCGCAATTCATCTGGGAGGCCGACGCCGACGGCCGGATCACGCATTCCAGCGCCTTCGGCCGCGACTACATGGGCATGTCGCTGGAAGCACTGCGCGGCGACGGCTGGATGGAGTCGATCGCGCCCGCCGACCGCGAGCGCGTCGCTGCCGCCTGGCGCCACGCGCTGGAACACGGCACACGTTACGACGTGGAGATGCCCATTCGGCGTGCGCGCGACGGCCAGTACCGATGGCACCTCGTGCGTGCCGACGCGGTGCGTGAAGCGCCCGCGCCCGGCCAGTCGAAGGGGCGGATCGTCCGGTGGGTCGGCATCGCGCTCGACGTCCACGACATGCGTGCCGCGCGCACGCAACTCGAGGCTTTCGCCGAAAGCGAGGCGCGCTATCGCCACACCGTCGACCTCAGCCCGCACGTCCCGTGGACGGCAGATGCGGAAGGGCGCATCCTCGACTTCCACGAACGGTGGCTGACGCTGACCGGATTGACGCACGAGGCGGCGCTGGGCGAAGGCTGGTCGCAAGCGCCGCATCCCGACGACTTGCCCACGATGCAGGCGGCATGGCAGCTCGCGGTGCGGACCGGCGAGCCCTACGACGTCGAGCACCGCATCCGCTGCGCCGACGGCACTTACCGCTGGATGCGCTCGCGCGCGCTGCCGCGATGCGACGCACAGGGCCGCGTGCTGCGCTGGTACGGCTTCACCGAGAACATCGACGAACGCCGCCGCGCCCGAGACGCGATCGAGAACACCGCTGAGCAATTTCGCTTGGCGGTGGAGGCCGTGGACGCGGGCATCTACGACTGGAACCTGGTCACCGACGAGCTCGTCTGGGATGGACGCTGCCGTGCGCTGTTCGGTCTGCCCGAGGGACGACCCGCCAGCTACGCCTTCTTCCTGGAAGCGCTGCACCCCGAGGATCGCGTTCGGCTGGACGCGCGCGTAGCCGCCGTCATGGCGGACCCGCACTTCGACGGCGTCTGGCGGGAGCACTATCGCGTACGCCGTGCCGACGGCAACGGTTGGCGGTGGATCGACTCGCCGGGACGCATCCACTTCGGGGACGACGGCGGCAGGCGGCGCCCGGTGCGTTTCGTCGGCCTCGTGACTGACATCAGCGAGCAGGTCGAGGCGGCGGAGCGGCTCGACGCCAGCCAGCGGGCTCTCCAGGAGAGCCTCGCGGCGCTGGCCGACAGCGAGGCGCGGCTGCGCGAGAGCGAGGCTTTCGCCCGCGCCGTGGCCGACGCCGCACCGGGGATCCTGTACGTCTACGACGTGCAGGCGCGGCGCAACGTCTGGGGCAACCGCGAGATGACCACCCTGCTGGGTTACACGCCCGAGCAGGTGGGCGCGATGCAAGGCCGCCTGCTCGAAACCCTCCTGCACCCCGACGACTTCGTTCGCTACGATGCGCACCATGCGCGGCTGCTCGCGCTGTCGGACCAGGAGACGGCCGAGTTCGAATACCGCATGCGCCGCGCCGATGGAAACTGGCTTTGGCTGCACAGCCGCGAGATGGCGTTTCGTCGCGACGCTGCAGGCGCCTTGAGCCAGGTGATCGGCACCGCGCTGGACATCAGCGAGCGCAAGCGCGCCGAGCAGGCGCTGGTCGAGGCGGACCGCCGCAAGGACGAGTTCCTCGCGTTGCTGGCGCACGAGCTGAGGAACCCGCTCGCGCCGATCGCGAACGCGGCCAAGCTGCTCGAGCACGAGCCCGCGTTGACGACGCGCGGGCAGCGCGGCGTCGAGATGATCGGTCGGCAAGTGCAGCAGATGCGCAGACTCGTGGAGGACTTGCTGGAGGTCAGCCGCATCACGCGCGGCACCATCGCGCTCAAGCCCGAGCCGCTGGTGCTGGGCTCGTTGGTGCACGGCGTGGCCGAGGCGGTCCTGCCAGCCGCCGAGGCCAAAGGCCTGCGCCTGCGCACCGCGGTGCCGGCATCGCCGGTGAAACTGGTGGCCGACCCGGTCCGGATCGCCCAGGTCCTCGAGAACCTGGTCGGCAACGCGATCAAGTGCACGCCGGAGGGTGGAACAATCGACGTGCGCCTCACCGACACGCCGGCGATGGTCGAGCTGACCGTGACCGACGATGGCATCGGCATCCCGCCCGACAAGCTCGAGCAAGTGTTCGAGCTCTTCATGCAGGCCGAACCCGGCGTCGGCGCGCACCAGGGTGGCCTGGGGATCGGCCTGGCGATGGTCCGGCAGCTGGTCGAAATGCACGGCGGCACCGTGCATGCCGAGAGCGCAGGCCCGGGCCGCGGCGCGAGCTTCGTGGTGCGCCTTCCGCGCTGACGGGGGGTCGGCGTCCCCCGTCGCCTGGGCTCAAGTCCCCGGAGGCCGGTTCGGCGTCACGCGCCAGATGGTGTTCGACAAGTCGTCGGCGACGATGAGCGCGCCGCGCGGGTCGACGGTCACGCCGACGGGCCGGCCGCGCGCCTTGCCGTCCGCGCCCAGGAATCCCGACACGAAGTCGATCGGTTCCCCGGCCGGGCGACCGCCGCGAAAGGGAACGAAGACCACCTTGTAGCCGACCGGCGGGTTGCGGTTCCAGCTGCCGTGCTCGCCGACGAACACGCCTTCGGCGAACTCGGCACCCATGGTCGGCGCTGAAAACGCGACGCCCAGCGCGGCCACGTGCGAACCGAGCGCGTAATCGGGGCGGATCGCCGCGGCGACCTTCGTCGGATCCTGCGGCCGGACGCGGTTGTCGACGTTCTGGCCCCAGTAGCTGTACGGCCAGCCGTAGAACCCGCCTTCGCGGACGGAGGTGAGGTAGTCGGGCACCAGGTTCGGGCCGATCTCGTCGCGCTCGTTCACCACCGCCCACAACTGCCCCGTCCCAGGCTGTATCGCCAGGGCGGTGGGGTTGCGCAGGCCGGTGGCGAAGGGCCGGTGCGCGCCCGTCTGGGCATCCACCTGCCAGACCATCGCGCGGTCGACCTCGGCTGGCATGCCGCGTTCGGTGATGTTGCTGTTCGAGCCGATGCCGACGTAGAGGAAGCGCCCATCGGGGCTGGCGGTCAGCGCCTTGGTCCAGTGGTGGTTGATCGCCGACGGCAGGTTGGCGACCGTGACCGGCGGGCCGCTGGCTTGGGTCTGCCCTTCACGGTAGTCGAAGCGCACCAGCGCGTCCTGGTTGGCCACGTAGAGATTGGGGCCGACCAGCGCGAGCCCGTAGGGCGCGTTGAGGTTGTCCGCGAAGACCGTCCGCACCTCGTAGGTTCCGTCTCCATCGCCGTCGCGCAGCAAGGTCAGGCGGTTGCCGCTCTTGACCTGCGTGGTGCCCTTGGCCTTGATGACACCGGCGATCACGTCCTTCGGCGTCAGCTTCGGCGCGCCACCGCCCCGTCCCTCCGCGACCAGGATGTCGCCATTGGGGAGCACCAGCGTCTGGCGCGGGATCTGCAGTTCGTTGGCGATGGGCGTGATCGTGTAGCCCTGCGGCACCACGGGCCGCTGGTCGCCCCACGCTCCCGGCTCGGAGACCTTCATGGACGGGAACAGCCCGCGCTGCGGCTCCGGCAGGCGCGGCTCGGCCCCGAACTGCAGAGGTTCCGGCTCGGGGTTGCAGGCCGCCAGCAGGACCGAAGCGGCGACTAGCGAGAAAAGCTTCGCGTGCTTCATGCCAGCCTCCCGGGGCGCAGGTTCGAGAAACCGACCGCGGTGGCCGCGATCGCGAGCACGGCGCCGATCGCGGAGAAGACGAGGCCCGCCGGCATGCTTTCCCACACGTCCATGGCATGGGCCAGCGCGTTGACGAAGCCCACGACCCAGGCCGCCAGCAGCAAGACCACGTAGAGGACCTGCCGCTTCCCACGCCCGTCGGCCCGCAGCAGCCCGAACAGCCCCCAGAGCAGGGCCAGGCCGCCGAACACCAGGGCGCCGATGATCAGCCAGGCGGCGAAGTTCTTCCACTGCACCTGGTAGCTCGACGCATAGGCGATGTCGGCGAGCAGGACGCCCAGGAACAGCGGAACGGCGCCCGCGAGAAAGACCGCGTGGAGGGGATGGAGCGACCGGCGATGCACCCGGTCGATCGTGGCAGTCACCATGGATTCCTCGTCGTGACGACCCGCGCGTTCGCACGGGGCTGGATGGCGCCCTCGTCTTCAGGCGTCACCAGCCTCTTCGCATGGTCCGTGCCCGGTGGCGGGCGCGCTACAGCCGCGCCAGGAGCTCCGCCCGCCGCGCCGCCGCCTTTTCCACCGCTGCGTCCTTGATGTGCCCGAAGCCGCGGATCTGGTCGGGCAGCTCGGCCAGCGCCACCGCGTCGGGAAGCGTCGCCGCCGACAGGCGCGCGAGCAACGACTCGATGTCGGCGCGATATTGCGCGATCAACGCACGCTCCATCTTCCGCTCGGCGGTCTGGCCGAAGGGATCGAGCGCCGTGCCGCGCAGCACCTTCATCGGCGCGAGCAGCTTGAACGCGTGCCGCATCCACGGCCCGAATTCACGCTTGACCAGGTGCCCCTGCGCATCGCGCTTGGAGAACATCGGTGGCGCGAGGTTGTACTTGACCTTGAAGTCGCCCTCGAAGGTCTCGGCCAGCCGACGCTCCAGCGTGCCGTCGGTATGCAACCGCGCCACTTCGTATTCGTCCTTGTAGGCCATCAGCTTGGCGAGGTTGCGCGCCACCACCAGCGACAGGCTGCCGGCCCTGGCCGACGCGCCCGCGCCCAGCGCCGCGTCCTCGGCCGCGCGCACCCGGCCCACGAAGTCCGTGTAGGCCTTGGCGTAGGCGCCGTTCTGGTAATCGGTGAGCAGGCGGGTCCGATGCGCCAGCACGTCATCCAAGGTGCGCGGTGCGGCGGACTGCTTGAGCCTGGCCAGGGACACCACGGAAACCGTGCCGGTGCCGGCGCTGGCTCCCGTGCCGGTGGCGCCGGTCGCGGCGCTGGTGCCAGCCATGCCCGCAGCGGCGCGCGGCGCAATCAGCGTCTCGATGCGCGCCGGGTCCACGGCCGCCACCCGGCCCCAGCGGAACGCGCGCTTGTTGCCCTCGACCGCCACGCCGTTCAACTCGATCGCGCGCAGCAGCGCGTCTTCCGAGATCGGCACGCGGCCCAGCTGCCACGCGTAGCCGAGCATGAAGAGGTTGGTGGCGATCGAGTCGCCCATCAACGCCGTGGCCAAGCGCGTGGCGTCGATCCACGCGGCCTGCCCGCCCACCGACTCGTCGATCAACGCGCGGATCTGCGTGGCCGGATACGACCAGTCGCGTTGCTGCGTGAAATTGCCGGGCGGCGTCTCGTGCGTGTTGATCGCCGCGAAGGTGCGCCCGGCGCGGGTCTTGGCGATCGCGTCCTGGCTGCCCGCGGTCAGCATGTCGCAGCCCAGCAGCAGGTCGGCCTCGCCGGTGGCGATGCGCTGCGCACGGATGTGCTCGGGCGTGGACGCCACGCGCACGTGCGAGGTCACCGCGCCGTTCTTCTGCGACATGCCGGTCATGTCCAGCACCGACACACCCTTGCCTTCGAGATGCGCGGCCATCCCGATCAGCGCGCCGATGGTGATGACGCCGGTGCCGCCGATGCCGTTGATGAGGATGTTGTAGGAGGCGTCGATGGCGCGGTCGGTGCCGTCCAGCGGCGGCAGCGCGGGCGTGGGCAGCGCCTCCATCGCCTCGGCGAGCGGATCGGGCTCGACGCGTGCGCCGCCGGCCGACAGCACCGCTTCGAGCTTGGAAGGCTTGGCGGCGCCCGCCCCCACGCCCGCGCCAGCTGCCTTGGCCGGCCCGGCGCCCGCCTTGGACCGGCGCAGGCTGCCGCCTTCCACCGTCACGAAGCTGGGACAGAAGCCCTTCACGCAGGAGTAGTCCTTGTTGCAGGACGACTGGTCGATGGTGCGCTTGACGCCCAGCGGCGTGTCGATCGGCTGCAGCGACACGCAGTTGCTCTGCACGCCGCAGTCGCCGCAGGCCTCGCACACCGCCTCGTTGATGAGCAGGCGCTTGGGCGGATCGACGAATTCGCCCTTCTTGCGCCGGCGGCGCTTCTCGGCCGCGCAGGTCTGGTCGTAGATCAGCGCCGACACGCCCTGCCATTCGCGCAGCTCGCGCTGCACCGCGTCCAGGTCGTCGCGGTGGTGCACGGTGAAGCGCAGGTCCGCGCTGTTGCCGGGCAGTTGCGCGTTGCCCGACCAGCGCGACGGATCCTCGCTCACCAGCGCGATGCGGCCCACGCCTTCGGCCGCCACCTGCCGCGCGATCGCGGGCACCGAGATCGGCCCGTCCACCGGCTGGCCGCCGGTCATGGCCACGGCGTCGTTGTAGAGGATCTTGTAGGTGATGTTGACCTTGGCGGCCACGGCCGCGCGGATCGCCAGCAGCCCGGAGTGGTAGTACGTGCCGTCGCCCAGGTTGGCGAAGACGTGCGGCAACTGCGAGAACGGCGCCTGGCCGATCCAGGTCGCGCCCTCCCCGCCCATGTGCGTGATGGTCTTGGTGCGGTCTCCATAGATGCTCGCCGCCATCACGTGGCAGCCGATGCCGGCCAGCGCCATCGAGCCGTCCGGCACCTTGGTGGACGTGTTGTGCGGGCAACCCGAGCAGTACCAGGCCGGACGCGGGGGCGTGTCCACCGCGCGCGACAGCACCGCTTCCTTCGCGTCCAGGAACACCAACCGCGCCTTGATGGAATCGCTCTGGTGGAATCGCGAGATGCGCTGGGCGATCACGCGGGCGATCTGCGCGATGGAGAAGTCCGCCTTGGGCGGCAGCAGCCAGTCGCCGCGCGGGTGCACCCACTCGCCCTTCTCGTCGAACTTGCCGATCACGCGCGGACGCACGTCCTCGCGCCAGTTGTAGAGCTGCTCCTTCAGCTGGTACTCGACGATCTGGCGCTTTTCCTCGACCACCAGGATCTCTTCCAGCCCCGTGGCGAACTCGCGGATGGAGTCCGGCTCCAGCGGCCACGGCATGGCCACCTTGAAGAGGCGCAGCCCGATGCGGGCGGCTTCCCGCTCGTCCAGGCCCAGCTCGTCCAGCGCCTCCAGCACGTCCTGGTACGACTTGCCGCTGGCTACGATGCCCAGGCGCGGCTTGACGCCGTAGGCCAGGCTGTCGATGGTGGTGCGGTTGAGCCGATTGGCGCGCGCGTACGCCAGCGCGGCGTAGATCTTGGAGTCCTGCATCAGCGCTTCGTGCTGGCGCGCCACCGCGCCCACCATCGCGTCGGTCAGGCGCGCGTTCAGCCCGCCTTCCGGCATCACGAAGTCGTCGGGGTACGCGATCTTCACGCGCCAGGGGTCGGCGTCGGCACTGGCGCTGCTCTCGACCGTGTCGGCGATGCACTTGAAGCCCACGAAGCAGCCCGAATACCGCGACATGGCCCAGCCGTGTAGGCCCAGGTCCAGGATCTCCTGGACGTTGCTGGGGTACAGGACCGGCACCATCGAGGCCGCGAAGATGTGGTCGCTCTGGTGCGGCAGCGTGGACGAATACGCGCCGTGGTCGTCGCCCGCCACCAGCAGCACGCCGCCGTGGCGCGCGCTGCCGAAGTGGTTGGCGTGCTTCATCACGTCGCCGCAACGGTCCACGCCGGGGCCCTTGCCGTACCACATGGCGAAGACGCCATCGACCTTGGCCGGACCGATCAGCCCGACTTGCTGCGAGCCCCAGACGGCGGTCATCGCCAGGTCCTCGTTGACCCCGGCCTGGAAGCGCACGTTGCGGCTTTCCAGCAGCGCCTTGGCCTTCCAGAGGTTCTCGTCCAGCGGCCCCAGCGGCGAGCCCCGGTAACCGGAGATGAAGCCGGCGGTGTTCAGGCCCTCGGCCTCGTCGCGCAGCTTCTGCACCAGCGGCAGGCGCACCAGCGCCTGGATGCCTGACAGATAGATGCGGCCGTCGGTGGAAAGGTATTTGTCGTCCAGCGACACGCGGGCCAGGGCGCCAGGGTCGGCGGTCCCGCTGCCGGCAGTGCCGGTCCCGATGGTGGCGCCGGTGGTGGCGGACGCGGCGCGGCCAGCGTCCATGGCGGCCGTGCGGCCGCCCGTCTCCTCGAGCTTCATTGCAACTCCGAAATCGTGTTTCGAAGAAAAACGGATCGGCGACACCTTGTGGGCGGCCGCTCCGGGAAGGGCGCAAGTCTAGCCGTTCAGCCGGCGGCACGCCATCCGGAGGGACCCGTGCGCAAAGCGCAAGCCATGGACGTGCCCAGTCGTGGCGGGGCGGGCCCGTCCGGCGCGGCTCGCGGTGCGCCCTTGCGCGTCGGATGACTCCGACACTCGCCGGCGTCGTCCACCGATGGAGCGCCGTTGTCGGCCGGCGCATCATCGGCGGTTGCTCATGGAGATCCCTGTCCGCTCGCACGCCCGTTCCATCCTGGCCAGTCCGCGCACGCGCTCCTCGGGTCGTCCTGCCATCCGATCGCCGTCGGCGCTGGCATCGGCCATCGTCCTGGCCGGGATGCTGGTATCGGCCGTGGCTCCCGCGTCCGCCCAGCAGTCCGCGCTGCCCGCCGCGCCTGCGGCAGCGCCCCCGGCGACGTCGGCGCCTGCGCCGAGCGCGGCGTCCGCCGGTGCTCGAGCGCCCGCACAACCCATCGCCTTGTCGGAGATCGCGGGACAGGCCGATGCGGCGACCGCGCAATTGCGCGAAGTCGACCAGGAGGTCGCGAGCGACGCCGAAGTCACGGCGGCGATCGAGGCGCTCGCGCAGCTCGAGCCCGAAGTCGCGGCATTGGCGGCCGAGGTGCGGACGGCCCTGGCGCGCAATCCGTCGCTGGACACGCTGCGCGGCCTGGAGGCCGCTTGGGTGGAGATCGAGCGGCGTGCGACGGCCATCACGCGCGACCTGACACGCCGCGCCGCGCAACTGGAGCGCTTGCTGACGACGGTGCAGGCGCTGGAAGCGACCTGGAGCGCGACGCTGGCCCAGGCGCGCGCCGCGGGCGCGCCGCCCGAAGTGATCGAGCGCACCCGGGAGCTGGCCCGCGCGATCGGCCGCACCGAAGCCGAGACCACGACGCGCCGCACCCGCGTGCTGGCGCTCCAGGCACGCGCGGCCGAGGTCGGGGGCCGCATCACAGAAGCGCGCGCGGCCGTCAGCAATGCGGCCGACCGCGCGGCCAGCCGGCTGCTGTCACGGGACAGTCCTCCACTCTGGGTCGCGCTGCCACAGTCCGGCCCGGCCGCGGCGGACCGGCTGCTGCATCCCGTCGAGGCGGCGGCGGGCCAGCTCGATGTGCTGCGCCGCCACCTGGAAGCTCGCTGGCAGGACCTGGCCCTGCAGGTCGCACTTGCGATCGGACTGGTGGCGGCCTTGGCCTGGGTTCGGCGCCGCACCGGCAGCGCGGCGCTGCCCACTGCGGCGAACCACGCGCTGCGGGCCCTGGACGCGCCGGTATCAGCCGGGGCGCTGCTGGCGCTGTTCCTGAGCCCCTGGTTCCACGCGCAGGCGCCGCCGGTCCTGTGGATCTTGCTGTCGCTGGTCGGCACCATCCCCACGACGGCGATGCTGCGCCGGGTGCTCGAACCGGGGCTGCGGCCGATCCTGTACGTGCTGGTGAGCTTCTTCGTCTTCGACCAGATCCGCGCGCTGCTGGCGACCGACCCGTCGGTGGCCCGCGTGCTGCTGTCGGTGCAGACGATCGCCGGGCTGGCCTTCGCCGCCTGGGCGCAACGCCGGGCCGCCCGCGCGGCGGCGGGCGGCGTCTGGACGGCCGTGCGGCGCGCCGCCCGGCCGATCGTCGTGGTGCTGGCCCTGGCCGCCGTGGCCCTCACGCTCGGCTACGTGCGGCTGGGCGAGCTGCTGGCCAGCGCCACCCTGTCCAGCGTCTACGTGGGCCTGGCGCTCGTGGCGCTGTTGCGCGTGGCGCGCGGTCTGGTCGCCGGGCTGCTGGGCCTGCGGCTCTTCGCGGCACGGTCCAGCGTCCAGCGGCGCGGCGCGCTCATCGAGCGACGGCTCGGGCGTTGGCTGGGTTGGGCGGCCATCGGGCTGTGGGTGCTGTTCGCGCTGGAGCGATTCGCGTTGCGCCGGCCCGCGCTGGACCTGGTGCGGGACCTCTGGAGAGCGCCGATCGCGCTGGGGTCGCTGACATTGACCATCGGCGACGTGCTGGCCTTCGTGCTGGTGCTGTGGGCCGCATGGCTCGTCTCGCGGCTGCTGCGCTTCGCGTTGGAAGAGGAAGTGTTTCCCAATCTGCCGCTGGGCCGCGGCGTGCCCTACGCGGTGACCACGCTGATGCACTACGTCGTGCTGGCGGTGGGCTTCGTGCTGGGCGTGGCGGCCCTGGGCGTGGACATGACGCGCTTCACGCTGCTGGCCAGCGCCTTCGGGATCGGCCTGGGCTTCGGCATGCAGAACATCGTGAACAACTTCGTGTCGGGCCTGATCGTGCTGTTCGAGCGGCCGGTCAAGCCGGGCGACCTGATCCAGGTCGACGACACCATCGGGCGCGTCGAGCGCATCGGCATCCGGGCCTGCGTGGTGCGGCTGCCCACCGGCGCCGAAGTGATCATGCCCAACGGCAAGCTGATCGCCGAGCGGATCACCAACTGGACCTTCACCGACCGCGCGCGGCAGGTGCAGATCCCGGTCACCGCGGCGGTATCGGCCGAGCCCGATCGCGTGCTGCGCGCACTGGTCGACGCCGTGCGGGATCATCCTGCGGTGGCGAAGGCACCCGCACCGGACGCCTTGCTGGTCAAGCTGGGACCGGACTGGAACGAGTACGAGCTGCGCGTGTGGACCGAGCGCTTCGATGACTGGGCGAGGGTCCGGAGCGAGCTGGTGGCGGCGGCCAGCGCCGCGCTCCGGGTGGCCGGCATCACGCCGCGTTGACGCAGGCTCGGCAGCGGCGGCCGCAGGAGGACGTCAGCCCCGGCCCGCGCGCGCCGCCCCCAGGTAGCGGTGCAGCGGCAGCGCAGGGTCGTTCTTGACCTCGCGCAGCGCGAAGCTGGATTCCACCTGCGCGATGCCCGGCAGCTTCAAGAGGAACCCCTGCAGGAAGTCGTTGTAGGCGGGCACGCCCGGCACCGCCACCTTGAGCAGGTAGTCGGCGTCGCCCATCAGCGGGTAGCACTCCAGGATGTCCTCGCGCGCCATCACCTCGCGCTCGAAGCGGCGCACCGTGTCGTCCTGGTGGGACGACAGGCGCACGCGCGCGAACACCACCTCGCCGATGCCGACGCGCTGCGCGTCCAGCAGCGTGGCATGCCGACGAACGATGCCGGCGTCGGTGAGCTCGCGCAGCCGGCGCCAGCAGCTGGTCGCGGGCCGCCCGGTCCGCTCGGCCAGTTGCTGGACCGACGCGCGCGCGTCTTGCTGCAATGCAACGAGAATTTCGACGTGCTCCGCCTCGAGGATCAAAGCTCGATGCTCTTCGGACCAAAGTGGAATGATTGTTTCATTCATCGCCAAAAGCAGCAACGTCGGCATGCAGCACGTTCCAAGGCTTGCCACTAAGCTCTTCGGTTTCGCCTGTTGCGCACGGAGAGCCGACCACCATGAACGCGCCCGCTGCCGATCAAGCTGCCGTGTCCGTCACCGAACCCGCGACGCCCTTCGACCTCGGCGGCAAGTCCGCCCACGGCCTGCGGGGCGACTACGCCGACATCCGCGCCGACTGGACCGTCACCCAGCGCTACGACAGCTACACGCCCGAGCACCAGCAGGTCTGGCGGACGCTGCACGCGCGCCAGCTCGCGTTGGCGCGTGATCGCGCCAGTCACGACTTCCTGCGCACGCTGGACATGCTGGACTTCGCCGATGCCATCCCCCGCTTCGAGGCGGTGAGCGAGCAGCTTCGGCGGGCCACGCGATGGGAGCTGGTGGCGGTGCCCGGGCTGGTGCCCGAGGCGACCTTCTTCGGCCACCTGGCCGCCCGCCGCTTCCCCGTGACGGTGTGGATCCGGGAGCCCCACGAGTTGGACTACATCGTCGAGCCGGATCTCTTCCACGACTTCTTCGGCCACGTGCCGATGCTGTTCGAGCCCGGCGTCGCCGACTACCTGCAAGCCTATGGTGAAGGCGGCCTGAAGGCCGAGCGCCTGGGTGGGCTCAAGTACTTGGCGCGGCTGTACTGGTACACCATCGAGTTCGGGCTGGTGCACGACGCGCACGCCGGCGGCGCATTGCGCGCCTATGGCGCGGGCATCCTGTCCTCGCCGGGCGAGATCCGGCACGCGATCGAATCGCCCGAGCCGCTGCGGCTGGAGTTCGACCTGGTGCGCGCGATGCAGACGCGCTACCTGATCGACGACTTCCAGAAGACGTATTTCGCCATCGGCTCCTTCGAGCAACTGATGAAAGAGACCGAGGCGGACTTCTCCCTGCTTTACCGCGCGTTGGACCGGTTGCCGGAGCTGCCGCCCGATGCGGTCCAGGAAGGCGACCGGCGTATCCTGCCGGCCTCGTGACCGACGCCACGCCCGCCTTCGACAACGTGTCCTCCTTCGACGCCCCGTCTCCTCCAGCCGCCCTGCCCTCCTTCGACGATGTGGCTGCCGCGGCCATTCGACTGGCCGGACACGCGCACCGCACGCCGGTGCTCACCAGCGCCACGGCCGACGCGGCCACCGGCGCGCGCTTGTTCTTCAAGTGCGAAAGCTTCCAGCGGATGGGCGCCTTCAAGTTCCGGGGCGCCTACAACGCGATCGCCAAGCTGGATGCGGCGACGCGAGCCCGTGGCGTGCTGGCCTTCTCGTCCGGGAACCACGCGCAGGCGATCGCGCTGGCCGGGCGCCTGCTCGGCGTGCCCGCCACGATCGTGATGCCATCGGACGCGCCCGCCGCCAAGATGGCGGCCACCCGCGGCTACGGCGGCGAAGTTGTCACCTACGACCGCTTCACCGAGGATCGCGAAGCCATCTCGCGCTGCATCGCCGACGAGCGCGGCTTGGCGCTGATCCCGCCCTATGACCACCCGGACGTCATCGCGGGCCAAGGCACGGCCGCCATGGAGCTGATCGAGGACGTCGGCCCGCTGGACGACCTGTTGGTGTGCCTTGGCGGCGGCGGCCTGCTGGCCGGCAGCGCGCTGGCCGCGCACGCGCTGTCGCCCGGCGTGCGCGTGCTGGGCGTCGAGCCCGAGGCGGGCGACGACGGACGGCAGTCGCTGCGGGCCGGACGCATCGTCCATATCGACGTGCCGCGCACGATCGCCGACGGCGCAATGACGCAGCACCTGGGCCGCTACACCTTCCCCATCATCCAGCGGCTGGTGGCCGACATCCTCACCGTGAGCGACCAGCAGCTGACGGCGGCGATGCGGTTTTTCGCCGAGCGGATGAAGCTCGTGGTCGAACCCACCGGCTGCCTGGCTGCGGCCGCGGCGATGGATGGCGCGGTGGACCTGCGAGGACGGCGTGTCGGCGTGATCGTGAGCGGCGGCAATGTCGATCTGGCGCGCTTCGCGCAACTGGTGGGCACGGCGACGGCTTGACCGGCGCGGCGCGGCACCGGTCTCGTTCGCCAGCCCCTGCGTGGATATCCGAAAACGTACGCTGTCGGTCGCGCGTACCCGTCGTGCCGCGGGCGAAAGGGCGGGATGATGCGTCAATCGCACCCCCACCCATCGCACACCACACGGAGCACGACATGACCGCCAACACCGCGAACGCCGCCACGGCCCTGCTCGTCATCGACGCCCAGGAGTCCTTCCGGCACCGGCCGTACTGGTCGCACCAGGATCTTCCCGCCTATCTGCAGGCACAGAACGCGTTGATCCACGGCTTCGCCGAGCGCGACATGCCCATCGTTCAGGTGATGCATGTCGAAGACGAGGGCGCGTTCTCGGAAGCATCCGGCTGGGTACGCGGGCTGGAAGGCGTTTGCCCGTTCGCGGCCTCGTTGGTCGTGCGCAAGACGCGCCACAGCGCGCTGGCCGGCACGCCGCTCGCGTCGTGGCTGCTGTCGCGGGGCATCGGGCGGCTGGTGGTGTCGGGCATCCGCACCGAGCAGTGCTGCGAGACCACCACCCGTCACGCTTCGGACATGGGCTTCGAGGTCGACTACTGCACCGACGCCACGCTGACCTTCGCGATGGTGCATGCCGCAAGCGGCGAGCGCTTCGAGACCGACGCGATCAAGCGACGCACGGAACTGGTGCTCGACGGGCGCTTCGCGACCGTGGTGGGCGTGGCGCAAGCGCTGGAACGCGCTGGGCCCGCAGGCGAGGCGCGCTTGGCCGCCTGACGAGTTCCGAGATCGTCGACACCGTATCGTTCGGCACACGATGCTCCACGTGACACGCACGGCTCGGGCGGCGCGCAAAGCCCGCAATGCCGCCGAGGCAGCCTCCGCGAGGCGCGTGCCGCGACCTCGTCCAGCGCCGGCCGAGCCGAGGCACGCATCCACGCTCGTGCTGATCGTGCTGCTGCCGCAGACGAACCTGCTGGACGCCGCGGGCGTGGCCGAGACGTTGCGCATCGCGAACGAAGCGGGCGCCGCCTTCGACCTGCGCTTCGTCGGGCCGCGCGCGCGGGTAAAGTCGTCGGTCGGGTTGGCGCTGATGGGTGTCGCCGCCCTGCCCCGGCGACTGCCTGACGGCGCGATGGTCGTCCTGCTGGGCGCGCGCCGCACGGCCGAGGATTTCACGTTGCCCGAGGCCGATACGGTCGTGCGGTGGATCGCCCGCACCTTCGATCCGGAGCGGCACCAGATCGCCACGGTCTGCGGCGGCGCTTTGCTGGCCGCGCGCGCGGGGCTATTGAACGGCCGCGCGTGCACGACCCACCATGCCCTGATCGAGCGCCTGGCCCGCGAAGCGCCCGCCGCGCGGGTGCTGCAGAACCGCATCTTCGTGCAGGACGGCCCGGTCGCGACCAGCGCCGGTGTGACCGCCGGCATCGACCTGGCGCTGCACTTGGTCGCGTCGCAGGCCGATCCGCGCATCGCTGCCGACACCGCGCGCGAGATGGTGGTCTACGCCCGGCGCACGGGGGACGACCCGCAGCTTTCGCCGTGGCTGGCGCATCGCGGCCACCTGCATCCGGCGGTGCACCGCGTGCAGGACGCGGTCACGCGCGATCCTGCGCGCGACTGGACCGTCGCCGCCATGGCCATGGTGGCGCACGTCGGCAACCGCCATCTCGCGCGGCTCTTCACCGAGCACGCCGGCGTCGGGCCGCACGAGTGGCTGTCGCGCATCCGCGTCGAGCTGGCGCGGCTGGCGCTGGTGCACGGCGCATCATCGGTCGAGCGGGCTGCAGAGGCGGCAGGGTTCGGCTCGGCGCATGCGCTGCGGCGGGCGTGGCGGCGTTGCCGAGAGGATACGCCTTCGGGCGTGCGCGCGGCGGCCGACGTCCGCGCCGGCGTGGACGTCGCGTGAAACCCGATGGCGCCCGACGCCCGGGCGCTCGTCAGTTCCAGCGGATCGGCCTCGTCGCGCGGTGACGCGGACCGCCGGCGCGTCGCAGGAGCCCGGCATCCTCGCTCGCGTCGTGCGCGACGCCGAGCCCGGCACCGACGGCTTCAAGCGCCAGCACCGCAAGGCCGGCGAGCAACGCGCCCAAGGCCAGCGCCATGCCCTTGGCGTCCAAAGGCAGTGGGGCCCCGAGCGCCACGACTAACGCAAGCCCGATTAGCGCGGCGAGCCAAGCGGCAGCGGCAGCACGGCCAACCCAACCGATCCAACGGTCCGCTTCCATGGCGACCCTCCTGCCGGCGCATCAAGACGTGCGCTCGCACGTCCAGCGTACGCCGCCGCTAAGCCATCGTGCGCTGCGGTGCAGCAAACGCGCATCCTGCTCGGCCAACGACTCACGGGCGAACTGGAACGCTGATTGTGCTGGTCTGCAGAGGTTCCCCGAAGCCGAAAACCGCGAAGAACGTGGAGCGATTTGCATCGAGCCACGCTCTGGGCGCGTCGCCCAACTTGCCAGCAATGACCGTCCTATCCAGCGTTGCGAGCTTGTCAAAGCGCACGACTGAGGCAACCTTCAACCCGGTGCCTGGCGTGGGCGCGATGGGAACTGTGTTCGGTCCTGTACGTGGCACCGAGGTGATGAAACACACGATCACTTCCGTTCGCGCGTCGTTGTCGCGAGAAACGACAAGAGCCGGCCTGCGCTTGTCACCCGATAGATTGGTAAACGGAAAGCGCGTCAAGACGATGCTGCCGAAAGCGAACACTCAGTCGGCCCGTTGCGGCGGTTGCCTCAAGTCAGCATCGCTATAGAGTTCGGGCTCGTCGGCAAGCCAGTCCAACGCGCCGCCAGCCTCGGCGATTGCAGCCATGGGCAGGACGTCCGACGGCGCCTCGACAATCTCCACGACCACATGCACTCGGGCACGTGCGGCAACACCGCGACGTACAAGCTCGGCCGAAACCTGGCCGGCTTCCGCATCAAGTGAAATCTTCGGCATGTCCGGGCCTCTTGTCCGAAGCGTCCATTATCAACGACCCGCCGTGCCCGCCGCGATCCCGCGCATCGCCACCGCCGCCGCCGCCATCCCCATCGGCGCCGTGACGGTCACGATCGACCCGTACCCCGCGCACGCCAGCGGCGCCCCACCCATCAGGCCGTCCTCGCACACCGGGGGCGCCTGCACCGCGCGCTCTTCGGAATGGATCACCGTCACGCCGAAGGCCGGGCACTTGTTCGGTTTGCCGCGCGGAAAGCCGTGGCGCTGCCGCAGCCGCGAGCGCACTGCCGCCAGCAGCGCGTCGCCGTCGGTGTGCGCCAAGTCGCCTTCGCGAAGCTTGAGCGGGTCGCTGCGGCCGCCGGCCGCGCCGCAAGACACCATCGGGATGCCCGCCGTGCGGCAGTGCACGATCAGCGCGGCCTTGGCCGACACCGCGTCGATCGCGTCGATCACGAAGTCGGCGTCCGCCGGGATCAGCGCCGCCACGTCGTCGCGCGTGACGAAAGCATCCACCGGGTTGACCACGCAGTCGGGCGCGATGTCGGCGATGCGCGCGCGCATGGCGTCCACCTTGGCCATGCCCAGCGTCGAGCCCAGCGCATGCACCTGGCGGTTGATGTTGGACTCGGCGACGTGGTCCAGGTCAATCAGCGTGAGCATGCCCACGCCCGAGCGGGCCAGCGCCTCGGCCGCCCACGAGCCCACGCCGCCCACGCCCACCACCACCACGTGCGCCGCGAGCACGCGCGCGGCGGCCGCGTCGCCGAACAGGCGCGCGACGCCGGCGAAGCGGCGGTCGGTGGAGCGGACGAGGGTGTCCATGGCGGCAGGACCTTAGGGCGCGGTCCGCGCTTCACGAGGAGGCAAGCGACGGACGGCGCCCGGCGGCGACGCGCGGAGGGCGGTGCGCCTCACGGCATCAACAGCGTAGAGCCGGTGGTGCGGCGCGACTCCAGCTCACGGTGCGCCTGCGCGGCGTCGGCCAGCGCATGGCGTTGGTCGATGCGGATCTTGACCGTGCCCTTGGACACCATGTCGATCAGCTCCCCGGCGGTGGCCTCCAGGTCGGACCGCTTGGCCGTGTAGGGCATCAGCGACGGCCGCGTCAGGTACAGCGTGCCCTTCAGCGCCGTCAGCGGCACCGGCGGCACGGGGCCGGAAGCGTTGCCGAAGCTGACCATGGTGCCGAAAGGCGACAGGCAATCCAGCGAGCCCTGGAAGGTGTCCTTGCCGATCGAGTCGTAGACCACCGGCACGCCGGCGCCGTCGGTGATGTCCTTGACCCGCGCGACGAAGTCCTCGCGGGTGTAGACGATGGCGTGGTCGCAGCCGTGGGCGCGGGCCAGCTCGGCCTTCTCGTCCGAGCCCACCGTGCCGATCACCGTGACGCCCAGCGCCTTGGCCCACTGCATGGCGATGAGCCCCACTCCGCCCGCCGCGGCGTGGAAGAGGATGGTCTGGCCGGCTTGCACCTTGAACGTGCGGCGCAGCAGGTACTGCACCGTCATGCCCTTGAGCATCATGGCGGCGCCGGTGTCGAAGTCGATGGCGTCCGGCAGCTTGACCAGGGGCGCGGCGGGCATCACGCGCGCCTCGGCGTAGGCGCCCGTGGGCTGGCCGGCGTAGGCGACGCGGTCGCCCGGCTGCACGTGCGTGACGCCCGGCCCCACCGCTTCGATAACGCCCGCGCCTTCCATGCCGATGCCGGCCGGCATGGGTTGCGGGTACAGACCGGTGCGGAAATAGACGTCGATGTAGTTGAGGCCGACCGCGTGGTGCCGCACCCGCGCCTCGCCCGGGCCGGGGTCGCCCACGTCGACATCGACGAGCTTGAGCACTTCGGGACCACCGGGTTCGTGGATGCGGATCGCCTTGGGCATGTCGGTCTCCTGGTCTGGATGCGGGCCGGATGGTACCGGGTCCGCCCGCAGCGCGCAGCGTGGTGCGGCCCGCGCCGTGCAGGGCGTGCAGGCGGGGGACCGGGCCGCATGCGGCACACTGGCGGTTCGTCACCGATCACAGCACGCCATGACCCTCGCCAGCTTCGACGACCTGCTCCAGTCCGCCCGCCAGCAGCCCGAGCCCCAGCGGCTGCTCTTCGTGTTCGCCGGCGCCGGCGTGTCGGACGACGCCACGCCCGAGCAGCGCGCGGCCTTCGAGGCGGGCGAAGGCGGCGAGCTGACGCCGCTGATGTGCGTGGACAAGTCCCCCGACGAGCTCGCCAGCTTCGCCACGCTGGCCGAGGAAGCCCGCCAGGCCGGTCCGGAATGGGCGATCGTGTTCGTCGCGGCGATGAGCGGCCGCGCTGGGCGGGCGCCCACCACGCAGGAAGCCGAGCCTTACCTTCGCAAGATGGTGCAGGCGATCGAGGCCGGCATGGTGGGCAACTTCGCGCCCTTCGACCAGCAGGGCCGGCCGGTCAGCCTGGGCTGATCGGGGCCGGCCGGGCGCCTCAGAACGTGCCTGGGTAAGCGCCGCCGTCGATCAGGAAGTTCTGCCCGGTGAAGTAGCCCGCATGCACGCTGCACAGGAACGCGCACGCGGCGCCGAACTCGGTGGCGGTGCCGAAGCGCTTGGCCGGCTGCGCCAGGCGCCGTTCTTCCAGCGCCTGCTCCAGGGTCGTCCCCGCCTTGCGCGCGGTGGCCTCGGCGATGCTGCGCAGGCGCTCGGTGTCGAAGGGCCCGGGCAGCAGGTTGTTGATGGTCACGCCGTGCGCCACGGTCTTGCGCGCCAGCCCCGCCACGAAGCCGGTGAGCCCGGAGCGCGCGCCGTTCGACAGCCCCAGCACGTCGATCGGGGCCTTCACCGCGGCCGAGGTGATGTTGACCACCCGCCCGAACCCACGCCCGATCATGCCGTCGACGGTCGCCTTGATCAGCTCGATCGGCGTGAGCATGTTGGCGTCCAGCGCCCGGATCCAGGCGTCGCGGTCCCAGTCGCGGAAGTCGCCCGCCGGCGGCCCGGCCGCGTTGTTCACCAGGATGTCGACTTGCGGCGCGGCGGCCAGCGCCCGCGCGCGGCCTTCGGGCGTGGTGATGTCGCAGGCCACTTCCACGACCTGCACGCCGTGCGCGGCGCGGATGGCTTGCGCCGCCTGTGCCAGCGCGTCCGCGCCCCGCGCGTTCATCACCAGGTTCACGCCTTCGCCGGCCAGCGCCTGCGCGCAACCCAGGCCCAGCCCCTTGCTCGACGCGCACACGAGCGCCCAGCGCCCGCGGATCCCCATGTCCATGCTCTTCCGCCTCTTCTTGTGTGGATGAAGTCTTCAGGCGCGCCGGGCCGACAGCCCGGCCACCGATGCCAGCACGACCGCGGTGCCTGCCAGCTGCAGCATGCCCACGGGTTCGTCCAGGAACACCGCGGCCAGCGCGATCGTGGACACGGGCCCCACCAACCCGATCTGCGACGTCGGGCCCGAGCCGATCCGCGCGACCGCGTACATGGTGGCGAAGACCGGCAGCACGGTGCAGGCGACGCCGTTCAGCAGCGACAGCGCGTACACCGGCGCGGCCTGCGTGAACATGCCGCCCGGCGCGACCACCAGCGACTGCAGGATGCACGCCAGGCAGGCCACGATGCTGGCCCACGCCGTGAGGCGGGTGGCGCCCAGCCGCGCGATCATCGTGCCGCTGGCCACCAGGTAGATCGCATAGGCCAGCGCGCTCAGGAACACCAGGCCGGCCCCCAACCAGATGCGCCCGCCCGAGCCGCCACCGCTGCCCCCCGCGCCATGGGCGACCAGGTCGTGGCCGAACACCAGCAGCACGCCAGCGTAGGCCACCGCCATGGCCGCCCACTCGCGGCGCGCCGGCCGGCGGCCCAGCCAGGCCAGGGAGATCAGGAGCACCAGCGTCGGGTTGAGGTACAGGATCACCCGCTCCAGCCCCGCCGACACGTACTGCAGCCCGAGGAAGTCCAGGAAGCTGGCGAGCCAGTAGCCGACCAGGCCAATCGCCACCACTTTCCACGCGTCCCCGGGGCGCCAGGGCGACGCTTCGCCGGGGCGCCGTGAAGGCCGCTCCGCCCACCAGGCGGCCAGCGCGAACAACGGCAGCGCGAAGAGCATCCGCAGGGCGATCAGCGACACCGCGTCGGCACCGTGGCGGTAAGCCAGCTTCACGATCACGGCCTTGCCCGAGAACAGCACCGACCCCGCGACGGCCAAGGCGATGCCGGACCACCAGCGCGACGCGGCGGGAACGGGACGCGGGCCAGCAGGGCGCGGAACGGGAATGGCCATGGACGGCGCGGTGACGACGTGGAAGCGGCCGCATGGCGGGCGATGCCGCGATGCTAGCGCAGGCGCGAGGGCCGGCACGCCGGCCGTGCCGATCCGGGCCGGCGCGCAGGCCGCGATGCTAAGATCGGGCCCCCTCGGACCCCCCGCATTCCCGAACATCCCATGGCCGGACATTCCAAGTGGGCCAACATCCAGCACCGCAAGGGGCGTCAGGATGAGAAGCGCGGCAAGCTCTGGACCAAGTTGATCCGCGAGATCACGGTGGCGGCCAAGCTGGGCGGCGCCGACATCGCGGCCAACCCGCGGCTGCGCCTGGCCATCGACAAGGCCTACGACGTCAACATGCCCAAGGACAATGTCCAGCGGGCGATCCAGCGCGGCGCGGGCGGCCTCGAAGGCGCCCACTACGAAGAGATCCGCTACGAGGGCTACGGCGTGGCCGGCGCGGCGGTCATCGTCGACTGCATGACCGACAACCGCACCCGCACGGTCGCCGAGGTGCGCCACGCCTTTTCCAAGAACGGCGGCAACCTGGGCACCGACGGCTCGGTGGCCTTCCAGTTCCGGCACTGCGGCCAGTTCGTGCTGGCGCCCGGCACCTCCGAGGACAAGGTCATGGAAGTGGCGCTGGAGGCCGGCGCGGACGACGTGGTGGTCGACGACGACGGCGCCATCGAAGTCACCTGCGCGCCCAACGACTTCCAGGCGGTGCGCGCCGCGCTGGAAGGCGCGGGCCTGACGCCCGATCTGGCCGAGATCACCATGAAGCCGCTGTCCGGCACCTCGCTCGCCGGCGACGAAGCGCAGGCGATGCAGAAGCTGCTGGACGCGCTGGAGAACCTGGACGACGTCCAGAACGTCTACACCAACGCGGAGCTGCCGGAACCGGCTTGAGGCCGGTCGCCCGCACGCCCCGCGCGCAATGAGCGGCCAACGCATGAAAATCCTGGTGGTCGGCGGTGGCGGACGCGAACATGCGATCGCCTGGCGCCTGGTGCAGTCGCCGCGCGTGCAGATGGTGTACGCGGCGCCGGGCAACGGCGGCACCGCGCGCGAGCCCGGCGTGCAGAACCTGCCGATCACCGACCCGCAGGCGCTGGCCGACTTCTGCGAGCGCGAGCCCATCGCCCTGACCGTGGTCGGCCCGGAGGCGCCGCTGGCCGCCGGCATCGTCGACGTGTTCCGGGCGCGGGGCCTGCGCATCTTCGGGCCGACGCGCGCGGCGGCGCAGCTGGAGTCGTCCAAGGATTTCGCCAAGGCGTTCATGAAGCGCCACGGCATCCCCACGGCCGACCACGAGACCTTCTCCGACCCGGCCGCCGCGCACGCCTACGTGGACCGCAAGGGCGCGCCCATCGTCGTCAAGGCCGACGGGCTGGCCGCCGGCAAGGGCGTCGTCGTGGCCGCCACGGCCGAGGAAGCGCACGCGGCCATCGACGCGATGCTGGTCGACAACCGCATGGGCGATGCCGGGGCGCGGGTGGTCATCGAGGACTTCCTGGACGGCGAGGAAGCCAGCTTCATCGTCCTGGTCGACGGCCGCCACGTGCTGCCGCTGGCCTCCAGCCAGGACCACAAGCGCCTGCGCGACGGCGACCAGGGTCCCAACACGGGCGGGATGGGCGCGTATTCCCCGGCGCCGGTGGTGACGCCCACCATCCATGCGCGCGTGATGCGAGAGATCATCCAGCCCACCGTGGCCGGCATGGCGGCCGACGGCATCCCGTACACCGGCTTCCTGTACGCGGGCCTGATGATCGACGCGCAGGGCAAGCCGCGCACGCTGGAATTCAATTGCCGGATGGGCGACCCGGAAACGCAGCCCATCATGGCGCGCCTCAAGAGCGACCTGTCGGTGCTGCTGGACCATGCCATCGACGGCACCCTGGACCAGGTCGAGGCCCAGTGGGACCGGCGCACGGCGCTGGGGGTGGTGCTGGCCGCGGCCGGCTATCCGGAGGCGCCGCGCGAAGGCGACGCCATCCTGGGCACGCCGCCGGCAGGCAATCCGGCCGACGCCGAGGCGCTGGTGTTCCACGCCGGAACGCGCCTGTCCGACGACGGCCGCCTGCTCGCCTCGGGCGGACGGGTGCTGTGCGTGACCGGCCTGGGCGACTCGGTCAAGATGGCGCAGGCGCGCGCCTACGCCGCCATCGAGCGCATTGCCTTCGACGGCATGCAGTATCGCCGCGACATCGGCTGGCGCGCGGTGGCGCGCGGCCGCAAGCCGGACTGAACCGGCCCGCGCAGGGTCGACCTGGCAGGGCCCACATGGAGGCGGCACGCATGACGATGGACGCAGGCAACGCTGCGACGAGCGCCGGTCAGGCGCAGGCCGACGCGGTGCGCGACTACCTGACGGGGCTGCAGGACCGCATCGTCGACGCGCTCTCGGCCGAGGACGGCGAGGCCTTCGCCCGGGACGCGTGGCAACGCCCCGAAGGCGGTGGCGGGGTCACCCGCATCGTCGAGGAAGGCGGCGTCTTCGAGCGGGGCGGCGTCGGGTTCTCGCACGTGCGCGGCAGCACGCTGCCGCCGTCGGCCTCGGCCCACCGGCCGGACCTGGCGGGCGCGCCCTGGGAGGCCATGGGCGTGTCGCTGGTGCTGCACCCGCGCAACCCCTACGTGCCCACGGTGCACCTGAACGTGCGCTTCTTCGTGGCTTTTCCGAAGGCGGCGGGCGACGGCGCCCGGCCGAACTGGTGGTTCGGCGGCGGCATGGACTTGACGCCCTACTACGGCACCGAGGAAGACGCGACGCACTTCCACGCCCAGTGCAAGGGGGCGCTCGCGCCCTTCGGCGACCATTGGCATCCGCGCTTCAAGAAGTGGTGCGACGACTACTTCTTCCTCAAGCACCGCAACGAGCCGCGCGGCGTGGGCGGCATCTTCTTCGACGACCTGTCCGAGCCGGGATTCGAGACGGCGTTCGCCATGATGCGGGCCACCGGCGACGCCTTCGTGCCGGCCTACCTGCCGATCGTGCAGGCGCGGCGGCACCAGCCCTACGGCGAGCGCGAGCGCGACTTCCAGGCCTACCGCCGCGGGCGCTACGTGGAATTCAACCTGGTGTGGGACCGCGGGACGCTGTTCGGCCTGCAGTCGGGCGGGCGCACCGAATCCATCCTCATGTCGCTGCCGCCGGTGGTGAAGTGGCGCTACGACTGGCGGCCCGAGCCCGGATCCCCGGAGGCGAAGCTCTACGACACCTTCCTGGTGCCGAGGGACTGGGCCTGAGCACGTCCGGCGGCGCTCCGCGGCGCGAGCGCATCGGCCTGCTGGGCGGCACCTTCGACCCGCCCCACGTGGGGCACCTGGCACTGGCCCGGTCCGCCCTCGATGGGCTGGCCTTGGACCGCGTGCTGCTGGTGCCGACCGGCCGCCCCTGGCAGAAGCCGGAACTGGAAACGCCGGCCCACCACCGTCTGGCGATGGTGCGGCTGGCCGCCGGCGACGACCCGCGGCTGGCGGTGGACGATCTTGAAATCCGGCGCGACGCACGCACCTACACCATCGACACGCTGCTCGAGTTGCGCCAACGCCTGGGGCCTGCGCCCGCGCTGGTCCTGCTGTTGGGCAGCGACCAGCTCCGCAACCTGCCCAGCTGGCACCGATGGCGGGAACTGCTGGTGCATGCCCACATCGCGGCCACGCAACGCGAACGGGTGCCGCTGTCGGGGCTGCCCGACGACGTGGACGCGCTGTTGGCGCAGCACGGGCGCGACGCGTTGCCGGATGCGCCGGCCGGCGCGGTGGTGTTCTTCCGGATGCCGGCGGTGCCGGTGTCGGCCACCGCGATCCGGACGCAGCTGGCTTCGGGCCAGCGGCCCGCTGGCGTGGTCTTGCCCGCGGTTCTCGAATATATTGAAACGCACCGCCTCTACGGAACCTAGATTGAACCTCCAGAAACTGCAACGGGTCATCGTCGACGCGCTCGAGGACGTGAAGGCCCAGGACATCCGGATCTTCGACACCGGACGCCTCACCAGCCTGTTCGACCGAGTGGTGGTCGCCAGCGGCACCTCCAACCGCCAGACCCGGGCGCTCGCGGCCAACGTGCGCGACAAGGTCAAGGAGGCGGGCGGCTTCGTGATCAGCGTGGAAGGCGAGGACACCGGCGAGTGGGTGCTGGTGGATGCCGGCGACGTGGTCGTGCACATCATGCAACCGGCCATCCGCCAGTACTACAACCTCGAAGAGATCTGGGGCGGCAAGCCAGTGCGCGTGCGCCTGGGCGCGGCAGGCGGCCCGGCGGCGGCGAACGGCGGGGGCTTCGAGGCGGACGACGAGGAGGCGACCGTCGCGCACGCGACCCGTGGCGCTGATGGTGGCGGTGGCGACGCCGCCGTGCCGACGCGGGCGCGCACCCGCCGCGCCGCGCCGGTCGTCGCTCTGGACGATCGCGACGCAGCCTCCATCGATGCCAGGGTGCCCACGCGCAAGCCGGCCGCCCGCAAGGCGGGCTCGGCCAAGTCGCCACCGGTGATCGGCGTGGCCCCCAAGTCGCCGATCTCCGGCACGCGGGCACCGCGCTCGCCGGCCTCCAAGGCCGCGTCCGGCGCGCGCGCGACCGGCACCCGGTCCGCCACCGCCGGCGCCCGCCCCCGCGTGCGCGGCGCGGCCTGAGCACGGCGGCCTTCCGCCTCGCCGCCCGCCGCTGCCGCGCTTCGGCCACCACGGCATCCGCACGTGGCGATCCGCATCGTCGCGGTCGGCACGCGCCCGCCCGGCTGGGTGCGCGAGGCCGCGGAGGACTACGCGTCTCGTCTGCCGGCCGACTGGCGGATCGAATGGCGCGAGGTCAAGCCCGAGACGCGCAGCGCCAACGGCAACGTCGATCGCTGGCGTGCGCTGGAAGCGCAGCGCATCCGCGAGGCGCTTCCCGCCCAGCCTTACCTGGTCGCGCTGGACGAGCGCGGCGATGACCTCGGCAGCACCGCGCTGGCCCGCCGCGTGCAGCGTTGGCGCGATTCGGGGCGCGCTCCCGTGCTGGTGATCGGCGGGCCCGACGGCATCGACCCTTCCCTGCTCGCGCAGGCCGACGAGCGTATCCGCCTGTCCAGCCTGACGCTGCCGCATGCATTGGTGCGCGTGGTGCTGGCAGAGCAGCTCTTCCGTGCCTGGTCGATCCTGGCCGGGCACCCGTACCACCGGGCCTGACATGTCCTTTTCCGCTTCCGGTGCCAGAGCCGAGGTCGAATCGGCGCCGCCCGTGCCGGCCGGCCCGGGCTTCCTGTATCTCGCGTCGCAGAGCCCGCGGCGCCGCACGTTGCTCGAAGGGCTGGGCCTTCGGGTGGAGCCGCTGCTGCCCGGCCCCGAGGAGGACGCCGAAGCGCTCGAGGCGTTCCGCAGCGGCGAGGCGCCCGCCGACTACGTCAAGCGGGTGGCGCTCGCCAAGCTCGACGCGGCGCGCGCCCGTCATGCCGCACGGAACTTGCACGCCGCACCCATCCTGGCGGCCGACACCATCGTCGCCATCGGCGGCCACCTGCTCGGCAAGCCGGCCGACGCGACCGAGGCGCACGAGATGCTCGAGCGCCTGTCCGGCATCACCCACCGCGTGCTCACGGCGGTCTGCGTGGCGCGCGGCAAGCGCACCCTGCAGGCGATCACGGTGTCGCGCGTGCGTTTCGCGCGGCTGTCGACGCAGGCCATCGCCACCTACGTGGCCACGGGCGAGCCGTTGGACAAGGCCGGAGCCTATGCCATCCAGGGCGGCGCGGCGTCCTTCGTGCGCTCGGTGCAGGGCAGCTACAGCGGAATCGTCGGGCTGCCGCTGGCCGAGACGGTGGCGCTGCTGCGGCGCGCGGGCTTGCCCTTGCCCTGAAGGGTCGCGCCGTCGTCCCCGTCGGGTTTCGCTCTATCATCGATCGATGGGCGAAGAGATCCTGATCGACTGCAGGGCACACGAGACACGCGCGGCGGTGGTCGTGCAAGGAGCCGTCCAAGAGCTCCTGATCGAACGCAAGGCCACGCGCGGCCTGGTCGGCAATGTCTATCACGGCCGCATCGCGCGCGTGCTCCCCGGCATGCAGAGCGCCTTCGTCGACATCGGCCTGGAGCGCGCGGCCTTCCTGCACGTGGCCGACGTCTGGCAGGCGCGTCCGCACGGCGCCAACGGAAAAGGGGGCAACGGCCGCGGTGGCGCCGGCGGGCCGCCGCCGCCGATCGAGCGGCTGCTGTTCGACGGCCAGGCCGTGCTGGTCCAAGTCATCAAGGACCCGATCGGCACCAAGGGCGCGAGGCTGTCGACCCAAATCAGCATCGCGGGGCGCTTCCTGGTGTACCTGCCGCAGGAGCCGCACATCGGCATCTCGCAGCGCATCGGCAACGCGGCCGAGCGCGAGGCGCTGCGCGAGCGCTTGACGCGCGTGCTGCCTCCCGAGGAACGCGGCGGCTACATCATCCGCACCGTGGCCGAGGAAGCGAGCGACGAAGAGCTGGCCGCCGACGTGGCGTACCTGCGCAGGCGCTGGCAGCAGATCCTCGACGGCAGCCGCACCCTGCCCGCCCCCTGCGCGCTGTACCGCGAACTGGACCTGGTGCAGCGCGCGCTGCGCGACCTGGTCAGCGAGGAAACCGTGGCGGTGCGGTTGGATTCGCGCGAGGCGCACGACGCGCTCAAGCAGTTCGCCGAGACCTACATGCCGTCGCTGTCGGTCAAGCTCAAGCTGCACAACGGCGACCGGTCGCTGTTCGACCAGTTCCGCGTCGACGAAGAGATCGAGCGCGCACTGGCGCGACGCGTGGAACTGAAGTCCGGCGGTTACCTGATCATCGACCAGACCGAAGCGCTCACCACGATCGACGTCAACACCGGCGGCTTCGTCGGCACGCGCAGCTTCGACGACACCATCTTCCGCACCAACCTGGAAGCGGCGCATTCCATCGCGCGCCAACTGCGCCTGCGCAACCTGGGCGGCATCATCATCGTCGACTTCATCGACATGCAGACCGGCGAGCACCGCGAGCAGGTGGTGGCGGAGTTGCGCCGCGCGCTGGCCAAGGACCGCACCAAGGCGTCGGTCAACGGCTTCACCGCGCTGGGGCTGGTCGAGATGACCCGCAAGCGCACGCGCGAATCCTTGGCGCACGTGCTGTGCGAACCCTGCCCCACCTGCCAGGGCAAGGGCGAGGTGAAGACCGCGCGCACCGTGTGCTACGACATCCTGCGCGAGATACACCGCGAGGCGCGGCAGTTCAACCCCCGTGAGTTCCGCATCCTGGCGTCGCAGCACGTGATCGACCTCTTCCTGGAGGAAGAGTCGACGCACCTGGCGTCGCTGATCGACGCGATCGGCAAGCCGGTGTCGCTGCAGGTGGAGTCGCTGTACGGGCAAGAGCAGTACGACATCATCCTGGTGTAGGAAAGCCCTTCCGTCGCGGCCCGGGTGCTTGACACCGCCGTGGCAACAGCGATGATGTGGAGGATCCCGTCCCGCCCCGTCCGTCGCGACTTTCGTTGCGCGGCAAGGCCGAGGGCGGCGCGGGGTCCAACCGGCACGCGTGCCAAGGGAACCTGCGATGAGCGTGACACCACCCCATCAGGAACTGCGCCGCGAGCTGCTTTGCACGCGCGTCAAGGCGCACCTGGAAGGCAGCGCGATGCGTTCGATGCGCATCGACCCGAACGACGTGCGCGAATTGCTCGAGGAGATCGAGGCGCTGCGCGAGTACTGCAGGCAGGTGGCGGGCGGGGCGCCGCCGCCCGAGGCGATTCCCTCCTGACGGCGTCGGGCCGGCCGGGCGGCAGGCCGCCGGGCGCAAGGCGTTGGGCGTTGGGCGTTCCGCGTTGGGCGGCAGAGCCGGTCTCAGGCGGCACCGCGGCGCACGAGCTCGGCCGATTCGATGATCCGCAGACCCGGCGTGGGCGTTGTCGCCGCGCCGACCATCGCCGAGGCCACGGCGTCGGCCGGCACGGGCCGCCACGCGGCCGGGACCAGCGCCGACAGCGGTCGCAGCACCGCCAGCGCGGCCCGTTCACCGGCACGGAACTCCGCGCGGTCGCCGTCCAGCAACGAGGGCCGCAGGATCGTCAGCGACGGCCAGCCCATCGCCTGCAAGTCGCGCTCGGTTTCGCCCTTGACCCGGTTGTAGAACACGCGCGACCCCGCATCGGCGCCCACGGCCGACACCAGCAGGAAGTGAGCCGCGCCCGCAGCCCGTGCCCGCCGCGCCAAGGCGAGCACGTAATCGTGGTCGACGCGCCTGAACGCCTGCTGCGAGCCGGCTCGTCCGATGGTGGTGCCCAGGCAGCAGAACACCGCCTCCACCGCGGGAACCGCGTCGAGCGTGTCCAGCGCATCGAAGTCGATCACCCGCAGCTCGGTCCGCTCGGGGACCGGGATCGGGCGGCGGGCGAGCACCGTGATCGCGCCCCGTGACCGATCGGCCGCCAGCCGCTCGAGCACGCGAGTACCGACCAGGCCGGTGGCGCCGGCGAGCAGCGCTGCGCGCCCAGGAGGATCAGTGGTCATGACGTGGAATCGGGGGGCATGGAACGGCGCGGCCTCAGGGGCCGCACGCCACGGTACGAATGGCTGGTCGAACCGAGCGGCCCGAAGGGGGGCCCGGAGGGACGTCCCGCATCAGGCCTTCGACCGCGGCACCCGCCCCATCAGGTGGAACTCCGGGTTCGGGAAGATGCCCAGCGCGTTGGCCAGCCGGTTGCTCATGGCGTAGAAGGCGGCGATCGATGCGATGTCCCATGCGTCTTCGTCCGAAAAGCCGTGCGCGGCCAGCGCCGCGAAGTCCGCGTCTTCCATTTCCGCCGAACGGCGCGCCACCTTGAGCGCGAAATCCAGCATCGCGTGCTGGCGGGACGTGATCTCGGCCTTGCGGTAGTTGGTCGCGATCTGGTCCGACAGGTTCGGCTTCTTTTCGAGGATGCGCAGGATGGCGCCATGGGCGACCACGCAATACAGGCACTCGTTGGCGCCGCTGGTGGCCACCACGATCATCTCGCGCTCGCCCTTGGTCAGGCCGGACTCCTTCAGCATCAACGCGTCGTGGTACGCGAAGAAGGCGCGGAACTCGTCCGGGCGGCGCGCGAGCTTCAAGAACACGTTGGGCACGAAGCCGGACTTCTCCTGCACCTGCAGGATGCGGTCGCGGATGTCGGTGGGCAGCGCGTCCAGGCTGGGCAGCGGGTAACGGTCGGGGGTCATGTCTCGGTCCTGTCGGGGTGCGGAGGGGCCGCGCGCGGGCGGCCCGGTTCATCGTGCGCCGGCACGGCCTCTTCCGGCATGCCGGCCCAACGGTAGCGCAGGAAGGTGCCGCGTGCATTGGTCGTCGCGATCTGCAGGCCGGCGCGGCCGTCCAGCACGCCGCCGCGCAGCACCAATCCGCGCACGAAGGTCCAGGCCGCGTGCGTGCAGGCGGGCACCAGGCCGCCACGCCCGCGGGCCCGCAGCTTGGCCGCGCCCAGCCGCGCGTAGCGGTGCATCTTGGCCTGCGCATCGGCCAAGGAATCCACGCTGTCGTGCAGCAGCGTGCCGTCCAGTTCGCCGTGCGGCTCGGGACACAGCACGCGCTCGTGCACCGGGTCGTCCGAAAAGCGCGCCTGCTGCCTGCGGAACAGGCGCAGCACGCGGTCGCCGCGCCAGTCGCCATGCCGGATGGTGCGGCCGCACCAGGTGGAGCTGCGCCGCACCCAGTAGCCGTTGGCCGGACCGTCGTCGCGCAGCGCCTGCTCGATGGCAGCGCGCAGTCGCGGCGTCACGACCTCGTCGGCGTCGACCGAAAGCACCCACGCCCCGGTGCACAGGGCCAGCGCGCGATTCTTCTGGGGCCCGAAGCCGGGCCACGCCGGGTCCACCACGACGCGCGCACCATGGGAACGGGCGATCTCGGCGGTGCCGTCGACGCTGCCGGAATCGAGCACCACGACCTCGTCCGCGAAGGACACGGCGTCCAGGCAGCGATCGATGCGGTGCGCCTCGTCCCGGGTGATGATCGACACGGACAGGCGCGGACGGCTCATGGGGAAGGCGACGGCACGTAGAATCGCGGCTTGGCGGTCGCCGCAGGCAGGGCGGAGCCGCTCATTCTACGTGGCGTGCCGCGCCCAACCGAACGCCGATGCCCCATCCGTCCCCCGTGCCGAAGGCGCGCATTCCGACGCCCGATACGACGCGCCGCGCTCGCTCGACGCACGCGGCCCCACGCGGCGAGGGCTGCTGATCCGATGTGCGGCATCGCGGGCCTGTGGGCACCGGGCGGCATCGACCGCGACGCGCTATCGCGCATGACCGCGGCGATCTCGCACCGCGGGCCCGACGCGGACGGCTTCTTCGTGCAGGGACCGGTGGGCTTCGGACATCGGCGCCTGTCGGTGATCGACCTGGCCGGCAGCCCGCAGCCCATGACCTCGGTGGACGGCCGCGCCACCATCGTCTTCAACGGCGAGATCTACAACTTTCGTGAGTTGCGCGCCGAGCTGCAGGCCGCTGGCCAGCGCTTCGCGACCGACGGCGACACCGAGGTGATCCTGGCGGCGTGGCGCCAATGGGGCGAGTCGCTGCTGACGCGCCTGCACGGCATGTTCGCCTTCGCGCTGTGGGACCACGACGCGCGCTCGCTGCTGCTGGCGCGCGACCACCTGGGCGTCAAGCCGCTCCACTACCGCCACGACGCGCGCGGGCTGGCCTTCGCGTCGGAGCTCAAGGCGCTGGCGCACGCGCCCGGGTTCACGCGCGAGATCGACCTGGAAGCCATCGGCCTGTATGTCGAGGCGCAGTACATCCCGGCGCCGCGCACCATCTGGCGCGACGCCAAGAAGCTGCCCGCCGCGCACGCCATGCGCATCGACGCCGACGGGCGAGCGACCACGTGGCGCTACTGGGCGCCGCGGTGGACGCCCAAGGTCGCGCTGTCGGACGACGAAGCCGTCGACGCGCTGGACACGCAACTGCGCCGGTCGGTGGCCAGCATGCTGGTGGCGGACGTGCCGCTGGGGGCCTTCGTGTCGGGCGGCATCGACTCCAGCCTGGTGGCCGCCCTGATGACCGACGTGGCGCGACGTCCGGTCGACACCTTCAACATCGGCTTCGAGGGCGACGCGACCGGCAGCGAGCACGAGCATGCGGCCGCTGTCGCGCGGCACCTGGGCGCGCGGCACCACACGCTGATGCTGGCACCCGACGCCATCCTCGACGCCCTGGACGAATCGCACGACGTCTTCGACGAGCCCTTCGGCGACCAGGCCGCGCTGCCGACCCTGCTGCTGTCGCGCTTCGCCCGGCGTGAAGTGACCGTCGCGCTGACCGGGGAAGGCGCGGACGAGGCCTTCGCGGGGTACGGCAACTATGGCCGGCGCATCAAGGACGAGCGCATCAGCGGGCCGCTCGGCCATGCCGCCTCGCCGGTGCCGTGGATGCTGCGGCGCCTGCCGGTGCGGCTGCAGAAGGAGCGGGTGCTGCGCGCGATCACCGAGCCGCTGCCGCGCCGCTACCAGGGCATCAGCGTGCTGTTCGACCCGGGCATGCGCGCGCGGCTGCTGTCGCCGCGGCTGCGGGCGCTGCTGTCGGAATCGCTGGGCGACCATGCGGCGCGCGCCTTCGCCGAATGCCGCTCGCCCGATTACCTGGACCACCTGCTGCATGTCGACCAGGGCCTCTGGCTGGCCGACGACCTGCTGGTCAAGGTGGACCGCGCCACCATGGCGCATTCGCTGGAAGCGCGCGTGCCCTATCTCGACCACGGCTTCATCGACTTCTGCTCGAGCCTGCCCGGCCATCTCAAGCTGCGCGAGGGACAGACCAAGTGGCTGCTCAAGCGCCTGGCGCTTCGGCACTTGCCCGAAGCGATCGTGAACCGTCGCAAGCAGGGCTTCGTGATGCCGGTGGGTCCGTGGCTCAACGGGCGGCTGGCGCCCGAACTGGACGCGGCGCTGTCCAGCAGCGGGCTGGCCGGGCGCGGCCTCTTCGCCGAGGGCGCGTTGTCGCGGCTGCTGGCCGAGCACCGCTCGGGCCGTCGCAACCACGGCTTTCGCCTCTGGAGCCTCATGATGCTGGAGCGCTGGTTCGCGCGATGGGCGCCGGACTGGCGGCTGGACGAAGGGCACGCACGCCACGCCGCGGGCCGTTCGACACCACGCTCGACGTCATCCGCCGGGCCGCGTCCATGAGCCGCCTGCGCATCGTCCACACCGAGTCGTCCTGCGGTTGGGGCGGACAGGAGATCCGCATCCTCACCGAGTCGCGCGGGATGATCGCGCGGGGCCACCAGGTGTTGCTGCTGGCGCCCGAGGAGTCCGGAATCTTCCAGGCCGCGCCGCGCTATGGCCTGCCCGCCCAGGCGCTGCCGATCAGGCGCAAGCGCCCGCCGGATCTGCGCGCGATGAGTCGTTGGCTGCGCGCGCACGCGGGCGACTTCGACGTGATCAACACGCACAGCTCCACCGACAGCTGGCTGGTGGGTGCGGCACGCCTCTGGGTGCGCGACGCGCCGCCGGTGGTGCGCACCCGCCACGTGTCGACGCCCACCGCCCCGCGCGCCACCACGCGCTGGTTGTACGCCCGTGCCGCGGCGCACGTGGTCACCACCGGCGAGGCGTTGCGGCTGCGCTTGTCGCAGGAGCAGCGACTGCCGTTGTCGCATCTCAGCTCGGTGCCCACGGGCATCGACCTGCAAGCCTTCGCGCCGCGCGATGCGCAGGCCGCACGTCGCGACTGCGGCCTGGAAGAAGCGCCCACGCTGGGGATCCTCGCCACGCTGCGCGACTGGAAAGGCCATGTCTACCTGCTCGAAGCGTGGCAGCAGTTGGCGCGCACGCATCCGCACTGGCGATTGCTGGTGATCGGCGACGGCCCGCAGCGCGAAGCGTTGGAAGCGCGCGTGGACGCGGCCGGGCTGCGCGGCTCGGTGCGGTTCGTGGGCAACCGCGACGACGTGCCCCGCTGGCTGCCCTGCCTGGACATCAAGGTCCTGCCCTCCTTCGGTGACGAAGGCGTGCCGCAATCCATCCTGCAGGCCATGGCCTGCGCCCTGCCGGTGGTATCCACGCCCATCGGCGCGATCGCCGAGGCGGTGGACGACGGCGTGACCGGGCTGCTGGTGCCGCCGCGCGATTCGGCGGCGCTGGCCACCGCGTTGGCGCGCCTGATGGACGACGCGGCGCTGCGCCGGCGCATGGGCGACGCCGGGCGCGCGGCGGCGCTCGAGCGCTTCGGCCTGGACCGCATGCTGGACGGCATGGAGCGCGTGTTCCACGACGTCGTGCGGGCGCACCCGTCGCGCGGCGGCGGCAGCGCCCGAGGCGCATAGGCATGTGCGGGATCGCCGGCTTCGTGGGAACCTCGCCGGTCGCGGCGACGGTGCGCGCGGCGATGCTCGACGCGCTTCGTCCGCGCGGCCCGGATGCGCAACGCGTGGTCGCATGGTCGGGAAGCGAGCGCATCGTCGACGCGTCGGCCGAAGCGGACGTGGCGCGCCCGGCCACGGTCGCGCTCCTGCACGCACGACTGGCGATCATCGACCCGCGGCCGGAGGCTGACCAGCCGATGGCGTGCGGTTTCGACGCCGGCACCGTCGGCGCCGACGACCTCTGGCTCTGCTACAACGGAGAGGTCTACGGGTGGGCCGAAGAGGCTGCGCGGCTGGCCGCCGCGGGCGGCCCCTTCCGCACGCGCAGCGACACGGAATTCATCCTGCGCGGCTACGCGGCTTGGGGCATCGAGGGCCTGCTGCCGCGGCTGCGCGGCATGTTCGCCTTCGCCCTGCTGGACTGGAAGCGCGGGCGCCTGGTGCTGGCGCGCGACCGGATGGGCAAGAAGCCGTTGGTGATCGCCCGGCGCGAAGGGGACGCCGCCGGCCTGGCCTTCGGATCCACCGTGCGCAGCGTGCTGCCGTGGCTGTCGCCAGAGGCACGCCGCCTGTCGGGCGACGCGCTTGACGCCTACCTGGCGCACCGCTACGTGCCCGCGCCCATGACCATCGTCGAGGGCGTCGAGCGGTTGGAGAACGCGCACGTCGCCAGCGTCGACCTGTCCACCGGGCGGCTCGAGCGCACGCGGTACTGGAGCCTGGCGGGCGATGTCGGCGCGGCCGACGCCGCGGCTGCCGCCGGATCGCAAGGCGGCAAGGACCCGGACGAAGCGGCCTCGGCGTTGGCCGAGCTGGACCGCGCGATCGAGCTGCGCACCGTCGCCGACCGGCCACTGGGCGTGTTCCTGTCCGGCGGCATCGACTCGACCGCCGTGGCTTGCCGACTGGCGGCGCTCGGCCACCGGGACCTGCGCACCTTCACGGCGGCCTTCGACGACCCGCGGTTCGACGAAAGCGGCGAAGCCGCCGCCACCGCCGCGGCGCTGGGCCTGCCGAACCTGGCCTTGCCGGTGCCGGCACGCATCGGCGACGCGTTCGAGCGGATCGTCGCGGACCTGGACGAGCCCTTCGCCGACCCGTCGGTGTTTCCGACCTGGTTCCTGGCGCGCGCCACGCGCGAGCACGTGGTGGTGGTGCTGGGCGGCGACGGCGGCGACGAGCTGCTGGCCGGCTACAAGCGCTACGCCAAGCACCTGCGCACCGCATGGCGGCGCGGCCTGGCCCTGCCGGCGCTGCCGCCCGTGCTGCGCGGCGCGTCCCTGTCTGCCAAGGGCGCCACGCGCTGGGCCGACGAGATCGCGCTCAGCTGGCGCGAGGCCTACGTGCTGCGATTCTCGGGCTTCTCGCCGGCGCAACGGCGCTTCCTGCAAGGCGGCCGGCCCCTGTCCCGGGCCACCTGGTGGCGCATGCCCGACGCCGACGCGGTGGCGGCCGCCGCTTCGGCCGATGCGCCGCGTGGCTTGGCCGACCTGCTGGCCATCGATCTGGCCAACTACCTGCCCGAGTACGTGCTGCGCAAGGCAGACCTGTGCACCATGGCGCACGGACTGGAGCTTCGCGCGCCGATGCTGGACCACCGCTTCGCCCAGCGGGTGGCGGCGCTGCCGTCCGCGCTGCGCTTCACCGACCCACCCAAGCGGCTGCTGGCACCGGCGCTGGCCCCCGTCGCGCGGTTGGACCCGTTCGGCCGCAAGAAGCGGGGCTTCAATCCGCCGCTGCAGGACTGGCTGGCCACGGACCTGGCGCCGCGGCTCGATCGGCTGGGCGCGCGGCTGGCCGCCGCCACCGCAGGACGGTTGGATGCGCCCGCCGTGGATGCCGTGGCCGGCGCCTGGCGCAGCGGCCAGGCGGCCCTGGCCGAGCCGCTGCTGCAGCTGCTGATGCTCGACGCGAGCCTGGCGCAGTTGGGCGACCTGGGCGTGACCGCTTGACTGGGTTCAGGCCCGGGACGCCGCCAGCAACTCCATGGCCGCCGCGACGACCCGGTCGGCCGGCAAGGGCAGCCCGTCGCCGCCCAGCGCGCGGGCCAGCGCGGGCGCTTGCGGCCGCAGCAGCCACGCCGGCGTGATCATGAAGAGCGCCACCACCGGCGTGCCCAGGGCCGCGGCGAAATGCGTGAACCCCGTGTCCACGCCGACGACCAGCGGCGCGGCCGCGACGCGCTCCAGCCAGTGCTCGACCGTCTGGCGCTCCTGCGCCACTTCGCAATGCCCGGCGCCCACCGCCGCGGCGATGCGCTCGCTGCGTGCCTTTTCCTGCGGGTCGCCCCAGGGCAAGGCCAATCGATGCCCCTGCGCCACCAGGGCCCGCCCCACCGTCATCCAGTCCTCGTCGGGCCAGCGCTTGCCTTCGCGGGACGCGCCGTGGACCAGCAGCACCGGGGCCCGCGGATCGGGGCGTCGCGAGCCTTGCATGCCGTAACGTGGCGTCGTGGCCGGGTTGGTGCCGAGCACCGCGGCCACGAGCGCGCGGGACCGCTCCGGCACGTCGGGCCGGTCGATCTCGACGGCGATGCGGCGGTCGTAGAGGCGCGCCGCGGCCGGCTCGCCGCATTGCGACGGAACCGGCCCGACGCGCAGCCCACCGGGCGACACGCGCGCCATCCGCGACACCAGCGCGCTCTTCCACAACCCTTGCAGGTCGATCACGAGGTCGTAGGGTTGCCGGCGCAGCGCGCCGGCCGCCGACAGCAGCAAACGCACGCCAGCCAGCTTGCCCGTGCGCTGCGCCCGCTTCAGCGGCAGCGCGTGGACCCGCTCGACACCGGCATTGCGCCGGACCACCGAGGCGAAGCGTTCGTCCACCGCCCAGTCGACCAGGCAGCCCGGCCAGCGACGGTGGATGTCGTCCACCACGGGCGCGGCGAGGATCTGGTCACCGAGCGCGGACAGGCGGACCACGAGGATGCGGCGCGGCTCGGCGCCGAAGACGATCGATGGATCGCGTGGAGCGGGGGCGGAGGGCATGGCCGGCACTCTACACGCGCCGTTGCGCAGCCCGCCGATCCGCGGGATCAGAGCCAGCCGAACAGGTAGAGCAGCACGAGCGTGACCAGCGCCGACACCAGGATCGAACCGAGGCAACCCAAACGATTCGAGAAGAAGAAGAACACCCGGGCCGCCCCGTCGACGTTCAGGCCCGCTTCTCGCGCCCGGACCCCTTGGCGGCCGCGTTGGTCCTGGCGGCCCCAGCGGTCTTGGTGGTCTTCGCGGCCTTGGTCGCCTTGGTCGCGTTGGCCGCCTTCCCGGCCCCGTCGCCTGCGTCGGCCTTCGCCTTGGCCGCGTGGTACTTCTCGAGATACCGGCTTCCCTTGTCCGCCAGCTTGCGGGCACCGTCCGCGTCCTTCGGCGGCTTCTCGCCCCAGGCCTGCGCGCTCAACGCCAGCCGCGTGGGCTTGCCCCCGTCGTCCAGCATCGGGCCACGCGGGTTCGCGAAGTGGCGCCTGAGGAAAGACCCCTTGCGCTTCATGTCCTCGGGGCTCATGTCCGCGTCGCGCTTGGTGACGCCCGGCCGCAGGCGCGCGCCCTCGGTGCGCGCGTAGAACGCGCGGCCGGCGGCGGTCAGGCCGCCTTCGGGGTCCTTGCGGGCGGTCGGACCGCGCGCTGCCGCACCGTCGGCCTTCTTCGTTCCACCCTTGGCGCCAGCAGCATCGTCGCGCTTGCCGCCATGCCCTGTCCCGCCCTTGGTCGTCGCTGCCATCGTTTGCACCCTGCGATGCGAAGGAAAGGCAGGGACCAGCAATGCGTGCGCCCGACCTCAACCTTCCCGGAATTGCGCCCGGTACAGCCGTGCGTACGCACCCTCGGCCGCCAGCAGATCGGCGTGCCGCCCCTGCTCGACGATGCACCCGTGCTCCATCACCACGATGCGGTCGGCGCGCTCGATGGTCGAGAGCCGGTGCGCCACCACCAGGGTGGTGCGGTTGGCGGCGGTGCGCTCCAGCGCCGCCTGCACCAGCGCCTCGGTCTCGGAATCCAGTGCGCTGGTGGCCTCGTCCAACAGCAGGATCGGCGCGTCCTTGAGCAGCGCGCGCGCCAGCGCCAGCCGTTGGCGTTGGCCGCCGGACAGCCGCGTGCCGCGGTCGCCCACCGGCGCGTCCAATCCGCCCGGCATCGCGTCCACCGTGCGCTCCAGGGCGGCGTCGGCCAGCGCCGCGCGGATGCGCGCGTCGTCCACTGCGCCGCCCAGCCCGAAGGCCACGTTGGCCCGCACCGTGTCGTCGAAGAGCACCACGTCCTGGCTGACCAACGCGATCTGCGCGCGCAAGGAATCCAGCGTCAGCGTCTCGATGGGGATGTCGTCCAGCAGGATGCGGCCGGTGGTCGGCGAGAAGAAGCGCGGCACCAGGTTGACCAGCGAGGTCTTGCCCGCACCGGACCCGCCCACGAAGGCCACCATCTCGCCCGGCTTGATGTCCAACTCGATGTCCTTGAGTGCCGCCACCTCGCTGCCGGGGTAGCGGAACCCCACCCGCTCGAAGCGCAGGTGGCCCTGCGCGCGCTCGATCGTGCGCACGCCCGGATCGGGCTCGGAGTCGCGGTCGATCAGCTCGAAGACGCGCTCAGCCGCGGCCAGGCCCTGCTGGAGCGCGCCGTTGATGTCGGCCAGGTGCTTGAGCGGGGCGAGCAGCATCAGCATGGCCGTCACGAAGGACACGAAGCCGCCCACCGTGGTCTGGTTGGACTGCGCCTGCGCCAGCGCGATGGAGATCACCACCGACATGGCGATGGCCGCGACGATCTGCGTGACCGGCGTGGTCAGGCCCGAGGCCACGCTGATTCGCATGGCCACGCCGCGCATGCGCTCGACCGCCTGGCGAAAGCGCTCGCCCTGCTGCGCGTAGGCGCCGTGGATCTTGACGACCCGATAGCCCTGCACGGACTCTTCCACCACGTGCGACAGCTCGCCGTACTGGCGCAGGTTCTGGTCCGACAGGCTGCGCATGCGCCGGCTGAAGACGCGCACCACGACCGACATCGCCGGGATCAGCACCAACGCCACCAAGGTGAGGCGCCAGTTCAGGTACATCAGCCACCCCAGCAGGCCGATCACCACCAGGGTGTCGCGGATCACCACGGTCAGCACGCGCGTGGTGGCGTCGCGCAGTCCCTCGATCTCGAAGGCGATGCGCGAGATGAGTTGGCCAGCCGCCTCGCGCTGGAACTCCGATGACGGCAGCCGCAGCATCTTGTCGTACATCGCGCGGCGCAAGTCTTTCAGCACGTGGGTGGCCACCCAGGCCAGCGCGTAGCCGCTGGTGAAGGTCGCGATGCCGCGCACCACGAAGATGCCGATGATGGCCGCCGGCGCCAGCCACCAGGGCAGCGTGGCCTGACCCGAAAAACCGTTGTCCAGCAGGTACTTCATCAGCGCCGGGAACACCGGCTCGGTCGCGGCGGCCAGGATCATGCCGGCCAGCGCCGCCACGAAGCCGCGCGCGTACGGCCGCGTCCAGCCCATCAAGCGCTTGTAGAGCGCAAGGCTTCCGTGCGTGGGCGAACGTTCCTTCATGCGGGGCTCGGGTCGGCGCGCACGGCGCCGGGGATGACCGGCGGGGCGGCGCCCGCCGTCAACAGCCCGTAGAGGCCCGTGAGCTCGCGCCCCATCCGCTCGACCGACAAGTGCTCGACGGCCGCGCGGGCGGCCAGCCGAACGCTGCCCGTCGATCCCGCGGCGCCGGCGCGCGCCAGCGTGCGCATGCCGGTGGCCACGCCCTCCGCGTCCAGCGCGTCCACCACCCACCCGCTCCGGCCGTGCTCGATCAGTTCGGCCGCGCCGCTCTTGTGGCTGGTCACTACCGGCAGCCCGCAGGCCAGCGCCTCGAGCGCGGCATTGGGCAACGGGTCGTAGAGCGCGGGCTGCACGAACGCGTCGCAAGCATGCAGCACCGGCAGCACGTCGGTGAGCGGCCCCAGGAAACGCACGTCGGCCGACACGTGCAGCCGCGCGGCCAGGCGGACGTACTCGCGCCGATGGCGGTCCGCGCCGGCCACCAGCAGCACGGCCTGCGGCCGCGGAGCCCCGGCCCGCACCGCGTCCGCATGCAGCCGGGCCAAGGCCTGGATGGCGCAGGCCAGGCCCTTGCGCTCGAAGCCCGAGCCCACGAACGCGAAGGCCGCCGCCGCCGCGGGGATGCCCAGGGCCTCGCGGGCGTGGGCACGCTGGGCCGCGTCTGGCGGGCTGAAGCGTTGCAGGTCGACCCCGTTGCGGACCAGGTGCAGGCGATCGGGCGGCACGCCGAAGCGTTGCGCGATCTCGTCCATCACCATGTTGGAGTTGCAGATCACCGCGCGCAGCGACGGGTGCGCGAACAGGCGGCGCTCGGCGCGCAACGCTTGCCGATGGTGCGCCGACAGATGCGTCCAGGCCCGCCGCCACAGGGGCAGCACGCGCGCGCGCTGCGCCAGGAACTCGGCATGCACGCCGTCGCCGGCGCGATACACGGCCAGGCCCGGGATGCGCTCGTGCGTCTGCACCAGGTCGAACCGCTCGGCCGCCACCACCCGACGCACCGCGCGCGCGAAGGCCGCGTCGCGCCAGGCGCTGCCGACATGGAAGGGATCGACCAGCAGCTTGCGCACCGCCACTTCGGGCTCGCCGCTGCCTTGCGCGTCCCAACGCCGGGCGATCACGGTCAGCTCGACGCCTTCGGCGGCCAGCGCCGACAGCGCGCGCTGAACGAAACGCTCGGCGCCGCCGAACGGGTTCCAGCGGGCGCGCACGATCGCCACCCGCAGTGGCTGCGAGGCCATCGTCCGGTTCCCGTCAGTACTCGAGGGCGAGCTGCTGCGGATGCAGCGTGACGCGCACGGCCTCCATCAGCTCGTCGCTCGGACGCACGCGCCACTGGGCGCCCAGCTCGACCGCGCAGGCCGCCTGCGCGTTGCCGTACTCCAGGACCACCGGCACGCCCGCCGCTCCTTGGCGCACCGGTTGCGAGAAGGGTTCGATGGCGCCGCGCAGCGCCTCGCCCGAGGCGATGCCGTTCAGCCGCACCCGCAGCCGCTTGGCGAACTGCGCGCGTGCCTCCGGCAGGTCGCACACCTTCTCGGCCGTCACGCGCAGGCCGCCCGTGTAGTCGTCCTTCTGGACCTTGCCGAGCACGCACAACAACTCGTCTTCGCGGAAGGTCGAGCGCTGCGCGTCGTAGAGCTCGCTGAACACGGACACTTCCACCGTCGCGCTCATGTCGTCCAGCGACAGGATCACCATCTTGCCCCGGCGCGTCATCTGCGTTCGCAGGCCGGCCACGATGCCGGCCATCCACACCGGGTCGCGGGAGGGCGAAAGCTCCGACAGCCGCAGGCGCACGAAGCGCCGCACCTCGGCCTCGTGGCTGCGGAAGAGATGCCCGCTGAAGTAGAAGCCCAGCGCGGCCTTCTCTTCCTGCAGCTGCTGGCGCTCGCTCCAGGGCGGCGCCGACAGCCATTCCGACGCGGGGGGCGAGGCGATCTCGTCGCCGCCGAACAAGCTCACCTGGTTGGCGTTGGCTTCGCGTTGCTCGGCCGCCTCCATTGCGCGGGCGACGTTGGCCACCAGCTTGGCGCGGTCCGCATCCAGCGCGTCGAAGGCGCCCGCGCGGATCAGCGCCTCGATGGCGCGGCGGTTGACGGTGCGCTTGTCGATGCGCGCACAGAAGTCGTACAAGCAATTGAAGGGGCCGCCCTCGGCGCGCGCCTTCAGGATGTTCATGACCGCCGATTCGCCGGTGCCCTTGACCGCGCCCAAGCCGTAGCGGATCGCCCGGGTCTTGCGCGGCTGTTGCGCGGAGGCGGGCTGGCCGGGCCGCGCCGGCGGCGTGAAGACATGGTCCACCGCCTCGAAGCGGTAGCCGGAGCGGTTGATGTCCGGCGGCAGCACTTCCAGCGCGTTCATCCGCGCGTCCGCGACGAAAGTCTGGACCTTGTCGGTGTCGTCCATGTCGGACGCGAGCGTGGCGGCCATGAACTCGGCCGGGAAGTGCGCCTTGAGCCATGCGGTGTGGTACGTGACCACCGCGTAGGCCGCCGTGTGCGACTTGTTGAAGCCGTACTCGGCGAACTGCTCCATGAGACCGAACAGCGTGTTGGCCAGCTCCGGGTCGTAGCCCTTGGCCTTGGCGCCGTCCAGGAAGACCTGGCGCTGCTGCGCCATCTCCTCGGCCTTCTTCTTGCCCATCGCGCGGCGCAGCAGGTCGGCCCCACCCAGCGTGTATCCCCCGATGATCTGGGAGATCTGCATCACCTGCTCCTGGTAGACGATCACCCCGTAGGTGGGCTCCAGGCAGGCGGTCAGGTCCGGGTGGAAGTAGTCGATGCGCTGCTGGCCCTTCTTCCTCAGGATGAAGTCGTCGACCATGCCGGAATTCAGGGGCCCCGGCCGGTACAGCGCCAGCACGGCGATGATGTCCTCGAAGCGGTCGGGCCCCAGCTTCTTGAGCAGCTTCTTCATGCCGTCGGACTCGACCTGGAAGATCGCGGTCGTGTTGGCGTCCTTCAGGATCTTGTAGGCGGCCGGGTCGTCGAAGCCCAGCGTGGACAGGTCCAGGCGCTGCGTCTTGCCCTCGGCCGCCAGGCGCTGGTTCACGTACTGCACGGCCAGGTCGATGATCGTGAGGTTGCGCAGCCCCAGGAAGTCGAACTTGACCAGGCCGACGGCTTCCACGTCGTCCTTGTCGTACTGGCTGATGACGCTGTCGGTGCCCGGCGCCTTGTAGAGCGGGCAGAAATCGGTGAGCCTGCCCGGCGCGATCAGCACGCCGCCGGCGTGCATGCCGACGTTGCGGGTCAGGTCCTCCAGCGGCTCGGCCAACGACAAGAGGCCGCGCACCTCCTCCTCGTTGCGCTCGCGCTCGGCCAGCAGCGGTTCCGCCTCGCGCGCCTTGGCCAGGGACAACGGCTTGGCCTGCACGATGGGGATCAGCTTGGACAGCTGGTCGCAGAAGTTGTACGGCATGTCCAGCACGCGGCCGGCGTCGCGGATCACCGCCTTGGACGCCATCGTGCCGAAGGTGGCGATCTGGCTCACCGCGTCGGCGCCGTACTTGTCGCGCACGTACTCGATCACCTTCCAGCGGTTGTCCTGGCAGAAGTCGATGTCGAAGTCGGGCATCGACACGCGTTCCGGATTCAGGAAGCGCTCGAAGAGGAGCGCGTAGGGGATCGGGTCGAGGTCGGTGATGCCCAGCGCCCAGGCCACGATGCTGCCCGCGCCCGAGCCGCGCCCCGGCCCCACCGGCACGCCGTTGTCCTTGGCCCAGTTGATGAAGTCGGCCACGATCAGGAAGTAGCCGGGAAAGCCCATCTGGACGATGGTGTCGCATTCGTAGGCCAGCCGGCCGAAATACTGCTCGCGGTGGGCTTCGCGCTCGCGCTCGTCGGGGAAGACCTTGAGCATGCGGCGCTCCAGGCCTTCGCGCGCTTCGGCGCGCAGATGATCGTCCAGCGTCACGCCCGGCGGCGTCGGGAACTGCGGCAGCCGCGGCTTGCCCAGTTCCAGCTCCATGTTGCAGCGGCGCGCGATCTCCACGCTGTTGGCCAGCGCCTGCGGCAGGTCGGCGAAGCGCTCGGCCATCTCGGCCTGGGTCAGGAAGTACTGCTCTTCGGTGAAGCGGCGGACCCGGCGCGGGTTGGCCAGCAATTCGCCCTCGGCGATGCAGACCCGCGCTTCGTGCGCCCGGTGCTCCTCGCGCGACAGGAACTGCACCGGGTGCGTGGCCACCACCGGCAGCTCCAGGCGCGCGGCCAGCCGGGCGGCGGCGCGCGCATGGGTATCGGATTCGCGCGTGCCGGTGCGTTGCAGCTCGATGTAGTACGCGCCCGGGAAACGGCGTGCCCAGTCGCGCGCGAGCGTCTCGGCATGCGGCACGTTGCCGGCGGCCAGGCATTGGCCGACGTCGCCGTCCTGGGCGCCGGACAGCGCGATCAGCCCCGCTTCGGCGTCCAGCCAGTCGCGGCGGATCTCGCCACGGCCGCGCCATTCGTTTTCCAGCCAAGCGCGCGACAGCAGTTCGCACAGGCGCAGGTAGCCCGCGCGGTCGCGCGCCAGCAGCAACAGGCGCGAAGGCTTGTCGCGATCGGCGTCGTTGGTGATCCAGGCGTCCACGCCCATCACCGGCTTGACGCCGGCGGCGCGGGCGGCGCGATAGAACTTGACCGCGCCGAACATGTTGCCGAGGTCGGTCAGCGCCAGCGCAGGCTGGGCGTCCGCGCGCGCGGCTTGGGCGAGCGCGTCGATGCGCACGATCGAATCGACGATCGAGAACTCGGAGTGCACCCGCAGGTGCACGAACCGAGGCGTGACGTGGGGGGTACAGGCCGAAGGCATCCGGCGATTCTACCGTCCGGGCACCCCCCTTCCGCAGGGCGCGGCCCGGGCGTTGCATGGTTGCCGACGCGCGGCGATGCGCCGCCGGGCGCACGGAATCGGCCGGTGCGCGCTGATATCATGCCGGCCGCCATGCCCCCCTTGCCCGCCTCCCGCAGCGCGCACCGCCGCGCGGTGCTGACGCTCGTCTTCTGCACCTTGTGCTGGAGCATCGCCGGCGTCTTCACCCGCCATCTGGAACGCGCCGCCAGTTTCGAGGTGACCTTCTGGCGCTCTTTCTGGTGCCTGCTCTTCGTGGCCGCGTGGCTGGCCTGGCGGCATGGCGCCGGCTGGTGGCGGCCGATCGTGGCCAGCGGCCGCGCCGGGTTGCTGTCGGGCGCCATGTGGGGCGTCATGTTCACCTGCTTCATGATCGCGCTGACCATGACCACCACGGCCAACGTGCTGGTCGTGAACGCGGCGGGCCCGCTGCTGGCGGCGCTGCTGTCCTGGGTGGTGCTGCGCGAGCCGGTCGCGGCCCGCACCTGGGCCGCCATCGTCGTGGCGGCCGCGGGCATCGTCTGGATGGTGCGCGGCGGCGTCAGCAGCCAGGGCCTGGCCGGCATGGCCGTGGCCTTCGGCGTGCCGGTGGCCGCGGCGGTCAACATCGTGACCTTGAAGCGCATGGGCGCGCACGTGGACCTGGTGCCGTCGGTGCTGCTGGGCGGCGTGCTGTCGTGCATCGTCACGCTGCCGCTGGCCTGGCCGCTGCAGGCGAGCGGGCACGACGTCGCGATCCTGTCGATGCTTGGCGTGGTCCAGCTGGGCCTGCCCTGCGTGCTGATGGTGGCGGCCGCGCGGCACCTGGGCCCGCACGAGATCGCGCTGCTGGTGCTGCTTGAAGTGGTCTTCGGCCCGATCTGGGCCTGGCTGGGCGCGGGCGAAGTGCCGGCGCCGGCCACGCTGCAGGGCGGCCTGGTGGTGCTGGCCGCCTTGGTGCTGAACGAAGTGGTGCCGCGGCGCCGCACCGCGGCGCTGCCGACCGGAGCGGCGCGCTAGACGGGCTGGCGCAGGTCGTTGTCGCGCACGATCACCGGCTCCAGCGCGCCCTGCTCGATGCGGCGGCGCACCACCGCGTCGATCTGGGCGGCGTTGGCGTTGTAGGTGGCCAAGTGGTCTTCCCCGCGGCTTTGCGGGCAGTAGTGGTAGTGCAGCGTCTGGCGGCTGATGCTGGCGCTGACCTCCCGGCCGTCGACCATGACCCAGAAGCGGACGGCCTCGGCGGAATCGTTGAAGTACGCGGGTTGCGTGGACATGATGATCCTCGGCCGTGGCCGTCGGTGATGCGTCGGGGAAGGCGGCGGACAGCCGCGAGGGGCCGGGACACTATACGCGCACCGGGTCCGCCGCGGTTCGCCGCCCCGTGACAGGCGCGTGAACCGTCATCGCGCCGGCAAGCCCGCTTCGGTGCGCCCGATCGTCGCCACCAGCGGCAAGTGGTCCGACGCCATCCGCGCCAGGGGCGTCGCGTGCGCGTGCACCCGCGACAGCCGTTGTCGCGGGTGGATCCAGATCCGGTCCAGCGCGAAGACCGGGCGGCGCGACGGAAAGGTGGCGGGCGCCGGCACGGCCTGGAAGCGCGACACCAGCCAACGCAGGGGCCGGCCCCACATGAACCATTCGTTGATGTCGCCCATCAGCACCACGGGCATGGCTTGCGTGTCGAAGGCGTCCAGCAGCACCTCGACCTGGTGGCGCCGCTCGGCGGGCCGCAGGCCCAGGTGGGTCGCGATGATCCGCAGGGGTTCGCCGTGCACGCGCAGGTCGGCGTCGAGCGCGCCGCGCGGCTCGCGCGAGCCGAAGGACAGGTCGATCGTGCGGACCGCGTCGATCGGATGGCGGCTCAGCACCACGTTGCCGTAGCGTCGCCGGGCGGTGTCGATGGTGGGACCTTCGGCGGCACGCAGGCCGGTGGTCTCGACGATGGCCGGCATCGCGTCGATCCAGTCCGACCCGCCCAGCGGCACCTCCTGCAGCGCCACCACGTCGGCGCCGATCTCGGCCAGCACGCGGCCGATGCGCTCGGGATCGCGGCGACCGTCCAGGCCGACCGCGCCATGGACGTTCCAGGTGGCGACCGTGAGCGGCCAGGGATCGTGCGTCGCCTCGGTCATCGGGCTCGCAGGGGCGGCCCGGCCGGGTCCGCGTCGTCGACGTCGTGCCGACGCACCCAGCGCCGCAGCATCACGGCCGCCCCGATCAGCGCGAGCCCCGCCGCCGAAAGCGCCGCGAACGCACCGAACGACGGCTCGCGCGCCGCGCTGGCGAGGTTGTGGACGAAGGCCACCGTCAGCACGATGCCCGGGGCCATGCCGACGAGCGTCCCGAGGAGGAAGTCGCGCAGCGAGATGTGCGAGGCGCCCGCGGCCATGTTCACCACGGTGAAGGGCGCGATCGGCAACAGGCGGATCACCGCCACCGCGATCACGCCGCGGCGCGCGATGCGCTTGGACAGCGCGTTGATGCGGGTGCCCGCGAGCCGGCGCACCGCGTCCCGTCCCATCCAGTGCCCGAGGCCGTAGGTCGACGCCGCGCTGGCGAGCGCCCCGCCGATCGCGTAGGCCGCGCCTTCGTAAGGGCCGAAGACCAGCCCGCTGGCCACGATCAGCAGCGTGATCGGCGCGACGACGCCCGCCACGACGAAACCGGCCACCACCGCGACCGGCGTGAAGGGCATCGCGTCCAGCCAGGCGCCCAGTTGCGCCAGCGTCTGCAGGTTGATCCACTCGGCCAGCGGCGTGTGCCGCCAGGCCACCCCCAGCACCGCCAGCGCGATCGCCGCCAGCCCCAGCGCGACCATCCGCCCGGGCAGCGGCCGCTTGGCCTGCGGCGGGACGAACGCCTCGACGAGCTCATCGGCGTCGATCGGCTGCTCGGGGTCGAAGAGCCCGCGGGCCGACACCATCGCGTCGAGCTCGGGCGCCACGGTCGGCTCCAGCGGGTCCAGCGTGCGCTGCCCAGGGCGGCGCAGCGCTTCGATGGCGGCCAACGTGCCGGCGCCGGCCTCGTGGCGCGCCACGGTTTCCGGCGCGACGTCCAGGTGCTCGGCCAGCAGGCCGTGCCGGACCTGCGCCGCCGCGGCGCGCACGGCGTCGGCCGCCGCGGGGCTGTCCTGCGCCTCGGCTTCCACCGCGATGCCGCACTCGGTGTCCAGCACCATCGAGCGGTTGCTGAGGTTGGCCGAGCCGACGTAGAGCAGCGCGTCGTCCACGGTCATCACCTTGCTGTGGACATTGAGGCATTGCTGGCCCAGGCCGGGCACGTGCGGACACAGCATGCGGTAGCGCCCCTTCAGGTCGGCCGCCCGCAATCGAGCATGCAGCCGGGCGCGCAGCGCGCCCATGGTCGCCTTCTCCAGCCAGCCGCTCTGGGAACGGCTTCCGATCACGACCACCTCGGGGCCGTCGGCTTCGCGCAGCCGCGCGGCCAACGCGTCGCCGATTTCGCCGCCCGTGAAGTACTGGTTCTCGAAGAACAGCGTCCGCCGCGCACGGGCGATGGCGCCCAGATGCAGCGCACGGCTCTCGTGGACGCCCGGGGCGCCGTCGAACTGCGGCTCGGTCCGCACGATGCCGACGCGCACGTCGCGCAGCAGCGGCGCGACCGACGCCGGCCAGGGGCCGGTCGGCTCGGCGCGGCCCCGGCGGTCCGGCGTCGCGCGCGCCGAAGCCCGTCGCTCGCCCCGGCGCTCCAGGCGTCGGCGCAGCCAGCCGACCCGCCCGACCGCGCGGCCCGTGGCGCGCCGCCAGCGATCGCGCGCCAGTTCGCCCAGGGCGCGCGCGGCGTCGCCGTCCAGCACCGCCTGCACGTCGTGGAAAGGCCCGTAGGGCTTGCCGTCCGGGTCGCGCCGAAGCGGGTCGTTCGGCCGATGGGCCGCCGTGTCCCATCGGCTGCGGGTCAGGTCGAAGCCGCCCACGAAAGCCAGCGCATCGTCGATCACCACCACCTTCTGGTGGTGCGATCCGCCCGGCGGATGGCGGCCGTCGAGCCGGAAGGTCAGGCGGCGGTGGGTGCGCCAGCCGAGCTTGTAGACGGGCATCCACTCCCGTTCCAGCGCGTAGATCATCGCGAAATCCCAGCTCAGCACGTAGACGCGCAGTCCGCGCCGCCGCGCGACGATCTCGTGCAGGAAGTCGCCCAAGGGCTCGGGCAGCCCGTCGTTGGCGCCTTCGGGAACCAGCCGGGTGCGGCTGTCGATGTCCCAGCCGAGGATGAAGACGCTGCGCCGGGCTTCCCGCAGCGCTTCGCGCAACGCGGTGAAGTACGGTTGGGCGTCGACCAGGACCGACAGGCGATGCGTCTGCTCGATGCGCCAGCAGGTGTCGCCGGGACGGAGCAGCGGACCCGCCGGGCCCGGACCGGCGTCGTGCGCGGGCCGGGCGTCGTGGGCGTCATCGCGGCCTTCGTGCTGCGACTGGAGGGTCGATTCGGGGGTGGGCATGGTGGTCGGCCGGGCGAGCTGCCGGCGTCGGGCAAGCGAGCGGCGCGAATCGGCCACCGCGGTCGCTGCAAGATCGGTTCCCAGGTCCGCCATGCGCCGCCGCCCCGCCCTGCACCCCATGGCGCCGATCAGGTCGGCAGGTCGAACACCAAGACCTCCGCCGCGTCCCCGGCCGCGATTTCCACGCGCGGCTCGCCGGTCAACTTGACCGCGTCGCCCGCCACCAATCGCGTTCCGTTGACCGTCACGGCGCCCCGCGCGACATGGACGTACCCCCGGCGGCCCGGCGCCAATGGCAGCGACGCGGCTTCGGCGTCACCATCGAACAGGCCCGCGTACAGGCTCGCGTCCTGGTGGAGCTTGACCGAGCCGTCGCGCGCGTCGCCCGAGGCCACCAGGCGCAGCCGGCCGCGCTTCTGCTCGACGGAAAAACGACGCTCCTCGTACGACGGCGGGATGCCGGTGCGGTCCGGCGCGATCCAGATCTGCAGGAAGTGCGTCTGCCCCTGCGAATGGTTGTACTCGGAATGCCGCACGCCCCTGCCGGCGCTCATGCGCTGCACGTCGCCCGGGCGGATCACGCTGCCGTTGCCCATGCTGTCCTCGTGCGCCAGCTCGCCTTCCAGCACGTAGCTGATGATTTCCATGTCGCGGTGGCCATGCTTGCCGAAGCCGGTGCCGCCGGCGACACGGTCCTCGTTGATCACCAGCAACGGGCCGAAGCCGGTGTGCGCCGGGTCGTAGTAGTTGGCGAACGAGAAGCTGTGGAAGGACTTCAGCCACCCATGGTCGGCATGGCCACGGTCACGTCCCAAGCGAAGCTCCATCATGATCGGTTCTCCAGGATTCGATGCGCCGCGGCGCGGCGGATGAAGCCAGTCTAGGCACGCGCGCGGCTGTCGGACGCCCTATCATCCGCACCGACCGTTCAGTTTCGTTGAAGGCGTTTTCGGCCGCCCCATCCGTGAGCCCGCACCCATGAGCCTGACCTTGGAGGCGCTGCAGATCGTCGACACCATCGCCCGCCGCGGCAGCTTCGCGGCCGCGGCGGCCGAGCTCGGCAAGGTGCCCAGCGCGCTGACCTACTCGGTGAGGAAGCTCGAGGACGACCTGGACGTGCTGCTCTTCGACCGCGGTGGGCGGCACGCGACGCTGACGCTGGCCGGGCGGGAGCTGCTCGAGCAGGGCCGCCACCTGCTGCGCGCCGCGGACGACCTCGCCTGCCGGGTCAAGCGCGTGGCCAGCGGGTGGGAGGTGGAGCTGCGGCTGGCGGTCGATGCGCTGGTGCCGTTCGACCGCCTGCGACCGCTGCTCGACGACTTCTACCGCGAGGAGATGCCGACGCGCCTGCGGTTGTCCTACGAGGTGCTGGACGGCAGCTGGGACGCCCTGGTGGCCGACCGTGCCGACCTGGCCATCGGCGCGCCGCAGGGCACGCCGCACGCGATGCTCGCGCCGGGCACCTACGGCACCGGCCCGCTCGGCTCGGTGCCCTTCGTCTTCTGCGTGGCGCCCCATCACCCCCTGGCCGCCGCCGAGGAGCCGCTCTCGCCCGACACGCTGCTGCGCCACCGGGCGGTGGTCCTGGGCGACACCTCGCACGGCGTGTCCGCCCGCTCGGTGGGGCTGCTGTCGGGGCAGGACTTGCTGACCGTGGCGACGCTCGAGCAGAAGATCGCCGCGCAGGTCTCGGGACTGGGCTGCGGCTGGCTGCCCGAACCCTTCGCGCGCCCTTGGCTGGACACCGGCCGGCTGGTCGAGCGCCAAGTCGCCGAAGGCCGTGCGTCGGGCGACATCGTCTACGCGTGGCGCAAGGCGGGCACGGGCAACGCGATGCGGTGGTGGCTCGGCAAGCTGGCGCTGCCGGTGGTGCGCCAGCAGCTGGTGGCCGGGCCGCTGCGCGCCGAGCGCAGTTGAGCGCCACGCGCGCAGCGTGCGCCCGGTGAACGCGATTCCCGCCGCTTACACGGGCCGCTTCGCGCCCTCGCCCACCGGCCCGCTGCACGCCGGGTCGCTGGCCACGGCGCTGGCCAGCCGCCTGGACGCGTTGGCGCACCGCGGACGCTGGCTGTTGCGGATCGAGGACGTCGATGCGCCGCGCTGCACGCCGGCCGCCGCCTCGGCCATCCTCGCGTCCTTGCGGGCGGCGGGCTTCCGCTGGGACGACGAGCCCGTCACGCAGAGCCGCCGCGGCGACGCTTACCGCGCCGAGTTCGACCGGCTGGTGTCGGCCGGCCACGCCTACCCGTGCGCCTGCACACGAAAGGAGATCGCCGATTCCGTGCTGCGCGCCGGCGACGCGCCGGCTCGGCACGCGGAACTGGTCTATCCGGGCACGTGTCGCGACGGGCTGCCGCCGGGCCGCACGGCGCGCGCGTGGCGGCTGCGCGTGCCCCCCGGCATGGTCGCTTTCGACGACCGCTGCGCCGGCCGGATCGAGCAGGACGTGGCGCGCGACGTCGGCGACTTCGTGCTGCTGCGCGCCGATGGCTTGTGGGCGTATCAGCTCGCGGTGGTCGTGGACGACGCCGAGGCCGGCGTCACCGATGTGGTGCGCGGCGCGGACCTGCTGGGATCGACGCCGCGGCAGATCGTGCTGCAGCGCCTGTCGGGCCTGCCGGTGCCGCGTTACCTGCACGTGCCGGTGGTGACCGACGCGCACGGCGAGAAATTGTCCAAGCAGACCGGGGCCGTGCCGATCGACGATGCGCGGCCGCTGGAAGCGCTGCGGGCGGCCGCGGCGCACCTGGGGCTGGGCGAGGTGCCCGGTGCGACGGTCGAGGCGTTCTGGCTGGAGGCGACGGCACGATGGGCAGCAGGGTACGGAGCGGACAGGGCGGCCGGGGACACGGCGGCGTGGCGCGGGCGCGGGCGCGAAGGCTCGTAGGCACTCAAGGTTCGCGTCCGCCAAGCCGCACCTCGCCACCCCCGGCCGCCTTCGCCGAGTAAAGCGCGAGGTCCGCCGCATGCAGCAAGGTCTCGACATCGCCGCCCGCGCTCGGGAAGAGCGCCACGCCGACCGAGGCGTCGACGTGCACGGGACCGTCCTTCAAGTCGATCGGCATGGCGATCGCATCGCGCAAGCGGCGCGCGAAAGCCAGGGCATCGGCATGATCGGTGATGCCGGTGCACAGCACGGCGAACTCGTCGCCGCCCAGGCGCCCGACGACATCGCTTTCGTGGGCCACGCGTTGCATGCGCTCGGACACGCACGACAGCACGGCATCGCCTGCCGCGTGGCCGTGCCGGTCGTTGATCGGCTTGAAGCGGTCCAGGTCCAGGTAGCACACCGTGAACGCTGCGGTGCCCTCGCCGGGCAGGGCCACGCCGCAGGCCTGCTCGATCGCCGCCTGCACCGCAGCCAGGAACCCGGCGCGGTTGACCAGCCCGGTCAGCCCATCATGGCGCGCCAGCCATTCGATGCGTTCTTCGTGACGCCGGCGCTCGGTAATGTCCGAGTACGTGCGCAAGACGCCGCCGCCTTCGATCGGAAGGCTGTGGACTTCGATGACGCGTCCGTCGGGCCGCCTGCGGTCGTAGCGGTGCGGCGTGTCCAGGATGCCGCCCGCGCGAACGAAGTCCTTGAGACTCTCCGGAGTATGGACGAACTCGTCGCGAGCCCACTGCCACGCGAGCACCTGCTCGAAGCGCGGGCGGGACTCCATCAGGTCCATCGGCAGTTCGAGCAGCTCGCGCGCGCGGCGGTTGCAGACGCGCACCACCCGTCGCGCATCGACCATCATGAGGCCCTGGTCCATGCGGTCGAGCGCGGCACCCAACAGCGCCGAACGTTCGCTCGCCCGGTCGAGGTCGGCGCGCAAGGCCCTGGCCGCCTCGTCGACCCGCTCGAGCGCGCGACTCAGCGGCGCGACTTGCGGCATCGCGGCCAGCCGATCGGCTTGGGCGAGCGCCGCCGTCATCGCATCGAGCAACTCGCTCGCATGGATGGCCGGCCCGAGAGCGGGCGAGAGGTCGTCCTCGGGGAAGGGAGGGGCGTCGACCAGCGGCCGCGCGCCCGTGGCGGCCGAGGCAATGTCGCCGACGATGCCCGTCGAGGCGCTCGACGAGGCGCTCGACGAATCGCTCGACACGGCGCCGGCCCCGTGGTCCGCCAGCCCCGCCGATGCAGGCTCCCGGTGGGCAAGTGCGATCAGGTCCGCCAGCGGCATCGGCCTGCCCAACGCCCATCCCTGAACGAAATCGCAGTCGAGCCCTTCGAGGGCGTGGATCTGCGCAGGCGTCTCGACGCCCTCGGCGACCACCCGCATCCCGAGCGAGTGCGCCAAGCCGATCACGCCGCGCACCACTTTCAGCGACCGCTCGTCCTCGATCATGCGCGAAACGAACTGCCGATCGACCTTCACGACATCCACGGGGAACCGGGTGAGATACGCCAGCGACGAATAGCCAGTGCCGAAGTCGTCCACGCCGATGCGCACGCCCAGCGAGCGGATCGCGGCGAGCGTGGCGCGGCTGGCCTCCAGATCGCGCATCAAGCTGCTCTCGGTGATCTCGACCTCGATGGCCCCGGCGGACAGCCCGTGTTCGCGCAGGGCGGTCTCGATCCAGCCGACCACCTGCGTCGACCCCAGGCAATCGGCCGACAAGTTGATCGCCACGCGTCCGGGCATGCCGGCGTCCACGAGTCGGCGGGCATCGCGCACGGCGCGCTGCAAGACCCACTGGTCGATGCGGGTCATCAGCCCGCAGGCCACTGCGACCGGCAGGAACGCGTCCGGCGGCACCACGCCCCGGTCCGGATCGCGCCAGCGGAGCAACGCCTCCGCGCCGGCCAGCGAACGCCCGCGGGTGCGCGCTTTGGGCTGGTAATGCAAGTCCAGGCGGTCCTCGTCCAGCGCTCGGCGCAGCGCCTGCTCCAACTGCAGCCGTTGGCTCGCGGTGGCCTCGAGCAACGCGTCGTAGCCGAGGATGGCACCGGGCTCGCCTCGACGCTTCGCGGCCGACAGCGCCATCTCGACGCGGCGCAGCAACTCGTCCGGGCATCGGCCATCGGCCGGGTACGAGACGACGCCCGCGCTGGCGGTGACGACGAATTCGTCGTCGCCTGCGCGAAGCGGCGCGGCCAGCGAAGCCGTCAGGCGCGCGATCGCGCATTGATCGGGCGACGCGGCCATCGAAAGCAGCGCGAACTGGTCCCCACCGATGCGATAGCACTTCCAATGGCGACCCGCTGACTGGCGCAGCCGCTCGGACAGCTCGACCAGGAACCGGTCGCCGGCGGCATTGCCCACCATGTCGTTGACCGCCTTGAAGCGGTCCAGGCCCATCACGACGACGGTCAACGGCCGCCCCGCTCGGAGCTCGGCGTCGAGGTCCGCGAGCAACGCTTGCCGGGTGGGCATGCCGGTCAACGCGTCGCACGGGACGGGCACGCCTGGTGGGACGAGCACGGGCCGAGCGACCGGCGGCCCAGCGGGCGCCGCGCCAGGAATGGAACGAGCGATCGGCGAAACGGGCATGGAGTGGCGCGATGGGCTGGCGACAGCGGACGCGTGCCGCCGGATTCGATGGTGGATCGACACCGGAAACGACCGCTGAAGGCCGAGCGGCGTCACTGGAGCGGGCCGTCCGACAAGCGGGCGTCGCACGGGCGCCCTCCTCCTCTGGCATGCCTTTCGGGCCCGGTGGGGCGCCGCGGGCCGCGCTTGCCCCTGCGCCGTTGGAAGTGCTTTACTTTCCCGCCCGCGGGGCCTCGGCCCCCGTCCTTCCCGAACCCGATCCGACTCCATGATCCACGTCATCGCCGTCATCACCGCCCAGCCCGGCCAGCGCGACGCGCTGCTCGCCGCCTTCAACGCCAACGTCCCCGCCGTGCGCGCCGAGGCCGGCTGCATCGAGTACGGCGCCGCGGTCGACGTCGTGGGCGGCCCTGCCTTCCAGGCCGCCTTCGGGCCCGACGCCTTCGTGGTGATCGAGAAGTGGGAGAGCATGCAGGCGCTGGGCGCGCACGCCGTGGCGCCGCACATGGTCGACTACGGCCGCAAGACCAAGGCGATGGTGGCGGATCGGAAGATCCACATCCTGCAGCCGGCCTGAGCCTTCGCCGGCGGTCGGACCGCGATCGCGCGCTACCCGTCCGGCCGTGCCCCGCCGAGCCGTGCCGCGCGGCCCCGCACGGCTTCCACCAGGAAGCCGGCGGCGAGGCGGACCGACTCGTTCATGCGCGTCTCGCGCCGGTACACGAGCGAGAGCTCCCGGGTGGTCAGCACCTGGGCCGTCAGCCGCACGAGCCGGCGCTCGGCATCGGCCAGGAAGCACGGCAGGACCGCCAGCCCAGCGCCCGACGCCGCGGCCTCGAGCATGGTCGCGATATCGCCGGTGCGCAGGACTACGGTGGCCCGACTGGCGTGCGCCTCCAGCCAGCGCGCGGCGGGCTGCGACGCCAACTCGGCGCCGTAGGCGATGACGTGGTGGCCCGCCAAGTCCCGGAGATCGGGCGGCGCCGGGTGGCTCGCCAGATAAGCCGCGGACCCGTAGAGCGACAGCCCCACGTCGCCCAGCGGCCTCGCCACCAACTCGGCGTCCTGGATCGGACCGGTCCGCAGCGCCAGGTCGGCGTCGCCGTTGCGCAGGTCCAGTAGCCGACCGCCGCTCGCGATGTCGAGGACGAGCTCCGGGTGCAGTTCGCCGAAGCGTGCGAGGTCGTCGGCGAGCAGCGCGATGAAACCCGACGGCATGGCGACCCGGACACGGCCCCGCCGAGACGCGACCAGCTCGTGCACGGCCTGCACGCTGCGCTCGACCTCGGCCACCAGCGGCACGAGCTGCTCGCCCAGCGGCGTGAGCGCCAAGCCGTCCGGACGACGCAGGAACAGCGGCGCGCCGAACGCGCGCTCCAGCGCCGACAACCGCCGGCCGATCGTCGTGTGCTGCACCTCGGCCGACCGGGCGGCGCCGGCCAGCGTCTTCGCCCGCGCCGCCAGCAGGAAGTAGCGCAGATCGTCCCAGTCCGGATCGGGGCGTGAGGCCATGACGCGACTCTACACGCGCGGCGCAGGCGGCCGTGCGTTCCTGCACACCCCTGGGCGGGCGTCGCGAATCGACCGGGCGTGCGCTTGGGCGGAGGATCGCGGCCTTTCCCGCCGCTTCCGGCACAGGAGACGACCGACATGCAACCTGCCCCTCGCGCGACGCCGTGGGCCCCCACGCCGACGGCCCCCACGCCGACGGCGCCCACCCGACGCCTCGCGCCGCGCCGCCGCGGCGTGGCCCGTGGCACCGCAGCCCTCCTGGCCATCGGCACGATGCTGGTCGCCTGCGGCCATGACGACGCGCCCGCTTCCGCGAGCGCCGTCGAGGTCGCGGCATGGAACCGCATCGCGAGCGACCTCGTCGCCGCGAACCAGCCGCCGCCGGCGCAGGTGCGCAGCATGGCGATGGTGCAGATCGCGGTGCACGACGCGCTGAATGCGATCGAGCCGCGCTACGAGGCCTACGAGCACGCGGCCTCCGCGCCCGGCGCGTCGCTCGCCGCCGCGGTCGCGTCGGCGACGCACGACGTGCTGGTGCAGGTCGTGCCGTCGGCCGCGGGCAGCGCGGCCGACGCCTATGCGCGACGCCTTTCGTCGATCGATGATGGCCCGGCCAAGGCCGCCGGCATCGCGGTCGGACGCGCGGCCGCCGCCGCGATCGTCGCGCGCCGCAGCACCGACGACCTGGCCGCGGCCATCGGCAAGCCGTACACGGCCGCTGCGGCCGCGCCGGGCGTGTACCAGCCCACGCCGCCATTGAATGTCGTGATCGGCGCTGGCATCGGTGAGATCTTGCCGTTCGCGCTGCCGAGCGCGGCCGACGTGCGCTCGCCAGCGCCCCATCCGACACGAAGCGACGCCTACGCCGAGCAGTACCACGAAGTGAAGGAGCTCGGCTCCGCCGAAAGCGGCGTGCGCACCACGCAGCAGACCGAAACGGCGCGCTTCTGGTACGACGCCGCCACGCGCGAGTGGCACGGCGCCGCGCGCCAGGCGCTCGCCGACGGCGGTGCCGACGAATGGCAGGCGGCGCGCGTGCTGGCGCTGGTCGGCGTCGCGATGTTCGACGCCACGGTGGCCAGCCTGGAGACGAAGTTCCAGTCCAACTATTGGAGGCCGATCACCGCCATCCACGCCGGCGACGCCGACGCCAACGATGCCACGCGAGGCGATCCGGCCTGGACGCCGCTGTGCGTTACGCCACCGTTCCCGGAGCACAACTCGACGCACGCGGCCACGGCGGCCGCGGCGGCCGGCGTGCTCGCGCGCACCCTCGGCGACGAGCACGTCTTCACGGTCGCCAGCCCGACCCTGGCGGACGTCACGCGGACGTACCGGCGCTTCAGCGAAGCCGCCCGCGAGGAAGCGCTGTCGCGGATCTACTGCGGCATCCACTTCCGCCACGCCATGGACACCGGGCTCGCGCAAGGCGAAGCGGTCGCCGGCCACGTGGTCGGCACCGTCCTGCGACGACCGGGCTCGTGAGTCCTCGATGCGGCCCATCGTTCCATCCCACCGAAACAGGAGATCCACGCCATGCCCATCCTCATGATCGGCGAGTCGCCTCGCTTGACCGCCGACGAGTACGCGCGCGTGCTCGACCATCTGGAACCGGCCCTGCGTAGCGCGCCCGGCTTCTTGATGCACGGCGCCCGTGCGCTCGCCGAGGGCGCCTACCGCACGCGCGGCAAGATGGACCGGACCACGCGGTGACGCGGGCCGCGGCGGACCCGGCGGACAACGGGGCCCGCCATGGCGCCCGCTCGATCGCTCGACGAGCTCGGCGCGTCAGGCGCTGTTGGGTGCGTCCTCGTGGCGTTCGATCAGCTCCGGCCCGTCGTTGCCGACGCGGCTGACGGCGGTGGACACTGGCCACGCCTGCACCACGCCGTCGGGCGCGGGCCGCAGCAGACCCAGCACGTCCTGCAGCGGCGTCTCCGGGTCCAGCCACGCGTCCCAGTCGGCCGGGTCGATGGTGACCGGCATGCGGTCGTGCACCGTGGCGGCGACGGCGTTCGGCTCGGTGGTGAGCAGGCAGGCGGTGCGCAGGCCCTCGCTGTCCTCGTCGCCCGCGGGCCGCCAGAACTCCCAAAGGCCCGCCAACGCCGCCATCTTGCCGTCGGTGCGCGTGAAGAAGAAGGGTCGCTTGGTCCGCTCGCCGGGCCGCGCCGGCGCCCATTCATACCAACCATCGGCCGGCACCAGCACGCGCCGCTTGCGGATCGCGGCACGGAAGCTGGGCTTGGATTCGACGCCTTCGGCGCGTGCATTGACCAGCTTGTTGGCGATGGACGCGTCCTTCGCCCAGGAGGGCACCAAGCCCCATTTCAGGGGGCGCAGCGTCCGTTGGCCGTCGCGTTGCCCCACTGCCAGGATCTTCGTTCCGGGCGCCACGTTGTAGCGCGGCGTGCCGATGCGCCCGCCCGGTTCATCGGGCGCCGGCACGTACGGAATGCCGAAGAAGGCGGTGATCTCGGGCAGCGAAGACTTGAGGACGAAGCGGCCGCACATCCCGGGGCTTACCCCGCTAGGGCTTGCCGCCCAGCAGCGCCGCGACCTTCTGCGGCTTGCGGCGGATGGCCGACGCCCGGCCGCCGCCCGACAGCGACGCGTCCTCGGTCTGAGCCGGCGCTTGCGGCTCGACGTCGGCCAACGGCTGGTAGGGGCTGTAGAAGAAAGGATCGGTCGAGTGGCCCGGCAGCGCCGACCGCGGCGGCGGCGCGCTGCGCCGGCGGCCGCTGTCGTCGCGCGGGATGCGCGCTGCGCGCGGGGCGCGATCGGCTTCGGCGATGCGATCGCGCGGGCTGGCACGCTCGGGGCTGCGGTCGCCGCCACGGTCGTCTTCGCTGCGCGGCGCGGCGCGGCGCTCGACCAGCTGCTCCTCGCGGCGCTGCTGGCGCTCGCGGTCGGGCCCCAAGGGCTTGGGCTCGAGCGTGCGCTTGATGAGCTTCTCGATGTCGGACAAGTAGCGCTCGTCGCCCGGCGCCATCAGCGACAACGCCAGGCCCGAGGCGCCCGCGCGGCCCGTGCGGCCGATGCGGTGCACGTAATCTTCGGGCGAATACGGCAGGTCGTAGTTGATGACCGCGGGCAGCTCGGCGATGTCCAGGCCCCGCGCGGCGACGTCGGTGGCCACCAGCACGGCGATGTTGCCGGCCTTGAAGTCGTCCAGCGTCTTCAGGCGCTCCTGCTGCGACTTGTCGCCGTGGATGGCGCCTGCATTGAGTCCGTCGCGCTCGAGCTCGCGCGCCAGGCGCGAGGCGCCGATCTTGGTGTTGGTGAAGACGATGCACTGCGCCAGCGCGCGCTCGCGCACCAGCTGCGCGACGGCCGCGCGCTTGGCCAGCGCGGAATCGACGCGGTAGACCTGCTGCTCGACGTTCTCGGCCGTGGCGTTGCGGCGTGCCACCTCGATCAGCTGCGGGTCGCGCAGGATGCCGTTGGCCAGCCGCTTGATCTCCTCGGAGAAGGTGGCCGAGAACATCAGGTTCTGCCGCTGCTTGGGCAGCAGGTTGATGATGCGCTGGATGTCCGGCAGGAAGCCCATGTCGAGCATCCGGTCGGCTTCGTCCAGCACCAGCATCTGCGCCTGGGACAGGTTGGCCGTGCGCTGCTCGACGTGGTCCAGCAGCCGCCCCGGCGTCGCGATCAGGATCTCGCAACCCTGGCGCAGCGCGGCCAGTTGGGGCTTGATGTCCACGCCGCCGAAGACCACCGCCACGCGCAGCGGCGTGTGCTTGGCGTACGCCTTGACGTTCTCGTAGATCTGGTCGGCCAATTCACGCGTGGGCGCCAGGATCAAGGCGCGCGTGGGGTGGCGCGCCGGCGACGCGCTGGCGTTGGCGTGCGCCATCAGCCGGTGGATGATCGGCAGCGCGAAGCCCGCCGTCTTGCCGGTGCCGGTCTGGGCGGCGCCCATCACGTCGCGGCCGGTCATGACGACCGGGATCGCCTGCGCCTGGATGGGCGTGGGCGTCTTGTAGCCGAGTTCGGTCACGGCACGGTCGATGTCGGGGTGGAGACCGAAATCGGCGAAGGAAGGCTGCGCCGCGTCGGACGCGGGCGCGCCGTCGGCGGTGATGGGGGCGCTGGCGCCCGTGGGAGTGTCGATATCCGGCCTCATGCCAAGCACTTGACGAAACAGCGATTTTAACCTAAGTGCCTGCCGGGCTCATGCACTTGCGAGCGCCATCGCGCCGGTGTCCGCTGTCGCCCCGGCCGTCGCTGTCGCGCCGGCGTTCGCCAGCGCCCCGGCCGTCGCTGTCGCGCCGGCGTTCGGCGCGGGCGGCGCGATGCGCCGCCATCCCCGGGCGTGCCGCCGCTGCGCGACGGCTCGCCCGGGGAGCGCCTCACCCCAAGCGGATCCGCTGCCACGCGCCGGTTCGCCAGCGCACGAAGAGCGTGCTGCCCAGAAGCCCCACGTAGACCACAGCGGCCGCCCAGCCGCCCGCCGCCCCCAGCCCGAGCGTGGGCGCCCAATCCACCCAGCCCTGCCCCGGCCCGAAGGCCAGCGTGTGCGCCAACGGCACGAACACGCCCAGCGACAGCAGCGCCAGGAGCATGGCCGGCACGCGCGTGTCGCCCGCCGCGCGCAGCGAGAAGCCGCTGCCGATGTTCAGCCCATCGAAGGCTTGATAGGCCGCTGCGAACCACAGCAGCGTGGTGCCCAGTGCCATCACGTCGGCGGCTTGCGCATCGCCCGCCGCGAGGAAGAAGGGCACCACCCAAGGCCCGGCGGCGGCGAGCACCACGCCGATCGTGCCCATGTAGCCCATGGCCAGCAGGATCGTCACGTTGCCCAGGCGCGTCGCCCAGGCGCGGTCGCCCGCCCCGATCGCCTGCCCGACCAGCGTGGTCCCGGCCATCCCCAACCCCACCGCGGGCATGTAGGCGATCGAGGTCAGCATCATCGCGATCTGCGTGGCGGCGCCTTCCACCGCGCCCAGCTGGGTCATCATCACCTGGAAGAGCGACAGCCCGAGCAAGTCGAAGGCGATGGCCGCGCCGGCGCCCAGTCCCACGGTCACCAGGGTGCGGACCGTGCGGCCGCGAAAGCGCCAGGTCCGGTGCGATGCGTACTGCCGGCGCACGCCACCGGACAGGAAGAGGAGCAGCGCGCACGCCACGCCGACCAGCAGCGACAGGTCCGTCGCCCACGCGGCGCCGGCCACGCCCCACCCCAGCCCGAAAATGAACACCGCATTGGCCGCGGCGTTGACCAACGCGACCGCGACGTTGACCGTCAGCGCCACGCCCACGCGCCCGACGCCCATGAAGAAGGACAGCAGCGCCCACAACGCGACCGCCAGCGGCCCGCCCAGCAGCCGCGGCCCCCAGTACTCCGCCCCCAGGCGCGCGATTTCCGGATCCAGGCGCATGGCGGGGATGAGCAGCCGGTCGGCCATGGACAGCAGCAGGAAGAGCGGGACCGACAAGATCGCGCACCACAGTCCCTGCCACGTGGCATGGCTGGCGCGCGCGTGGCGGCCCGCGCCTTGCGCCTGCGCCGCGAAGCTTTGCACCACCATCCCCACGCCGCCCACCAGCAGCAGCAGGCCCAGCACCAGCCAATAGGTCGCGCCCACGGCGGCCACCGCGGTCGAAGACAACCTGCCCACGAACCAGGTGTCGGTCAGGTTCAACACCGCCTGCAGGGTCGAGTTGACGAACAGCGGTAAAGCGAGCGCCAGCAGCGCGCGCAGGTCGACGTGCGGGCGGCCTTGCGCATCGAAGCGGCGGGCGGGGACGGCGGAAGCGTTCATGGACCGCGCGGGCCGGAGGCGACGGGCCGCGCATGATGCCCGAACGCGGGGTACCGGATCCGGTGCAGCCACACTGCCGACGCGGCCCGTGTACGGGCATCATGGCGCTGCTGTTGGGCTTCGTCGCCGCCCGCCTCGGGCTGCCGGCGCTGGTGGGCTACCTGCTCGCCGGCATCGCGATCGGGCCGGCCACGCCCGGCTTCGTGGCCGACAGCGAGATCGCGGCGCAGCTGGCCGAAATGGGCGTGATGCTGCTGATGTTCGGCGTCGGCCTGCACTTCTCCATCGGCGACCTGCTGGCGGTGCGCAAGATCGCGGTGCCCGGCGCGGTGGTGCAGATCGCGGCGGCCACCGCCATGGGTGCCGGCGTGGCGCTGTGGTGGGGTTGGGGGCTGGGCGGGGCGTTGGTGTTCGGCCTGTCGCTGTCGGTGGCCAGCACCGCGGTGCTGCTCAAGGCCCTCGAGACGCGCGGCGTGCTGGAATCCGGCAACGGCCGCATCGCGGTCGGCTGGCTCGTGGTGGAAGACCTGGCGATGGTGCTGGTGCTGGTGCTGCTGCCTGCGCTGGCGCCTGCGCTGGGCGGCACGGCCATGGCGCCGGCCGCATCGGAGGCGCGCGGCACGCTCGCCACGCTGGGCATCACGCTGGCGCAGGTGGCGGCTTTCCTGGTGCTGATGCTGGCGGACGCCGGCTGCTGCCCTGGATCCTGTGGCAGGTGGCCAAGACCGGGTCCCGCGAGCTCTTCACGCTGGCCGTGGTGGCGGCGGCCATCAGCATCGCCTACGGGTCGGCGGCCCTCTTCGGCGTGTCCTTCGCGGTGGGGGCGTTCTTCGCCGGCACGGTGCTGCGGGAATCCGAGTTCGCGCATCGGGCCGCCGAGCAGACGCTGCCGCTACAGGACGCGTTCTCGGTGCTCTTCTTCGTTTCGGTCGGGATGCTCTTCGACCCCAGCGTGCTCCTGGAGCAGCCGCTGCGCGTGATGGTCGTGGTGGCGATCATCGTGCTGGGAAAGTCGATCGCGACGGCGCTGACCGCGTCGGCCAGCCTGGCGCAGATCGGCGAGTTCTCCTTCATCCTGGCCGGGCTGGGCCTGTCGCTCGGCCTCCTGCCGCGCGAAGGCCAGAGCCTGGTCCTGGCCGGGGCCATCATCTCGATCGCGCTCAACCCGTTGGCGTTCCGCGCGATCGATGCGATCCAGGCCTGGCTGGACCGGCGTCCGCACCTGGCCTTCCGCCTCGAGCCGGAAGCCAGCCCGCTGGCGGCGCTGCCCAGCGACACGCAAGCGCAGTACTTGGCCCGGCAGGTGATCGTGGTGGGCTTCGGCCGGGTCGGCCGGCGCATCGCCGAGGAGCTCGACGCGCGCGGCCTGCCCTACGTGGTCGCCGACGAGAACCGCGAGCTGGTGCAGTCGCTGCGCGAGCGCGGCGTGGCGGCGGTCTGGGGCAACGCCACCGAGCCCGAGGTGCTCATCCAGGCGCACGTGCGCGACGCCCGCATGCTGGTCATCGCCACGCCGGAGACCATCGAGGTCCGCAAGATGGTCGAGATCGCGCGCACGCTCAACCCGGACATCGAGGTGCTGGTGCGCAGCCACAGCGTGGAGGAAGCGCGCCTGATAGAAGAGGAAGGCACCGGGACCGTGCTGGTCGGCGAGACCGAGCTGGCGTCGTCGATGGTGCGGCACGTGCTGTCCCGCCTGGGACGGGAAGTCGGCGCGGCGGCCGCGCCCGGCGCCTCGGGCACCGGCAAGCGCGCGGCGGCGGTCGCCGTGCCGCGTTGAAGTCGTGGAAGGCGGGATGTCCCGCTCGTCCGTGCGGCGTCAGCGCACCGGAATCGGGACCCCGCGCTCCACCGGAACGGCCGTCACCGCGTTCTGCGGGCTGCCCTCGATCACGCGGTCCGAATACGTGAGGTACACCAGCGCATTGCGCGCCCGGTCCACCATCCGCAACACCCGCACCCGCTTGAAGAGCAGGCTGGCGCGCTCGTTGAAGATCTCCTCCTGCGCGCGTACGGGCTCCTTGAAACGGATCGGGCCCACTTGCCGGCACGCGATCGACGCCTCCGACTTGTCCTCGGCCACGCCCAGCGCCCCCTTGATGCCGCCGGTCACGGCGCGTGACACGTAGCACGACACGCCCTCCACCTTCGGGTCGTCGTGCACGTCGACCACGATCTTGTGGTCAGGGCCGAAGAGCTTGAAGGCGGTGTCGACCTCGCCGATGCGTTCGGCGCGGACGGGCGACGCGGCCGCCAACACGAGCGCCGCGCAGGTCGCCGCCACGGTTTTCCCGGCGGCCAATGGAACGATCGGAACAGAAACGAAGGGGAACATGGACGGCCTTGGTAGCGTGCGCACTCCGCAGCGATCCGCGTGCCCGGCACGCCTCAGTTCGGCTGCTGCCCCCGATGCGCCCACGCCGTCGTGTGCTTCTCGATCCACGCGAAGAGCTCGTACATCGCCATCGCCATCGCGGCGATCACCACCAGCCCGGCGAAGGCCAGCGGCATGCGCATCGCGCTGCCGGCCGAGATCAAGAGATAGCCGATGCCCTCGTTGGCCGCGTTCATCTCCGACACCGTGGTGCCGACGAAGGCCAGCGTGATGGCCACCTTCAACGACGCGAAGAAGTACGGCATGGAGCGCGGCAGGCCCACTTTCAGCAGCACGTCGATCCGCCGCGCGCCCAACACCCGCAAGACGTCCTCCAGCTCCGGCTCCAGCGTCGCCAGCCCCGTGGCGATGTTCACCATGATCGGGAAGAAGGAGATCAGGAAGGCGGTGAGGATGGCCGGCCCGATGCCGATGCCGAACCACACCACCAGGATCGGCACGAAGGCCGCCTTGGGCAGTGCGTTGAAGGCGGTCATCAACGGGTACATCGCGGCATACGACAGCCGCGACGAGCCGATCACGAAGCCCAGCACCACGCCCACCACGATCGAGATGCCGAAGCCGACCATCGTGGTCCAGTAGGTGCGCCACGCGTGGCCGGCGATCACCGGCCCGAACTCGATCAGCGAGCGCACGATCTGGATCGGGCTGGGAAAGACGAACTCGGACACGTCGAACAGGCTGCAGGCCGCCTGCCAGATCAGCAGCGTGGCCGCGAGCAGGACGAGGGGCGCGGTCTTCTCCAGCGTGCGCGGGTTCATGCCGCGTCGGCGGCGCGCTCGCGGCGCGGTCGATGCGGGCGCGGCGTCGGGAACGGAGGACACGGCGGGTTCAGCTCCTGCGGATGCTGCCGATGCGCTCGCGCAGCTCGTGCACGATGGCGGTGAAGGGCTCGGTGTAGGTGATCTCCAAGTCGCGCGGGCGCGGCAGGTCGATCTGGCGGCGGGCGATGATGCGGCCGGGCCGCTTGCTCATCACGTACACCGTGTCGGCCAGGTACACGGCTTCGCGCAGGTCGTGCGTCACCAGGATCACGTTGAAGCGCTGCAGCTGCCACAGGTCGCGCAGCACGTTCCAGAGCTCCTCGCGCGTGAAGGCGTCCAGCGCGCCGAAGGGCTCGTCCAACAGCAGCATCTTGGGCTCGTGGATCAGCGCGCGGCAGATCGACGCGCGCTGCTGCATGCCGCCGGACAGCTGCCACGGGAACTTGTCCTCGTAGCCCGCCAGGCCCACCGTGGCCAGCAGCTTCTTGGCCTTGGCCTCGAATTCGGTGCGACGCGCCTTGAGCTGCGACCGGTACGGCTCGACGATCTCCAGCGGCAGCATCACGTTCTGCAGCGTCGTGCGCCACGGCAGCAGCGTCGGCGCCTGGAAGGCCATGCCGACGATCTTGAGCGGCCCGGTGACTTCCCTGCCGTCGATGATGACCGTGCCGCGCGTGGGGCGCTTCAGCCCCGTGGCCAGCTTCATGAAGGTGGACTTGCCGCAGCCCGACGGGCCGACGATGGCGATGAACTCGCCGTCGCCGGTGGACAAGGTGATGTCCTCGACGGCGAAGTCCCCGGCATCGGCGAGCTCGTCGCTGTAGGCGAGCCAGACGTCGCGGAAATCGACGAAGCGGCGGGCCTGGGCGGCACCGGGGGCAGCCGACGCCGCGGCCGTCGCCGTGGGGTCCAGGAACGCGGTCGCGCTCATCGTTTCTCTTCGCAAGTGGGATGGCGCTACTTGCCCAGCACGCCCATGCGCGCATCCTTGGACGGCAGGAAGCTCGCGTCGAAGATGCGGTCCGGATTGATGCGCTCCTTGGTGCCGAAGGCGTCGGCCACCTGCGAGGCCATCAGCGACAGGCGCGGGCCGTTGACCGCGCCGAAGCCTTCGTTGCGCGCGTCGGCCGTGGCGATGCTGCCGGCGATCGCCAGCTTCAGGCGGCGAAGCTCCAGCGCCTCGTCCACGATCGGGTCGCGTTCCTTGACCACCTTGATGGCGGTGGTGGGATCGGCGATGACGTCGCGCGCGGCCTTGGTGAAGGCGCGCAAGAAGGCCTTGACCGCCTCGGGGTTCTTCTTGGCGAATTCCTCGGACGCGATGATCGCGTTGCCGTACAGCTTCACGCCGAACTGCGGGTAGGGAAGCATCACCACGTCGGCTTCCTTGACGCCGCGCGCCTCAAGGTTCAGCAGCGACGTGAAGGAAAAGCCGGTGATGGCGTCGACGTCGCCACGGGCCAGCATGGTTTCGCGCAGCGGCGGGTCCATGCTCGTCCAATTGACGCGCGCCAGGTCGATGTTGTTGGCCTTGGCGAAGATCGGGAAGGCGCGGCGGCCCGCGTCGAACACAGGGGCGCCCAACTTCTTGCCGACCAGGTCCGCCGGGGCCTTGATGCCGGACTTCTTCAGCGCGAACACCGCCGCCGGCGTGTTGTTGTAGACCATCATCACGGCCACCGGCTTGGTGGGCGCCGTGGGGTTGTTGCCGTGGAACTCCATCAGGGCCGCCATGTCGGCGAAGCCCATCTCGTAGGTGCCGCTGGCCACCCGGTTGACCGCGTTGCCGCTGCCGTTGCCCGCGTCGATCGTGACGTCGAGCTTCTCCTGCTGGAAGTAGCCCTTGGACTTGGCGAGCAGGAAGAGCGCGCTGGGCCCCTCGAAGCGCCAGTCCAGCTGGAACTTGATCTTGGTTTCCTGGGCTTGGGCCGAGGCGGGCAGCGCGAGCGCGGCCGCCAGCGGCGCCGCGCAGGCGAGCCGCAGCGCGGCGCGCAGCAGGGGACGGCGGGAGGGGATCTTGGGCTCGTGCATGTCGGTCGGTTCCTGTTCGTGGGCGCGCAGGCATCGCGCCGGCGTTTCTTCGTTGGCTGCCCCCGCGTTAGCAATCAGGGTGCCACCGCGAGCGCTGCCCGGAGACGATGGTATTGCACCGACGAGGTGCGCCGCATTCGGGTTAACCAGCAACGCGGCCGCCGACACTGCACCGCACCGGTGCGGCTGCCCGATCGTGGGCGATCGGCCGCCGGGGCTCTGCGCGGCACGCGTCGGGTCGGGACGCCGTCCTCCGGCAAGGCGTCACCGCATCGTCCCGACCGCGATGCCCAGCGATCCGGGCAGGCGCTTCCGTTCCCGGTCGGCGGTCACCGCCGGCAAGCCGCGCGAGCGGGCGAGCCGTCAGCGAAACACCACCGTCTTCGAACCGTTCAGGATCACCCGGTGCTGCGCGTGCCAGGTCACGGCGCGCGCCAGCACCATGGACTCCACGTCGCGGCCGGCCAGGGTGAGTGCGTCCGGATCCATGCGGTGGTCGACGCGGGCGATGTCCTGCTCGATGATCGGCCCTTCGTCCAGGTCGGTGGTCACGTAGTGCGCCGTGGCGCCGATCAGCTTCACGCCGCGGTCGAAGGCCTGGTAGTACGGGCGCGCGCCCTTGAAGCTCGGCAGGAACGAATGGTGGATGTTGATCGCGCGGCCTTCCAGCCGGGCGCACAGCTCCGGCGACAGGATCTGCATGTAGCGCGCCAGCACCACCAGGTCCACGCCCTGCTCGTCGATCAGCTCCGTGAGCTTGCGCTCGGCCGCGGCCTTGGTGTCGCGCGTGACCGGCACGTGGTGGAAGGGGATGTCGTGCGACGCCGCCAGCCGGTAGAAATCCCGGTGGTTGGAAACGATGGCCGCGATGTCGATGGGCAGCGCCCCGGTCTGCCAGCGGTACAGCAGGTCGTTCAGGCAGTGCCCGTGCTGCGACACCAGGATCACGGTGCGCGTCTTGCGCGCGGTGTCGTGGAAGCGCGCCTGCATGCCGAATTCCGCGGCCAACGCGTCGAAGTCGCTTTCGAGCGCCGCGAGGGTGGCCTCGCCCGCGGCCACCTCGAAATGCACCCGCATGAAGAAGCGGTCCGAGTGCTTGTCGTCGAACTGCGCCGAATCGACGATGTTGGCACCGCGCGCGTAGAGGAACTCCGAGACGCGGTAGACGATGCCGGGACGGTCCGGGCAGCTGAGCGTGAGGATCGAGGAAAAAGGCATGGCCGGGCGGAGGCGTGGCACGGCGGCGCGGGGCCGCGCGCGGAAGGCGCGATTCTACCGGCCGGGCCGCTCGGCCCCCAGGATCAAGGCGCCGACAGCAGCGCGCGCAGCTTCGGGCCGTGCTCGGGGCTCGCCTTGATCGCGCCGGCCCAACCGACTTCGTAGGCGCGGTCGCGCCAGGCCTTGGCGGTGGCCGCGTCGAAGCGGATCGGCTGGATGCCCGCCGCCGCCTGCCGCTTCGTCTCTTCCTCGGCGAAGGCGTTCCAGGTCCCGTTCTCGGCCTCCAGGGCCAGGGCCATGCGTTGCAGGAAGGCCTTCTGCGCGGGCGTCAGCGCTTTCCACTTGTCCAGGTTCATCGTGATCGACACTTCGGCGTCGTAGAAGCCGGGGTCGACGCGGAACTTGGTGTGCTGCTGCCACCCCAGGTCGAAGATCCCGCCGATCGGCCAGCCGTAGCCGTCGACCACGCCGCGCTCCAGCGCCGTGTAGACCTCGCCGGGGGCGGTGGTCACCACCGTGGCGCCCAGCGCCTGGAAGAAGTCGCGATAGACCGGCGTGATGCGCAGCCGCAGGCCGGTCAGGTCCGGCTTGTCGATGCGCTTGGTGAGGTACACGTGGAAGGGCTGGTTCTCCACCATGCGGGCGATGTACTGCATGTTCGCCTTCTCGTTCCAGACCCGGTTGATGTAGTCGAAGGCGCCGTTGCGACGCTGCTCGGCCACCGGCACCTGCGCGAGCTTGAGCATGTCGGCCTCGGGCATGATGTTCGTGTAGAAGGCGCCGGTGGACAGCGACATGTCGATCACGCCGGTGCGCAGCGCGTTGCCCACTTCGAAGGTCGGCATCGCCTTCGGCCCGCCCACGAAGTTGATCTGCAGCGTGCCCTTGCCCTCGGCGTTGACGCGGGCGATCCACTTCTGCAGGTGCTGCACGTAGATGCCGTTCTCGGCGAAGGCGCTGACCAGCCGCAGCGTGGTCTCCTGGGCCTGGGCGGCCTGCCCGGCCAGCGCGAGCAGTGCCGCGCAGGCGATGCGTGCGAATCGCATGAACCGTGTCTCCTCTTGATCTTCGTTGTCGGGGCCGATGCCGCATCGGCCGCCGCAGTGTCGGCGATCGCGCCGGGCGGGGTCAACCCGCGCGATGGCTCGACGGGCCCGCCAGGCCCGGACGCGCGCTAGAAGAGCGGCAGCGTCTGGCCCGCCGGCGCCGTCGGAACGGCCGGCTCGGACCCGTCCGACAGCGTCCCCACCCGCACGCCGATCAGGCGCAGCTTGCGATGCACGGGGATGCGGCCCAGGCAGGCGAAGGCCGCGCGCCGGATCGCCTGCGCGTCCCGCGTCGGCGAGGCCAGCGTCAGATCGCGTGTCACGATGCTGAAGTCGTCGTAGCGCGCCTTGATGCCGACGGTGCGGCCCGAGTAGCCCTTGCGGGCCAGGTCGTCGGCCACTTCCCGGCACAGGCGCGACAGGATTCCCGCCAACGCGTGCCAGTCGCCGCTCGGGTGCAGGTCGCGCTCGAAGGTGGTCTCGCGGCTGCGCGACTTGGGCTCCGAATGCGTCACCACCGGGCGCTCGTCCCGGCCATGCGCCGCGTCGTGCAGCCAGGCGCCGTAACTCCTGCCGAAGCGCTCCACCAGCCACTGGCGGTCCTGCGCGGCCAGGTCGCCGATGGTGCGGATGCCCAACGCCGCCAGCTTCTCGTCCGCGCGCGGGCCGATGCCGTTGATGGTGCGCGCCGGCATCGGCCAGATGCGCGTCTCCAGCTCCGCCATGGTCAGCACGGTCAATCCGTCGGGCTTGTCGAGCTCGGAAGCGATCTTGGCCAGCAGCTTGTTGGGCGCGATTCCGATGGAGCAGGTGAGCCCCGTGGCCTCGCGCACCGCGGCCTTGATCGCGGCGCCGGTCGCGCAAGGATCGCCCGGCAGGCCTTCCAGGTCGATGTAGACCTCGTCGACGCCGCGGTCCTCGATCGCCGGCGCGATCTGCGCGATCGCCTGCTTGAAGCGGCGCGAGTAGCGGCGGTACTCGTCGAAATCGACCGGCAGGAAGATGCAGTGCGGGCAGAGGTCGGCCGCGCGGCGCAGCGCCATGCCCGAGCGGATGCCGAAGGCGCGGGCCTCGTAGGTGGCGGTGGTGACCACGCCCCGGCTGTTGGGCTCGCCGTGCCCGCCGATCGCCACCGGCAAGCCGCGCAATTCGGGGCGGCGCAACAGCTCGACGGACGCGTAGAACGCGTCCATGTCGAGGTGTGCGATTCGGCGATCGGCGCTCATGGGCGGCGATCGTAGCAAGGCCGGTGCGGCGAGCCGGTCGCCGCGGCCGGCCGGTCGCTGCGGCGGGCCGAGGTCCGACCAGGGGCGCGCTATCGGCCGGAAAGCTTTCCGACCAGCGCGGCCCGGGCGAGCAGCGCGTCGTGGGTCTGCCCGTCGCGCGGCCAGATGGCGGCGCCCACGCACGGGCGCACCGAGGCGATGCCGTGCTCCACGCGGATCGGCGCACCGAGGGCACGCTCGACCTTGGCCGCCACCGCGACGGCGTCGCCTTCTTCGCGCAGCGTCGCCGCGATGATGAATTCGTCCACATCCATCCGTGCCACCAAGTCGCCGCCGCGCAGCGCCGTGCTCAGGCGTTGCGCGATGGTGCGGACGACTTCATCGGCGGCTTCGCGACCATGCAGGCCGCGCACGCTGGGCAGCCCGGACAGGCGCGCGCGGAAAAGCACCAGCGCGCCGCCGTCGTTGCGGGCCCGCTCGACGGCCAGCGACAGCTGCCGCTCGGCCTGCGAGCGACGGGGCAGGCCGGTGAGCGGATCGAGGTCGTTCGCGGTGGAGGGCCGTCCGGCCGTGTTCGAGCGCAGCACCGACGCGCGGGCGATCGCCGAGCCGGCCGGCGTGGTCGCCGATGAAGCGACCGTGGCGCCCGGGATGCCGTGCTGGGGCGCCGCAGCCAGATCGAACTGCAGCAATGCCGCCAACGGACGCCCATTGGGCCCGGTCAGCGGCTCGATGCTCGCGGCGACTTCCTCGCCCGCGTGGACGCCATGCCGGATGCGCGCGGTGATGCGGCGCGTCCCGGCCACCGGACGACTGGCATACGCCACGACCGCGGCCACCACGGCTTCGGCCGGCACCGGCCCGGCAACGGGCGGCATGCCGGAGGGCCCGAAATCCAGCAGCCCGCCCGGATCTTGCTGCGCGCCGGAAAGCGCTTGCGTGGACGCCGCTTCCGAGGCATGTTGGTGGGTTGCCTCGTCCATCCCGAGCAGCGTGCCGGCTGCGCGGTTGGCCGCGATCAGGCGCCCGGCGGTCGACAACAGCAGAACCGGGCCGGCCAACCGCTCGATGAGGGCCCCGGCCAGTTCGACCGGCAATTCGGCCGCGAAGGCCAGCGGCTCGGCCGACGTGGATGGGCTCGCCGCCACGTCGAACGGGCTGTCGACAGGCGGCAGCGCTTGGCGCAGCGGATCGTCCAGGTGCGGTTCGGTGGACATCGAGGCAGCTGTCATGGCGAGCATCTAGACCTGGCCCAGGCATTGGGATTGCACCGGGCCACGGTATCGCCCCCGACCGGTGGCAACGAAGGAGCAACCGATGAACGCGCGAAGCAAAGGGCCGGAGGGCGGCAAGGAAGCGACGAAAGCCCCTGCGGACGAGTTGGAACGGGTGCCCCGCCCGATCACCGGCGAGCACACGGGCAGCCCGCACCCCGCCAGCGGCGGCGGCGCTGGCGGCCTGGTCGGCGCTGGCGGCGAAGTGACTTCCGGCGGTTTGCAGCCCTCCCCGCCCACCGTGCCGCGCGATGGCCCGACGGCTGTCCCGACCGGTGGCGCGCCCCGGCCGAAGCGGCCTTGAAGGGCATGGGTCGCATCGGGCGCGCAACGCTGGCCGCGGCGGCAGGCTGGCTGGGCTGGAGCGCACTGGCCGTGCCCCACCAGGTGCCGCTGCCGCCGGCGCTGCCCGGCCAGCGCCGCGACCTGCACGGTCGTGCGGGCCGGCTGAACTGCTACGTCGCCGGACAGGCGACCGATGGCGCCGCGCCCTTGCTGCTGGTGCACAGCGTGAACGCCTGCGCCTCGGCACGAGAGGTCAAGCCCATCCACGACCGGGCGATCGGCGTGCGGCGTGTCTGGGCGCCGGACTTGCCCGGGTTCGGCTTTTCGGATCGATCGAAGCGGCGCTACGACGTGCGCCTGTACGTCGACGCCATCCACGACGTGTTGGACGCCATCGAGGCCGAACACGGGCCGCAACCGGTCGACGTGCTGGGGGTTTCGCTGGCGTGCGAATTCGTGGCGCGCGCCGCGACCGAGCGTCCCGAGCGCTTCCGCACGCTGAGCCTGGTGACGCCGACCGGGTTCGCCAAGGGCGCCGAGAAGCGCCAGCGCGGCGAGGCCGGGGAAGTGCTGGGGCTGCCCGCGCTGCAGCCGGTCTTCGGCTTTCCGGTCTGGGACCGCGCCCTATACGATGCCTTGACCAGCAAGCCCAGCATCCGCTTCTTCCTCACCCAGACCTTCGGCACGCCGAAGCTCGACCCCGACCTCGTCGAGTACGACTGGCTGACGGCGCACCAGCCCGGCGCGCAACACGCGGTGTGGGCATTCGCCACGGCCAGCCTCTTTTCGGCTGACATCCGCCACGTGTACGAGCGGCTGCGCATGCCGGTGTGGATGCCGCACGCCACCCGTGGCCAGTTCTCGGACTTCACCGAAGCGGGCTTCGTGCGGGAGAAGCCGAACTGGACGATCCGTCCCTTCGCGACGGGCGCGTTGCCGCAGTTCGAGAAACCGGACACCTTCTGGCAGGCGCTGCAGCAGTTCCTGCAGGAGGCTGAAGGGGTGTTGTCGGCGAGGACCGTGGCGGCGGCTTGAGCGGGACCCCTCGCGCGCGCGCCGTGCGCGGGCGGGACGCTCAGCGCATAAGCAAATCGGTTGGGCGCGGATGCGTGCACCGGTGCGACGGCTCGAAGATAGTGGCTGCCTCGCCGCTTGCGGCTTCGAACTTCCGCGATCGCCATGCGCTCTGTGCCGTTCACCGCTCTTGCCGCGATCGTCTTGGCCTTGGCCGCACCCGCCAGCGCTGTCGCGCAGCCGCTGTCGTCTGCCGAGGCTTGCAGCGACGCATGGATGGCCGCGGAGCCGACGCGGGCCATCGCGTGTGCGGAACAAGCGGTCGAGCGGGCGCAGAGCGAACTGAGCCGGACGTACCGGGCGGTCTGGGCCGAGACGACCGTCACCGATCGGTCATCGTTCGCGCGACGCGAGCGCGCCTGGCTGGACGGGCGGTACGCGGCAGCCCGCCGGTGCGCCGAGCGCGAGGCCGGAGCAACCCCAGTTACGGGCGGCGTCGAAGCAGCCGTGAACGTCTGCCTGGCGCGCCTGATGGACGAGCGACGAGCCGCCTTGTTGGCGGCACCAGCCGATGTCGTGGCCGCCCGCAAGGTCGCCAACGGGGCCGCCCGAGTGCAGTGACGGTTGCGGTGCGCCGCGCGACTGGTGGGCCCCCCGGGAGTCGAACCCGGCACCAACGGATTATGAGTCCGCTGCTCTAACCAGGCATGAGCTAGAGGCCCGAGCCGCGGATTATAGGTGCCGGCCCCTGCGCCTCCGTCGCACGCGCCGACCGGTGGGAATGCCCCTTGCTCAAGCCATCTCCTGAACACTGCGCGGCCGTGACGGCCGCCTCTAGGAGAACGGCCATGCGCTGGGAAAGCGGACGCGAAAGCTCCAACGTCGAGGACCGGCGCGGTGCCGGCGGATTCGGCGGCCTGCCGGGTGGTGGCCGGGGGGTCGGCATCGGCGGCATCGTGGTCGCGCTGGTGGCGGCGCTCTTCTTCGGCATCGACCCGGGCGTGGTGTTGCAGGGCATGGGCGACGGCGGGAGCCCGCAGGCAACTGCGCCCACGCAGCAGGCACCGGGCGGCGCACGACCGGCGGACGACCCGGGCGCGCGCTTCGTGTCGGTGGTGCTGGCCAGCACCGAGGACACGTTCACGCAGGCTTTCCGCGAAGCCGGCGTGCAGTACCGCCCCCCGACGCTCGTGCTGTTCGAAGGCCGCACACCCACGGCCTGCGGCACTGGCAGTGCCGCCTCGGGCCCGTTCTACTGCCCGGCGGACCAGCGGCTCTACATCGACTTGTCCTTCTTCCGCGTGCTGCGAGAGCGGCTGGGCGCACCCGGCGACTTCGCGCAGGCCTATGTGGTGGCCCACGAAGTCGGCCACCACGTGCAGAACCTGCTGGGCACGATGGGCCAAGTCCATTCCATGCGCGGCCGCGCCAGCGAGGCGCAGAACAACGCCTTGTCGGTGCGGCTGGAGCTGCAGGCCGACTGCCTGGCAGGTGTCTGGGCTGCGCGGTCGCAACAGGCGCGCGGGTGGCTGGAGACGGGCGACTTGGACGAGGCGCTGCGTGCCGCCGCCGCCGTCGGGGACGACACGCTCCAGAAGCGCAGCCAGGGCACCGCGGTGCCCGAGACCTTCACGCACGGCACGGCGGCCCAGCGGGCCGGCTGGTTCCGCACCGGCTTCAAGAGCGGACGGATGGAGAGCTGCGACACCTTCAAGGCCGGGCAGCGCTGATCGGCCGGACGGGTCGGCCATCCGTCGGATGCGCCCCGCGGATCCGCGCGGGCACACTTCGGCGTCGTCCATGACCACGTCGCCCATGATCTCCGGCCTTCCCCGTCGTTTCACCCGCTTCGCGCGGCCTGTCGCTTTCTCCCGGGCGTTGTCCCGCCCCGCGGTCGCAGGCCTGTGCGCGCTGGCGCTGCTCGGCACCGTGGCCGGGTGCGCCCAGACCGGGGCGCCGGCGCGCTCCGAGGCGGACGCCGCGCGCGATGCGCATGCGGCTGCCACCCGCCCATTGCTGGACACCGAGGCATTCGACGCGGCGCTCAAGCGCGACGCGCTGCGCGCCTCCGCCACGGCCGACACCGCACCGCCCAAGGCCGCTGCCGCCGCGCCGGTGCCGGCACGGGTGTCGCTCTACTTCAAGGCCGGCGCCACCCGGCTCGACGACGCCCAGTCGGCCCGCCTGGATGCGGCCGTGCGCGCGTTGGGCGATCGCCGCCCGCGCTGGCGCGTGACGGCGCACACCGACCCCATGGGGCCGCTGCACGTCAACGAGCGGCTGGCCCGGCAACGGGGCGCGCAGGTCGTCGAGCGCCTGGTGCGGCTGGGCATCGACCGTGCCGCCATCGACCTGGTGCACGCCCCGGCCACGCGGCTCGACGCGCTGGTGCGGACGACCGCGACCTCGCTGGTGCCGCACGGCACGCCGCGTGATCCGCTCGGCCAGGCGCGCAAGGTAGAGGTCGAGTCCGACGTTTGACCGGACAGGGCGTCGGGCGCATGACGGGCCGCGGCGGCGTCCGCACCTAGAATCGCCCGATCCCGACCGCCATGAGCCGCGCGATGCCTGCCGACCCGTCCTTCTTCGACCCTTACCGCCACGGCTTCGCGCGCGTGGCCGTCGCCGTGCCGCGCTGCAAGGTCGCCGATCCGCAGTTCAACGCGGCGCAGACCATCGCGTTGCTGAGGGACGCTGCGCAGCGGCAGGTGGCCGTCGTGGCCTTCCCGGAGCTGGGGTTGTCCGCCTACAGCTGCGAGGACCTCTTCCACCAACGCGCCCTGCAGCAAGCCTGCCTGGCCGCCTTGGCCGACGTACTGGACGCCTCCAAGGGCTTGGCGCCGGTGGCCATCGTGGGCGTGCCGCTGGTGGTGGATCACCTGCTCTTCAACTGTGCCGTGGCCATCTGCGACGGGCGCATCCTGGGCGTGGTGCCCAAGACCTACCTGCCCAACTACGGGGAGTTCTACGAAGCGCGGCAGTTCGTGAGCGGCGACTCGGCTCGTGTGGACGAGATCGAGCTGTGCGGTCGACGCGTGCCCTTCGGCGCGGAGCTGGTCTTCCAGGCGCGGCAGCTGCCGCTGCTGCGCATCGCCATCGAAGTGTGCGAAGACCTCTGGGTGCCGATCCCGCCGTCGAGCTACGCGGCACTGGCGGGCGCCACGCTGCTCGTGAACCTGTCTGCGTCCAACATCACGGTGGGCAAGGCCGACTATCGGCACCGGCTGGTCAGCTTGCAGTCGGCGCGCTGCATCGCCGCGTACCTGTACACCTCGGCGGGCTTCGGGGAATCGACCACCGACCTGGCCTGGGATGGCGAGGCGCTGGTCTACGAGTATGGCGACCGGCTGGCCGAGTCGCCGCGCTTCGCGCTGGAGTCGCACCTGTGCGTGGCCGACGTCGACCTGGAGCGCGTCTCGCGCGAACGCATGCGCCAGACCAGCTTCGGGCAATCGGTGGCGCGACACCGCGAGCGGCTCGCGCGCTTTCGGACGGTGGCGTTCGACCTGTCGCTGCCAGCGCCCGCGGCACGCCCACTGGAGCGGCGGGTGGACCGCTTCCCCTTCGTGCCCGCCGACCCCGCGCGCCGTGACGAGCGCTGCGCCGAGGTCTACCGCATCCAAGTGCACGGGCTGGCCAAGCGGCTGGAATCCACGGGCATCCGCAAGGTGGTGATCGGCGTGTCCGGCGGGCTGGATTCCACGCAGGCGCTGCTGGTGTGCGCCCGCGCGATGGACCTGCTGGGCCTGCCGCGCACCAACATCCTCGGCTACACGATGCCGGGCTTCGCCACCAGCGGGCGGACCTTGGACCAGGCGCGGCGGCTGATGGCGTCGTTGGGCTGCGAAGCCAACGAGATCGACATCCGGCCCAGCTGCCTGCAGATGCTGCGCGACCTGGGCCACCCTTTCGCGCAGGGCGAGCCGGTGCACGACATCACCTTCGAGAACGTGCAGGCCGGCGAGCGCACCAGCCACCTCTTCCGCCTGGCCAACCACCGGGATGCGATCGTGGTCGGCACGGGCGACCTGTCCGAGCTGGCGCTGGGCTGGTGCACCTACGGCGTGGGCGACCACATGTCCCACTACAACGTCAACGCGAGCGTGCCCAAGACGCTGATCACGCACCTGATCCGCTGGGTGGCGGCGCACGACGCCGGCGAGGACGAGCGCCGCGTGCTGCAGCAGATCGCGGCGACCGAGATCAGCCCGGAACTGGTCCCGGCCAAGGAAGGGGTTGCAAGCGAGGACGGCGACCAAGGCGACCAGCCCGCGCAGAAGACCGAGGACGTGATCGGCCCCTATCCGCTGCAGGACTTCAATCTCTATCACGCGCTGCGCTCGGGCGAGACGCCGTCGAAGATCGCGTACCTGTCCTGGTGCGCGTGGCACGACGCCGCCAAGGGCGCCTGGCCCGATCTGCCTGCGCACGAGAAGCGCGCCTACGGCATCGCCGAGATCAAGAAGCACCTGCGCACCTTCGTGTGGCGCTTCTACAAGACCAGCCAGTTCAAGCGCTCGTGCCTGCCCAATGCGCCCAAGGTGGGGTCGGGCGGGTCCCTGTCGCCGCGTGGGGACTGGCGGGCGCCGAGCGACTCGGAAGCGACGGCGTGGCTGGCGGACCTGGATCGGGTGCCGGACGAGGCGCCGAAGAATGATTGAGCCGCATGCACCCGGTGCGCGGACCGCATCCGCGCGTACGAGGCCCGAGGTGCTCGTGTTCCTCGGCGTGAGCCTGGACGGCTTCATGGCCGGCCCGGGCGGCGACCTCGCGTGGCTGTCGGTCGTCGAGACCTCGCCGCCGGAAGACACCGGCTACGACGCGCTGATGGCGCGCGTCGACACGGTCGTTCTCGGCCGCAACACCTACGACGTAATGATCGGCTTCCCGCAGTGGCCGCTGGAGGGCAAGCGGGTGATCGTCCTGACGCGTCGGCCGATCGCGCCCATGAATGGCGAAACCACGTTCGCCGGACCGCTCGCCGACCTGGTCGACGCGCTCGGGCGCGAAGGCTGCCGCGCGATCTACCTGGACGGCGGACAGGCGGTGCGGCAGGGCCTGCAAGCAGGCCTGGTGGACGAGCTGACGCTGTCCTGGGTGCCGATGACGCTGGGCGAAGGCTTGCCGCTCTTCGGGCCCGAAGTGCTGCGGACCGCCTGGAAGATGACGCGTTCGCGGGCCTTCGGCAGCGGGCTCGTCCAGGCGGCCTACGTGCCGGTGCGAAGCGCCACGTCATGAAACGCGAAAGCCGCCCGTAGGCGGCTCCGGATCATGCGCGTGGAACGGGCCGCCGCTTTCGCGGCCACCCGTCCGACACGCTCACTGCCCTTCCAAGAAGCTCTTGAGCTTGTCCGCCCGGCTGGGGTGACGCAGCTTGCGCAAGGCCTTGGCTTCGATCTGGCGGATCCGCTCGCGCGTGACGTCGAACTGCTTGCCGACCTCTTCCAGCGTGTGGTCGGTGCTCATCTCGATGCCGAAGCGCATGCGCAGCACCTTGGCTTCGCGCGGCGTGAGCGAATCCAGCACTTCCTTGACCACGCCGTGCATGGAGGCGTGCAGCGCGGCGTCCGCGGGCGCCAGCGTGGAGGTGTCCTCGATGAAATCGCCCAAGTGCGAGTCGTCGTCGTCGCCGATGGGGGTTTCCATCGAGATCGGCTCCTTGGCGATCTTCAAGATCTTGCGGATCTTGTCCTCGGGCATCTCCATCTTGGTCGCCAGGGTCTGCGGGTCGGGCTCGGCGCCCGTCTCCTGCAGGATCTGGCGGCTGATCCGGTTCATCTTGTTGATCGTCTCGATCATGTGCACCGGGATGCGGATGGTGCGCGCCTGGTCGGCGATCGAGCGCGTGATGGCCTGCCGGATCCACCAGGTGGCGTAGGTCGAGAACTTGTAGCCGCGCCGGTACTCGAACTTGTCCACCGCCTTCATCAGGCCGATGTTGCCTTCCTGGATCAGGTCCAGGAACTGCAGCCCGCGGTTGGTGTACTTCTTGGCGATGGAGATCACCAGCCGCAGGTTGGCCTCGGTCATCTCGCGCTTGGCGCGGCGGGCCTTGGCCTCGCCCATCGACATCTGCTTGTTGATCTCCTTGAGATCAGGCAGCGGCAGCACCACGCGCGCCTGCAGGTCGATCAGCTTCTGCTGCAGGTCCTGGATGGCCGGGATGTTGCGGCGAAGCACTTCCACGTACGAGATGCCGCCCTGCTCGGCCAGCTTCTCGGACCACTTCAGGTTGGTCTCGTTGCCGGGGAAGGTGCGCACGAAGGCCTCGCGCGGCATGCCCACGCGGTCGACGCTGATGTGCATGATCGCGCGTTCCAGCGAGCGGACTTCCTCGACCTGGCTGCGCAGCGTGTCGCACAGCTTCTCGACCATCTTGGCCGTGAAGCGGATGGTCATCAGCGCTTCCTGGATCTCGGTCTGCGCCTTGAGGTAGCCCTTGGACTTGTAGCCCTCGCGCTCGTAGGCGATCCGCATCTTGTCGAACCACTTGACGATCTCGTCGAACTTCTCGACGGCGCCGACCTTGAGCGCTTCCAGCTTGGCCGAGTTGGCGCCCGCGGCGGCTTCCTCGGCGTCGTCGTCGTCGTCGAAGTCCTCGGCGGCGGCCGCGGCAGCCGACGCGGGCTGCGGCAGCTCTTCTTCGGCGTTCGGGTCGATCAGGCCGTCGACGACCTCGTCGATGCGCATGGTGCCGGCGCGGATCTTGTCGGCCGACGCCAGGATTTCGGCGATGGTGGTCGGGCAGGCGGAGATCGCCTGCACCATGTACTTGAGGCCTTCCTCGATGCGCTTGGCGATGGCGATCTCGCCTTCGCGCGTGAGCAGTTCGACCGAGCCCATCTCGCGCATGTACATGCGCACCGGGTCGGTGGTGCGGCCGAACTCGCTGTCGACCGTGGACAGCGCCGCCTCGGCCTCTTCCTCGGCGTCGTCGTCGCTGTTGGCCACGGGCGTGTTGTCGGCCATCAGCAGCGTCTCGGCATCGGGCGCCTGGTCGTAGACCGCGATGCCCATGTCGTTGAACGTGCTGATGATCGACTCGATCGCCTCGGCGTCGACCAGGTCTTCCGGCAGGTGGTCGTTGATCTCGGCGTAGGTCAGGAAGCCGCGCTCCTTGCCCAGCTTGATCAGCTGCTTGAGCTTGTTGCGCTTGGCTTCCAGGTCGACTTCGCTGACGCCGGTCTGGTTGGCCAGCGCTTCCTTGATCAGCGCGCGCTCGCGCGCCCGCGTGCTCTTGGACTTGGCCTTGGTGGGGGCGGCCGGGGCGGAGACCTCGGGCAGGTCGGCCTCGGCGACGTCCACGTCGCCGACGTCGGACACGTCGACGTCCGCATCGCCCACGTCCGCGTCGCCCACGTCCTCGTCGAACATCTCGACGCCGTCGGACTGCAGGTCGTCATCGGACAGGTCGGCCTTGGCGCTCTTGGCGCCGGCCGCGCCGCGCGTCTTGGCGGCTTGCTTGGCGGCCGGCTTGGCCGCCGGCTTGGCGGCGGCCGACTTGCCGCCCGCCTTGGAGCCGGCCTTGTCCGGCGTGCCGCCGTCGACGGCGGACTTGTCCGCCGCCGGCTTGGCGGCGGCCGGCTTGGCTGCCGGCTTGGCGGCCGCGATGTCGGCCGAGCCGGCCTTGCCGCCGCGAGACACCATCTGGCGGGCCAGGTCGGCCGCGATCTCTTGCGCGGACTTCGCCGCGGAAGTCCGGGCCTTGGGGTCGGCCTTGGGCGACTTGCCGTCCGCGGCGGCCGTGCGCGACGCCGCCGGGGCGGCCGCTTTCTTGGCGGTCTCGGCGCGCGCGGAGGCCGCGCCCGTGGGGCGGCTGGCGCTGGAAGCGGGCTTCACGGCAGCGGCTTTGGCGGCGCCGGACTTGGGCTTGGTCGCGACCGTGGCGGTCGATTTCGGACGCGTGGTCGCGGCGATGGAGCGGCGGCGATCGGTCGAACCCCCGGAAGCAGGGGACGACAGGGCAGGACGGCTAGCAGGTTTGGCAGCGCGCACGAAACGACCTTCCTCGATTGACTTGACCGCAGGCCGCCCGGAAGTGGTCTCAGGCGGCGATGGACGGCAGCTGGGGAACATTACATATTAGCACTAAACCGCTGTTTTCAAGCACTTGCCGAGCTTCTCAGGCGCTGGCAGGCGCGTCGCGGCGCGCCTTCAGGCTCGCCTTGGCGGCCTCCAGCTCTATCCAACGCTCGCGCAGGGCTTCCGGCGCGAACCCCTGCTGCGGCAGCTCCGAAAGCTCCCGGTCGATCGCGCGCAGCTGGACCTGGGCGATCGCGCCACGGAAGTCGGCGCGCGCCTCTTCGGGCGTCAGCTGGGCCAAGGCGGCGCCACGCACGCCGTCGTCGGCGGTCTCGCGGTCGAGCGCCTCGCCCTGTTCCGGATCGTCGGCCGCGATGGTTTCGCGCAGCGTCGCGTAGGTGGACCCGGGTGGCAGCGCGGCCACGCGCTGCAGCCAGTCGACCAGTTCGTCAGGCAGCCATTGCGCACCAGCGGCATCGCCCAACGCGGCGACTTCGTCGCGCCACTCCGCGGCCAAGGCCGGGGTCAAGGCCGCCAGGATCCGCGCGCGGCGTTGCGCGTCCGGCAAGGCAGCGCGCGGCGAGCGATCACCGAAGCCGGCAGCGCCACCGCCGCGGCCGCCGTCGCGCGGCCCACCGCGCCAGCCGCCCGTCCGCCCGCCCGCCCCACCGTCCGCCCGGCCAGGGGCCCACCCGCCACCGGGCCCGCCGGAAACGTCGCCGCGTCGCGGCCCACCACGACCCGCGCCTGGCTGGGGCGCGTGCGCCTGCCCACCGGCGGTGTAGCCGGCCGCGCCGCGCCCGGGCGCCGCCGCGCCGCCCTCCGATGGCGCGCCCACCGCGGGCCGCGACGCGCCGAAGCGCGCCGGCGATGCCGGATCGCCCACGGCGCGGCCCTGGCCGACGGAGTGCGCGGCTGCGCCTTCTTGCGCCAGGTAGCGCTCCAGTTGCGCGCCGGTGATGCCCACCAGCGTCGCCACGCGCTGCGTGATCTGCTGGCGCAGCGCGAAGGCCGACAACGCCAGGAGCAGCGGCCGCGCCTCGGCCTGCAGCCGGGCGCGGCCTTCCGGCGTGGCCAAGTCGACCTGCTCGGCCAGCCCGCGCACGAGGAACTCGGACAGGGGCAAGGCGCCGGCCAGCGCGTCGCGCCAGCCCGCCTCGCCGTGGTCGCGCACGAAGCTGTCGGGGTCGTGCTCGGGCGGCAGGAAGAGGAAATCGACGCGCTTGGTGTCCTGCACTTGCGGCAGGCTGGCTTCCAGCGCCCGCCAGGCCGCCTTGCGGCCGGCGGCGTCGCCATCGAAGGCGAACACGACGCGGTCCACCAGCCGCAGCAGCTTGCCCACGTGCTGCGGCGTGGTGGCCGTGCCCAGCGTGGCCACCGCGTTGCCCACGCCGTGCTGCGACAGCATCACGACGTCCATGTAGCCCTCGACCACGATGGCGCAGTCCTCGCGGCGCAGCGCGTCGCGCGCCTCGAAGAGGCCGTAGAGCTCGCGCCCCTTCGAGAAGACGGGCGTCTCGGGCGAGTTGAGGTACTTGGGCTCGCCCTTGTCCAGCACCCGCCCGCCGAAGCCCACCACGCGGCCGCGCGAATCGCGGATCGGGAACATGATGCGGTCGCGGAAGCGGTCGTAGCGCTTCTTGCGGCCCTCGTCGCCCTCGCCTTCGATGACCAGGCCGGCGGCTACCAGGGTGGGCGAGTCGTAGTCCGCGAAAGCGGCCTCCAGCGGGCGCCAGCCGTCGGGGGCGTAGCCGAGACCGTAGCGCAACGCCGTCTCGCCGGTCAGGCCGCGCGCCTTGAGATAGTCCACCGCGCGCGGCGCGTCCTTCAGGCGGGACTTGTAGAAGCGCGCCGCCAGCGCGAGCTGCTCGACCAGGTCCGGCGCCTCGGCGGCCGCGTCGCCGCGTCGGCCGCGGCCCGGCTCCTGGGGCACCTGCAGCCCCACCGACTGCGCCAGGTCCTCGATGGCGTCCACGTAGCCCAGTCCGGCGTGCTCCATCAGGAAGCCGATCGCCGAGCCGTGCGCGCCGCAACCGAAGCAGTGGTAGAACTGCTTGGTCGGGCTCACCGAGAAGGACGGGCTCTTCTCGTTGTGGAAGGGGCACAGGCCCATCCAGTTGGCGCCGCTCTTCTTGAGCTTGACGTGCTTGCCCACCACCTCGACCACGTCGACGCGGGCCAGCAATTCCTGGATGAACGACTGCGGGATCACGGAGCCAGTCTAGCGCGGCGGGCGGCGCTGCGCCCCCACCGGGCCAAGGGGGTTCAGGCCGGCCGCGACAGGCGCGCCTTGACCAGGCCGGACACCTTGGACAGGTCCGTTCGGCCGGCGAGCTTGCCCTTCACCACCGCCATCACCTTGCCCATGTCCTGCGGGCCGGTGGCGCCCGTGGCCGCCACCGCGGCGTCGACCTCGGCGGCCACCTCGTCCTCGGTGGCTTGCTGCGGCAGGTAGACCGAAAGCACCTCGATCTCGGCGCGCTCACGGGCGGCCAGCTCCTCGCGACCGGCGGCCTCGAAGGCAGCGACCGAATCGCGGCGCTGCTTGATCAGCTTGTCCACGATCGACACGGCCTGGACGTCGTCGACCTCGATGCGCTCGTCGACTTCCTTTTGCTTGATGGCGGCCAGCAGCATGCGGATCGCGGAAAGCCGGTCGGCTTCCTTGGCGCGCATGGCGGCCTTCATGTCATCGGTGATGCGTTGCTTGAGCGACATGGCGGGCACTCCGTCAACCAAGCGACGCACGCAAGGCGCGCCGCCATAGGACAAGGCCCGCGTTGCCTGTGACGGCCGCGGGCCTCGAGTCGGGCACTAACGAAGCCGAGGGCAGAGCAGCGCGCAGATGGCGCGGGCCCGTGCCCCGGGGACATCAGTACATGCGCTTGGGCAGCATCTGGCTGCGAATGCGCTTGTAGTGACGCTTCACCGCGGCCGCCTTCTTGCGCTTGCGCTCAGCCGTGGGCTTTTCGTAATACTCGCGCGCACGCAGTTCCGTGAGGAGCCCGGTCTTCTCGATCGTGCGCTTGAAACGGCGCAAAGCGACGTCGAACGGCTCGTTCTCCTTCAAGCGGATAGTCGGCATTTAAATCTCACCCCCTTTGACGAACCCGAGATTATACGCGACTTCGGGCAGCCTGCGCAAACGGCGTGAAGGGCGACGGCGACAGCCAGCGCGGCCCGTCCGTGGATCGTGCGCCAGACGGCCGACAACGTGCGTCGCCGATCGAGATGCCGTCCCGCGCGGCGCCTGGCCGGCCGCCACGGCGCCCGTGGGCGACGACGGCGCGGCCAGCGTTCCCCGCGAAGCCGTCGCGCACCACGGCCGCCGTTGCTGGTCGGCGTGCTCCGGGCGGCCTCGCGGCGGAACAGGCATACCCGTTGCATGACACGGCTCGCATCGCAGGAGGACAAGATGCCGTCGACCGCACTGACCACGACGCCTGCGCGCCAGGCCACCGATACACCCGCCGCACGCCACGCGCTGGCGATCGCGATCGCGGGCTTCAAGCAGGTCTACTCGACCAATGCCGTGGGCACCGCCCTCGAGGATCTCGCCCCCAACGCGAACGAGGCGCTGCGCGCCACCTACGAGAAGATGATCCGTGCCGGTGGCGAGCGTTTCTGCGTCAAGCCGGCGGCCATGCCTGACTTCGATGGCTTGGAAGAAGATCTTCCCAACTTCGCCGAAGTGCTGGGCGACCTGCGCCGCCAGTTGGCGCTCTGCCTGGAGACGGACGACCCGCTGGAGATCACGCCGATGCTGCTGCTGGGCGAGCCCGGCATCGGCAAGACGCACTTCGCCAAGAAGCTCTCGAAACTGTTGGGCACGGGCTACGGCTTCGTGCCGATGAGCTCGCTGACCGCCGGCTGGGTGTTGTCGGGCGCGTCTTCGCAGTGGAAGAACGCCAAGACCGGAAAGGTCTTCGACACGCTGGTCAATGGCGACTACGCCAACCCGCTGCTGGTGCTGGACGAGATCGACAAGGCGGGCGGCGACGGGCAATACGATCCGCTGGGCGCGCTGTACGGACTCCTGGAGCAGGACACCGCGCGCGAGTTCATCGACGAGTTCGCCGAAGTGCCGATCGACTGCTCGGAGATCGTGTGGATCGCCACGGCGAACGATGCCAGCCGGATCCCGGACCCGATCCTGAACCGCATGAACGTCTACCAGGTCGAGCCGCCCGACCGGGACGGCGCGCGCCGCATCGCCCAGTCGCTGTACCGCGAGATCCGCGAATCCCACGCCTGGGGCGCGCGTTTCCCGGAGGCCATGGACGAAGCGGTCGCGGACCGGCTGGCGGGCGTGGCGCCGCGCGAGATGCGGCGTGCGCTGGTGAGCGCCTTCGGCAACGCCAAGCTCGCGCGCCGTGACGAGCTGTCGGTGGACGACTTCGCGATCGACCGCACGCACCGGCGCGCGCGCATCGGCTTCTGAATCAGGACACGACCGGGGACGACGCGGTGGCCGCCATCGCGCAGGCCCATCCGCTGGCCCAGGCCCACTGGAAGTTGTAGCCGCCCAGCCAACCCGTCACGTCCACCACTTCACCCACGAAGTGCAGACCCGGCACCGCGCGCGCCTCCAGCGTCCGCGGGTCGAGCGCACGCGTCGACACGCCGCCGCGCATCGCCTCGGCCTTGCGGTAGCCCTCTGTGCCGCTTGGCACGAGCTGCCAGCGGGACATGCCCCCAGCCAGCTCGCGCAGCCGCTTGTCGGCCACTTCCGCCAGCTTGCGATCGGCCAGGCCCGGCTCGACCGTGTTCAGCCAGCCGTGCGCGAGGTTGCGCGGCAGCCATTGCGCCAGCGTGTTGGCCAGCGAGCGCTTGGCGCCGGTCTTGGCGGCCACCAGCGCCGCCGCCAGGTCCTCGCCCGGCGCCAGGTCGATCTCCACCGGCACGCCCGGATCCCAGAAGGTCGAGATCTGCAGCACCGCCGGGCCGGACAACCCCCGGTGGGTGATCAGCAGGTCCTCGTCGAAGCGCGTCGCGGTCCGGCCTTCGCCAGTGGTGATGCCGACCTCCAGCGCGATGCCGGCCAGCCCCGCGAACGGGGCCCATCGGGCCGCATCGAACGCCAGGGGCACCAACGCCGGACGCGTGTCGACCACCGGGAGGCCGAACTGGCGGGCGATGCGCAGCCCCAAGTCGCTGGCGCCGATCTTGGGAATCGACAGCCCGCCCGTCGCGACCACCAACCGCGCGGCCCGCACGATGCCGGCGCTGGTGGCCACCTCGAAGCCCGCCTGTCCGTGCGACACCCCCTGGACCGACACCGGCCGCATCCAACGCACCCGGCCGGCGTCGCATTCGTCGCGCAGCATCGCGATGATGCGCTCGCTGCTGTCGTCGCAGAACAGCTGGCCCCGGTGCTTCTCGTGCCACGGGATGCGGTGGCGTTGGACCAGCCCCAGGAAGTCGCGCGGCGTGTACGCCGACAGCGCCTGCCGCGCGAAGCGCGGGTCGGACGACTGGTAGCGCTCGATGCGTGCGCCGTCGACGTTGGTGAAGTTGCATCGCCCGCCGCCCGAGATGCGGATCTTCTCGGCCAGCCGCTCGGCGTGGTCGATCAGCACGACGCGGGCGCCGCGCTGGCCCGCGACGGCCGCGCACATGAGGCCTGCCGCGCCCGCGCCGACGACGGCGAGGTCGACACGCGTCGGATCGGACGACATCAGGAGGTCGCCGCGTCCATCATCATCATCCCGGCGAAGCCGACGAACAGCGCCGCCGTGGCGGACGACTCCGCGCCGGCCCGGTGCGTTTCCGGGATGACCTCGCCGCTCACCACCCACAGCATCGCGCCGGCCGCGAACGCCAGCGCCAGCGGCAGCATGCCCGCGGCCTGCGCGATGGCCAGGCCCCCCAGCAGCGCGCCCGCCGGCTCGACCAGCCCGGACAGCGCGGCCACGCCGAAGGCCGCGCGGCGCCGGTAGCCGGCGTGCGCGAGCCCGGCGGCCACGGCGAGGCCTTCCGGCACGTTCTGCATGCCGATTCCCAGCATGATCGACATGGCGATGCGGGTGTCGCCGCTGGCGCTGCCCACCCCGGTGGCGATGCCCTCGGGCACGTTGTGCAGCGCGATCGCGATCACGAAGAGCCACACGCGCGCCAGCCGCGTCCGGTCGGCGCTTTCGACGCCACGCACGAAGTGCTCGTGCGGGGCCATGCGGTTGAGCCACCACACCAGCCAGCCGCCCAGGCCGAAGAAGGCCACGACCGCCGCGCTGCGGGCGGTGCCGCCCGGTTCGCGCATGCGCACGCCCTCGAGCGCCGGCAACAGGAGCGAGAAGAAGCACGCGGCGAGCATCACGCCGGCGGCGAAGGCCAGCAGGTGCGTGGTCAGTCGCTCTCCGGGGCTGCGGAACGCCAGGATCGGCAATGCGCCGACCGCGGTCGCGAGGGTGCCGACCAACAGGCTGGACAACACCGCGACCAACAGGGGAGATTCGACCGGGATGTCCATCGAACCGGTCAGGCAGGCGCGGTGCCAGCGCCCGTGGCGCCTGACCGCCTCAAGCGACGAACCGGAGCTGCGCCAGCCGTCGTGCGTTGGCCCGCACCCGGCGTTGCGACGGATGGATGAGCGCCTGCGCCAGCATCGGCTCGAAGGCGCTGCCGGCCTGCATGGGGGCCGCCACCGTCTGCAGGGTGTACATCCACGGCAGCCAGGCCAGGCGCATCTGCGCCTCAGCCATCGCCGCGTGCTTCTCGGACACCATGCGCCAGCACTCGTCGCAGGCGTGCTGCGGCGACGTCATCGCCAGGAACGGCATCATCCATAGCCGCATGCCGATCACTTCGGCCGCTGCCGGGCCGAGATCGGACCACTGCTGGTGAAAACGCCTCGCCATGCTCGCCTCTCCTCGGAGGATTCAGCAGGGCATGCTAGCGGATCGAGGCGCCGGCGCGGCCGTAGCCCTGGCATCGGCGTGGCGCGACGGGACCGTGGACGGCGGACTCGCCCAAAAAAAGACGGCGTCACGGCCGTCAGACACGCACTCGCGCGAAGGACGACCGGACGCCGTTGTCCGAAAGAGGTCGGAGACTGACCCGTACCACTGCAGCGAGGCACCGCCGTAGGCACCCCGTCCGTTCCAATGCAACCGGTGTGCCACTTGCCGAGATCGGCGGCGTTTTCCAGCAGGGACGGGGCCGCGGCGGCGGTTCTTCGAGCCGGGAGAGCCGCGCGCCGGGGGCTTGCTGCTTCAGCAGCGGGCATGGGGCGCACCGTGATGGTGGCTCGCGGCACCGCGATCGGGCGCCCTCAGTCGAGCCGCGCGAGGATCTCCGCCTCGATGCGCGCCAACGCCTTGCGCAGGGCGCGCACCCGGGCCAAGCACTCGGGCGTGCACGAGAGCTCCAGATCGCCGTGCAGCAGGACCGCATCGGTGCCGTTCTCGATCGAGAGCTCGCCGCGGCCGTCGGCGAAGGTCATCACCTGGCTGTCGTTGTCGAAGGGGCGGAACGCGTCGGCGTCGTCCGCCTCGGGTGCGTCGTCGGGGGTTGGAGGGCGGTCGGTCATCACAGGCTCCGGGTCGTCTCGATCGCGTCCTGCTCGGCCGCGGGCAGTTCGGGGAAGAAATCCAGCCCGGTCTCGCTCTCGATGGTCCGCACCGGCACCCGCCAGGCGTCCCATTCGTCCTCGGCGATGCCGGCGCGGTTGGGGATGCGCCACGCCACGGCGCGCTGGCGTGCCGGGTCGTAGACGATCTTCCACAAGGCCACGGGCACGGCGACGCCTTTGCCGATGCGCTGTGGCTGGGCGTCGAACACCGGCCCGGTCAGCACGTACACCGTGCCGCGGCGCGCGGCCAGCGTGCGCACGTGCATCTCCAGCCGGGCCCAGACACCGCGGTTGTGCTCGCCCACCTGCGGCACGATGTTCGACAGGTAGAAGGAATCGCGCATCTGCTGCGCGGACGTGCTGAAGTCGCCCGCCGGCGCGAGGTGTCCGCGGTCGTAGCCCGAGCGGCGATAGTCCGCCGTGGTGGCGCGCTCGTCCTCGGGCAGTTCCGGGTCGGGCAGGAACTCATTGGTGCGCGGCTCCGCGCCGCCCAGCTCGGGCGCTTCGAGCCGCTCGGCCACCCACAGCGCCGTCTTGGTGCTGGAGGAATGCAGCAGCGCGTAGCCGTCCCGGCACACGCTGCGCAGCCGCGCGCCCCGCGCGACGCCCGCATCGGCGACGCGCGGGGCGCCGTGCACGATGTTGGCCGCGCATCCCTGCCCTGGCGGCGGCACGGACGCGGACGCGCCCCCCCGCGCCTGCCACCACCACCAGCCCGCCGCCGCGAGCAGCACCGCCATCAGCACCAGCCACGGGCCCGGCCGACGCCAGTCGGCCCGCGACGCGGCGCGCATCGCCTCCCGGGCCAGCCTCTCTTGCGTGCGTCGGTCCATGGCCGGACGTTATCATCGACGATCGCCCCGCGACACGCCTCCAAAAGACCGACCCCGCATGAACCTGCCCGCCGCCACGGCCGCCGTGGTCCTCGCCTATCTGCTGGGCTCGGTGTCCTTCGCGGTGGTGGTCAGCCGCGTGATGGGCCTGGCCGACCCCCGTTCCTACGGGTCGCGCAATCCCGGCGCCACCAACGTGCTGCGCACCGGGAACAAGGCGGCCGCGCTGCTGACGCTGCTCGGCGACGCGGTCAAGGGCTGGCTGGCGGTGTTCCTCGCGCAGCAGGCCTCGGCGCGCTTCGGCTTCCAGGAAGGCACGATCGCGCTGGTCGCGCTGGCCGCCTTCGTCGGGCACCTGTGGCCGATCTGGCATCGTTTCCAGGGCGGCAAGGGCGTGGCCACCGCCGCCGGCATCCTGCTGGCGCTGCACTGGGCGGTGGGGCTGGGCACGCTGGCCACGTGGCTGATCATCGCGTTCTTCTTCCGGTACTCGTCGCTGGCGGCGCTGGTGTCGGCGGTGTTCGCGCCGCTGTGGTGGCTGATGCTCTTCGGCCCCGGGCCCATCGCGGCCGCCATCCTGGTGATGGCGCTGCTGCTGGTGTGGCGGCACCGCGCCAACCTGGCCAACCTCATGGCGGGCAAGGAGTCGCGCATCGGCCACGGCAAGGGCAAGGACGGCGAAGGCCGCCCCGGCGACGGCAAGGCCGCGCGCAAGGGCGGCGCGCGCGGGAGGGCCTGACCGATGCGGCTGGGCATCGACCTGGGCGGCACCAAGATCGAGCTGGTGGCGCTGGACGACACGGGCGACGAATGCTGGCGCCGGCGGGTCGCCACCCCGCACGACGACTACCCGGGCGTGCTGGACGCCATCGTCGGGCTGGTCCGGGACGCCGAATCCGACCTGGGCGCCACCGGCAGCCTCGGCCTGGGCATCCCGGGGTCGCTGTCGCCACGCGACGGGCGGGTGCGCAACGGCAACTCCACCTGGCTCAACGGCGAACCCCTCAAGGAAGACCTGGAAGCGCGGCTGGCGCGCCCGGTGCGCATCGAGAACGACGCCAACTGCATGACCGTGTCGGAAGCCAGCGACGGCGCGGCGCGCGGTGCGCGGGTGGTGTTCGGGGTGATCCTGGGCACCGGGGTGGGCGGCGGCATCGCCATCGACGGCCGCGCCTGGCGCGGGCGGAACGCCGTGGCGGGCGAATGGGGCCACAACCCGTTGCCCTGGCCGCAAGCCGCTGAAGTGCCGGGGCCGCGCTGCTGGTGCGGCAAGCACGGCTGCATCGAGACCTGGCTGTCCGGCCCCGCCCTGGCGGCGGACCATGCGCGCGGTGGCGGCGAGCCGGTCGACTCACGCCAGGTGATCGCGCGCATGCGGGCCGGCGACGCGCTGGCGGTGGCGGCCTTCGACCGCTACGTGGAGCGGCTCGGGCGCGCGCTGGCCCATGCCGTCGACCTGCTGGACCCCGACGCGATCGTGCTGGCGGGCGGCATGTCCAACGTCGACGAGCTCTACGCGCGCGTGCCGCCGCGGCTGGCCGAATGGGTGTTCTCTGACGTGATGGACACGCCGGTCGTGAAGGCGGTGCACGGGGACTCGTCCGGCGTTCGCGGCGCGGCGTGGCTCTGGCCCTGATCGACTGGGCAGCGCCGGCCGACCGGGTGGCGCGCGACCTGATCGGCGCGCTGCTGCTGGTCGATGGCGTGGGCGGCCGCATCGTCGAGACCGAGGCCTACGACATGCAGGACCCGGCATCGCACAGCTTCTCGGGCCCCACGGCGCGCAACGCCACCATGTTCGGCCCGCCGGGCCGGGTGTACGTCTACCGCTCCTACGGCATGCACTGGTGCATGAACGTGGCGTGCCGCGAAGCGGGGCATGGCGCGGGCGTGTTGATCCGCGCGGTCGAGCCGACCGTGGGCCTGGACGTCATGCGCGCGCGCCGGGGCGTGCAGGCGCCGCGCCTGTTGTGCGCCGGCCCCGGGCGGCTGTGCCAGGCGCTGGCCGTGACGCGCGAGCACGACGGCCTGCCGGTGCAGGCGGCGCCCTTTTCGCTGCAGCCGGCGGACGGGCCGGTGGCAGTGGTGACGGGTCCGCGCATCGGGATCTCCAAGGCCACGGACGTGCCGTGGCGCTTCGGGCTGGCGGGATCGGGGTTCGTCAGTCGGCCGTTCCCCGCGTCTCGTTCGACTTGAGAACGCGCACGGGCGACATCCGTCACGGCCGTCGGGGCTAGGACTTCCGGCTGCAGTCGCCACATCCGGCTGGACGCCCCGGCCGGTTAAACTGTCGATCCATACAGCTGCATTCCGGCCTTGCGCATGCCTTCCTCCCCTCGACCCGCCGTCGACCTCTACGCCACTCCCGAGATCCCGCCCGGCGACGATCCCATCCATGAGCCTCGCCTGTGGCGGGACGATGGATGGACGGCCCGCGTCATCAAGAACGAGGACGACGAGGGCTGGGCCGTGGAAATGATCAAGGCGGGCGAAGCCGACCCCGCGCTGGTCGGCCCGTGGACCATGGGCCGCGACAAGGTGCGGCCCAAGCCGCTCGATACCAGCGCCTTCAACACGCTGGTCAAGACCGCGTCGGAAGTGCTGCGCCGGCACGAGCAGCAGCGGGCGGCGCAGCTTCACCGCAGCGTGTCGATCACCGTGCAGGGGCTGCGCGTGGACGTCACGCTCGACATCCATCCCGACGAAGACGAGCCCTACGCGCTCCTGAGCGCGCGGGACGCATCGGGCGACCTCATGGAGCAGGTGCGCGTGTCGCCCGGGTTCAAGCTCAACGCGACCAGCGCGCTGGCCTGGGCGGAAAAGGGGTTCGGCAAGCCGGGCTGATCGCGATCAGCCTCGTTCCAAGCGGAAGGCCCCCAGCAGCGACCCCAACCGCTCGGCCTGGCCGCTCATCGACTGCGCGGCCGCGGCCGACTGCTCCACCAGCGCCGCGTTCTGCTGCGTCATCCGGTCCAGCTGGCCCACCGCCTCGTTGATCTGCTGCAGGCCCGTGGCCTGCTCGCCCGTGGCGGCGCTCATCTCGCCGATCACGTCGGTCACGCGCCGAACGCTCGCCACCACCTCGTCCATCGCGCGGCCGGCATTCACGACCAGCCCGTGGCCGTCCTCGATGCCGGTCACGCTCTGCTCAATGAGCGTCTTGATCTCGCGCGCCGCCGTGGCCGAGCGTTGCGCCAAGCTCCTCACTTCGGACGCCACGACCGCGAAGCCGCGCCCCTGCTCGCCGGCGCGCGCCGCCTCGACCGCTGCGTTGAGCGCCAGGATGTTGGTCTGGAACGCGATGCCGTCGATCACCCCGGTGATGTCGCCGATGCTGCGCGCGCTCTCGGAGATCTTGCCCATGCGCTCGACCGCCTGGGTCACCAGCGTGCCGCTGCGGCTGGCGACTTCGGACGCGCCTTGCGCCAGCTGCGTCGCCTGGCGGGCGCTCTCGGCGTTGGTGCGCACGGAGGAGGCCAGCTGCTGCATGCTGGCCGCGGTCTGCTGCAACGCGCTGGCCTGCTGCTCGGTGCGCGAGGACAGGTCGACGTTGCCCGAGGCGATCTCGCGCGAGGCGGTCTCGATCTGCGCGGACGATGTCCGCACCTCGCCGACGATCTCGCGCAGGCGCGTGCTCATGGTGGCCACGGCTTGTTGCAACGCGCCGATCTCGTCGTCGCGGTCCACGGCCGGCGTGCGGGTCAAGTCGCGCTGGGCGATGGCTTCGGCCACGGCCACGGACTGCGCCAGCGGCGCGACGATCGAGCGGGCGAGCCGCCACGCGAACAAGGCGCCCAAGGCGACGGCGACCGCCGCCACCAGCATCAGGATGCGTCTGCCGCGGGTCGCGAATGCGGCGGCTTGCTCGCCCGATTCGCGCATCACTTGCTCTTGCCGGTCGACGATGCCCTGCATGGCGCCCAGGTAGGCGTCCAACGACGGCTGCAGCCGTTCGCGCAGCAGCTTTTCTCCGTCCGCGGTGCCCATGTCGGCGAAGGTGGCTTCGCGCGCCTTGCGGTACGTGTCGCGCGCCGCCGCGATGCGCGCCAGCACGGCCTTGCCTTCGGCCGTGTCGACCAGCGATTCGAGCTCTTTCTGGATCTGGCCGATGTGCTTGGAGGTCGCGTCCATCTGCGGCCCGAAGTAGGCGCGCGCGGTGTCAGGATCCGCGTTGACCACGATGGCCGCCGTGCGCGTGGCGTTGAGCTCGGTGGCGCCCCGCCAGGCGATCGACAGCGCATGCTTGCGCGTGTCGAGCTGCGCCAGCCGTGCCGTCGTCTCGGCCGCCTGGCCGAGCCACCAGGCGCCCAAGGCGGCGATCGCCACCGTCAAGGCCAACGGCAGCGCGAATCCCGCTGCCAATCTCGTTCCGATCCCGATCCGCATTGCAACTCTTCCCGTGGAGCTCGGCGCCGGAAAGAGCGACGCGAGTGCGGTCGCTCGAGCGCCGGGCCGAAAGCAGCGCACGTTGCACGAAGCGGGGGATCGCTGCGGCGGCAAGCCGACGGCCGGACAAACAAGACCGCCAGACTGCTGCAAGGTGTTGCGAAGTTCCGCCACGCGAGGCCGTCGGCCCCGGACGCGACACCAGAAGCGCTAGACGCTCGTGTCGATCGCCTCGAGGGCCCAGCGTGGCCGCACGTCGAAGCGCATCGGCAGCGACAGCGTGGTGCCGGCAGCCAAACGCAAGGCACCCGCGAACGCGATCATCGCCCCGTTGTCGGTGCACAGCGCGGGCTCCGGGAAGTGCACCCGCAAGCCGCGAGCCACCCGCGCCTGGGCCAACCGCTCGCGCAGGCGCCGGTTGGCGCTGACGCCACCGGCAACGACCAGTGTCGTGAGGCCGGTGCGCTCCAGCGCGGTCAGGGACTTGGCCACCAGCACGTCCACGATGGCGGCCTGCACGGAAGCCGCCAAGCCGGCGCGGGCCCGTTCATCGGGCAGGCCGCGGCGCACCTGCGTCAGCACGGCCGTCTTGAGGCCCGCGAAACTGAAGTCCAGGTCGTCGTCGCGCAGCTTGGGCCGCGGCAACGGATAGGCCGACGGGTCGCCCGATTCGGCCAGCCGGGCCACGGCCGGGCCGCCGGGATAACCCAGTCCGAGCAACTTGGCGCTCTTGTCGAAGGCCTCGCCGGCGGCATCGTCGACCGTGTCGCCCAGCAGCTCGTAGCGTCCCACGCCGTCCACCCGCAACAATTGCGTGTGGCCACCCGACACCAGCAGCGCCACGAAAGGGAAGGCCGGCGGATCGTCCGACAGCAAGGGGCTGAGCAGGTGCCCCTCCAGATGGTGGACCCCGACCGCCGGCACGCCCAGCGCATAGGCGAGCGACACGCCCACCGAGGCCCCCACCAGCAGTGCGCCTGCCAGTCCCGGGCCCTGCGTGTAGGCGATGGCGTCCAGGTCTTCGAGGGTGCAGCCGCTGTCGGCCAGGACCCGCCGGGTGAGCGGCAGCACGCGGCGGACATGGTCGCGCGAGGCGAGCTCGGGCACCACGCCGCCGTAGCGCTCGTGCATGGCCACCTGCGAATGCAGCGCTTGCGCCAGCAGTCCGCGCGCGTCGTCGTACAGCGCGATGCCGGTCTCGTCGCAGGAGGTCTCGATGCCCAGGACTTTCATGGGGGCGCAGTGTAGTGGAGCGCGCGCGTGCCTTGGGCACGGAACCTGCGACGCAATCCCCTTCCCCACGTCGCCCTTTTCCACGTAGAGGCCGCCATGAACTCCCTGCTGCGCCAGGTCGCCCCCAGTGCGACCGACATGATCCGCCTGGACCATACCCACACCACCAGTCTGTTCCACCACTACAAGCGCGACTCGAGCCCCAGCCAGATCCAGGGCATCGTCGAGCAGATCTGCCTGGCGCTGGAGATCCACGCGCAGCTGGAAGAAGAGATCTTCTACCCGGCGGCGGCGGCGGCGGCGCAGGAAGGCCCGCTGACCGAGAAGCTGACCGACGAGCAGCACCACATGCGCACGCACATCGCGGCGCTGCGGGCCGGGACGCCCGGCAGCCCGGAATACGAAGAACAGCTGATGAAGCTGATGCGCGAAGTGTTCCACCACGTGGCCGAGGAAGAGACGGTGCTGATCCCGGCGGCCGAGCTCGCGCTGGGCAACGACCGGCTCAAGGAGCTGGGTGCGCAGATGACCAAGCGGCGCATGGAACTGACCGCGCCGAAAGCCGGCACCCTGGTGACGAGCATGGCCAAGTCCGCCCCGGCGACCTTCGCCGTGCTGGTGGCCGGCACGCTGATCGGTGCTTCCTATTTCGCCAAGCGGGCCTGGGCACGCTGAAGTCAGCCGTCCAGCGCGCAATCGACGGCGGTCGCCCCCAACAGGGCGACCAGCACCTGCGGCTCCAGCGACACCAGGAAGCCGCGGCGCCCGCCGTTGATCCAGATGCGCGGCAGGGCCAGCACCGAGCGCTCCACGTAGACCGGCAGCGCCTTGCGCGTGCCGAAGGGCGAAGTGCCGCCGATCAGGTAGCCGCTATGGCGTTGCGCCACGTCCGGCGCGCAAGGCTCGATGCTCTTGCGGCCCGCCTGGCGAGCCAGGTTCTTCGTGGAGACCTTGCGGTCGCCATGCATCAGCACCATCAGGGGTGCCGCCCGCTCGTCCTGCATCACCAGCGTCTTGACGACGGCGTGCTCGTCCACGCCCAGTTGACGGGCGCTTTCGGTGGTGCCGCCATGCTCGACATAGTCGTACGGGTGCTCGCCGAAGGCGACGCCGTGCTTGCGCAGCCATTGCGTGGCGGGCGTCTCGGAAACGTGCTGGGTCTTGGGCATGGCGGTGTCGGGGCAGGTTCCGGCGGCGCCGGCAGGGAATGCTATCCGCTTCCGCATGGCACTTGATTAATGAGAATGATTCTCATTAATATCAAGCGACCGCCACGAAGGAAACGCTCGCATGACGCACACCCCGCTCACCGCCCTGGATGCCGCCGAGGAACCCGGACGCCCGCAATTGCTGGCGAGCGCGACCATCTGGCTGCTGGTGCGCTACGCCCGCGATGGCGGCTGCACGCGCCTGCACCACGTGCTCGCGCAACACCTGGCGCTGTTGGCCGACCATCCGTCCGCCGAGCCGCAGCTCCGCGAGACGTGCGCGTTGCTGCTCGACCAGTGGGATGGGTTGGTCCCGCCGACGCGGCCCCAGCCGGTGCCCAGCGCCGGCCTGCTCGGCAGGCTCGGCCGGCTGCTGCAGTGACGACCGCCCGCTGCCGGCCCGCTCAACCCCGCGGGTGGTGCCGCGCGTGCAGCTGCTTGAGCCGCTCGCGCGCCACGTGCGTGTAGATCTGCGTGGTCGAGATGTCGGCGTGCCCCAGCAGCATCTGCACCACGCGCAGGTCCGCGCCGTGGTTGAGCAGGTGGGTGGCGAAGGCGTGGCGCAGCACGTGCGGCGACATGGGCGCGTGGATGCCGGCCTTGCGCGCATGCCGCCGGATCAGCGTCCAGAACATCTGCCGCGTCATGGGCGCCGCGCGCGCGGTGACGAAGAGCGCGTCGCAGGTGCGGGCGCCCAGCAAGGCGCGACGCCCGCCCGACAGCCAGCGCTCGATCCACGCGCGCGCCTCCTCGCCCAACGGGACCAGCCGCTCCTTGTCGCCCTTGCCGATCACGCGCAGCACGCCTTCGTTCAGGCCGACTTCCACCACGCGCAGCGTCACCAATTCCGACACGCGCAATCCGGTGGCGTAGAGCGTTTCCAGCATCGCGCGGTCGCGCTCGCCCAAGGGCACGTCCACATCGGGGGCGGCCAGCAGCGCCTCGACCTGCGCCTCGGACAGCGATTTCGGAAAGCGCAGCGGCGCCTTGGCCATGCGCAGCCCGGCCGACGGATCGTCCTGGCGCCAACCTTGTCGCAGCGCGTGGCGGAAGAAGCGCCGGGCCACCGTCATGCGGCGATTGCTGGAGGTGGCGGCCGAATCGCCGAAGCGGGCGGCCACGTAAGCCAGCAGGTCGGCCGTCGTGGCCGCATCGAGCGCCGTCGCGCGCTTGGCGTGCAACCAATGCGACAGCGCGGCGAGGTCGCGCCGGTAAGCCGCCAGGGAATTGGCCGCCAAGCCGTCCTCCAGCAAGAGCGCGTCCAGGAAGGATTCGATGCGCGGGGCGTCCGCCACGGCCGGCGACACGGCGGGGGGCCGCCCACGGCGCTTCGGCGCGGCGACCGCTTCCACGGCTGGCGTTCGGTCGATCGGTGCGGGCATGGGGGCGGATGGTCGGGCGGGCCGTGCACGGCGCGGCGGGGATTCTATCGAGCCGGGGGCGGCCTTCGGCGCCACCGAAAGGTCCAGCCGACGCACGGGGTAGACTCGCGGCCGCCATGTCGATGCCCTTGCTGCTGTTTCCCGATCTCGCGCTGATCCTGATCGGCGCCCTGCTCTACCGGCTCACCGACTGGGGCGACGCCTTCTGGTCGGGACTGGAAAAGCTCGTGTACTACGTGCTCTTTCCGACGTTGCTGTTCGCCTCCATCATGCGGACCCGCTTCGCGCTGGCCGAGACGGCGCCCTTCGTGGCGACGGGCCTCGCCGCGCTGGCCACCGGCATCGCGCTGGGCTTCCTGGCGCGCCCGGTGCTTCAGCCGCAGCCGCGCCAGTTCGCCTCGGGCGTGCAGTGCGCGTTCCGCTTCAATTCGTACATCGCGCTGGCGTTGGCGTCGCGCGTGGGCGGCGAAGCGGGTCTCGCGCTGATCGCCGTGATGGTGGGATTCGCGGTGCCGATCGCCAACATCGTCGCGGTCTGGCCGCTGGCCCGCCATGCCAACGCGGGCGTGCTGTCCGAAATGGCGCGCAACCCGTTGATCCTGGCGACCGCGAGCGGCCTGGCGTGCAACTTCGCGGGGCTTTCGCTGCCGGAGCCGGTGGCGATGACGATGTCGCGACTCGGCCAGGCGGCGCTCGCACTGGGCCTGTTGGCCGTGGGCGCCGGGCTTCGCTTCGGCTCGATCCATGGAGCGCGCGCCTTCGCCGTGTGGATCACGGCCGTCAAGCTGGCCGCGATGCCGGCGGCCGTCCTCGGCGTGGGGACGCTGCTGGCGCTGCCGGCCGGGCCGATGCGCATGGCGATGCTGTTCGCCGCCATGCCCACGGCGACCAGCTCCTACGTGCTGGCCAACCGCATGGGCGGCGACGGCCAACTGGTGGCGTGGCTGGTGTCGGTGTCGACCTTGGCGTCGATCGTGACCATGCCGCTGTGGCTCACGCTGGTGGCGGGCTGACGCTCGCGGCCGGCCGGATGGCCTCGGACGGAGCGACGCCCGTGGATGGAGCGACACCCACCGATGGAGCGACGCCCGTCGATGCCTCGGCCGCGCCGTTCGTGATCGCCGCTTCCCTGCGGTCGCTGGAGAAGAGGTCCCACGCGGCGATGAACATCGCCGCGATCACCGGCCCGATCACGAAGCCGTTCAGCCCGAACACCGCCAGTCCGCCCAGCGTCGAGATGAGCACGACGTAGTCCGGCATCTTGGTGTCCTTGCCGACCAGGATCGGGCGCAGCACGTTGTCCACCAGCCCGATCACCAGCACGCCGTAGGCGACCAGCCCGAAGCCGCGCAGCAAGTCTCCGGTCGCGATGAAGTACCCGGCCACCGGCAGCCACACCAGCGCCGCCCCGATGGCCGGCAGCAGCGACAGGAACGCCATGAGCGTGCCCCACAGCAGCGCGCCCGGGATGCCCAGGAACCAGAAGGCCACGCCCCCCAGGAAGCCCTGCGTGGCGGCGACCAGGATGTTGCCCTTCACCGTGGCGCGGATGACGGTCACGAACTTCACCAGCAGGTCGCGCTTGTGGCCTTCGTTGAGCGGGATCGCGCGGCGGATGCGCGACGCCAGCAGCGGCCCGTCGCGCAGCAGGAAGAAGCCCAGGTACAGCGCGATGCAGAGGTCCACCAGGAAATCCAGCGTCAATTGTCCGACGCCCAGGGCCTGCGTCGCCGCGATCTGGCTGATGCGCGCGGCGCTGGAGACGACGCGCTCGCGCAGCGCGGCGAAATCCACCAGCCCGGCGCGATCCAGCACGCCCACCAGCCAGTCGGGCAAGGCCGCCACCACCTGTTGGAAGGACTGGCCCAGGTCGAGCTGTCCCGATTGGATCGACTGGAACACCGACACGCTCTGTCGCACCAGCGACCCGGCCACGAAGGTCAGCGGCAGCACGACCACCACCAGCGTGGCCAGCAGCGTGAGCAGCGCCGCCAGCGAGCGCCGGTGGTTCAGCCGAGCCAACAGCCGGCGAAACACCGGCACCGACAGCAGCGCGATGATCGCGCCCCAGAGCACGGCGCCCGCGTAGGGGCGCAGGATCCAGAAGAACGCGACCGAGACGATCACGAGCAAGGCGATGAAGGCCCGGCGCTCGATGACGGTGGACGATGCCGGCGGCGGCTGGACGACGGCGGACGACACCGGCAGGGGTTGCACGACGGCTGGCGAAGCAGGCGGTGGCTGGATGGTCATGTGGGGCTCGGGCTCGGCGCGGGCGGCAAGGTTCGGAACGACGGTTGGCGTGGGTGCTGGCACGCTTCGTTCCACGGGCGCCGTCAGTCGTCTAGAGTGCCGAGTCCGCACCCAAGAACACCACTAGAGGAGACGACACGATGAGCGACACCTATGTGCTGGTCCACGGCGCCTGGCACACCGGCGCCGAGATGGAAGCCACGGCCGAGCACCTTCGCGCGGCGGGCCACGTCGTGCACTGCCCGACCGTGGCGGGCAACCGGCCGGGCGAACACCGCGGCACCATCGGGCTGGACGACGCCATCGCCTCGGTGGCGGAATTCCTGGAGCAGAAGGACCTGAGGGACGTGCGGCTCGTCGGCCACAGCTACGGTGGCATGGTGATCTCGGGGGTGGCCGACCGGGCGCCAGGGCGCCTGCGGCGGCTGGTCTACGTCAACGCCTTCGTGCCGCAGCCCGGCGAGTCGCTCAACGACATGGTGCCGCCGCACTATATCGCCTTGTTCGATGCGGTGGCAGCGGCCAATGGCGGTGCGGTGATGCTGCCCTTCGAGATCTGGCGCGAGGCCTTCATCAACGACGCCGATCATGCGCTGGCGACGTCGGCTTACGAAGCGCTCAATCCGCACCCGTATCGGACCTTCACGGACAAGATCGCGCTGTCGCAGCCGCTGGCGGCGCTGCAGGTCGGCAAGTCCTACGTCAATTGCCAGCAGGACACGGCGATGCCGCACTCGCTGCCCTGGCACCCGCGGTTGTCCGAGCGGCTGGGCCTTTTCCGCTTGGTCGAATGCCCCGGCAGCCACGAGATGTGGTTCACGAATCCGAAGCGGCTGGCGCAGGCGATCATCGAGGCCGGGCGCGACTGAGCGAAGTCAGTACGAGCGCTGCTTGATGCCCCAGCGGTCCTCGTCCCGCGTCACGATCCAGAGGTTCTGGTGGCGCGTGATCACCGAACCGTCCGCGCGGTTGCGCGTGTAGTCGACGAAGAGATGCACCTTGCGCACGCCGATCAGCACCGGCCGCTGCGCGAGGTAGGCGGTGTGGTGCCAGCCCGTGGTCGCCACGAGGCGCTCGAAGAAGTCGCGCGGCATCTGTCCGGGCCGATCCCAGACGACAAGGCGCTCGGCGGAGAGGATCACGTGCGGGAAATGCAGGTGAGCGTCCATGCCGTCCAGGTCGCGCGCATTGAACCGGTCCGTGAAGGCATCGACCGTCGCGATGGCGGCGAGCGCCATGGCCGCTGGGTCGGCACCGTCGTCCGGTGGAAGGAATACAGTCGACAAGGCGTCCATGGCGGGTCGGGCACCTCAACCTTGCGCCAACGCCCAGCCCACATGTTCGCGCACGATCGGATCCGGATGGTCGGCGCGCGCCCGCAGCGCACACCGCAGTGATTCGGCCCGAGTCTCGTCGCCCGCTTCGGCCGACGCGCGCAATGCATTGCCCAGCGCGACGGCGATGTTCCGCAGCCAGCGCGCCTGCCCGATTCGCAGGATCGCCGAGCCGGCCATGCGCTGCGCGAACTCGTCCTCGGTCCAGCCGAAGAGCTCGACCAGGGTCGCCGCATCCAGCCGATGGCGCGCCGCGAAATCCGGCACCGCGGCCGGCTGCGCCCAGCGGTTCCACGGGCAGGCCAGCTGGCAATCGTCGCAGCCGTAGATGCGGTTGCCCATGGCTGAGCGGAACTCGACCGGGATCGGGCCCTTGGCCTCGATGGTCAGGTAGCTGATGCAACGACGCGCATCCAGCCGATACGGCGCCACGATCGCACCGGTCGGGCAAGCCTCGATGCAGCGGCTGCAGCTGCCGCAGTGGTCCGACGCCGGCGCATCCACCGGCAGCGGCAGGTCCAGGTACAGCGAGCCCAGGAAGAAGGTCGAGCCACGCTCGCGCGACAGCAGCAGCGTGTGCTTGCCACGCCAGCCCAGGCCGGCGCGCCGGGCCAGCTCCACCTCCATCACCGGCGCCGAATCGCAGAAGGCGCGGTGACCGAAGGGCCCGACTTCGGCCGCGATCCGGTCGGCGAGCTTCTGCAGGCGCGAGCGCACGACCTTGTGATAGTCCCGTCCGAGCGCATAGCGCGATACGTAGGCGCGCTCGTCATCGCGCAGCGTGGCCCAGGCGTTGGAGACCCATTCGGCATCCTGGGGCGCGTAGTCCATGGCCACCATCACGGCGCGGCGCGCACCTGGCACCAGCGCGGCCGGCTCGGCCCGAAGCTGCGCATGCCGAGCCATATAATCCATCTCGCCGTGCATGCCTCGCGCCAGCCATGCCTCCAGGCCCTGCGCAGCGTCGGCCATGTCCAGGTCGGCGACGCCGGCATGCGCGAAGCCCAGCTCGCGCGCCCACTGCCGGATGTGCCCGGCCAACCCTTCCAGCCTCGACTCCGATTCCATCTCGCGATTCTATGGCCGACGTCCCGCCCACCCCTGGTGCCCCGGCGTCGCAGGACCCGGCCGCGATGCATGTGCTCGCGCTGCCCGACCCTGCCGCCACCGATGCGCTCGGTGCCGCGTTGGCCAACGGCGCGGCACCCGGCTTGTACCTGGCCTTGGACGGCGACCTGGGGGCGGGCAAGACGTCGCTGGCGCGCGCGCTGCTCCGGACGCTCGGCGTCCAGGGGCGGATACGCAGCCCCAGCTTCACGTTGGTCGAACCCTATAATTCCAAGGGCTTGCCGATCTTCCACTTCGACTTCTACCGCTTCGATGCCGACGACGAATGGTCCGATGCCGGCTTCGACGAGCATTTCGACGGTAGCGCCTTGTGCATCGTCGAATGGCCCGGACACGCAGGCCCCGGACTGCGCCCGCCCGATCTTCGGGTCGCGCTGGAACCCGACGGCGACGGCCGGCGCGCCACGCTGTCGGCCGGCAGCGCGCGGGGTGCGGCATGGCTGACGACGACGATCGACGCCCTGCGCCAGTAGCGCCAGACACCTCGCGCCGCGACGCCCTGGCCGCCGGCCTGCGCGTGGCCGCCGCAGGCGTGGCGGCCTTCGCGCTGCACATTCCGCTGGCCGGTGCGGCCACCATCGTCGCGGTGCGCCTCTGGCCGGCCAAGGACTACACCCGCGTCACGCTCGAACTGGACGAGGCGCTGCGCTTCGACTGGCAGCGCGTGCCCGACCCCGAGCGACTGGTGGTGGACCTGGAAGGCATCGAGCTCGATGGCGCCATCCGGGAACTCGTCGCCAAGGTCCAGCCCAACGACCCCTACATCCGCCAGGTGCGCGTCGGCCAGTTCCGCCCCGGCGTGGTGCGGCTCGTGCTCGACCTGAAGGTGGCGACCGAGCCCCAGGTGTTCCGGCTGGCGCCGGTGGCGGGCTATCGGCACCGCCTGGTGATGGACTTGCGGCCGTTGGTGCCGCCGGACCCGCTGGCCGAACTGATCGATTCGTGGGAGAAGCGCCAGCAGGCCGCCACGCACGCCGGCCCGCCCGCCGATCCCATCGGCGCCATCGCGCAGGCCGCGGAAGCGCGGGAACGGTCGCGCCCGGGCGCGGCACCGGGCGGCGCACCCGAGCCCCCGCCCTTGGTCCAGGCGCCTTTCGACGGAGCCGGCACGCGCCCGTCGCCGCCAGCGAGGGCCGGTGGCCAGAACGCGCCGGCCGCCCCGACGCGGCCCGCCGTGACGCGCCTGGTCACCATCGCCATCGACCCCGGCCATGGCGGCGAGGACCCGGGCGCCATCGGCAGCCGCGGCACGCAGGAAAAGGACGTGGTGCTGCGCGTGGCCCGGCACCTGCGCGAGCGCATCGACGCCGAGCCCGACATGCGCAGCTTCCTGACGCGCGACGGCGACTTCTTCGTGCCGCTCAACGAGCGGGTGCGCAAGGCGCGCGCGGTGCAGGCGGACCTGTTCGTGTCGATCCACGCCGACGCCTTCGTGGAGCCGCATGCGCGCGGCGCGTCGGTGTACGCGCTGTCGGACCGGGGCGCGTCCAGCACGGCGGCGCGCTGGCTGGCGCGCAAGGAGAATTCCTCCGACCTGGTGGGCGGCGTCAAGCTGCGCCTGCGCGACCGCGAAGTGGTGCAGGTGCTGCTGGACTTGTCCACGCGCTCGCAGATCGAGCACAGCCGTCGGCTGGGGGGCAGCGTGCTGGCCGCGCTGGGCAACCTGGGGCGGCTGCACAAGCCGCAGGTCGAGCAGGCCGGCTTCGCCGTGCTCAAGGCGCCCGACATCCCGTCGATCCTGGTCGAGACGGCGTTCATCAGCAACCCCGAAGAAGAAGCGCGGCTGGCCGACGGCGCCTACCAGGCCAAGCTGGCCGACGCGATCTTCGAGGGCATCCGGAGCTACTTCAGGCGCTGGCCGCCGGGGCCGAAGGGCGATCCGGCGTAAAGTCGCGCATGAACGCGCTCCGCCACCTCTGGCCCTTCGTCGCCCCGTACCGCGGCCGCCTGGTCGCCGCCGGCCTGTTCCTGCTGATCGCCGCGGTGGCCACGTTGTCGATGCCGCCGCTGGTGCGCGAAGTCATCGATCGCGGCTTCAAGGACGCGGCATCGCAAGGCGACACCGGCGCGCTGCTGCGCACGCTGTCGATGCTGGCGGTGGCCGCCGCCGTGATGTCGGCCGCGGCCGCGGCGCGGTTCACCATGGTCAGCTGGGTGGGCGAGCGCGTGGTGACGGACCTGCGCGCCGCGGTGTGGCGCAACGTGCTCGCCCAGCCACCGCAGTTCTTCGAGACGCTCAAGACCGGCGAGGTGCTGTCGCGCCTGACCACCGACACCAGCGTCATCCAGACGCTGATCGGATCGTCGGTGTCGATGGGCCTGCGGCACGCGGTGCTGCTGCTGGGCAGCGTGGTGATGATGATCGTCACCGCGCCGCAACTCACCACCATGGTGCTGGCATCGATGGGCGCGGTGGTGCTGATCATGATGCGCTTCTCGCGGCGCGTGCGGCGACTGTCTCGCAGCAGCCAGGACCGCATCGCGGATCTGTCCAGCCTGGCGGGCGAGGTGCTGGGCGCGATGGCCACGGTGCAGGTCAACGGCCGCCAGCAGGACGAGGCCGCGCGCTTCGCCGAGCGTGCCGAAGTGGCCTTCGCCGCCGGCATGCGCCGCACGCGCACGCGCGCCATGCTGATGCTGTTCGTGATGCTCGTCTTCGTGGGCGGTCTGCTGTGGGGCGCCTGGGTGGGCGGCGTGGCGGCCATCGAGGGCCGCACCACCATCGGCACGCTGACGCAGTACCTCTTCTACGCGGTCATGGCGGGCGGCGGCGCCAGCGTGCTGGCCGAGGTCTGGGGCGACCTGCAGCGCGCCGCGGGCGCATCGGAGCGGCTGATCGAGCTGCTGCGGGCCCGGCCCACGATCGCCGACCCGGCCGCGCCCCGGCCTGCGCCGGCGGTGCCGCGCCTGATCGCCGTGCGCACGCCGACTGAACAGGACGCGGTGGAGCCGCAGCGTGCGGTGCCGCCGGCGCGCGAGCGGGGGGGCCTGCCGATCGCGTTCGAGGAGGTGGTCTTCGCGTACCCGTCGCGGCCCGAGCGCCGCGTGCTGGACGGACTGTCGTTGTCCATCGGCGCTGGCGAGCGCGTCGCGCTGGTGGGTCATTCGGGCGCGGGCAAGTCGACGGTCTTCGGGCTTCTGCAGCGCTTCTACGAGCCGCAGGCGGGCCGGGTGCTGGTGGGCGGCGTTCCGATCGACGCGATGCGCCTGGGCGAACTTCGCGCGCTGCTGGCCGTGGTGCCGCAGGATGCGGCGATCTTCTCGGGCGATGCGGCCTTCAACATCCGCTATGGCCGCCCGGACGCGACCGACGAGCAGGTCCTGGCGGCGGCTCGCGCCGCCCATGCCGACGAGTTCCTGCGCACCTTGCCGCAGGGCTACGAGACCGAGCTGGGCGAGCGCGGGGTGCGGCTGTCCGGGGGGCAGCGCCAGCGCATCGCCATCGCGCGTGCGCTGTTGCGCGACGCGCCCGTGCTGCTGCTGGACGAAGCCACCAGCGCGCTGGACGCGGAAAGCGAGGCGCTGGTGCAGGACGCGCTGGCCAACGCGATGCGCGGACGCACGACCCTGGTCATCGCCCACCGTCTGGCCACGATCCGCGACGCCGACCGCGTCGTGGTGATGCAGCAGGGGCGCGTGGCCGAGACCGGCACGCACGAGTCGCTGCTCGCCCAGGCCGGCATCTATGCCCGGCTGTCCCAGCTGCAGTCGCTGCAAGCCTGACCGCGGCCGGGCCGCCCCGGGCCCCAGGCCCCGGTCAGTCGGCCGTCAGCGGGACCCCACGCCCAGCGCGCGGCTCATCTCGTTGATGACACCGGAGTAGTGCGTCAGCTTGACCCGGTAGTCCTCGACGCTTTGCAGCTGCACCGCGCGCAGCTCGTCCGGTGCGCCCGTCGGGATCGAACCGGCCGCGAGCGCCGCGGCGCCCGAGGGCGTGGCGCCGACCGCGGCACCGGCCCCGCTCGTCGTCAGCGACTCGTAACGGCGCGCGTATTCGCGGGTCTCCTGGGCCAAGGCCGCCTGCGCGGATTGCATCACGGTGCGCGCTTCCACGGGCCGCTGCACCTGCGCGAGAACGAAGGCGTGCGTGATCAGGCAACCGGTTCGCTGCGCGTTCTCCGCGAGGCAGCGTTCGGTCTGGTCCAGGGCGCCGACCACGTCGCCGCGCATCACCGCGGCATCGGCCAGGTTCTCGAGCGCGTCCAGCTTCATCTCGGCGTTCCAGCTGCACTCGGCCAGCTGTTGCTGTGCCAGCGCCTCCATGCCGTCCCAATCCTGGGTCTGCGCCACGGCGGTCGTGCTGCGGCCCAGCGTGACGCACCTCGACCACCGGGTCGAGTCGCTGGCCGACGTGCCTTGGGGCGACGCGCCCGGGGACGAGGATGCAGCGGGCAGGCCCTGCGCCATGACGGAAGACGCGAGCGCCAGGCCGGCCGCCGCAGCGGCCAGGCCGATGCCGCCGGGAAGACGCCGGCGATCGGAACGGAGGAAGGGGCGAGAAGTCATGAAGATCGATCTCGAGAAGGGGCGCCCGCGCTGGGCCTGGGGGTTGGTCTTGATGGACAGGCACCGATCACGCCCGCCCGCGCCGACCCCGCGCCTTCTCCGAATCGCCGGGCGCTCAGCCGGCGCGGGCCTTGCGCCGCCGCGACAGCAAGTGGCGCAACACCTCGAACACCGCCGGCAGCCCGGGGACGATGATCATCGCCAGCGCGATCCACGAGAAGTGCTGCTTGACCCACGGCAGGTTGCCGATCAGGTAGCCCAGCGTGGTCAGGCTGCCGACCCAGATCGCGCCGCCGACCACGTTCCAAAGCATGAAACGCGGCCAGCTCATGTGCGCCACGCCGGCCACGAACGGCACGAAGGTGCGCACGAACGGCATGAAGCGGCCGATGACGATCGCCATCGGGCCCCAGCGGTCGTAGAAGGCGGCCGTGCGATCGAAGGCCTCGCGGTTGAAGAAGCGCGATTTCTCCCAGGAGAACACGCGTGCCCCGACCCGGCGTCCGACGGAATAATTGAGGTTGTCGCCCAGGACCGCCGCGGTGAAGAGCAAGGCCATCAGCAGCGGGTAGTTCAGCGCGCCCACGCCCGCGATGGCGCCGGCCACGAAGAGCAGCGAGTCGCCCGGCAGGAAAGGCATCACCACCACGCCGGTCTCGATGAAGATGATGGCGAAGAGCAGCCCGTAGACCCACGGACCGTATTGCGTGGTCACGGCCTCCAGGTGCTTGTCCAGGTGCAGGAAGATGTCGACGATCTGGGCGAAGTCCACGGCGGGCGCATCCGTCGGAGGGAGGTCGGGTGGTCGGAGGGTCGCCGGGCGACGGTCGGGCGATCGCGGCCGGGCGGAGCGGGCGCGGCATCTTACAGGGGCGCCGATATAATCCGGCGACCGCCCGCGCCGTGTTCGCGGGCACTCGTCCGATGAGCCCCGATCCCGACCGCGCGTCCGCGCGCCCCATCCGCCTGCTGCCCGGCACGCTCATCGACCAGATCGCCGCCGGCGAAGTCATCGAGCGGCCCGCGTCGGTGGTGAAGGAGCTCCTGGAGAACGCCATCGATGCCGGCGCCTCGCGCATCGAGGTGCGGATCGAGGACGGCGGCGTGCGCCGCATCGCCGTGTCCGACGACGGCTGCGGCATCCCGCCCGATCAGCTGGGGTTGGCATTGGCGCGCCATGCCACCAGCAAGATCGACTCGCTGGCCGCGCTGGAGGAAGTCGGCACGCTCGGCTTCCGCGGCGAGGCCCTCGCGTCCATCGCATCGGTGGCGCGGCTTCGCATCACCAGCCGCGCCGAGGACCAGCCGCACGCCTGGGCGATGGACGCGGACACCGGCGAGATCGCCCCGGCCGCCGCGAGCCGCGGCACCACCATCGAGGTGGAAGATCTCTTCTCCAGGACGCCCGCGCGGCGCAAGTTCCTGAAATCCGACGCCACGGAGGCCGCCCACTGCCTGGATGCGTTCAGGCGCGTGGCGCTGGCGCACCCCGCGGTGGGCTTCTCCTTCCACAGCGAGGGCCGGCGCACCGAGCACTGGCCGGCCGCCGATTGGGCGCAGCGCGCGCTGGCCGGCCTGGGCGACGAATACCGGCACGCCCACCGCGTGGTGCAAGCCGATGTCGGCCCGGTGGCGCTGCGCGGGCTGGCAGGCTCGCCCACGGCCAGCCGGGCCCGCGCCGACCGGCAGTACTTCTACGTCAACGGCCGGGCCGTCCGCGACCGGTTGCTGATGCACGCGATGCGCCAAGCGTATTCGGACGTGCTGCACGGCGACCGGCAGCCGGCGTACGCGCTCTTCCTGTCGATCGACCCGCGGGCCGTGGATGTCAACGTCCATCCGGCCAAAGCCGAAGTGCGCTTCCGCGAGGCGCAGGCGGTGCACCGCTTCGTGTATCGCGCCGTCGAGGAAGCCGTGCGCGCAGTGGCTGGCGCGGCCGGATCGGCCGTGCCGCTGTCGGCGCATGGATCGCCGGATACGGGCTCGCCCGTGCCGGGCGCACCCGGCCATGCACCCACGCAGCCGCTGGCCTCGCGGCTGCAACAGCCGCTGACGCTCGTGCAGGCGGGAGCAGCGGCGACGGCACCGACGGTGACGACAGCCGCGTCTGCGGCCTCCCGGCACGGACGCGACTGGAGCCTGTTGTCCACGGAGTTCTACCGGCCGCACGGTGCGACGGCCGCAGCACCGGACACCGACGCGCCGACGCCATCGGCGGCGTCGGCCGGTTCGGTGGCCTCCAGGCTTTCCGCGCAGGATCCGCCGCCAGAGTCCGCGCGCTCCATCCCGCCGCTGGGATACGCGCTGGCCCAACTGCACGGCGTGTACCTGTTGGCGCAGAACGCCGACGGCCTGGTGCTGGTCGACATGCACGCCGCGCACGAGCGGGTGGTCTACGAGAAGCTCAAGGCGCAGGCCGAGCGCGGCGTGGCGCTGCAGCGGCTGCTGGTGCCCGCCACGTTCCGGGCGGACGCGGCCGACGTGCGCGCGGCCGAAGAGCATCGCGAGGCATTGCTGGCGCTGGGGCTGGACGTGGCGCCGCTGTCGCCCTCGACGCTGGCGGTGCGCGCCGTCCCGGCGCTGCTGTCCCACGCCGACGCGGCAGCGCTGGCCCAATCGGTGCTGGGCGACCTGCGCCTGACCGGCAGCTCGCGCGCGCTGGCCGAATCGCGCGACGCCATGCTTTCCACCATGGCCTGCCATGCCGCCGTGCGCGCGCACCGGCGGCTGTCCATCGACGAGATGAACGCGCTGCTGCGCGACATGGAATCCACCGCCGGCGCCGACCAGTGCAACCACGGCCGGCCGACCTGGATGCAACTGTCGCTGGACGAGCTGGACCGGCGCTTCATGCGCGGCCGCTGATGCGCCCGGCCGCCCCCACCGCCCCGACGTCGGCTTCGGCTTCGGCCGCCCCCGCATCGGATGCCCAGGCCCGCGGCCGCGGCGACGCCACCATCGCGCCGTTGCTGCTGATGGTCCTGACGGGCTTCATCGGGCTGCAGCCGCTGTCGACCGACCTGTACCTGCCGTCGCTGCCCGCGATCTCCGAGCACTTCGCGGTCGGTCCGGCGGCAGTGCAGCAGACCCTCGGCCTGTTCGTGCTGGGCTTCGCGCTGTCGCAGCTGGTAGCGGGGCCGCTGGCCGACCGCTTCGGGCGGCGCCCGGTGGCGTTGGTGGGGCTGGCGCTGTACGTCGCGTCGTCCCTGCTGGCCGCCGCCGCCGGCGCCTTCGGCCTGCTGCTGGCCGCGCGCATCGGTCAGGCGCTGGGGGTGTGCTGCACGATCGTCTGCGCGCGCGCCATCGTCCGTGACCTCTGGGACCCGGACGCCGGCGCGCGCGTGATGGCGCGCATGTTCACCTGGATGGCGCTGGCGATCGCGGGCGGCCCGCTGCTGGGCGGCGTGCTGCAGACGGCTTTCGGCTGGCGCGCGGCCTTCGTCGTGCTGGCCGTCATGGGTGGCGTGCTGCTGGCGGTGGCGGCCGCGCGTCTGCCCGAGACCAACCGGCACCGCAACCGCAGCGCCACGCGGCTGGGCCCGCTGTTCAGCGCCTATCGCGAGGTGGCGTCGTCCCCGGCGTTCCGTGCCTACGCGCTGCTGGCGATGTGTTCGTACGGCGCGCTCTTCGCCTTCCTGGCCGGGTCGTCGTTCGTGCTGATGCGCACCATGGGGCTGTCGGCGCGCGAGTACGGCGCCGGCTTCGTGGTCTGGGGCGTGGTCTACCTGATGGGGACGCTGCTGGCGCGCAAGATCATCGCCCGGCGCGGGATCCGACGCGCGACCTACCCGGGCGCCGCCTGGGAGCTCTTCTGCGGGGCGCTGATGCTCGCGCTGGCGCTGGCCGGCGTGCGGCACCCGGTCGCGATGTTCGGGCCGATGATCCTGTTCATCCTGGGGCACGCGGTCCTGCAGCCTTGCACCCAGGCAGGCGCCATCGCGCAGTTCCCGCGCAACGCGGGCGCGGCCGCCGCGCTGATGGGCACCATCACGCTGGCGGGAACGCTGCTGCACGTGGCCGCCGGGGCGGTGGCGGACCTGCTGGCGCCGGGCGGCCATGACGGCGTGGTGCAGCTGGCGGCCACGGTCTTCGTGGCGACCGTGGGCGCGGCCGCCACGGCATTCCGGTTGGTGCGCCGCGACGGCCGCACCTGAGCGGACGCCTGCGGTGTCGGCCTCGCCTGCCCTGCCCTCCGACGCATCGCGGCCCGCCTCGGCGCCCGTCGTCGCGATCTGCGGCCCGACCGCCTCGGGCAAGACCGCGGCCGCCCTGGCGGTGGCGTCGCGCCTGCCGGTCGAGATCATCAGCGTCGACTCGGCCCAGGTGTATCGCGGGATGGACGTGGGCACCGCCAAGCCGACGGCCGAGGAACGCGCCGCGGTGCCGCACCACCTCATCGACATCGCCGACCCTGCGGACGCCTACTCGGCCGCGCGCTTCGCGCAGGACGCACGGCAGGCGATCGACGACATCCGTTCGCGCGGGCGCCTGCCCGTGCTCGTGGGCGGAACGATGCTGTACCTGCGCGCGCTGTCGCGAGGGCTGGACGACCTGCCTGCGGCCGACCCGGCGCTGCGTGCGCGGCTGGAGGACGAGGCCCGCGCCGTCGGCTGGCCCGCGATGCACGCGCGCCTGGCGGCGGTGGACCCGACCACTGCGGCGCGCCTGGCGCCGAACGACGCGCAGCGCGTGCAGCGCGCACTGGAAGTGTGGGAAGCCAGCGGCGAGCCGATGTCGGCATGGCTGGAAAGGGCGCAGGCGACGCGGGACGCCGGGACGCCCGATCCGGCGGGGCCGGGGCCGCTGCCGTTGCGTGTCCTGTCGCTGGAGCCTTCCGACCGCTCCGCGCTGCACGCACGCATCGCCCGGCGCTTCGACGCCATGCTCGCGTGCGGGCTGGTGGATGAAGTGCGTGCGCTGCGCACGCGCCACGACCTGCACGCGGGGCTGCCGTCCATGAAGAGCGTCGGATACCGGCAGGCATGGGAGCACCTGGACGGCGCCTACGATGCCGCCGGGCTGCGCGAGCGCGGCATCGCGGCCACGCGCCAACTCGCCAAGCGCCAGCTCACCTGGCTGCGCGGAATGGCGGACCGTGCGGTCGTCGATTGCCTGGCGCCCGATGCGGCCGAACAGGTCCTCCGGCTCGTCGAGCAGGCCTGAAGCGCGGTCCCGCCTCGCGGGCGCGCTCCCCGAACGCGCCGCAGGGTCTAGCGTGATCCGCCCGGTCGCCGCGCTACACTCGCGCACCCGGCGCGCGGCTGCCGGCCGAGCCAGCGCCCCAAGCGGCGCCACGAGAACCAAGGAGACCAGCGGCATGAGGATCGCGATCGTCGGCGCGGGCGCCATCGGCGGCTATCTGGGCGGGCGTCTTTCGGAAGCCGGGCTCGACGTCACCTTCGTGGTGCGCGGCGCCAACCTCGAGGCCATCAAGCGCGACGGCCTGCGCCTGACGCTGGAAGACGGCAAAGAGATGCACGCGCGGCGGGTCCGCGCCGTCAGCATCGACGAGGCCGAGCCGCACGACTACGTGCTGCTGACCATGAAGTCGCACCAGGTGGCCGCCGTGGCGCCGCAGGTGCCGCGCCTGTGCCACGACCGCACGGCCGTGGTGACCCTGCAGAACGGCGTGCCGTGGTGGTACTTCCACGGCGTGGGTGGCCCGCTGGAAGGCACCCGGCTGGCGTCGGTCGACCCGGACAACGCCTGTTGGGACGGCATCGGGCCGCAGCGCGCCATCGGCAGCGTGGTGTACCCGGCCGCGGAGCTGGTCGCGCCCGGGCAGGTGCGGGTCATCGAAGGCAACCGCTTCACCCTGGGTGAGCCCACGGGTGAGAAGACCGAGCGTGTCGTCGCGCTGTCGCAGGCGATGATCTCGGCCGGCTTCAAGGCGCCCGTGTCCACCGACATCCGCGGCGAGATCTGGGTGAAGCTGTGGGGCAACTGCAGCTTCAATCCCATCTCGGCGCTCACCCACGCCACGCTGGAATCCATCACGCGCTTCGCGCCCACGCGCGCGCTGGCCGCCGCGATGATGCGCGAGGCGCAAGCCGTGGGCGAAGCGCTGGGCGTGCGCTTCAAGGTGTCGCTGGAACAGCGCATCGACGGCGCCGAAAAGGTAGGGGCGCACAAGACTTCCATGCTGCAGGACGTCGAGGCCGGCCGTGCACCCGAACTGGACGCGCTGGTGGGCAGCGTCATCGAGCTGGCCCGCCACACCGGCACCCCCGTGCCCACCATCGAGGCCGTGCATGCACTGGCCGCGTTGCTAGCGAAGACGATCGCCGAGCAACGTGGGCGCGTGCGCGTCGAGCCGGCTTGACGCCATCTTCTTTCCAACCGACGTTCCGACTGAATTGTCCCGGACCCGTTCCCCCGAGGCCTTGCCGATGAAGACCGTTGCCGCCCTGTTTTCCGACCAGCCCGCCCAAGGCACCGCCCTGTCTGCGCCGGGCGGCACGCCGCTGAGCTTCGGCGCGCTGCGCGAGCTGTGCGCCGCCACGCGCCAGGAACTCAACCGCCTGGGCATCGGCCGGGGCGACCGCGTCGCGATCGTGCTGCCCAACGGGCCGCAGATGGCCACGGCCTTCATCGCGGTGGCGCACGCGGCCACGGCCGCCCCGTTGAACCCCGCCTACCGCGCCGACGAGTTCGAGTTCTACCTCTCCGACCTGAACGCGCGGGCCCTGCTGGTCGAGCGCGGCTCCACCTCGGTGGCGCGCGACGTGGCGCAGCGGCTGTCGGTACCGGTGATCGAATTGGTGCACGACGCCGAAGCCGGCGCCGGCGGCTTCCGGCTCGACACGGTGGCGATGCCCGGGGCCGAGTGCGGCGCGCCCGGCGAGCCGCAGGATGACGACGGCGCGCTGGTGCTGCACACCTCCGGCACCACGTCGCGGCCGAAGATCGTGCCGCTGTCGCAACGCAACCTGTGGGCGTCGGCCCGCGGCATCGCAACGACGCTGGCGTTCACGCCCCAGGACATCGGGTTGAACGTGATGCCGCTCTTCCACATCCATGGCCTCATCGCCGGGATCCTGGCGCCGCTGTCGGCGGGCGCGAGCGTGTCCTGCACGCCGGGCTTCGACGCGCTGAAGTTCTTCGGGTGGATGGAAGAGGTCAAGCCCACCTGGTACACCGCCGTGCCCACCATGCACCAGGCGATCATCGCGCGGGCCGCGCGCAACGCCGACGCGGTCGCGCGCAGCCGGCTGCGCTTCGCGCGCTCGTCGTCGTCGTCCTTGCCGCCGCAGGTCCTGGCCCTGCTCGAAGAGACCTTCCGCTGTCCGGTGGTCGAGGCCTACGGCATGACCGAGGCCACCCACCAGATGGCGAGCAACCCGCTGCCGCCGGCCGCGCGCAAGCCGGGCACCGTGGGAGTGGCCGCAGGGCCCGAGATCGCCATCATGGACACCGACGGCAACCTGCTGCCGCGCGGCGCCACCGGCGAGATCGTGATCCGCGGCGAAAGCGTGACCGCGGGCTACGAGGCCAACCCCAAGGCCAACGCCGAGGCCTTCGTGAACGGCTGGTTCCGCACCGGCGACCAGGGCACCATGGACGCCGACGGCTACGTGTCCATCACCGGGCGGTTGAAAGAAATCATCAACCGTGGCGGCGAGAAGGTCAGCCCGCGCGAGGTGGACGAAGTGCTGATGGACCACCCGGCGGTGGCGCAGGTCGTCACGTTCGCCGTGCCGCACGACAAGCTGGGCGAGGACGTGGCCGCAGCCGTGGTGCTGCGCGAAGGCGCGCAGGCCACCGAGAAGGAATTGAGGGAGTTCGTCGCGCAGCGGCTGGCGGACTTCAAGGTGCCCCGCAAGGTGCTGCTGCTGGACGAGATCCCCAAGGGCGCGACGGGCAAGCTGCAGCGGATCGGGTTGGCGCAAAAGCTCGGGTTGACCTGACAGCGCCGCGGGCACGTCGGCGCGTCGGCGCGGCTGCGCTAGCGTCACGGTCGGGCGCATCGCCGGGTCGGCGCACGCTCGAAATCGGGCCTGCGCCTTGCCTCCGATCGCTGCGTTTCCGCGATCTTCCATCGGCCCGCCCATGACCTCCGGACAAACGCTCTTCATCACCGCGCTCTTCGTCGCGGTGCTCGTCTTCGCGTTCTTCATGTTCCGCTGGGCGCTGAGGCGCCGGGCGCAGGTCACTGGGCGCCTGGCCTCGCTGTCGGCGATGCCCGCTTCGCCCTGGCGGCGATTCGCGCGGGCGCTGGGCGCGATGTACCTGCTCGCGCCGCCGGCCATGCGATCGGGGGCACCCGACAACGACCCGGTCTTCTTCGGGCTGGGGGCGCATCGATCAGCCACGCCGGTCGAGCCGCAGCTGCGAGAGGACTGGGGCGTAGTCGACACGGCATCAGCGACGCGGGCCGTCGCGGCTGGTTGGGCCTTCGCCGCCGATCGGGTCAGGCGGGCCGGCGACGTCGGCGCGGTGCACTTGAACGACGCGGCGCAAGTGCTGCGCGCCTGGGGTGCGCCCGAGTCGTTCGTGCAGGAACTCATCGAGGCGTGAGGCCGGCGCGAAGCGGGGGCGAGCTTCGAGCAGGCCTATGGGGCGTCGCTACCCGAGTCGGCCGAACGCGCCGCGAGCCAGTCGGGCCCTGCCGGCATCGCCTTCGACATCGCGCGCCACGTGCACGTCGCGCGCATGGCGACGCAAGCCGGCTGGTTGGCGCCCGAGCAGGAGGAGCAGTGGGGTGATCGCTTCGGCCTGCTCGCGATGCTCGCGTTTTCCGGGTGGGATCGCTATGCCGACGATTTCGAAGGCGGCATGCGCGCGTTTCGCGGAAACGGACTGACCGGCGCGCTCTACGACAAGAGCGTCGAGAATGGCCTGCGGTGGTTGCGTGAGGATCCGCGCAGCCCGTGGAAGCGTGTGCAGTGGCCGACGACGGCCACCGCGAACGCGGGATCGGCCGCCACGCGCGGGACGCCCGGAACGACCGGCACGCAGCCGAGCAACATGGCCGCGGCCGACCGGCCTTAAGCGACGGGCTTGCGGCTCAAGCCTGCAGGTAGCGCGTGAACACGTCGCTGAAGTCGCGCTTGGTGTGGCGCACCAGAACGGCTGCGTTCAGCGCTTCGAGCAACGCATCGAACTGCGCGGTGACCGCCGCGGGCGAGGCCGCCGTGTTCAGCTTGTGCATCGAGGCGGTGGCGTCCAGCGCGCGCAAGGCGTGCTCGCGGCCGGCCGCGTCGGCCTTCTGCTGCTTGCCGATGGCGATCAATGCCTTGTAGATGTCCTTCAGCGGCTCGATGAAGCGCTTGCGCACGTCGATGCTGAAGTCCTCGTCGCCGATCGTGAACTTCAGCTCGATGTCCATGTCGATCGTGCCGGCCGTCTCGATCGCGACCCCTCGGACCGGGTGGCTCGCCCAGTCGTAGCGCTTGATCGAACGCTTGGACGACACCGCCGAGTCGCCATCCACGTGGATCAGCGCGAGGTTGGTGAAGCAGTACTCGTCCTTCTTCGACTTGATGAGGAAGAAGATCCGCTCGCCGTCCTCGTGGAAAAGGTAGTCGTCGGCGTCGACGCTGCCGTAGTCCTTGGGCTCGACGATCGACCCGATGTCGCTCAGGCCGAGGGCTTCGGATGCGAACTTCTTGAACATGCGTTGGTTCCGAGGGAAATGGGGCTGGCCGAGCCTAGCAGCCGCGCCGCGCCCGCGACACCCCCGCGAGGCGGGACGGGATACCGTTCCTCGGGCCGCGCCTAGACGACCACCGCCTGCGCGCTACCGGGCTCGCACGCCTCGATCTCGCCGATCCGGAACACGGTCTCTCCCGATTCCCGCAACCGCGCCATCGCCCGGTCCGCGTCCTGCGCATGCACCACCACCACCATTCCGATGCCGCAGTTGAACACCCGGTGCATCTCGTCCTCGGCCACCTGCCCTTCGCGCTGCAGCCAGTCGAACAACGCGGGCCGCGTCCATTCGCTCTGTCGCAGCACCGCGCGCATGCCCGCCGGCAGCACGCGCGGCACGTTGCCCGTGAGGCCACCGCCGGTGATGTGCGCCATGCCCTTCACCGGCAGCTCGGCCATCAGCGACAGCAGCGGCTTCACGTAGATGCGCGTGGGCGCCATCATCGCGTCGGCCAGGGTGCCGCCGTCGAAGGCCATGCCGGCCGCGGCTTCCACCGACCCCAGCGACCGCTCCACGATGCGCCGCACGAGCGAATACCCGTTGCTGTGCGCCCCGCTGGAGGCCAGCCCCAGCACCACGTCGCCGGCGCCGATCGTCGCGCCGCTGACGATGCCGCTCTTTTCCACCGCGCCCACCGCGAAGCCGGCCAGGTCGTACTCGCCGTCCGGGTACATGCCCGGCATCTCGGCGGTCTCCCCGCCGATCAGCGCGCAGCCGGCCAGCTCGCAGCCACGCGCGATGCCGCCCACGACCGCAGCCGCCACGTCCACGTGCAGCTTGCCGCAGGCGAAGTAGTCCAGGAAGAAGAGCGGCTCGGCGCCCTGCACCAGGATGTCGTTGACGCTCATGGCGACCAGATCGATGCCGACCGTGTCGTGGCGCCCGAAGGCGAAGGCCAGCTTCAGCTTGGTGCCCACGCCGTCGGTGCCGGACACCAGCACGGGCTCGCGGTACTTCTTCGGCACTTCGAACAAGGCGCCGAAGCCGCCGATGCCGGCCAGCACGCCCGCCCGCATGGTGCGGGCCGCCAGCGGCTTGATGCGTTCGACCAGGCTGTCGCCCGCGTCGATGTCGACGCCCGCGTCGCGGTAGGACAGCGCGCCCGGGGCGGGCGCGGGAGAGTTGGACTCGGGCATCGTCTGGGATCGCCTGGGCGGCCGGGGCATACAATGGCCGGCATTGTAGAGGCTGCCTCCGCCCGCCCGATGCCTTTCGCCCCGCCCGACGGCCAGCTCGCGCTCGACCTCGGGCCCCCGCCCCCGCCCAGCTTCGGCAACTTCGTGGCCGGCGCCAACACCGAATGCCTGGCGCGCCTGCAGGCGTTGGCCGCGGGCGACCGCTCGCAGCGCTTCCTGTACCTGTGGGGGCCGTCCGGATGCGGGCGCAGCCACCTGCTGGCGTCGCTGGCAGCGGACTGCGCTGCCGCGACGGCGGCTGCGGCTGCAGCCACAACCCCAGCGCCCGCCGCAACCGCAACTCCATCTACGGTCCGACTCGGGCCGGACGCGCCGCTGCACGCTTTCTCGGGGGGCCTCGACAGCCCCGGCACCATCACGTTGCTGGACGACGCGCACCTGCTGGATGCCGCGCGGCAGGAAGCGGCCTTCCACCGCTACGTGGCCGCGCAGCAGGATGCACGCGCCGCCTTCGTCGCCACGGGCGATGCGCCGCCCCTGTCGCTGTCGATGCGGGAAGACCTGCGCACCCGGCTGGGCGGCGCGCTGGTGCTGCGCCTGGAGCCGCTGACCGACGAGGACAAGCGCGCCGCGCTGGCCCGGGCCGCGCACGAGCGCGGCGTGACCATGTCGCCCGAGGTGCTCGACTACATGCTGCTGCACCTGCCGCGCGACCTGCGGGTGCTGATGTCGACCCTGGCTGCCCTGGACCGCTTCGCGCTGGAGAAAAAGCGAGCGATCACTATGCCGTTGCTTCGCGAGTTCTCGCAGCGCCGGCTGCCGCTTTCGGACGCGGGGTAGAATCCCGCGAATGTCCAGCCTCGCCCTCTTCGACCTCGACCACACGTTGCTGCCGATCGACAGCGACTACGAGTGGTCCAGCTTCCTCGCGCGGATCGGCGCCATCGACGGCGAGCATTACCAGCGCGAGAACCGCCGCTACTACGAGGCCTACGTCGCCGGCACCCTGGACATCCAGGAATTCCTGCGCTTCGCATTGGCGCCGCTGGCCGCGCACCCACGCGCCGAATTGGACGCGTGGCACCAGCGCTTCATGCGCGAAGTGATCGAGCCCAACCTGCGGCCCGCGGCACGCGCATTGGTCGACGAGCATCGTGCCCGCGGCGACATGCTGGTCATGGTGACCGCCACCAACCGCTTCGTCACCGCGCCCATCGCGCGTGCCTTCGGCATCGGCCACCTGGTGGCCACCGACATCGACGAAACGCCCGACGGCCGCTTCACCGGCGCGCCGCGCGGCACGCCCTCCTTCCGCGAAGGCAAGATCGCCTGCACCGAGGCTTACCTGGAGGCGCGCGGCCTGTCCTTCGCGGACTTCGACGACAGCGTCTTCTACAGCGACTCGGCCAACGACATCCCGCTGCTCGAGCGTGTCGACCATCCCGTGGCGACCAACCCCGACCCGCGGCTCGAGCAGCACGCGCGCGAGCGCGGCTGGCGCATCCTGCACCTCTTCAGATGATCAAGCGGTTCTTCCACCGGTTCCTCAAGCGCGGCTCGCCGCGGGCCCACCCGCCGAACACGCCGCGCCACTGGCGGGGCCATGACGAAGGCATCCACCGCTCCGACCTGTCGCCCAACGCATTGCGCGTGTGCGAGGAGCTCCACCGGGCCGGCTTCCAGGCCTTCGTGGTGGGGGGCGCCGTGCGCGACATGCTGCTCAAGATCCGCCCCAAGGACTTCGACGTGGCCACCAACGCCACGCCCGAGGACGTCAAGCGGCTCTTTCGCCGCGCGATGATCATCGGCCGGCGCTTCCGGCTGGTGCACGTGATGTTCGGCCGCGAGACCATCGAGGTCTCCACCTTCCGCGCGCTGCAGGCCGACGCCGAGAAGGACGTGCATGGCCGCGTGCTGCGCGACAACGTCTTCGGCAGCCAGGCCGAGGACGCCGCCCGCCGCGACTTCACGGTCAACGCGCTGTACTACGACCCGGTGGGCGACGAGATCATCGACTGGCACGCGGGCATGGCCGACCTGCGCGCCCGCACGCTGCGCATGATCGGCGACCCGGCCGAGCGCTACCGCGAAGATCCCGTCCGCATGCTGCGCACGGTGCGCTTCGCCGCCAAGCTGGGCTTCGACATCGACGAGCCCACGCGCGCCCCGATCCGGGAGATGGCCGACCTGATCGGCAACGTGCCTTCGGCACGGCTGTTCGACGAGATGCTCAAGCTGCTGACTTCGGGCTCGGCGCTGGCGTGCCTGCGCCGGCTGCGCGACGAAGGCCTGCACCACGGGTTGATGCCGCTGCTGGACCTGGTGCTGGAAGCGCCCGACGGCGAGCGCTTCATCGAGCTGGCGCTGGCGCGCACGGACGAGCGCGTGCGCGCCGGCAAGTCCATCTCGCCCGGGTTCCTGTTCGCCACGCTGCTGTGGCCGCAGGTGCGCGCGCGCTGGGCCGATGCGCACGGCCGCGGCGACGCGTCCATCGCGGCGCTGGAAGCGGCCATCGACTCGGTGCTGGCCGAGCAGGGCGACAAGCTCGCCATCCAGAAGCGCATCGTGTCGGACATGCGCGAGATTTGGGCGCTTCAACCGCGCTTCGAGCGGCGCACCGGCAAGTCGGCCTGGCGCCTGATCGAGCACCTGCGCTTTCGCGCCGGCTACGACTTCCTGCTGCTGCGCTGCGACGCCGGCGAACTGCCCGCCGAGCTGGGCGACTGGTGGACGCGCTTTTCCGAAGGCGACGGGCCCGAGCGCGACCAGCTGGTGGCCGAGCTGTCCCGCTCGCCCGAGGGCCGGGCCGAGCCGCGCAAGCGCCGCCGTCGCAAGCGCCGCGCCGACGGCGACGCGGGCGCGCCCGATCCGCGCGGCATCGCGCTGGATCGGCATGGGCAGGACGAGCCGGAGGAGGACCGGCCGGAGCAGGACCGGCCGGAGCAGGACCGGCCGGAGCAGAACGAGCCGGCCCGTGCCGAGCCCTCCGTGCCCAGCGCCGAGCGCAACGCGTCCACCCCGACGTCGTGACCGCCACCGCCTTCGTGGGCCTGGGCGCCAACCTGGGCTCGGCCGCCGACACGCTCGAAGCCGCGATCGAGCGGCTCGCCGCGTTGCCGGGCACCCGGCTGGAGGCACGCTCCTCGTTGTGGCGCACGGCACCCGTGGACGCCGGCGGCCCCGATTACCTCAATGCGGTCGCCATGGTGCGCACCGCCCTGGACGCGCCCGGATTGCTGGATGCACTGCTGGACATCGAGCGCGAGTTCGGCCGCGAGCGTCCGTTCCAGAATGCGCCGCGCACTTTGGATCTGGACCTGCTGCTGCACGGACAAGCCACGGTGAGCGTGCCGGGGCTGGTCGTGCCGCACCCGCGCATGCACCTGCGCGGATTCGTGCTGGCGCCCTTGCTGGAGATCGCCCCGGCCGTCCGCATCCCCGGCATCGGTCCGGCCGCCGCTTGCCTGCCGGCCTGCCAGGACCAACGCGTCGAGCGCATCGGGCACTTGCCGTTCACCGCATGAATCTCGCGTTGCCGTCGAGCTGGCCGGTGCCGCTGCAGACCGTCCTCCTGCTGGCGGCGGCCAACGTGTTCATGACCTTCGCGTGGTACGCGCATCTCAAGAACCTGGCCGACAAGCCCTGGTGGATCGCCGCGCTGGCGAGCTGGGCCGTGGCCTTCTTCGAGTATCTGCTGCAGGTGCCGGCCAACCGCATCGGCTACACGCAGATGAGCCTGGCGCAGCTCAAGATCCTGCAGGAAGTGATCACGTTGGCGGTGTTCGCGCCTTTCGCGCTGCTGTACATGGGCCAGCCGCTCAAGCTGGATTACCTCTGGGCGGCGCTGTGCCTGGTGGGTGCGGTCTACTTTGTGTTCCGGTCCTGATGCTGCCGCCTACCTCCCCTGTCCAGCCCGATGCCAACCCGGTCACCGCGGCGATGACGCCATTCGATCGCTGGCGATACGTGGTGGTCGAAGGCCCGATCGGCGTGGGCAAGACGTCCCTGGCCAATCGCCTGGCCGACCGCTTCGGCGCCCAGCGGCTGCTCGAAGAGCCCGACGCCAATCCTTTCCTGGAACGCTTCTACCGCGATGGCGAGCGCTACGCGCTGCCGACGCAGCTCTTCTTCCTTTTCCAGCGGGTGCAGCGGCTGCGCGACCAGGTGCAGGCCGGCTTGTTCTCGCGGGCGGTGGTGGGCGACTTCCTGCTCGACAAGGATCCCCTGTTCGCGCGGCTGACCCTGGCCGACGACGAGCTGGCGCTGTATCGGCAGATCCACGACAGCCTGCGGCCGCAGGCACCGGCCCCGGACCTGGTGATCTATCTGCAGGCGCAGCCCGACACGCTGGTCGAGCGGGTGCAGGCGCGCGGCAACCCGATCGAGGCGCCGGTGACAGAGCGCTACCTGCGCGCGCTTTCGGACGCCTACAGCCAGTTCTTCTACCACTACGACGCCGCGCCGTTGCTGATCGTCAACACCGAGCATCTCAACCCGGTGGCCAGCGACGAGGACCTGGCGCTGCTGCTCAGGCATGTGCAGCAGATGCGCGGACGGCGGGAGTTCTTCAGCCGGGCGTAGGCCCCGGGCGGGCGTCGCGCACGAGCTTGAGCTGCCCGTCGCGCTCCATCGCCTCCAGCATCCCGGAGAACGCATCGGCCCCGATGCCCAGGCATTCCAGGCCGCGCATGGCGCAGCTGTCGACGCGCGCCCCGGCTGCCAGCAACTGCTCGACATGCCCGGCGTTGGTCAGCCAAAGGCCCAGCACTTCCGGCTCGCGCACCACTTGCTCGAAACGCTCGCGCCCCAACGCGATCAGGCCGCAGGCCGCGCGGTGCCATTCCTTGCCCGTGAAGGCCCGGCGGGCGACGTGCTCGCACAGCGGCCGCACGGCGTTCTCTGGCAGGCGCCTGATCAGCCGGTCCACCCCCAGCACGAAGCCCAGCACCGCCGTGAGCCCCGCGGCCGCCAGCACCTGGCCCGCCTGCGCATCGCGCAAGCGCGCGCCCTCGCGGTGCGCGTCGATCAGCCAGAACAGGTCGTCGGCCGGCATGGGCTGGCCGGTCAGGCGCAGCCGCGCGGTGGGCAGGCGGATCGGGAAGAGCGGCGTGGTCGGCGGGATCATCGGAAGCGGCCCTGTCTACGGCTTGCGTAGCGTCGAGACCCGATGCTCCCAGCGAAACGCCGCCACGGCCAGAGCCGTTCGTCCATGCGACCGAAGGCCGGCCCCCTGCACGCGAGGCCCGCCCCAGGCACGGCAGGCCGACGCCCGGCACGGGAGGCCGACCGCGGCGAGCCGGCCGTCGGCTCAGGCGCCGATCAGGCCGCCGTCGTTGCGGGTGATGACGATGGTGGCCGAGCGCGGGCGGCCGGTGCCCTTGATCGTCGCACTCGCCGGCAAGGCGTCGGCCGGCCAGGTGCTGCCGTAGCTGGTGGGGTCGCCCATCACGGCGTCGCGGTCCTCGCCCGGATGCTGGATGTTGACGAACAGCGACCGGCCGTCGGGCGACTCGGCCACGCCGGTGATCTCGCACTCGCGCGGGCCGACCAGGAAGCGGCGCAGCTCGGTGTCGGTGGGCGACTTTCCGACGCGGGTCTGCACCGATTTCTGGCCCGTGCTGTCCTTGGCGAGCACCGTCTTGGTCGTGCCGTCGCCCACCGTGCCGGGCAGCGCGGCCAGCATCATGCAGTTGGTCGTGTCGGTGAAGTAGCCGTCGTCCGTCTGGATCCAGAGCAGCTTGGTCGCCTCGCTGAACCACAGGCCGTCCGGGCTGGACAGGTCGTTGGCGACGGTCAGGCCCGACAGGTTGATGTTGGCCGGGTCGTCGGTGGCGCGCGCACCAAACAGGTACACGTCCCACGTGAACGTCGCGGCTTCCGGCGTGGGTTCCTTCCAACGGATGATGTGGCCGTTGATGTTGCCCTCGTGCGTCGGGTTGGGGCCGGAGTCGCGCTGGTCGTAGACGCGCGGATTGGCGGCATCGGCCATCGCGGCGGTGCGGCGGCTGGTGCTGGTCGGCGTGCTGGCGCTGTTCGTCAGCGTCAGGTAGACCTCGCCGTTGACCGGGTTGACCGCACCCCATTCCGGGCGGTCCATCCGGGTGGCGCCGACCGCGCCGGCCGCGTGCCGGGCGTTGATCAGCACGTCGGCCTGGTCGGCGAAGGCGTACGGCGCGTAAGCCGCGGTGACGTTGCCGAGGCCGAAGCGCAGCTCGATCCACTGGCCCGTGCCGTCCTCGTTGAACCGAGCGGCGTACAGCTTGCCGTCGTCCAGGTACTTGTCGCCGGCGGCCAAGCCGCGATTGGCGTCGGCCGGGTCCCACGCCGCGTTCGAGACGTACTTGTAGATGTACTCGTTGCGCGAGTCGCAGCCCATGTAGTAGACGATCGGCTTGCCCGCCTCGACCTTGGCCGGCCATGCGCCCTCGTGCGCGAAGCGGCCCATCGCCGTACGCTTCCTGGGCACCGAGGCCGGCGCGAAGGGGTCGATCTCGACGTTCCAGCCGAAGGTGTTGGGCGCGTTGCGGTAGTCGTCGCTGCCGTTGGCGGAGGCGCCGCGCTTTTCCGCGTTCCAGCGGCCGAACATGTCTTCGGCCGTGTCGGGCGTGGCGGTCGCCCACAGGTGGTTGCCGTTGCCGGCCACGCCGTAGCGCGCGAAGGAAGCCAGCTCCTTGGCGGTGCGGTTGGGGTTGTCGGTGGCGGCGATGCGGCGGAAGTAGCCGGCCCAGTTCTCTTCGCAGGCCAGGTACGTCCCCCAGGGCGTGTAGCCGTTGGCGCAGTTGTTCACCGTGCCGCGGGTGCGCGTGCCGTCGGGGGAATACTTGGTGACCATCAGCGCGGAGCCGCGCGCCGGGCCGGACAGCTCCATCGGCGTGGAGGGCGTGACGCGTCGGTTGAAGGGCGAGGCTTGCCGGTAGCGCCAGGTGCCGTTGACCTTCTCGATCTCGACCACGCCCACGCCGTGCGCGTTCATCTCCTTGACCACTTCGTCGGCCACGGTGCGCACTTGCGCCACGCCGGTGCCGCTGCGCGACTGCGCGCCGCCGGCATGCAGGAAGCGCGGCGTGATGCTTTCGTGGTTCACCACCAGCAAAGCGCGGTCGGACGCGGTGGCGCTGTAGCGGCCGTCGGCGCCCAGCCCGAAATAGTGCATGCCATCGTGGTGGTCACCGCCGCGCAGCGCGAAGGATTCGCCCGGCTCGGTGCCGTCGTTGCGATAGGGCGCCACGTTGGCCGACAGCGGATCGCCCAGCCGGTACACCACCGTGGCCGTGTAGCCGGCCGGAATGGTCACGATGTCCTCGAGCGACCGGTCCACGGGGTTGAAGGCGAGCGCTGCCGGGCGCACCGCGCCGCCCGAGGCGGGCGAGGCCGAGGTGCCGCCGTCGCCGTCGCTGCCGCAGGCTGTCAACGCGCTGCCCATCAGGGCGGCGCCCGCGGTGCCGGCGGCCCCGCGCAGCAAGCCGCGGCGCGACAGGCGTGCGCGGGCAATCCCTTCGAAGCTGGGGTTCGACGACGGATTGTTGTCCTGGTCGTCGTCCAAGTGAAGCGAAGTCATGCGGTGTTCCCGTGGAATGTTGGTGGACCCAACGGCGGCCGCGAGTTTGTGCAAGCCGTTTGACAGCCGCGTTGCATTTGCATGAACAATGGATGACACGGCAGCCGATCGAACGGAGCCAGCGACCGTCTGCTAGCCTCGCGGGCCGCGTTCATCGAACCATCGCAAATCCTCGCCCACATGAACCTGATCCTCTGGCGTCACGCCGAAGCTGAAGAGCAGCACGCCGAAGGCGACCTGGCCCGGGAGCTCACGCCTCACGGGCGAAAGCAGGCTACCCGCGTCGCCAAGTGGCTGCAGCCGCGGCTGCCCAAGCGCTTCGCCGTGCTTTCCAGTCCGGCGGTGCGCACCTGCACCACGGCCGAAGCGCTGGAGTCGCCCTACACCATCGACCCGCGGCTCGCTCCGGACGCGGACGTGGCCGACGTGCTGGCCGCCTGCGGCTGGCCGGAAGGCCCCGCGGGCGCGGGCGGCACGGTGGTGCTGGTCGGCCATCAACCGACGCTGGGCCGCATCGCCAGCCTGCTGCTGGCCGGGCACGAGTCCGAATGGGCGGTCAAGAAAGGCGCGCTGTGGTGGCTGTCCACGCGCGAGCGCGAAGACCGGTTGCAGGTGGTGCTGCGTGCCGCGATCGGACCCGACCTCGCCTGAGGTGCGGGTTCATCCAAGTTTCACGGATTCGTCATCGGCGCTTCAAGCGCGCCATGGAAGCTGTCGGGCGACCCTTGCAGGCGATCGTCCAGGAGCCCTTCCATGTCCGCCGTGCTCGCGAAGCTGTTCGACCGCCCGGCCAAGCCGCGCGACCTGGTGTATGCCGGCAACCTGCAGGCGGGGTTCGCGCGCGACCGACGCGACGTGGACGCTGCCCGGCAGTTGCGCCGGCGACTGCAGGTCCACGACGTGGACCCGGCAGCCCGCGCCGACCACCTCGATGCCGTGGAGGCCCTGTGCGACCACCTGTTGGTCCGCGCCCGCGACACCGGCGAGGTGGTGGGCGCGTGCCGGGTGCTGCGGCCCGGCCGCGCCAGGCGGGCGGGCGGCCTGCGCGTCGAGCGGGCCTTCGACCTGTCGGCGCTGGCGCCGCTGCGCGATGGAATGGTCGAGCTCAGCGAATGCTGCGTCGACCCCGCCGTGCGCAGCGGCCCGGTGATGATGCTGATGTGGTCGACGCTGGCGCGCTACCTGGCTGGCGGCGGCCTTCGCCACGCGGTGGGCAGCGTCGCGCTGCCGCTGGCCGACGGCGGCCACTACGCGGCGGGTGCCTGGCGGGCCGTGGCCCGGCAGCACATGGCGCCGCAGGCGCTGCGGCTGCTGCCACGCACGCCGATGGCGCTGGATGCGCTACCGCCCGGCGCGGACCCGGTGCTGCCGCCGCTGGTCAAGGGGTGGCTGCGCGCCGGCGGGCTCCTGCTGGGTGAGCCGAACGTATCGCGCGCTGGCGAGCACGCCGAGATGCCGATGCTGCTGGATCTGGCGCGCATGCAGGCGCACCCGCTGCGGCGCCTGGCGATGCTGGTGAACTGAAACCCCAGCGCCCCGGCAGGGCGCCGCGCCGCGCTCAGGCCTCGGCTGCCGCCTTGCCCTTGCGCTGTTCGCGCTTCGAGTCGCCCGCCTCGGCCGCATTGGCAGCGTCGGCGAGTTCCAGCAACACGCCTTCGCGCAAGGCGCCGGCCGCGTAGCGCAGCTCGTCCAGCGGCAGCAGGTCGAACAGCGCCTGCGCCGCGACGAAACCGCCCGGCAGCACGGGCCGGCGATCTTCCTTGAGGCCCGCCAGCTCGATGCGCGCGACGTCGCCCGCGTCGACCAGCCGGTCGCGCAGGTGGCGCAGCGCCGAACGGGTGATGGCGTCGGTGCCCAGCTCCGCCCGCACGATGCGCAACAGCGCCTTCCAGGTGCCTGACGTGCCCCACGCCTGCTGCCACTGGTGCCAGCGCAGCGTACGCGCCGCTGGCGCGATCTGCGCGTAGGCGTCGTCCAGCGCCCGGTTCCAGCGCTCCCGAGTGATGCGCCCGCCGCCGAAATGACGCTGGGTGAGCGCCACGCAGCCCAGGCCGACGCTGTCCAGCGCGTCGATGCGGCTGCCGCACCCGGCGATCAGCTCGGTCGATCCACCGCCGATGTCGATGACCAGCCGCGGCTCGGCGGCGTCGGCCAGCACGTGGCTGGCGCCCACGTAGATCAGCCGCGCCTCGTCCCGACCGGAGATCACTTCGATGTCGTAGCCCAGCGCGACCCGCGCCAGCCGCAGGAATTCGGGCGCGTTCTGGGCCACCCGCAGCGTGTTGGTGGCCACCGCGCGCACGGCGACGGGCCGTTGTTGCCGAAGGCGGTCTGAAAAACGTGCCAGCGTGGCCAGCGCGCGACCTTGGGCGGGCGTGTCGAGACGGGCGTCCGAGGTCAGGCCGGCGGCCAGCCGCACCGCCTCCTTGAGCTCGTCCACCACTTCGATGCGCCGCTGCCCGCCGCGCTCGCCCTCGATTCGGGCGACGAACATGCGGAAGGAGTTGGAGCCGAGGTCGACGACGCCGAGGAGAGGGGGAGAGGCCATCGGCGAGACTCTGTGCGCGAAAGTTGAATCGATGATGAAATTTGCGTGCCCGTCACGGGCCTGTCACTGCGGCGACACACACTGCCGCCCCGAAAGAAGCGGAGCCCGCCTTGCAACAACCCGACTTGCTCGACCGAGAGCTCGGCATCCTGGCCTTCAACGAGCGGGTGCTCGCGCTGGCGGAGGATACAGACATTCCCCTGCTCGAACGGTTGCGCTTTTTAACGATCGTCAGCAGCAACCTGGACGAGTTCTTCGAGATCCGGGTCGCCGAGATCCAGGAACGCATCAAGCTCGACGGGGCCAGCGCGCCGGCGGCCCGCGCCGCGCTGGCCGGCATCACCGAGCGCACGTCGCGCCTGATCGCGCGCCAGTACGCCCTGCTCAACGAGCGCGTGCTGCCGGCGCTGCGCCAAAGCGGCGTGGCCTTCCTGATGAGCGAGCATTGGACGCCGCAGCAGCGCGACTGGGCCGATGCCTACTTCGCTTCCGAAGTCGAGCCGATCCTGACCCCGATCGCGCTGGACCCGGCGCATCCCTTTCCGCGCATCCTGAACAAGAGCCTGAACTTCGTGGTCGAACTGGAGGGCGACGACGCCTTCGGACGACGTGCCGACGTGGCGATCGTGCAGGCGCCGCGCGCCTTGCCGCGCGTTGTGCCGGTCCCGGACGAGATCTGCGACTGCGAGCACGGCTTCATGCTGCTGTCCTCGATCATGCAGGGCTGCGTGACGCGTCTCTTTCCGGGCATGACAGTCAAGGCGGTCCACCAGTTCCGGCTGACGCGCAATTCGGACCTCTTCGTCGACGAGGAAGAGATCACCAACCTGCGGCTCGCGCTGCAGGGCGAGTTGCCGCAGCGCCATTACGGCGACGCGGTGCGCCTGGAGGTGTCCGCGGCGGCCGCCGAGCGCGTGGTGTCGGTGCTGCTGCGCGAGTTCGACCTGGGGCCGGCCAACCTGTACCGCGTGCCGGGTCCGGTCAACATGGTGCGGCTGGCGCAGGTGATCGACCTGGTCGACATGCCGGCGCTGAAGTTCCCGCCGTTCACGCCCGGGCTGCCGCCCGCGCTGCGCTCGGCCGCCACGCCCGAGGAGATGTTCGCCGCGATCCGCGGAGGCGACGTGCTGCTGCACCACCCCTACGAGTCCTTCGCCCCGGTGGCGGAGTTCCTGCGCAGCGCGGTGAGCGACCCGGCTGTGGTCGCGATCAAGCAGACCATCTACCGCACCGGCGCGGACAGCGCGCTGATGGAAGGCCTGATCGCCGCGGCCCGCTCGGGCAAGGAAGTCACGGTCGTGGTGGAGCTGATGGCGCGCTTCGACGAGGAAGCCAACATCAACTGGGCCGCGCAGCTGGAGCAGGCGGGCGCGCACGTGGTCTACGGCGTCGTGGGCCACAAGACCCACGCCAAGATGGCTCTGGTGCTCCGCCGCGAAGGCGGCAAGCTGCGCCGCTACGTGCACCTGGGCACCGGCAACTACCACCCGCGCACCGCGCGCGCCTACGAGGACTTCGGCCTGTTCACTTGCCACGACGGCATTTGCGGCGATGTGCAGGAAGTGTTCCGGCGCCTGACCGGGCTGGGTTCGGCCGGGCCGTTGCGGCTGCTGTGGCAGAGTCCCTTCACCATGTACGACGGCGTGGTGGCGTCGATCCGCCGCGAGGCCGAGCATGCCCGGGCCGGCCGCAAGGCGCGCGTGATCGCCAAGGTCAACGCGCTGCTGGAGCCCGGCGTCATCCATGAGTTGTACGAAGCGAGCCGTGCCGGCGTGCGCGTGGACCTGATCGTGCGCGGCGTGTGCGCGCTGCGTCCGGGCGTGCCGGGGCTGTCGGACAACATCCGGGTGCGCTCGCTCATCGGCCGCTTCCTGGAGCACAGCCGCGTGTTCTATTTCCTGAACGACGGCGCCGAGGACGTGTGGCTGGCCTCGGCCGACTGGATGGACCGCAACTTCTTCCGTCGGGTCGAGACCGCCTTTCCCGTGCTGGATCGCAGGCTCAAGCGACGCGTGATCCAGGAGTCCCTGGTCGAGCCGCTGCGCGACAACGAGGGCGCCTGGGTGATGGACGAGGACGGGCGCTACAGCAGGCGTCGCAGCCGCGGGAAATCGCAGCGCAACGCGCAACAGCGGTTGTTGGAGAAACTGGCGGCGCGGTCCCCGGACTGAGCGGACCGCGGCCTGCGACGGCCTGGCATTGCGTGGCGGCCGACCAACGGTCGGCGTGGATGCGACTTTCCGAGAAGCATTGCACGGTGCGGACACAGAGCCTGGTTCACAATCGAATCCACTGATTTCAACAATTCGGTAGTTTTGACGGACCATCATGCAAACAGCAGCCCTCGGTGTCAGGTTCAAGCTTCTCGCGAGCTTCGGCGCGCTCGCCGCGATCGTCGTGTTCGTGTCGATCCTGTCGGTCTTCGCGCTGTCGCGAACGCACGACAGCTTTGCCGACTTCGTCGTGGGCACCAGCGCGCGCGTCACGCTGGCCAACGACGTCCTCGACGCCGCCAATGCGCGCGCGATCGCGGCGCGCAACCTGGTGCTCGGGACGACCGCCCCGGCCGACCGCGATGCCGAGAAGGCTGCCGTGACGAAGGCGCACGAGCACATGGTCGCCTCGCTGGGCAAGCTGAAGGCGCGCATGGGCGAGGCCGACCCGCGCGAGCGCGAGCTCTTCGACGAGATCGAGCGGGTCGAGTCGCGCTACGGTCCGATCGCGCTCGACATCGTGGCGATGGCCCTGGGCGACCGACGGGACGAGGCCGTCGCCGCGATGAACGCGCAATGCCGCCCGCTGCTGGCGGCCCTGCTCGCCGCCGCGCATGCCTACATCGAGCACGGAACGGCCGGCGCCGAACGGGACATCGCGGCGGCCGGCGCGGCCTACTCGGCCAACCGCACCATGCTCGTGGGGATGTGCGCGGCCGCCGTGGCGCTCGCCGTGGTGTTGGCGACCCTGATCACGCGAAGCCTGCTGCGGGCGCTGGGCGCCGAGCCCGCCGATCTCGGCCGCGCCGCGCAACGCGTGGCCGAGGGCGACTTGAGCCCCGTCATCGGCGCCGAGCAGGCGCCGACGGGCAGCGTGCTGGCGCTGCTCGGCCAGATGCAGCAGAGCCTGGCGCGCGTGGTGGGCCAGGTGCGCGGGGCATCGGACTCGATCGCGACCGGCGCCACCCAGATCGCCACGGGCAACGCGGACCTGTCGCAGCGCACCGAGGAACAGGCCAGCAGCCTGCAGGAGACCGCGGCCGCGATGGAGGAGATGAGCGCGACCGTGCGGGTCAACGCCGACACCGCGCGGCAGGCTGCGCAGCTCGCCCAGGCGGCCAGCGCCGCTGCCGCGTCGGGCGGCGACGTCGTCGGCCAGGTGGTCGCAACCATGGGCGAGATCAGCGGCAGCGCCAAGCGCATCACCGACATCATCGGCACGATCGACGGGATCGCCTTCCAGACCAACATCCTCGCCTTGAACGCGGCCGTCGAAGCCGCGCGAGCCGGCGAGCAGGGCCGCGGCTTCGCCGTGGTCGCCAGTGAAGTGCGGATGCTGGCCCAGCGCAGCGCCGAGGCGGCGCGCGAGATCAAGACCCTGATCGGCGCCAGCGTCGGCCAGGTGGATGCCGGGACGCGGCAGGTCGGACAGGCGGGCGCCGCCATGCAGGACATCGTCGCGCAGGTGCGCAGCGTCGCGGACCTGCTCGGCGAGATCGACGCCGCCAGCGCGGAACAGACCGGCGGCATCGGGCAGGTCAGCGGCGCGGTCGCGCAGATCGACCAGGTCACGCAGCAGAACGCGGCGCTGGTCGAGCAGAGCGCGGCCGCGGCCGAGAGCCTGCGCGACCAGAGCCAACGGCTGGTCGAGGCCGTGCGAGCCTTCCGGCTGGCATGAGCCAGCGGCGCGGACTCGGCGGTGCCTACTCGGCGGCGCCGTATCCGTTCGGATTGCCGCTCTGCCAACGCCAGGCGTCGACGCACATGCGGTCGATGTCCAGTTCCGCCTGCCAGCCCAGCAGCGCCTTAGCCAACGCGGGATCGGCCCAGCAGGCCGCGATGTCGCCCGGGCGGCGCCCGACGATCGCGTAGGGCACCGGGCGGCCGCTGGCCCGCTCGAAGGCGCGCACCAGCTCCAGCACCGACGTGCCGCGGCCGGTGCCGAGATTCACCGTCCAAGCGCCCGGCGCCTGCAGCGCGCGGTCCAGCGCGGCCAGATGCCCGCGCGCCAGGTCGACCACGTGGATGTAGTCGCGCACGCCGGTGCCGTCCACCGTCGGCCAGTCGCCGCCGAAGACCGACAGCCGCTCGCGCCGGCCGACCGCGACCTGGGCGACGAAGGGCATCAGGTTGTTGGGGATGCCGCGCGGATCCTCGCCGATCAACCCCGACACGTGCGCACCCACCGGGTTGAAGTAGCGCAGCACCCCCACCGACCAGCGCGCGTCGGCGGCGGCCAGGTCCTGCAGCATGTGCTCGATCATCCACTTGGTGCGGCCGTACGGGTTGGTCGGCCCCGTGCGCGCGTCCTCGTGGATCGGGACCGACTCCGGGTCGCCGTACACCGTCGCGGACGAGCTGAACACGATGCGTCGGCTCTGCGCGCGGTCGAGCGCGCGCAGCAGCGTGGCCGTTCCGGCGACATTGTTGTCGTAGTACGCCAGCGGCTTCTCCACCGATTCGCCGACCGCCTTGAGCCCTGCGAAGTGGATGGTGGCGTCGATGCGATGGCGGGCCAGCAACGCGTCCAGGGCGGTCTCGTCCCGGATGTCGCCCTCGACGAATTCGGGCCGTCGGCCCGTGATGCGCTCGACCCGCTCCATCGAGCGCATGCTGCTGTTGGACAGGTTGTCCAGGACCACGGCGTCGTGCCCGGCTTGCAGCAGTTCGACCACGGTGTGCGAGCCGATGTAGCCGGCGCCGCCGGTCACCAGGATGGTTGAAGTCAAGACATCTCCGTTCACGAGGATCGAGCGCGCCGCACGAGGCGGGCGCGCGGCATTATCCTGATCCGCATGACCAGGATGTTCGTCGCACTCTGGCCGCTGCCCGCTGCGGCCCGCCGCCTGGGCGAACAGGCGCGGGAAGCGGCGTCTCGCCACGGCGGCCGGGCCATGCCGGCTGCCGACTTGCACGTGACGCTCGCGTTCATCGGCGAACTGGCGCCGGCGGCGGCGATCGGACTGGCGGCCCGTTTGCGCAGCGGCTTGCACGGCGCATGCCCGCCGCCCGATGCGTCCATGGTATTCGACCGCATCGGCAGCTTTCGCGGCGCGAACGTGACATGGCTGGGCCCGTCGGTGCCGCCGGCCTGGCTGCAGCCGCTCGCCATGGCCGTGCGTGACGGGCTGGACGGCGCGGGCGTGGCCTACGACCGCAAGCCGTTCGTGCCGCACCTGACCATCGTCCGCGGCGCCCGCGCCCCGGCGGACGGGATCGCACCACTGTCCTCGAGCGGCTGGCGAGTCGCGCTGGTCCGATCCGCCAAACCCGCCGAATCCGCCGGCCCGGGCGCGGGCCGTTACCAGATCATGGAATGGCTGGACGAAGAGGCCGCCCCCTGTAACCCTGCCGTCACGCGCATGTCATAGGATGCGCCGCCATGAAGAACCTCCCTGCCCCGCGCCCATGAGCGCCCAGATCCTGATCGTCGAGGACGAGCCCGCGATCCGCGAGCTGATCGTGGTGAACCTGCGGCATGCCGGCTACCTGCCGGTCCAGGCGCCCGACGCGGCGACGGCCCGCCGCCAGATCGACGCCTCGCTTCCCGACCTGGTCTTGCTGGACTGGATGCTCCCGGACCAGCCCGGCATCGACTTCGCGCGACGCCTGCGCAACGAAGCGCGCACGCGCGGGCTGCCGATCATCATGCTGACCGCGCGCGCCGAGGAGACCGACAAGCTGCACGGCTTCGACGCCGGCGCGGACGACTACATCACCAAGCCCTTCTCGCCGCGCGAATTGCTCGCGCGCGTGCGCGCGCTGCTGCGCCGGAGCGCCCCCGAAGCCACCGACGAACCGGTCGAGATCGCCGGGCTGCGGCTCGAGCCCAGCACCTTCCGGGTCAGCGCCAACGGCGCGCCGGTCAAGCTGGGGCCCACCGAGTTCCGGCTGCTGCACTACCTCATGAAACACCCGGACCGCGTGCTGTCGCGGGCCAAGCTGCTGGACGCGGTGTGGGGCGACCACGTCTTCATCGAGGAGCGCACGGTCGACGTCCACATCCGGCGATTGCGGCTGGCCCTCCAGGGCGAAGGCCACGACCGGCTGGTCGAGACGGTCCGAGGAGGCGGCTACCGGTTCCTGCCGCAGTGAGCGCGAGGATCCACGGCATGTGGCTGCAGAGCATCGCCATCGTCGCCGCCTTGCTGGCCGTGGGCGCGGCCTTGGCCGAATGGGTGCACCCGGCGGCCGCGTTGGCTTGGTTGGCCGGCGGCTTCCTGCTCTACGCCGCCTGGCACCTGGTGCATCTGGCACGCCTGTCGCGCTGGCTGGCGGCGCCGCGCCCCGACGAGGTGCCGGCGGGCGTCTTCGGTGTCTGGTCATGGGTGCTGGAGCGCTTGGCGCAGCACGAACGCGAGCAGGAAGAGCGCCGCGCCCGCGTGGCCGGCGAGCTCGATCGCGTCCGGTCCGCGGTCGACCGGTTGCCCGACGCGCTGGTGGTGCTCGACCGGTCCGACCACGTGGTCTGGGCCAACCGCGCCGCCGAGCACCTGCACGGCATCGACGGCGTGCAGATGCCGATCCACCACCACGTGCGCCAGCCCGACTTCCTGGCCTACCTTCAAGGCGAGGGGCCGGCGGACGGACTGCGCATGCAGCTGGCCGGTCGACCGGGGCGCGTGTACGAGCTGCGCCTGCACCCGGCGTCCGATGGCCAACGGTTGATGATCACGCGGGACGTGACCGAGCAGACGCACGTCGACGCCATGCGGCGCGACTTCGTCGCCAACGTGTCGCACGAGATCCGCACGCCGCTCACCGTCATCAGCGGCTTCGTCGAGACCATGCTGGACGTGCCGTTGGACGAAGCCACGCGGCGCCAGTACCTGGAGACGATCCTCAAGCAGGCCGGCACGATGCGCCAGCTGGTCGAGGACCTGTTGACGCTGTCGTCGCTGGAACACGGCCGCCCGCCGCCGCCGGACGAGCGGATCGACCTGCATGCGCTGCTGTCGGCCCAGGTGGCCGACGCGCGCGCGCTGTCGGCGGGCCGGCACGAGGTGTCGCTGGCGCTGGGCGAGCCGCGCTGGCTGATCGGGCAGCCCAACGAATTGGCCAGCGCGATCCGCAACTTGTTGACCAACGCGATCCGCTACACGCCCGCGGGCGGACGGATCGAGGTGGACCTGCGGCTGCGCGACACCGAGGCGTGCTTGTCAGTGCGCGACACGGGCATCGGCATTCCGCCGGAGCACGTGCCCCGCATCACCGAGCGCTTCTACCGGGTGGACCGGGGCCGCTCGCGCGACATGGGAGGCACGGGCCTGGGCCTGGCCATCGTCAAGCACGTGCTGCAGCGGCACCAGGCGCACCTGTCGGTGCAGAGCACCCTGGGCGCGGGCAGCACCTTCACGGTGCGCCTGCCCGCGGCGCGGATCACGCTGGACGCGGCGCAGGCGCGTTCGGCGGCGTCCGACTGACGGCGTTCCCGGACCCGATCAGCCCTTCGACTGGGCGCCCGGGTCCGAGCGCCCCTGGTGGCGCACGTCGCGCCCATCCACGATGTACACCACCAGCTCGGCGATGTTGGTCGCATGGTCGCCGATGCGCTCGATGGCCTTCGCGATGAACAGGAAGTCCAGCCCCGCCGAGATGGTGCGCGGATCCTCGGTCATGTAGCTGATCAGCTTGCGCACGAAGGCCCGGAACTCCTCGTCCAGCGCCCGGTCGCGTTCGATGATGGGCGCGGCCGCCACGGCGTCCTGGCGCGCGAAGGCGTCCAGCGTGTCGCGCAGCAGCGCCGCGGCCATCTCGCCGGCCACCTTGAGCTCGGAGAAGTTGATCGCGTGGGCGGACGCCTGCTCCATGATGTGCTTGGTGCGCTTGGCGATCCGCTCGGCCTCGTCGCCGGCACGCTCGAGGTTGGTGACGATCTTGCTGACCGCCATCGCGAAGCGCAGGTCGCGCGCCACCGGGCTGCGCCGCGCGATCATGGCCGCGCAGTCGGCGTCGATCTCGATCTCCATCTCGTCGATGCGATGCTCCTGGTGCATGACGTGATCGGCGATATGGGGATCGAAGTCGGTGAGCGCCGTCATCGAGCGCTCGAGCTGCGATTCCACCAGGCCGCCCATGCCGAGCACCTTGCGCGCGATGGCGTCGAGGTCGGCGTCGAACTGCGTGCTGAGATGCTTGTCCATGGTCTTCACCCGAAGCGTCCGGTGATGTAGTCCTCTGTCTGCTTCTTCCCCGGCTTGGTGAAGATCTGCTGCGTCTCGCCGAACTCGACGAGCTCACCGATGTACATGTACGCGGTGTAGTCGGACACTCGGGCGGCCTGTTGCATGTTGTGCGTGACGATCAGGATCGTCACGCGCTTCTTCAGTTCGTGGATGAGCTCTTCGATGCTGCCTGTGGCGATCGGGTCCAGCGCGCTGGTGGGCTCGTCGAACAGCAGCATCTCGGGCTCGGTGGCCAGCGCGCGCGCGATGCAAAGGCGCTGCTGCTGCCCGCCCGACAGCGCGAAGGCCTGCTCGTTCAGCCGGTGCTTGACCTCGTCCCACAGCGCCGCGCCGCGCAGCGCGTCCTCCACCCGCCGCGCCAGTTCGGCGCGCTGGGTGATGCCGCGCAGCCGCAGGCCGTAGGCGACGTTCTCGAAGATGGTCTTGGGGAACGGGTTGGGCTTCTGGAAGACCATCCCGATGCGCATGCGCACCTCGATGGGGTCGACCCGGTCGTCCAGGATGTTCGTGTTGTCCGGCAGCAGGCGGATCTCGCCTTCGTAGCGGTTGCCCGGATACAGGTCGTGCATCCGGTTGAACGCGCGCAGCAGCGTCGACTTGCCGCAACCCGACGGGCCGATCAGCGCCGTGACGCGATGCTCGTGGATCGGCAGGTTGACCGACTTGATCGCCTGGAAGGTGCCGTAGAAGAAGCTGAAGTTCTTCGCTTCGGCCTTCACCGTCAGGGCCTGGGCCTGGGGCTGCGCCACCACCGCGTTCATGTCCACTGGTCTCCGAAAGGTCTGGCCGCTCACCACTTGATGTTCCTGCGCAGTCGGTAACGCAGCCAGATGGCCAAGCCGTTCATGCCCAGCGTCATCAGCACCAGGATGAAGCCGGCCGCGGCCGCGTTTTGTTGGAAGGCCGCTTCCGGCCGGGAGGTCCAGTTGAACATCTGGATCGGCATGACCGTGAAGCCGGACATGAGCCATTCGAAGCTCAGGAAGGGGAAGTCGGGCTGCACCGGCGAAGGCGGCAGGAAGGCGATGAAGGTCAGCGCGCCGATGGTGATGATGGGCGCGGTCTCGCCGATGGCGCGCGACATGCCGATGATCACGCCGGTCAGGATGCCGGGGGTGGAATACGGCAGGATGTGGTCCTTGGTCACGCTCCATTGCGTGGCGCCCAAGCCGTAGGCGCCTTCGCGGATGTGCTGCGGGATGGACCGGATCGCCTCGCGCGTGGCCACGATGATGATCGGCAGGATCAGCAGGCCCAACGTGAGCCCCGCCGTCAGGATGCTCTGCCCGAAGCCGAAGCCGTAGACGAACACGCCCAGCGCCAGCAAGCCGTAGACGATCGAGGGCACGCCGGCCAGGTTGGTGACGTTGATCTCGATGAGGTCGGTGAACCAGTTCTTGCGGGCGTATTCCTCGAGGTACACGCCGGAGGCGATGCCCAGCGGCACCGCCGCCGCGGCCGTCACCAGCATGACCAGCATCGAGCCCACGATCGCCGAGAGGATGCCCGCGTTGGCTGCCCGCCGGGACGGGAAGCTGGTGAAGAAGTCCGGGTTCAGGCGGCCCCAGCCCATGATGGCCATTTCGGCGAAGAGCGCGACGAAGGTGAGCACGCCCACCGACAGCGCCAGGAAGCCGCAGATCGCGAAGATCAGGTCCCAGCGCTTGTTGGTAGCGATCAGCCTGCGGATGTGGGCGACGTCCAGGTGCGCCATGTCAGTAGGCCTCGCGGTACTTGCGCCGGATGTAATAGCCCAGCACGTTGAAGACGAGCGTCATCAGCATCAGCGACAGGCCGGCGGCGAAGATGGACTGGTAGCCGATCGAGCCGTGCGGCAGGTCGCCCAGCGCCACCTGCACGATGTAGGCCGAGATGGTCTGCGCCGGCTCCAGGGGGTTGGCGGTGAGATTGGGCTGCATGCCCGCCGCCACCGCCACGATCATGGTTTCGCCCACCGCGCGCGAGATGCCCAGGATGTACGCCGACAGGATGCCCGACAGCGCCGCCGGCACCACCACGCGCGTGGCGGTCTGGAAACGGGTGGCGCCGATGCCGTAGGAGCCTTCGCGCATGCTCATCGGCACGGCGCGCATGGCGTCCTCGGCCAGCGAGGACACGTAGGGGATGATGGCGATGCCCATCACCAGGCCGGCGCCCAGCATGTTGAAGCCGGGCAGGTCGGGGATGAACCACTGCAGCAGCGGGATCACCGCCACCAGGGCGAAGTGGCCGTAGACGATGGTGGGGATGCCGCCCAGCAGCTCCAGGAAGGGTTTGACGGTCTCGCGCACGCGGTGCGAGGCGAACTCCGACAGGTAGATGGCGATGGTGGTGCCCAGCGGGATGGCCACCAGCAACGCGACCGCCGAGGTGGTCAGCGTGCCCGCCAGCAGCGGCAGGATGCCGTAGCGCGGCTCCGAGAAGAGCGGCGTCCACATCGTGTCGGTGAGGAAGCTCCACAGCGGCACGTTCTCGAAGAAGTGGATCGACTCCGACACCAGCACGTAGACGATGCCGACGGTGGTCAGCACCGACACCAGCGCCGCGCTGAAGAGCACGTATTCGATGAGCGTTTCCTTGACATTGCGGAAACGCTTGCGCTTGAGCCGGTCGCTGACGAAGTCGGCGCGCGGCGGGTTCATGGACGGGTGGACGATCGATTCCGGCATGGACGCCATTTTCTCACCTGGCGGCGAAAGAAAAAGCCGGGACGCCCGCGTGGGGGTCCCGGCCCGGTGCGCGGCCCGAGAGGCGGCCGCCCGGTTGACCAGGGGGTGGTTGCCCGATTAGAGCTTCGCCTCGCGCTTGAGCAGCTCGTCGATGGTCACGCCCACCATCGGGTCACCGCTGAAGACGGTGCCGAAGCGCTTCTTGTTCATGTGCTCCAGCGCGGTGGTGTACGCGGTGGGCGGCAGCGGCACGTACTTGACTTCCTTGGCGATGCGCGAGGCGTTCTTCATGTAGAACTCGACGAACTCCCGCACCTCGGGCTTCTCCAGCGATTTTTCGCTCACGTAGATGAAGATCGGGCGGGCCAGCGGGTTGTAGGTGCCGTCGATCACGGCCTGCTCGCTCGGCGGCACCACCTTGCCCTGGCGGTTGACGATCGGCACGGAGCGCAGCTTGTCCTTGTTCTCGATGTAGTAGGCGTAGCCGAAGTAGCCAAGGCCGTTGACGTCGCGCGAGACGCCCTGCACCAGCACGTTGTCGTCTTCCGACGCGGTGAAGTCGCCACGGGAGGCCTTGGACTTGCCGTTCACGGCTTCCGTGAAGTAGTCGAAGGTGCCGCTGTCGGCGCCCGGCCCGAAGAGCTTGAGCGGCGCGTCCGGGAAGGAGGGGTCGACCTGGTTCCAGCGCGTCACCTGCCCTTGCGCTGCCGGCTCCCACATCTTCTTCAGCTGCTCGACCGTGAGCTGGCGGATGAAGGTGTTGCGCGGGTTGACCACCACGGTCAGCGCGTCGAAGGCCACCGGCAGCTCGATGTAGCGGATGCCGGCCTTGGCGCAGTCGGCCATCTCGGACTTGGTGATCGGGCGCGAGGCGTTGGACACGTCGGTCTCGCCGCGACAGAACTTCTTGAAGCCGCCACCGGTGCCGGAGATGCCGACGGTGACGTTGACGGCGCCGCGCTTGGCCTTCTGGTAGTCCTCGGCGATGCCTTCGGTGATCGGGTAGACGGTGCTTGAGCCATCGACCTTGACGACGCTCGTGGCGGCGGCGGCGGGGCCCGTGAAGGCGGCGCCCAGGGCGAGGGCGGCGGCGAGAAGGGTCAAACGCATGGGTGGTGCTCCGTGACGGGGAGGAGGCGTCGCCCACGGGTCGGGTGGCGGGCGATCGACGCGGGCGCATTTGAATCGCCCCGCGTTACGGCCGTATGACAACGGCCTCCAACGTCACGGAAACACCCGGCACCGAGCACGGCGCCGCGGCGCGGATCAGACCGCCTCGGCGACCACCTCGGGCTCGTTCCAGAGGTAGCCGTAGCCCCGGACCGTGCGCACGAAGTCGCCGGCCGCCTCGATCTTGCCGCGCAGACGCGACACGTACACCTCGACGGCGTTGGGCGTCAGCGTCTCGCCACCGGTGGAGCAGGCGCTCGCCAGGCGCCGCTTGTCCAGCACTTGGCCGGGACTGCGCAGCAGCAGCTCGAGGATGGTCCACTCGCGGCGGGTCAGCTCGACTTCGCTGCCGGCCACCCGCACCCGGCGTCGCGGCAGGTCGACCTCCAGCGGTCCGTGGCGATACGTGTCGGCCTCGGCTTTGTGGGCGCGGCGGGTCACCGCGCGAACGCGGGCGCGCAGCTCGTCGACCAGGAAGGGCTTGGTCACGTAGTCGTCGGCCCCGAGGTCGAAGCCACGCAAGCGGTCGCGCGGGCTGTCGTGTCCGGACACGATGAGGACCGGCAGGTGGTGGCCCTGCTCGCGCACCCGGCGCAGCAACTCGAAGCCGTCGATGCCGGGCAGGCCGACGTCCAGCAGCATCGCCTCGTAGGACCGGGCGCCCAGCTTCGCGAGCGCCTCTTCCGCGCTGCCGGCGCCTTCGACGCGCACCCCCGACGCCGCGAAGGCGTCCCGCACGGTGCGGGCCAGGGCTGCGTCGTCTTCCACCATGAGGATGCTCATCGGCGGACCTTCCTTTCGCTGTGTCAGTGGGAATGACCTGGAAGCTTAGCGAGGCACCGAGGCGGGCCTATCGGGGAGGCCCTGATGCAAGCATCGGGTCAGCCCTTAGAAAGGTCGAGTGGAGAAGCCGGCATCACCAGCGGCACCCTGCAGGCGCGAAACCACCAGATCGGCCAGTGGAAGGCAAGCCGTCAGCCCCGGGCTCTCGATCCCGTAGAGCCCGACCAGGCCCGGGACCCCGTGGGTCTCGACGCCGTGCACCGCGAAATCGGCGTCGGGGCCGTCGATCTTCGGCCGGATGCCGGCGTAGGCCGGTTGCAGCGCATCCTGCGGCAGACCCGGCCAAAAAGCGCGCACGCTCTCGACGAAAGCCGCCGCGCGGGCCGGGTCGACATCATAGTCCAACCGGTCGACCGGCTCGGTATCGGGCCCGAACCGGACCTGTCCCGCCAGGTCGATCGTGGCGTGCACCCCCAAGCCGAGGGCATTCGGCATGGGGTACACCAGCCGCGAGAACGGCGGGCGCACGCCGACCAGCGAGAAGTAGCTTCCCTTGACCCAGCGCGCCGGCGGAAGGGTTTCGACCGGAAGCCCCTCCACGCGGGCGGCCGCGGCCTGGGCATGCAGGCCAGCCGCGATCACCAGGCGCCCGCAGGCCAGCTCGTAGGGCGCCCCGCCCGCCTGCGTCCCCACGACGAAGCCATGCGCGCTGCGGCGCGCGGCGACGAAGCGGGTGCCGCACGCCAGGGAGGCGCCGGCCGCCTCCGCGTCGCCCAGCAGCGCCAGCATCAGGCCATGGCTGTCCACGATGCCGGTGGACGGCGACCACAGGGCGGCGACGCACGCCACTTCGGGCTCGAGCGCCCGTGCCTGCGCCGCGGTCAGCGGCACCAGCGCCTCTTCGGGACCGACCAGCCCGTTGACCGCCGCACGGCGGGCCAGCGCCTCCAGCGCCGGCAACTGGGACGCGTCGGTGGCGACCAGCAGCTTGCCGCAGCGGCGATGAGCCACGCCACGGGCGTCGCAGTAGGCGTACAGCCGCCGACGACCCTGCACGCACGAGCCCGCCTTGAGACTGCCCGGCGCGTAGTAGATGCCGGCGTGGACGACTTCGCTGTTGCGCGACGAGGTCCCGGTGCCGAAGCCCGCCTCGGACTCCAGCACCACGGTTTCCATGCCGGCCGCCGCGCAGGCCCGGGCGACCGCCAGGCCGACCACGCCGGCGCCCACCACGATGCAGTCGACCCGTTCCATCGGGCGGCAGGATAACGGATCGGCCCCGGCGCCGGCCGGACCGCGCGGAGGCATTGCTATAGTGGACCGATGCCTGCCACCTCCAGGTTTTCGGATGTCCGGGAACGCGGGACGATCCGCCGCGCCGCGGCCATCGCGATCGGCGTGATCGTCGCCTTCGCGACGGCTAGCGTGTTGGTGCAGCACGAGGCCCTGAATCGCGCCATCGAGGCGGCGCAATCGGTCGAGCAGACGCAGGCGGTGAGGCTGTCCGTCGAGCGGCTGCGCCGGGCGCTGCGCGAAGCGCAGGTCGCGGCGGCCGCCATGGCGTTGGCTTCCGACACCGATGCCGCCAGCCTGCTGGCCCGTGCCCGCGCGCTCGCCTCCACCCAGCTGGACGAGATCGCGGCGTTGACGGCCGGCGACGTGGAGCAGCAGCGCCGCTTGGCCGAGACCCGGAACGTGGTGGCCGGGCGCTTCGCGATGCACGATGCGGTCGCGGCCGCGGTGGCGCGCGGCGACTTGGCGGCGGCGCGGGCCGGCGTGGCGTCCGCCACGGCCGGGGTCGACGCCTCGCCCACGGTGCGGCTGCTGGAAGAGCTGGAACGCACCGAGCAGGACCGGCTGGCCGCCCGCCGAACGGTCGCGCAACGCGACCGCGTGCGGACCCAAGTGCTGTTGGCCGTGGGCAGCGTCTTCGCCACCGGCGCGATGCTGGCGTTGTTCGGCTGGAGCGAGCGCACCCGCGCCCGGCAGCGGTTGGAGCAGAGCCGGCAGCGCTACCAGGAGCTGTTCGAGCTGTCGCCGGTGCCGATGCTCGTGGTCGAGCGCGACACCCTGAAGCTGCGCGAATTCAATGCCGCGGCCCAGCGCTGCTATGGCCACGGCCGCGACGACCTGGGCCGCGCGACGCTCGAGAAGCTGCTGTCGCCGGCCGACTTGCCGGCGCTGCGGCGCTTCCTGGCGGAGGCGGAGCACACTCCCCACGGCGCCGGACCGCCGGGCGCGGCGCGCGACATGGTGCACCTGGCCGCCGATGGCCGTCGGCTCGACGTGCGCGTGCGGGCCACGCCCCTGCTCTACGACCGTCAGCCCGCCCTGATCCTCATGGTCGAGGACATGTCCCTGCAGCATGCCGCCGACCGCGAGCGGGCGGCCGCGCAACGCCAGCTCGACGAGCTCGTCGAGCACATGTCCGAAGGCTTCGCCCTGCTGGACGGGCAGTGGCGCTACCGCTACGTCAACGAGAAGGCGGCCGAGTTGCTGGGTCGGCCCAAGACGGCGCTGGTCGGGCACGTGCTTTGGGACCTCTTCCCGGGGGCGAGGGACAGCGCCTTCGGGCAGGCGGCACGCACCGCCGCCCGGGACCGGGTGGCCGTGCGCATCGAGGAGCTCTACGAGCCCTGGGACCGCTGGTTCGAGAACGTCTTCTATCCGGTCGAGGACGGGCTGGCCATCTTCTTTTCCGACGTCACCCAACGCAAGCGCGACGAGCGCACGCTCGCCGATCGCGGAAAGCTGCTGTCGGACCTGTCGCGGCGGCTGCTGCGCGCCCAGGAAGACGAGCGCCGCGCGATCGCGCGCGACCTGCACGACCACCTCATGCAGGAGATGGCCGCGGTCAAGTTCGCGTTGGCCTGCGCCCGGCGCGCGGACGACCCCCAGGTCTACCGCACCAGCCTGGACGATGCCTTGCAGTCGATCGACACGCTGATCCCGCAGTTGCGCAATCGCGCGCTGGACCTGCATCCGTCGATCCTGGACGACCTGGGCCTGCCGGCCGCGCTGGACTGGCTGAGCGCCCGGCAGTCGGCCTTGTCCGGGTTCCCGGTGGAGGCGTCCACGGCACCGGGCATGCCGCGGCTGGACCGCACCATCGAGATCGCCGCCTACCGGATCGCGCAGGAAGCGATCGGCAACGCCTTGCGCCACTCCGGCGCGGTGGCCGTGCGCGTGCACCTGCGCCTGGAGCGCGACTGGCTGCGGCTGTCGGTCCAGGACGACGGAATCGGCTTCGACACCGAAGGGCCTCGCGGCCACGGCTCGCTCGGCCTTGTTAGCATGCGGGAACGCGCCGAGCTGCTGGGCGGCCGCTTGACCATCGAGGCGTCTCCCGGCGGCGGCACCCGCGTGCTCGCGGAATTGCCCGCCAGTTGCGACTCGTTCCCGGGAGCGGATCCTTGAAGAAGCGGGTGATGATCGCCGATGACCACGGGCTCGTGCGCACCGGGCTGCGCATGATCGTCGAGCAACTCGACTCCTACGAAGTGGTCGGCGAGGCCGCCGACGGCCGCGAGGCGGTCACGCAGGCGCGCCGGCTCGAGCCCGACGTCGTGTTGATCGACCTCACCATGCCGCTGCTCAACGGCATCGAAGCCATTCCCCAGCTGCTGCGCCACGTGCCGGCCGTCCGGGTCATCGTGTTGTCGATGCACACCACCGAGCAGCATGTCGCGGCGGCGCTGCGGGCGGGTGCGGTCGGCTACGTGGTGAAGGACGCGGCCGTGGACGAGCTGGCCGACGCGCTCCACGCCGCCTTGAACGGCGGCTTCTTCGTGAGCCGCCAAGTGGCGGCGCACGTGCGCAACGCCTTCGTGTCGCCGCCGCCCACGGACGCAGCTGGCGGCGGCGGCGACTCCGCCATCGCCCGGCTGACCCAGCGCCAGCGCGAAGTGCTGCAACTGATCGCCGAGGGGCATTCGACCCGCGACATCGCCCAGCTGCTGTTCATCAGCATCAAGACCGTGGAGACCCACCGCGCCGAGATCATGCGGCGGCTGGACGTCTGGGACGTGGCCGGGCTGACCCGGCTGGCGATCCGCACCGGCCTGATCTCGCCGGAAAGCTAGCCGCGCTCCACCGTTCACGGCTTATCAGGGAAGCCCTGATGCCGCATCGGGGACAACGTCCGATCGGCCTCCGCCCGCTTGGTCGATATGGTGCCGGCCCATGCACCCCGATCCTGACGAAAACGACATCCTGTCCCGCCGCCGCGAAGCACGCCGCCTGCGCGCGCTCGCCGACCACGGCCCGCCCGCGCGGGCCCGGCCACCGGCGGCCGAATCGCTGCTCGAACTGGCGGCGCAAGGGTGCGACGCGCCGATCGCCATGCTGACGCTGGTCACGGCCGAACGGGTCTGGATCACGGCGGGCCTCGGGGTCGACATGCCCGCCAGCTTTCCGATCGAGGAAGGCATCTGCAGCCACGTGGTGCGCGCGGGCGCGGCGCTCGAAATCCCCGACTTGGCGGAGGACAGCCGTTTCGCGCGCATGCCCTATGTGACGGGTCCGCCCGGGTTGCGCTTCTACCACGGGCACCCGGTGATCGATGCCGACGGCCACGCGCTGGGCGCCATCTGCGTGATGGACACGCGGCCGCGCCGCCTGGCCGGCCCGCAACGCGACACGCTCGCCCGGCTGGCCCAACTGGCTTGCGAGATGCTCGACAGCCGCCGCCAGCTGCTGCAGGCGCAACGCTTGGCCGCCACGATCGACCAGTCCGACGACGAGATCTACATCGTGCGCGAGCCGGACTTGCGGGTGCGCTACATGAACACCCGTGCCCGCGCTTCGGCGCGGGTCAAGGGACTCGACGTGCCCGCCACCTGGGGCTTCCGGCTGGACGAGGTCGTGGGTTGGCGCGATGTGGACGCGGTGCTGCGCGCGATGGAGCGGCTGCAGGCCGAAGGCGGCCGTCGCGCCGACCTCGAGACCGAAGACGACTTCGGCGGCGGGGTGTCACGGCCGGTGTCGCTGCGGCTGTCGCGGCACGAGTTCGAAGGCGACCGCGCCATCGTGGTCCGCGTGTCCGATCTCAGCGTCCGCCGGGCGCTCGAGCAGGCGCTGGCCGAAAGTCGCGGGCGGTGGCGCTTCGCGCTGGAATGCGTGGGCCTGAGCGTCATCGATTGGGACTTGCCCAGCGGCAAGGGCACCGCGTCGGTCGAGGCGCTGCGCCTGAGCGGGGCGCGGCATCGGCTCGGGCACGACGCGGAATGCGGCCAGGTGAGCCGCGAGGACTGGCGCCGCCACGTGCACCCGGACGACCTGGGCGCTGTGCTCGCCGCCGTCGATGCGCACCTGCTGGGCAAGGCGCCCGACTACCGGGTGGCCTATCGCCTGGTCCGGTTCGACCGCCGCACCATCCACGTCGTCGAGCATGGCCGCGTCGTGGCGCGCGACGAGCGGGGCGCACCCACGCGGCTGGTGGCGGTGCAGCGCACGGCCTCGAGTGCCGCTGCCGCGGCTGCGGGCCCGACCGCCTCGGCCGGGCTGCATGCGATCGGCCCGACCAACGCCCGGGACGCGCCCTCCGAGCCCGGGATGGTGCTGCGGCAGCTCTGGGAAGGGTCCGGCACGCCGATGGTGTGCGTCGACGTCGACGGTCGGGTCGTCCATGTCAATGCCGCGTTCTGCCATCTCGCCGGACGCCCCGCGGCGGCGCTGACCGGTCGGGCGTTGGTGGCCGGGCTGGGCCCGCGATGGCGTGCGCTGGCGGACGCCTTCCGCACCGCCCACGAGGAAGGCCTGGGTTTCGAAACCCCCCTGGACCTGGACGCGGACATGCCTTCGGGCGTGCCCGCCATGCGACTCACCCTGCAGGTCGAGCCGACCCGCCTGGCCGGCCAGGCGACGGCGATCGTGGCGGCGCTGCACCCGCGTGCGCCGGTGCACGGGTCACCGGGCGCGGTCGACGTGTCCGACCTCGAGCGCCTGCGCCGCGACAACGAGACCCTCCAACGGCAACTCGCGCTGATCACCACGTCGCTGTCGCATGACATCCGGGCGCCATTGCAGGCGCTGCACGCCTTCCTGCGCGGGTCCGCGGCGGGCGGGGCGGCCGGGGAGCGCGACGACCGGCTCGACGTGGCGCGCGAAGCCAGCGAGCGGCTGGAGGGATTGGCCGCACGGCTGATCGACTACGCCCGTGGCCTGCGCCAACCGGCCAGCGGCAGCGGGGTCGAAGCCACGGCCGTCTTCACGGCGGCCTGGGAGGCGCTGGGCTCGCATCGAAACACGGGCGCCCAGCTGTCGATCGACCCGCTGCCCCAGGTGGCCGCCGATGCCGCGTTGCTGCGCACGGTCGCCGACAATCTCCTGTCCAACGCGCTGAAGTACGCCCGACCCGGCGTGCCGGTCCGGGTGGAGGTGCGGGCCGAGAAGACGGCGTGCGCGGGCGGCGAGACCCGCATCGCGGTGCGGGACAACGGCACGGGCTTTCCCGAGCAACAGGCCCATCGCCTGTTCGAGCCCTTCCAGCGGCTGCATCCGGACGTCGCCGTCGACGGCACCGGGCTGGGACTGGCTTCGGTCAAGGCCATCGTCGAGCGCCACGGGGGGCGTTGCGGCGCCTTCAACAACGAAGACGCGCCCGGCGCCACCTTCTGGTTCACCTTGCCGCAACTCGCGCCGGCGGACGATGCGGGCGCGGCACGGGCGGCGGCGCTGCGGATGGCGGCGAAGCGCGCGGCCTGAGGACGTGACGCCCCGCACGGGCGCGGGGACACCCCTGCCGCCCCCGGCGCGCGTGCGGGCGGCGCATTAGGTAGGATGCGGCGACCCCGTGCCGGCCCTGGTGCCATGGAAATCGCCCTACTTCTTGCCCTGATCCTGATCAATGGCCTGTTCGCGATGTCGGAGATCGCGCTGGTCACCGCCCGCAAGGCGCGCCTGCAGGCGATGATCGAGACCGGCGACACCGGCGCCCGAGCCGCGCTCAAGCTGGGAGAAGAGCCGGTACGCTTCCTGTCGACGATCCAGATCGGCATCACCTCCATCGGCATCCTCAACGGCATCGTCGGCGAGGCCGCGCTGGCGCAGCCGTTGTCGGTCTGGATGGCCGAGCACGGCGTGGATCCCGACACCGCCGGCTGGGCCTCGACCGCGGTCGTGGTGATCGTCATCACCTACGTGTCGATCATCCTGGGCGAGCTGGTGCCCAAGCGGATCGGCCAGTTGCGTCCCGAGGCGATCGCGCGGCTGGTCGCCCGGCCGATGCAATGGCTGGCCATCGCCGCGCGCCCCTTCGTCCGGCTGCTGGCCGGCACCACCGACCTCACGCTGCGTCTCTTCGGCATCCGGCACAGCGAGCAGCAGCAGGTGACCGAGGAGGAGATCCACGCGCTGCTGACGGAGGGCTCCGACCAGGGCGTGATCGAGCAGCAGGAGCACGCGATGGTGCGCAACGTGTTCCGCCTGGACGACCGCCAGATCGCCTCGCTCATGGTGCCGCGCGGCGACGTGGTGGTGCTGGACGTCGACGAGCCGCTGGAAGTGAACTTGTCCCGGATCGAGGAGAGCTCGCATTCGCGCTTTCCGGTGGTGCGCGGCGGCTTGCAGGAAGTGCTGGGCGTGATCGGCGCCCGCTCGCTGCTGGCGCGGTCGCTGCGCGGCGAGAAGCTGGACCTGGTGGCGGAGACGGACCTGCAGCCGGCGGTGTTCGTGCCGGAGACCCTGACCGGGATGGAGCTGCTCGAGAACTTCCGGTCCTCGGGGGTGCACTTGGCCTTCGTCATCGACGAGTACGGCGAGGTGCAGGGCATCGTCACGCTGCAGGACGTGCTCGAAGCCATCACCGGCGAGTTCAAGACCGACGAGCCCGAGGATTCGTGGGCCGTGCAGCGCGACGACGGGTCCTGGCTGCTCGACGGGCTGATCCCGGTGCCGGAAATGAAGGACCGGCTCCTGATGAGGAGCGTGCCCGAGGAGGACAAGGGGCGCTACAACACCTTGTCCGGGATGATGATGCTGCTGCTGGGCCGCGTGCCGCAGACCGGCGACTCGGCCGACTGGGAGCAATGGCGCTTCGAGATCGTGGACCTCGATGGCCGGCGCATCGACAAGGTGCTGGCGACGCGCCGGGCGGAGCCCGAGCTGGACGTGCTGGACGCCGAAGGCTGAGTTACTTGCCCGAACCGTGCGCGTGGCCGACGCCGTGCGCCGTTCCGTGCGCACCGTGCGCCGTGCCCTGCGCACCATGCCCTGCCCCATGCGCGGCGCCGGCCGAGGCATCGCCCGCTTCGACGTCCACCCGCACCTCCACGCGCCCGGACCGCTCGAATTCCAACACCAGCGGGAACGTGTCGCCGGCCTTGAGCGGGCGCCGGAGCTCCATCAGCATCAAGTGCTCGCCCGCCTGCGGCCGCATCTCGAAGATGCGGCCCGGCGGCAGCGCCAGCTCGCCGAGCTCGCGCATGCGCATCACGTTGCCGTCCATCCGCATCGTGTGGATCTCGACCCGTTCGGCCACGGGCGTGCTGGCGCGCAGCAGCCGATCTCCGGTCTTGCCCTCGTTCGTCAACGACTTGAGCCACACACCGGCCACGCGGGCCCCGGGCGGTGTCGGCCGCGCGTAGGGATGGCCGATGCGCACTTCGCCGGCACGATAGTCGTGCGCGTGGCTGGCAGGTGCGAATGCGCCTGCCAGGGCGAGCGCGAGCAGGGGCGGAACGAAGGTGCGAGCGATGGAGCGGGCGGGGTTCATCGCCGCATTGTAGTTTCCCGCCGGCGGCGGGCCGGTCGCCACCGGTCCGTCGCGAAGCCCGCCCTGGCGGTCGTCCAGCCGGTCAGCGGCTGCCGCGCGTCTCGTTGCCGTCGCCGTAGCCGGCTTCCACGCCGTCCTGCGCGGCCTCCTGGTCCAGCAGCGCGTCGTCGTCGGACATCTGGCCCAGTCCGGCCGGGTCGCTCGGATCGTCGTCGCCGTCCACTTCGTCCGCAGCCGCTGCCAACTCGGCATCGGTGATGCCCAGGCGCGCTTCTTCGGCCTGGTCCAGCCCGCCGCCCAGGCCCGCCTCGGCGGCATCGACGATGCGATCGAAGCCCACGTCCGAGCCCACGCCCACGTCGGGATCCATGCCGGCGCCCATGCGTTCGCCCGACCCGCCCGAATCGGTGTCCGAATCCAGGTCGAGGTCCCCGATGCTGGCGCCCGCCGTCGCGTCCAGGCTTCCGCCCTCGGAATCCTCGTTCGTGCCGCGGTCCAGGCCGATGTCCTCGGCGTCGAGCAGGCCAGGCCCGCCGACGGTGTCCGAACCGGTGTCGGACAAGTCGCTGGGCCCGAGCGCGCCCGTGGTGTGGGTCCGGTTGCGGACCGTGCCGGAGGTGGTGAAGTTGTCCGGGTCCAGCGTGCTGCCGCCAGCCATGTCGTCGCTCCTTCAGGTGAACAAGGATCCAGGCAACGGCCGTTCCCGCCAGCGGCGGCCGCCTCGGGCGACGCCGCGGCGCGTCAGCGTGGCGCCAGCGGCGTCACGAACTCCCGCAGGAAGTCCCGCGTCTGCCCGTCGGGAAAGACGACCGACACCCGGTCGCCATGGACCGCCTCGATGCGACCCTCGCCGTAGCGGGGCACGGTGACCGGCGACTGGGGCGCGATGCCGTCCTCGGCGACCGCCTGCGCTCGGGCCGCCGCGATCACGCTGGCCGCCTCCGCTGCGCTCGCCCGGTGCGCCGGCTCGGCGGGCGTGCCTTCGCCGTCGGTCGCCGAGCCCGGCCGAGCCGACTCGTGCATCGGCGCGAGGCGAGCCTCCGGCGGGTCGACGCAGTTGTCGCAGCTGCCGCATCGGAACTCCGCCGCGGGCTCCTCGGCGAAGTAGTCGAGCAGCACGCGCCAGCGGCAAAACCCGGTGCGCGCCCAGAACGCCATCTTCTCCAGCGCCTCGCGGTCGCGCTCGGCGCGTTCGGCGTACTGCTGCGCCAGGGCGTCGAAGTCCTCCTGGCGCGCCTCGGGACGCAGGGCGCGCCAGCCGCGGCCACGCATGCACCGCGCGAGCTTGCCGTCCTCCAGCAGCTTGAGCGCCACCTGGATCTTGGACAACGCCACCTCGGGCAGCGCCTCGCGCAACGCGTCCAGCTCGACCGGCCCGGCAGCGGCCCGCTCCAGCAGCATCGCGTGCACGCGCCCGACCTGGTCGGCGCCGGGATAGCGGCGCGCCATGAAGAAACGGTGGACCTTGAGGTCGTTGGCGGCGTCGTGCAGCAGCACGCAGCGCGCGGCCTGCTGGTCCCGCCCTGCCCGGCCGGACTCCTGGTAGTAAGCCTCCAGCGTGGCCGGCATCTGGTGATGCAGCACCAGCCGAACGTCGGGCTTGTCGATGCCCATGCCGAAGGCGTTGGTGGCCACCATCACCCGCGCCTGGCCAGACATGAACGCGTCCTGGTGGCGCTTGCGGTCGGCCGCCGACAGCTTGCCGTGGTAGCAGGTGCACGCCACGCCGGCTTCGCGCAGCCGCGCATGCACGCTTTCCACGTTGCCGACCGTGGCGGCGTAGACGATGGCGGGCCCCTCGCTGGCCGACACCACCGCCAGCGCCTCGGCCAGCTTGGCGTCGTCTCCGCTCACCTGGCGCACCGCGTAGCGCAGGTTCTCGCGGTAGATGCCGGTGTTGATGACGTTGAGGTCGCGCAGCCCCAACTGGCGGCCGATGTCCTCGATCACGTCGTCAGTGGCCGTGGCCGTCAACGCCAGCACCGGCGGATGGCCCAGGGCCTTGATGGCGCGGCCCAGTTCCAGGAAGGCCGGGCGGAAATCGTGGCCCCATTGGGAGATGCAGTGGGCCTCGTCGATCACGAACAGGCCCACCCGATGGCCGTCCAGGGCGGCGCGGAATTCCGGGTCGGCCAGCCGCTCGGGCGTCACGAACACGAAGTCGCTGCGCTCGTCTTCGATGGATGCCAGCGCCTCGGCTTCCTCGCGCCCGGGAAGCGCGCTGTTCAGTTGCGCCACCTGCACGCCCGCCTCGCCGAGCTTGTCGACCTGGTCCTTCATCAACGAGATGAGGGGCGACACCACCACGGTGAGCCCCGGCAGGTGCATGCCCGGCACTTGATAGCACAGCGACTTGCCCGCCCCGGTGGGCATGATGGCCAGCGTGTCGCGGCCCGCCAGCACGCTGTCGATCACTTCCTGCTGGCCGGCTCGCAGCCGCGAGATCCCGAAGGTCTCGCGCAGCGTCTTGCGCAGCTGGCGCGGCGACGGGGTGGGGTCGGGGGTGGGGTCCGGGGTGGGATCGGCGGCCGTGTCGGCCGCGCTCATGGACGCGCGGGCTAGGACGGCGGCCGTGACGGCGGGGGCGACGGTCGGATGTTCGGTTGTTGCGGCGGACGGTAGGGCGGGCGGCGGCATCTGCGAGGGTCGTTGGAAAAGGGCGCGTGCGGTCGCACGCCTAGCGGCAGGCGGTTGCAACGCCGATGCCTGCGCCGGTCCACGCGCCCTTCCCCAACCCCCGGCGTCGAAGGCGGCTTCCGGCATGGAAGGCGTCCTTCGTCCGCGTCACGTCGTTCGTAGGGGTTCCTTGCGCATGGACGGCCCGCGCGTCTAGCATCCCGCTTTCCCTCGACCGCCTCTTCGCCATTTCCATTGCATCCCGACGACCTGCCGATCGGCGAGCAGTTGGCCGCCTACAGACAAGCGGTCCGCTCGCGGGATGAGTTCCTCGCGGTGGCTGCGCACGAACTGCGCAACCCGATGCATGCCCTGATGCTCCAGCTGGCGGCCGCCACGGCGCTGGCGCGGCGCAGCGGAGCCCCCGAGCTGGTCGAGCGGCTCGAGGCCACCCGCCTCACCGCCGAGCGCTTCGTGCGGCGCGCCACCGTGCTCCTGGACATCTCCCGACTCAACGCCGGCCGCTTCCAGCCACAGCGCGAGCCGGTGGATCTGGGCGCGCTGGCGCAGGCCGCCGTCAACGGCTGGCGAGCCGAGGCCGACGTGCATCAGGTCCGGCTGACGGTGCGGCCGCCGCGGCAGGCGCTGGTGGGTCGCTGGGACCGCGTCGCGATCGAGCAGATCGCCGACAACCTCTTGTCGAACGCGCTGCGCTATGGCGCCGGCGCGCCCGTCCGCGTGTCGGTGGGCCGGGTGGGCCGGTGGGCACGGCTCGCCGTGCGCGACAACGGCATGGGCATCGCGGCCGCAGACCAGCGGCGGATCTTCGAGCCTTTCGAGCAGGTGATCTCCGTCGGCGCCGACCGGGGCGGGTTCGGGGTGGGACTGTGGCTGGTACGATCGCTGGTGGATGCGCACGGCGGACGCATCGAAGTCGCCAGCATTCCCGGTCGCGGCACCGTCTTCGCCGTCCGGCTGCCGCTGCAGGAATCGACCTGACCATTGGGGATCATGAACAACGACAGCGACGATCTGGGCCTGGTCCGCGTACCCAGCGGCATCGAGGGCCTCGACACGATCCTGGGCGGCGGCTTCTTCAAGGGCGGCGTCTACATCGTGCAGGGCGTGCCGGGGACCGGCAAGACCATCCTCGCCAACCAGGTGTGCTTCGCGCACGTGCGCAACGGTGGCCGCGCGGCCTACATCACGCTGCTGGCCGAGTCGCACACGCGCATGATGCAGCACCTTCGGCCGCTGGCCTTCTTCGACGAGAGCGCCATCCCCGAGAAGCTCTATTACGTCAGCGCCTTCCGCACGCTCGAGGAGGAAGGCCTGAAGGGATTGCTGGACGTGCTGCGCCGCGAGATCGGGGGCAGGCACGTCAGCTGCCTCATCCTGGACGGGATGGTGGCGGCGGAGGAGGCCGCCTCGTCCGATCGTGAACTGAAGAAGTTCATCCACGAGCTCCAGAGCTACGCGAGCCTGGTCGGCTGCACCGTGTTCCTGCTCACCAGCGGGCCCACGCATTCCCGGACCGTTCGCGCCGAGCACACGATGGTCGACGGGCTCATCGAGTTGGACGAGACGCTGTACGGCGTGCGTACCGAGCGCAGCCTGCAGGTGCGCAAGTTCCGCGGCGCGGGCTCGCTGCGCGGCCGCCATTTCTTCCGGATCGTGTCCGACGGCATCCAGGTGTTGCCACGGATCGAGTCCGTGTTCGCGCAGCCCAGTTCCCTGCAGCCGCCGGAGCGGCCACGCCTGGCCTGCGGCGTGGACGCGCTGGACGCCATGATCCGTGGCGGTCTGCCCGCGGCCTCCACGACGCTGGTGGTGGGCGCGTCCGGCACCGGCAAGACCACGTTCGGGCTGCACTTCGCGGGTCGCTCGTCGGAGGCCGAGCCGGGGCTCTTCTTCGGCTTCTACGAGACGCCGCAACGCCTGCGCGAGAAGGCCCGGATGGTCGGCATCGACCTGGCGGCGTTGGAGGCCAAGGGCGCGCTGGAGATCCAGTGGCGCCCGCAGGGCGAGAACATCCTGGACGAACTGGGCCATGCCGTGCTCGACGCCGTGCAGCGTCGTCGCGTTCGGCGGCTGTTCATCGACAGCCTGGACGCGTTCATCGAGTCCGCCGTGGCGCCCGAGCGGATCGGACGCTTTTTCGCCGTGCTGGCCAACGAGCTCCGGGCGCGCGGCGTCACCACGGTCCTGTCGGCCGAAACGCGCGAAACGGGCGGGCACTACGGGCTGGTGCCGATCGGCGGCATCTCGGCGCTCGCCGACGGGCTGCTGTACCTGCAGGTGGTGCGCGCCGACCGCGGGCCGTTGCAGCGGCTGATGTCGGTCACCAAGCTGCGCGACACCGGCTTCGACTCCGTGCCCCAGCGCTTCTCCATCGACGCCGAAGGCTTGTCGCTGCACGGCCCCCTGCTCGGCACGGACGCGAAGCCGGCCGAGCTTCCCAGCGCAGCCATGCCGCGGGGGTCCACTTCCGGTGCGGGTTCCGCCGAAGGTGCGCAGGCACGGTGATGCCCCGGTGAAGTCCATCCTGGTGGTCGACGACGAGTTCGGGATGGTGGGCGTGCTCACCGCCATCCTCGAAGACGCGGGTTATCGCGTCTTCAGCGCCGCCAATGGGCGGCAGGCGCTGGCGCGGCTGTCGCAGAGCGTGCCCGACGTCGTGCTGACGGACTACATGATGCCGCTGCTGGACGGGGCGGAGCTGGGCCGTGCCATGCAGGCCTCGCCGGAGTGGCAGGCGGTGCCGATCGTGATGATGAGCGCGGTGCCGGAAGAATCCGTGCGCGCCGAGTTCAAGGGCTACCGCGCGTTCCTGCGCAAGCCCTTCGACATCCCCAAGCTGCTGCAGGCGCTGGAGCGGGCGCTGGGGGGCTGAGCTGCCAGGGGTCCGGTCCCCTGGGATTGCTCGCTTGATTGGTGCCGCCGGTCGGACTCGAACCGACACGTCCTTGCGAACGGGAGATTTTGAGTCTCCTGCGTCTACCGATTTCGCCACGGCGGCACGACAAGGGGCCGGATTATCCTTCAGACCGGCCCGGTACACAAAACGATCTTTCGCAGGGCCGCCTTGCCGGCCGGTCGCGACGCGCATAGGCTGCGGCTTCGAACAACGATCCAGACGAGGAGACGCCCTTGAAAAACCCGATGTCGGCCGTCCTACGCCGCGGTGTCCCCGTGGCGGCCCTGCCCATGGCGCTCCTGGCGCTCTCGGCCTGCTCCCCGATGCAGGGCAGCGGCAGTGGCGGCGGCGGTGGCAGCGCCGCCAACCCCATGAGCTTTTTCGTCACCAGCGCCGGATCGGGCCGCGGCGCCGACTTGGGCGGCCTGGCGGGCGCGGACCGCATCTGCCAGGACCTGGCCCAGGCCGCCGGCGCGGGCAACCGCCCCTGGCGCGCGTACCTGAGCACGCAAGCCATGGGTGGACAGCCGGCCGTGAACGCACGCGACCGCATCGGCGCCGGCCCCTGGGTCAACGCCAAGGGCGCGGTGATCGCGCGCAACGTGGCCGAGCTGCACGGCAACAACAACCTCAACAAGCAGACCGCGCTGACCGAACGGGGCATGCCGATTCCCGGCCGCGGCGACACGCCGAACCAGCACGACATCCTGACCGGCACGCAGGCCGACGGCACGGCCTTCGCGGCCGGCGAGGACCGCACCTGCGGCAACTGGACGCGCAGCGGCGCGGAAGGCGCCGTAATGGTGGGCCACCACGACCGGGTCGGACTGGCCGACACGGCCGAGGCGCGCTCCTGGAACGCGTCGCACCCGTCGCGCGGCGGCTGCAGCCAGGACGCGTTGCGGGGCACGGGCGGCGCGGGCTACTTCTACTGCTTCGCGGCGCGCTGACCGGGCGCGGTTGGGGCGGTCGCCTCGGCACCCGCATGGCGGCGGGTATCATCCGCCGCCATGCGATTGTCCGATTTCGATTTCGAGCTGCCCGAGGCGCTGATCGCGCAGGCGCCGACCGCCGACCGTGCCGCGTCGCGGCTCTTGCACCTGCCGCCCTACCCGGCCGGCGCGCCGTCCACCGTCGACGCTCGGAACCCGGCCGACACGGACGCCGCGCCACCGGCGGACCTGCGCTTTTCCGACCTTCCGGGGCTGTTGGCCCCGGGCGACCTGCTGGTGATGAACGACTCGCGCGTCATCAACGCACGCCTGCGCGGGCGCAAGCCCACCGGCGGCGAAGTCGAGCTGCTGGTCGAGCGGCTGCTGGACCCGTTCACCGTGTCGGGACAACTACGCGCCAGCCACCCGCCGACGCCGGGCGGCACCGTCCGCTTCGGCGAGGCCACCGCCACGATGGTGCGGCGGCAGGACCGCTTCTTCACCTTGCGCTTCGACTGCGAAGTCGAGCCCCTGCTGGCAAGCATCGGGCGCATGCCGCTGCCGCCGTACATCCGGCGCGAGGCCGTCGATTCGGACGCCGAGCGCTACCAGACCGTGTACGCGCGCGCGCCCGGGTCGGTCGCCGCGCCCACCGCGGGCCTGCATTTCAGCAACGACCTGCTCGACCAGCTGCGTGGGGCCGGCGTGGAGCTGGCCTTCCTGACCCTGCACGTCGGGGCCGGCACCTTCCAGCCGGTCAAGACCGACGACGTCACCCAGCACCGCATGCACACCGAGCGCTTCGTCGTGCCGTCGGCCGTAGCCGACGCCGTGGCGCGCACCCGGGCGCGCGGCGGCCGCGTGGTGGCGGTGGGCACCACCAGCCTGCGCTCGTTGGAGTCCGCGGCGAAGGACGACGGCACCGTGTCGCCCGGCGAATCCGAGACCGAACTCTTCATCACGCCGGGCTTCCGCTTCCGCGTGGTCGACGCGCTGGTCACCAACTTCCACCTGCCCCGCTCGACGCTCCTGATGCTGGTGTCGGCCTTCGCCGGCCACGCGCGCATCCGCGCCGCCTATGCGCACGCGATCCGCGAGGGCTACCGGTTCTTCAGCTACGGCGACGCCATGCTGCTGCACCGGGCCCCGGACGCCGTCCACGCGGCCGACGCGCAGGCACCGCGCTAGGACACCCATGCTCGACTTCAAGCTGCTGGCCACCGACGGCCTCGCGCGCCGCGGCACGCTCACGCTCAACCATGGCCAGGTGCAGACGCCCATCTTCATGCCGGTAGGCACGTACGGCGCGGTGAAGGCGATGAACCCGGTGGAATTGGGCGAGGTGGGCGCGCAGATCATCCTGGGCAACACCTTCCACCTGTGGCTGCGCCCGGGCACCGAGGTCATCGGCAAGTTCGGCGGGCTGCACGGCTTCAACGGCTGGCACAAGCCGATCCTGACGGATTCCGGCGGCTTCCAGGTGTTCTCGCTGGGCAAGCTGAGGAAGATCACCGAGGAAGGCGTGAAGTTCGCCTCGCCGATCAACGGTGACAAGCTCTTCCTCACGCCCGAGGAGTCGATGCGGATCCAGGACGCGCTGGATTCGGACATCGCGATGCAGTTCGACGAGTGCACGCCCTACGAGGTCGACGGCCGCCCGGCGGCCGAGAAGGAAGCCGCCGACTCGATGCGGATGAGCCTGCGCTGGGCCAGGCGGTCGCGCGACGCGTTCGACCGGTTGGGCGATGCGCGCGAGGGGGGCGGTGCGCCCGCGGCCGGCAATGCGTCCGGAGCAAAAGGCCCGCGCCCGCGCAACGCGCTCTTCGGCATCGTGCAGGGTGGCATGTTCGAGCACCTGCGCGACGAGTCGCTCGCGGGTCTCGTCGACATCGGTTTCCCGGGCTACGCGATCGGCGGGCTGTCGGTGGGCGAGCCCAAGGACGAGATGCTGCGCGTGCTGCGGCACGTGGCGCCGCGCATGCCGGCCGACAAGCCGCGTTACCTGATGGGCGTGGGCACGCCCGAAGACCTGGTCGATGGCGTGGCAGCGGGCGTGGACATGTTCGACTGCGTGATGCCGACCCGCAATGCGCGCAACGGTTGGCTCTTCACGCGTCGCGGCGACCTGAAGATGCGCAACGCGCGCTTTCGCGACGACACGCGCCCGATCGACGCGGAATGCGGCTGCTACGCCTGCCGCAATTTCTCCCGCGCGTACGTGCACCACCTGCAGCGGGTCGACGAGATCCTGGGCGCGCGCCTGGCGACGATCCACAACCTGCGCTTCTACCTGGACCTGATGCAGGCGATGCGGGACGCGATCGAGCAGGGGCGCTTCGAGGCGTTTCGGGTCGCGTTCGCCCAGGAGCGCTCGCGCGGCGTCGATTGACCCGGGCGCCGGTGCGCGGGGCCGCCTCGGCCGCGTCCGCTCGCCGAACAGTCCTTGTCGTCGGCGGTCGCTACCTGATCGTCGGCGAGCCCGACGATCCAGCCGAGAACGCATCCCGGTACTTGGCGGGCGTGAGCCCGACGCGATCACCGAAGCATCGCGTGAAGTGCGGCTGATCGGCGAACCCGCACACGAAGCCGATCTCGGCGATCGCCACGGGCGTGTTCAGCAACCACCACGCCGCTGCGCGCATGCGCAGTTCCATCAGCAGCGAAGAACAGGTCAGGCCTGCGCTCGCGAGGGAACGCTGCAGGCTGCGCGGCGCCATCCCGATTGCGCGAGCGAGATCGGCCACCGTCCGCGCCCGGGCCAGATCGCCGGCCATCGTCGCTGCGACGCGCCGTGCCGTCGGCGACCACAGGCTCGAGACGAACACATCGGCCGGTGGCCCGCTGCCGGCCACAGCCGTCGGCGCAACGCTTGACCGTGTTGGCGCGTCCGCCACGCATTCCCAGGACAGGGTCCATTCGGCGGTCTTCCCCTGATTCGCCCGTTCCAGCAACCCAGTCGCGTCCGGCCGCGGATAAGCCGGCACGCCGTCCACCCATGCGCGCACCGCTTGCGATCCGATCGTCTCCAGCAGCGCCGCCAGCACGCCCATCACGACCAGGTCCTCGGCCGCCAGCGGCGGCGCTCGCGAGTCCAGGGACCGGTGCCGCAACCGTGCCTGTTCGTGCGTCAGCAGCACCACGTCCACGCGGTGACGCGAATGGAAGTAGCGCTCCAGCCGACGCCAGCGAGCGAACAGGTCGCCTGCGTCCCGAGCGGCCGCCAGCGAGCGGTGCGTCGGATCGTGCGCCAGCCCGTGCAAGCCCCGACCGAGCAGGGGCAGCACTCCGAGGCCGCGCGCTCGCACCGCCCCCTCGACGATCGCTCGCTTCGCGTCGAGCGGCACGCGTCCGCGACCCATGGCCGGTGCCGCGTCCATGTCCACATCCAGCCCCAACGCCCGCAAGCCCTCCCTGAGCACACGGACCATGGCGGCGCTGGCGAAGTCGCTGTTCGTCATGAGCCGCGATGATGCCCCGGCGCCGTGCTCCGCATGGCCGATGCCAATGCGTCGGGGCTGATCGGCAACCGGCTCGCCCGCACGCCGCAAGCGGCGCGGACCGCGTTGGCAATCGCCGCCCCGGCCGCCACGATCGCCGTTTCGCCCGCAGCACCCGGCGGCTCGTCCGAGTCGACCAGGACGATGTCCATCGGCGGGACGTCCCCGAAGCGCGGAATCGGATAGTCGGCGAAGGTCGCGGCCCCGACGCGCGAATCGCCAACGGGCAGTCGCTCGACGAGCGTCATGCCCAGCCCCCAGACCAAGTTGCCCTCGCACTGCGCCCGCACCTGGTCCGGATCGATCACCCGCCCGCAGTCATGCGCGCACCACAGCCGGCGCACCACGACTTCGCCGCTGGTCTCGGTGACGTCCACTTCCGCCACGACGGCCGCGTACCCCGCGCCCTTGTAGACGCCGCAGGCCACGCCACGCCCGCGACGCACGCCGGGCGCGGTCGTGCCGCTGGACTGGCCCCAGCCGCTCGACTGCCGCCAGCCGCTCACCGTGGCCACCTGCCGCAAGACGCCGGCCAGGCGCGCGTCGGCGACATGATCCAGCCGGAACGCCACCGGGTCGCGTCCCGCGACGCGCGCGCACTCGTCGATCGCGCATTCGATCGCCATGACGTTGGGGCCGGCGCCCAGGCCGCGCCAGGGGCCGGTCCAGACCGGCAGGCGGGCCAGGTCGAATTCCACGCGCACCGCATCGACACCATAGGGCGGCAGCGCGCCACGGGCGACGCCGTCGTCGCCAAGCGCCAGATCCGTGGCCCGCTGCAGCCAGGCAGGCAGCACGGCGCCGGTGAAGAGCACGTGGCTGCTCGCGAACGCGTGCCACCAGGCGGCCAGCCGCCCATCCGCGCCGAGCCGCACGCGGACGCGATGGCTGGACGGCGGCCGGTGGAAGGCCAAGCCGAACTCCTGCGCGCGGGTCCACTGGACCTTGACGGGCGCGCCGACCGCACGCGCCAGCACTGCCGCTTCGAGCTCGACGGTGCAGATCGTCCGTCCGCCGAAACCCCCGCCCACGCGGCAGCCCTGCACCACCACCCGGTCCGGCGCCAGGCCCAATCGCCGGGCAATCACGTCGCGTTGATAGAAGACATCCTGCGACCCGACCCACGCGTGCAGGCCGCCCTGCCCGTCCGGTTCGGCCACGCAGGCGCGCGCCTCGATCGACGCGTGCGCCGCGAGCGGCACGTCCAAGCGCAAGTCCACGTCCCATGAAGCGCCCGCGTCGATCGGCGCGGACGCGAGGCGTTTCGTTCGCGCCGAACGGCCCGACAACCGAGCATCGATGTCGAGCGCCTCGTCGATGGCTCGCGCGTCGAACTCGCCCTCTCGATGCCATCGAATGGCGAGCGCCCGCTCGATCCGATCGAGCGCGCCGGGCGTGCGGGCCACGATGCCGACGCCCTCCGACCGGCCCAGCACCAGCAATGGATCGCGGATCAACGCGACGAAGCCCGACACGGCGCGCGCGGCCGCCTCGTCCATCGACAATGCGCGCGAAGCCAGGTCGGGCGCGACGGGTGCGCGCAGCACGCGTCCGAACACCATGCCCGGCCGCCGCACGTCGCCGACATAGAGCGGCGCACCGCGAACGATCTCCGTACCCTGCTCCAGGGGCGCCAAGCGGCCGCGACGGGTGCCGTCCATCGCGGTCTGGGCGATGCGCGGATGCCCGCCGACGGGCGCATCCGCGCTTCGCCGGCTCAACGATCGCAGTTGCTCGGGTGGACGCGCGCGTACGGCGAGCACGCCACCCTCGGCGCCGGCCGCGACCGCTTCCCGAAGGGTCGCGCATGCCTGCGCCAACGGCAGCGCGAAGTCGCGCAGCGATTCGCTGCCCACGGTCGCCCGCACGCGTCCGATGTCCGACGTCGACGGGAATCGCATCTCCACCGCATCCCAGGGCACGCCGAGCTCGTCGCAAGCGATGCGCTTGAGCCCGCTCGCGACGCCCTGCCCCATCTCGACGCGCGGCAGGAACAGCACGTACCGGCCATCCGCATGCCGGATCCAGCCGGACGCGTCCTGCGGCCGGGGCGCCGGCCGCCAAGGAATCACCGGCAGGCCGTTACATCCCGCACTGAACGCGACGACCAGTCCGCCCCCGACCGCCTGGAGGAACCGACGGCGCCCGGGAAGAGGCACGCGCGCCCTCACCGCGCACGTTCCGCCGGACCGTCGATGGCGCCTTCCTCGGCGACGTCACGACGAGCGAGGTCGCGTTGCATGACGACGCGATGCACCGCTGCGCGGATCCGTTGCTGGGTTCCGCACCGGCACAGGTTGCCTGCCATGGCTCGCGTGACGTCGTCGTCGGTGGGACGCGGGATGCGCCGGAGCAGCGCCACCGCGCTCATGACCTGGCCGGCCTGGCAGTACCCGCATTGCGGCACGGATTCGTCCAGCCATGCCTGCTGCACCGGATGCAGACGGTCTCCCTGCGCCAGTCCCTCGATCGTGGTCACCGAGCGGCCGTGGGCGTCGCGCGTCGAGACCAGGCAGGCACGCACGGGCTGGCCGTCGAGCAACACCGTGCACGCGCCGCACAGCCCGACGCTGCAACCGAACTTGGCGCCGACCAGCCCCCAGCCCTCGCGCAGCGTCTGCAACAGCGATTCCTCTTCCCAACCGATGGGCAGCGCCATCGGGTGTCCGTTGACCATGATCTTCATCGCTTCCTCCATGGGCCTGCGTCGCGAGCGCCCGTTCGGTGGAAGATGCTAGGCATCCGACGCCCCGGGTGTATTGAACGCACGCGCCAATCGATCTGTCGGGTCGGCTCGCCGCTGTCGACCGAGCGGGCTGCCGCATCGGCATCGCCGCTTCACGCCACCGGAGAACGGCTCATGCCACCCCGCCCACCCCGCCCGCCCCACCGCCCGGCGCCCCGCACCGTCCGGCCATGCAAGGCCCTCGGGCTATAATCGACAGATTGCCCAGGAGAAGGAATAACGTGTTGATTTCCAACGCTTATGCGCAGGCCGCGGGCGGCGCCGCGGGCTTCGAGCAGCAACTGATGGGCCTGCTGCCCATCGTGCTGATGTTCGTGGTGCTGTATTTCCTGATGATCCGCCCCCAGATGAAGCGGGCCAAGGAGCAGCGCCAGATGGTCGACGCGCTGCAAAAGGGCGACGAGGTCATCACCGCCGGCGGCATCGTGGGGCGCATCACCAAGGTGGGCGAGGCCTACATCACCGTCGAAGTCGGCCAGGGCGCCAACAGCGCGGTCGAGATGACCTTGCAGAAGCAAGCCGTGCAGACCCTGCTGCCCAAGGGCACCATCAAAGCGCTGTGACGCCGTGAACCGCTACCCCCTCTGGAAGTACCTGATCATCGCGGCCGCGCTGCTGTTCGGGTTCCTGTACACCCTGCCGAACTTCTTCGGCGAAGCGCCCGCAGTCCAGGTCTCCAGCGGGAAGGTCACGCTCAAGGTCGACGCGGCGTTGCTGCCGCGGGTCGAGCAGGCGCTGGCCCAAGCCAACATCCGCGCCGACGGCGTGGTGTTCGACGGCAACTCGATCCGCGTGCGGCTGCCCGACACCGACACGCAGCTCAAGGCCAAGGACGTCATCGCGCGCGCGCTGAACCCCGACCCGGCCGATCCGTCCTGGATCGTGGCGCTGAACCTGCTGTCCTCGTCGCCGCAGTGGCTCACGTCCATCCGCGCGCTGCCCATGTACCTGGGCCTGGACCTGCGCGGCGGCGTGCACTTCCTGATGCAGGTCGACATGAAACAGGCGCTGACCAAGCGCCTGGACGGCACGGCCAGCGACATCCGCACCGACCTGCGCGACCGCGGCATCCGGCACGCCGGCATCACGCGCAGCGGCAACGCCATCGAGGTCCGCTTCCGCGACGAAGCCACGCGCAACGCCGCGCGCAATCGCCTGTCCGACACCAACCAGGACCTGCAGCTGGCCGAAGCCACCGACAGCGAAGGCCTGAAACTGGTCGCCACCTTCAAGCCCGAGGCCGAGCGCCGGGTGCAGGACAACGCGCTCAAGCAGAACATCACCACCCTGAACAACCGCATCAACGAGCTCGGCGTGGCCGAGCCGATCATCCAACAGCAAGGCGTCGACCGCGTCGTGGTGCAGCTGCCGGGCGTGCAGGACACGGCCAAGGCCAAGGACATCCTGGGCCGCACGGCCACGCTGGAAGTGCGCATGGCCTGCGAGGCGCCGGAAGAGCTCGCGGGTTTTGCCAGCGGCACCGTGCCCTTCGGCTGCGAGCGCTACGTCGAGCGCGGCGGCGCGCCGCTGCTGGTGCGCAAGCAGGTCATCCTGACCGGCGAGAACCTCACCGACGCGCAGGCCGGGTTCGACAGCCAGACGCAGGAACCGGCCGTCCACCTGACGCTGGACGCCAAGGGCGCGCGCATCTTCCGCGACGTCACGCGCGAGAACGTCGGCAAGCGCATGGCCATCCTGCTGGTCGAGAAGGGCAAGGGCGAAGTGGTCACGGCGCCGGTCATCCGCACCGAGATCGGCGGCGGCCGCGTGCAGATCAGCGGCCGCATGACCACGGTCGAGGCCAACGACACGGCGCTGCTGCTGCGCGCGGGTTCGCTCGCCGCCCCGATGGAGATCATCGAGGAGCGCACCATCGGCCCGTCTCTAGGCGCCGAGAACATCGCCAAGGGCTTCAATTCCACGCTGTACGGCTTCATCGCGATCGCCGTCTTCATGAGCGCGTACTACCTGCTCTTCGGCGTGATCTCCACCGTCGCCCTGGCGGTCAACGTGCTGCTGCTGGTGGCGCTGCTGTCCTTGCTGCAGGCCACGCTCACCTTGCCGGGCATCGCGGCCATCGCCCTGACGCTGGGCATGGCGATCGACGCCAACGTGCTGATCAACGAGCGGGTGCGTGAAGAGCTGCGCCGCGGCGCCACGCCGCAGGCGGCCATCGCCACCGGCTACGACCGCGCGTGGGCCACCATCCTGGACTCCAACATCACCACGCTGATCGCAGCGGTGGCGCTGCTCACCTTCGGCTCGGGCCCGATCCGCGGCTTCGCGATCGTGCACGCGCTGGGCATCCTGACCTCGATGTTCTCGGCCGTGTTCGTCTCGCGCGGGATCGTCAACCTGGTCTACGGCCAGCGCAAGCGGGTGGCGAAGCTGTCCATCGGCCAGGTCTGGCAACCCAACGCCGGCAAGCCGCAGCAGGCACGCACGCAGTCCTGATCCAACGCCTGCGGGCACCACAGAAGCGAACACATGGAATTCTTCAGGATCCGGCGCGACATCCCGTTCATGCGGCACGCGCTGCTGCTCAACCTGATCTCGGCGCTGACCTTCGCGCTGGCGGTCTTCTTCCTGGCCACGCGCGGCCTGCACCTGTCGATCGAGTTCACCGGCGGCACGGTGATGGAGGTGGCCTACCCGCAGGCCGCCGAGGTCGAGCGCATCCGCGGCACCGTCGGCAAGCTGGGCTTCACCGACTTCCAGGTGCAGAACTTCGGCACCTCGCGCGACGTGATGATTCGCCTGCCCGTGCAGAAGGGCGTCACCTCGGCGCAGCAGAGCGAGCAGGTGCTGGGTGCGCTGCGCGCAGACCAGCCCGGCGTGGAACTGCGCCGCGTGGAGTTCGTGGGGCCGCAGGTGGGCCGCGAACTGGCCGAGGACGGCGCCATGGCGCTGCTCTTCGTCGTGATCGGCATCATGATCTACCTGGCCATCCGCTTCGAGTGGAAGCTGGCGGTGGCATCCATCGTGGCCAACCTTCACGACGTGGTCATCATCCTGGGCTTCTTCGCCTTCTTCCAGTGGGAGTTCTCGCTGTCGGTGCTGGCGGCGGTGCTGGCGGTGCTGGGCTACTCGGTCAACGAATCGGTGGTCATCTTCGACCGCGTGCGCGAGAAGTTCCGCGAGCGCCAAGCCAAGTCCATGACCACGCCGCAGGTGCTGGACCACGCGATCACCAGCACCATCAGCCGCACCATCATCACCCACGGCTCGACGCAGATCATGGTGCTGTCGATGTTGCTGCTGGGCGGCCCCACGCTGTACTACTTCGCGTTGGCGCTGACCATCGGCATCCTGTTCGGCATCTATTCGTCGGTGTTCGTCGCGGCGGCCATCGCCATGTGGCTGGGCGTCAAGCGCGAAGACCTGCTCAAGCCGACCAAGAAACAGGAAGCCGAGGCCTAGGAAAAGGCGGTCCCCTAAAAACGGGGACAAACACAATTGTCGATACGGGGGCGGACGACGGTGTCCGCCCTTTCGCATTTCGCGCGGCGCTCGCTGCCCGCTTTCCGCTCGCGCCTCACACGTCTTCTCCCTCACGACCCCGACGAAGCCCACTTCGATGACCGAGTCGCCTGCCACCACCATCACCGCCGCCTCTCCCGCCGACCTTCCGGACCTGATGCGACTCATCCGCGCGTTGGCCGTGTACGAGAAGCTGGAGCACTTGGTGGTGGCGGACGAGGCCGCGTTGAACGCGGCGCTCTTCGGCGCGGGGGCGAACTGCGAGGCATTGATCGCACGCACGGCGCCGGTGCCGCACGGCGGCGCCGAGACGGGCGGCCCGTCAGGCGAGGCCGTCGGCTTCGCGCTCTACTTCCACAATTTCTCGACCTTCCTGGGCCGCAAGGGCCTGTACCTGGAAGACCTGTTCGTGGTGCCGGAACGCCGTGGGGCGGGCCTGGGCCGCGCGCTGCTGCAACGCCTGGCCGCGATCGCGGTCGAGCGCGGCTGCGGGCGCTTCGAATGGACGGTGCTGGACTGGAACACGCCCGCCATCGGCTTCTACGAGGCGATGGGGGCGCAGGTGCTGCCGGATTGGCGCATCGTGCGCGTCACGGGCGAGTCGCTTCAGCGGATGGCGGCCGGCTGAAGCGAAACACGGCAGGCGCGGCGTCCGACGGACGCGGTGCCTGCCGTCGAAGCGAGGGGGCGGACACCAGGGAAAATGGTGTCTGCCCCCTTTTCGACTCCTCTTGACTTACGGCTGGTCGCGCAGGCCTTCGACCTGCAGCGAGATCTTCACTTCGTCGCCGACGACCGCGGCCGGCAGGTTGGTGATGCCGAACTCGCGGCGGTTGACCGTCGCGGTGGCGTCACCGCCGCACAACTCACGCTTGAGCATCGGGTGCTGGATGCACTTGAACTGCGTCAGTTGCAGCGTCACGGGACGGGTCACGCCCATCATCGTCAACTGGCCTTCCACGGCGGTGGGCACGTCGCCATTGAACTTGGCCAGTTGCCCCTTGTAGGCGATGGTCGGGAACTGCTCGACCTTGAACCAGTTGTCGCCCTTGGCATGGCCGTTCATCGTCGCGACACCGAAGTCCAGCGACGCCGGGTCGATGCTCACGTCCACCGTTCCGGTCTTGGCGGCGCGGTCGAACATGACCTTGCCGGTGCTCTTGGTGAACTTGCCCTTCCAGGTCGAGACGCCCAGGTGGCTGAACTCGATGGTCGGGAAGGTGTGGGTCGGGTCGAGCGTGTAGCTCGCCGTCTGCGCGGAAGCGCCGGTGGCGGCCACGCCGAGCAGCACGGCGACGAGCGGGGCGATGATGCGTTTCATAGGCTCTCTCTTCTTGGTGGCGCGGGTCAGCGCGCCGTGGCGATGCGGAACTTGACGATCACTTCGTCGGCGACCAGCGAGGTGTCCTTCCATTCGCCTTCGCCGATATTGAAGGCCAGCCGCTTGATCGGCACCTGGCCTTCGAACAACTGCACGTTGCCCTCGTTGCGCACCGTCACCGGCGCAACGACGTCGATCGTGCGGCCCTTGATGGTGAGCTTGCCCGGAACCTCGAAGCGGTTCGGGCCGGCGGCCTTGGCCCCGCCGTTGACCACGAACGTGGCCTTCGGGTGCGTGGCCGCATCGAACCAGGCCTTGCGGCGCACCTCGGCGTTGAAATCGGCTTCGCCCAGGTCCAGGCTCGCGACGTCGATCTCGACCGTGCCCTTGCCCTCGGCGGGCTTGGCCGGGTCGAAGGCGACCTGCGCGCGGAAGGTCTTGAAGGGCGCGTCGATGGGCACGTTCATCTGCCGGAAGGTGGCGACCACGCTGCTGCGCGCCGGCTGGAACGTCTGGGCCCAGGCGACCGCCGACACGGCGAGCGCCAAGCCGGCGCCTGCGGCGGCCATGAAGCCGCGCGCGCGGCGGGCGGACATCGTCTGCTTCATCGGTGTTCCTTGCTGAGGGTGCGTGGGCGCGCGCGCAGCGACATGCGGCCGAGCGTGCCGTCGCGGTCGACGATCGAATGCTTCAACGCCGCCACGACATGCAGCAGCACCAGGGTGGCCAGCACGTAGCCCAGCCATTGGTGGACGAGCTTCAAGGCGACCTTCAGGCCTTCGTCCTTGGGCAGCAAGTCGGGCAGCTGCCACAACCCCAAGTAGACCGTGGGCACGCCGGCGGCGGAGCTGTACAGCCAGCCCGACAGCGGAATGGCCAGCATCAGCAGGTACAGCAGCACGTGCGTGCCGTGCGCGGCCGCCAGCTGCCAGCGCGGCTGCCCGGGCAGCGGCACCGGCGGCTTGTGCGTGGCGCGCCAGAGCAGGCGCGCGGCCGCCAGCGCGAACACCGTCACGCCCAGCCACTTGTGCCACGAGTAGTACTTGAGCTTGGCCGGCGAGAACGGCAGCCCCACCATGTACAGGCCCAGCGGGAAGGCCGCGACGATCAGCAGCGCGACCACCCAGTGGAACAGCACGGCGACGTTGCCGTAACGCTCGGCGGCGATGCCCGCCGCCGCGTCGAGGGCGGCACCCGGCGAGTTGGCCAGACGGTTCATCGCGCGCCGCCTTCGGCGACCTCGGCGACCGGCTCGACTAGCGCGTCGCGCAAGCGCGCCAGCGCCTGGTTGATGCCGGAAAGATCGGATTCGGCGAAACCCGCGAACCGCGACTTCAGGTGCCGCACATGCGCGGGGAACACCTGCTCGAAGAGCGCCTCGCCCGCGTCGGTGAGCCTGACCAGCACGCTGCGACGGTCTTCCACGCTGGGCGTGCGGACGACGTAGCCGCGCGCCTCCAGCCGGTCCAGGACGCCGGTCAGCGTGCCCTTGGTGATCAGCGTCTGCTCGCCGAGCTCACGGCAACTCATGCCGGGCGTGCGGCCCAGCGTCGCGATGATGTCGAACTGGGGCGGGGTGAGGCCCAACTCGCGCACGTGGCGACCCGACGCCTGCTCGAATGCCTGGTAGCACTCGGCCAGCAAGCGGATGGTCCGCAAGTGGGGCTCGGCCAATCGACGACTCCTGATGCGCCTCGAAATAGTCCGAGGTCGATTTGTCCTAATGCGAACTATCTTCGGACAATGGGGATGCCGTGTCAAGCGCTTCGATCGCCTCAGACGCCGCGTGCCAGTTCCGCCGCCAAGCCGACGTACGACGCTGGCGTCATCGCCAACAAGCGTTGCTTGGCGTCGTCCGGAATGCCCAACTGCGCGACGAACTCGCGCAGCGTGTCGCGCGCGATGCCCTTGCCGCGGGTCAGGTCCTTCAGCTGCTCGTAGGGGTTGGGCACGCCATGGCGGCGCATCACGGTCTGGATCGGCTCGGCCAGCACTTCCCAGGCGTCGTCCAGGTCGCGGGCAATGGCCGCGCGGTTGGTCTCCAGCTTGCCCAGGCCCTTCAGGCAACTGTCCCAGGCCAGCAGCGTGTGGCCGAGCGCGTTGCCAACGTTGCGCAGCACCGTGGAGTCGGTCAGGTCGCGCTGCCAGCGCGACACCGGCAGCTTGTCGGCAAGGTGGCGCAGCAGCGCGTTGGCCACGCCCAGGTTGCCCTCGGAGTTCTCGAAGTCGATCGGGTTGACCTTGTGCGGCATGGTCGACGACCCGACCTCTCCCGCATTCAGCTTCTGCTTGAAGTAGCCCAGCGACACGTAGCCCCACACGTCGCGGTCCAGGTCCACCAGGATGGTGTTGGCGCGGGCCACCGCGTCGAAGAGCTCGGCCATCCAGTCGTGAGGCTCGATCTGGATGGTGTAGGGGTTCCATTCCAGCCCCAACGACTCGACCACGCCGCGCGCCACGCGTTGCCAGTCCACCTCCGGATAGGCGGCCAGGTGCGCGTTGAAGTTGCCCACCGCGCCGTTCATCTTGGCCAGCGGCCGCACCACGGCGACACGCTCGCGGGCCCGCGAAAGACGCGCCGCGAAGTTCGCCATCTCCTTGCCCAGCGTGGTGGGCGACGCGGGTTGGCCATGCGTGCGCGACAGCATCGCCACGTCGGCGTTGGCGTGCGCCAGCCGACGCAACGCCTCCACCAGATCGTCCAGCCGCGGCAGCAGGACCTCATCGCGCGCCCGCGAGAACATGAGCGCGTGCGAGACGTTGTTGATGTCCTCGGAAGTGCAGGCGAAGTGGATGAACTCGGCCGCGGCTGCCAGCGCCGGGTCGCCCTCCACCTTCTCCTTCAGGAAGTATTCGACCGCCTTGACGTCATGGTTGGTGACCTGCTCGATCGCCTTGATCCGTTCGGCGTCCGCCGCGTCGAAGCCCTCCGCCACGGCCGACAAACGCGCGCGCGAAGCCTCCGGGAAAGCGGGCAGCTCCGCCAGCCCCAGCTCGGACAGGGCGAGCAGCCACGCCACCTCCACCTGCACGCGGTGGCGCATGAACGCGCCTTCGGACAACAGCGGCCGAAGCGGGTCCAGCCGTGGCGCATAGCGGCCGTCGAGCGGGGACAATGCATCGAGTTGCGAGGCGGACATGGCGCATCGGCCGGCGCGGGACGCCGGCGGTCGGGTTCGGGGGGCTGCGATCCTAACACCGCGGATCGGCGGGCTATACTGCCGCGGCCCTCCCCCACCGTCCCGCCCATGAAGCTGATCGGCTCGAACACCAGCCCTTATGTTCGCAAGGTCCGCGTCGTGTTGGCCGAAAAGCGGATCGACTACCAATACGAGCTCGAGGACGTCTGGTCGCCCGACAGCCACATCGCGCAGATGAATCCGCTGTCCAAGGTGCCGGTGCTGGTGATGGACGACGGCGGGGTGGTCTACGACTCGGCCGTCATCGTGGAATACCTGGACACCCTCACGCCGGTGCACCGGCTGATTCCGCCGTCGGGCCGCGCGCGCGCGGAGGTGCGCACCTGGGAGGCGCTGGGCGACGGCGTGCTCGACGCGGCCATCACCGTGAGGCTGGAATCCACGCTGCGCACCGAGGCGCAGCGCAGCCCCCAGTGGATCGCGCGCCAGATGGCCAAGATCGAGAACGGCCTGCGCGCCATGTCGCTGGGGCTGGGCGACCACCCCTGGTGTTGCGAGGGCAAGTATTCATTGGCCGACGTGGCCGTGGGGTGCGCGCTGGGCTACCTGGACTTCCGGTTCCCGCAACTGGACTGGCGCGGCCCCCACCCCAACCTGGCGCGTCTGGCGCAGCAGCTGTCCACGCGGCCGTCGTTCCAGCAGACGACGCCGCCCTGAAAAGGGGACAGACACCAATTTCCGTCGGGCGGGGTCGCACATCGAGACCATGGCGACAACGGAAATTGGTGTCTGCCCCCCTTTTCAGGACGCCCGCGCGATGATCCCGCCGCCCAGGCAGACATCGCCGTCGTAGAGCACCGCGCTCTGCCCCGGGGTCACCGCCCACTGCGGCGCCTGAAAGCGCAGCGAAAAGACTGCCGCAGCGCCCGCGTCGGCGCTCCCGGGCTCGTCCGTGGACGGCTGGGCGCCGACTCGCAGCACGCAGGCCGCATCGTGTTGCCGGTAGCGCGTCTTGGCGCCGTACGCGCCGGGCGCTGGCGGCTCGCCCGACACCCACGAGGCGGATTCGGCCTCCACCGTGCTCGACTGCAGCAGCGGATGGTCGTGGCCCTGCACCACGGTCAGCGTGTTGGCCGCCATGTCCTTGCGCGCGGCGAACCAGGGCTCCCCCGAGCCGCCGCGCGCCCCGCCGATGCCGATGCCCTTGCGCTGGCCCAGCGTGTAGAAGGCCAGGCCCATGTGTTCGCCCACCCGCGCGCCCTCGGGCGTGACCATGGGACCCGGACGCGTGGGCAGGTAGCGGTTCAGGAACTCCCGGAAGGGCCGCTCGCCGATGAAGCAGATGCCGGTCGAGTCCTTCTTGGCCGCGTTGGCCAGGCCGATCTCGCGCGCGATCGCGCGCACCGCGCTCTTGTGCAGGTGGCCCACCGGGAACAACGCGCGCGACACCTGCGCCTGCGTCAGGCGGTGCAGGAAATAGCTCTGGTCCTTGGACGGGTCCAGCCCGCGCAGCAGCTGCGCGCGGCCGTCGGCGCCATGGCGCACGCGCGCGTAGTGGCCAGTGGCGATGCGCGCGGCGCCCAGCGACATCGCGTGGTCCAGGAAGGCCTTGAACTTGATCTCGGCGTTGCACAGCACGTCCGGGTTGGGCGTGCGGCCGGCGGAGTATTCGCGCAGGAACTCGGCGAAGACGCGGTCCTTGTACTCGGCCGAGAAATTGACCGCCTCCAGCGGCACGCCGACCACGTCGGCCGCCGCCGCCGCGTCGATCAGGTCCTGGCGCGTGGAGCAGTACTCGCCGTCATCGTCGTCTTCCCAGTTCTTCATGAAGAGGCCGACCACGTCGAAGCCCTCGCGCTTGAGCAGCCACGCGGCCACCGACGAGTCCACGCCGCCCGACATGCCTACGACGACGCGCTCAGGCATCGGGGCCTCCGGTCACGCTGGCGTCGGTGCGGATCAGGTCCAGCGGAAAGCGGCGTCCGGCCAGGTAGTCGTCGACCACCGTTTGCACCAGCGGGCTGCGGTGGCGCCGTGCGGCCGCGCGCAGTTCGTCGACGGTGAGCCACAGCGCGCGCACGATGCCCGTGTCCAAGGCGCGGCCGGGGTCGTGGTCCAGCACCCGGCAGGCGAACGCGTAGCGCACGTAGGTGGTCTCCGGCGGCGCGTCGTCCACCGGGGCCGCGCCCGACAGGCGCGCCATGTAGATGCCCACCAGGGCGACCGGTTCGACGCGATGGGCCGTCTCTTCCAGCGCTTCGCGCGACACCGCCTGCGCCAGGCTCTCGCCGGGCTCCAGGTGGCCGGCCGGCTGGTTCAGCCGCAGGCCCGCGCGCGTGTGCTCCTCGACGAGCAGGAAGCGGCCGTCGCGCTCGACCACCGCGGCCACCGTGGTGTTGGGTTTCCAGTGATGCATCGCGCCGGACGCCACGAAACCCCTGATTTTACCGGGCATGTTATAAAACCGCCGCGGCTCGCACAGCGCCCAGCCCGATACGAAAAGCCCGGAGGAACCCCACATGCGGATCGGCATCCCCGCCGAAACGCGGCCCGGCGAGGCTCGCGTCGCCGCCACGGCCGAGACGGTCAAGAAGCTCGCCGCAGCCGGTCACGAAGTGCTCGTCCAGCAAGGCGCCGGTCTGCGCGCCAGCCAGACCGACGACGCCTACGCCGCGGCCGGCGCCACCGTGGTCGACGCGGCACAGGCGCTGTCGGCCCCGCTGGTGCTCAAGGTGCGCTCGCCCTCCGCCGAGGAACTGGCGCACATGCGGCCGGGCGCGGGGCTGGTGGGCATGCTCGAGCCCTTCGACCGCGCCGGCCTGGAGCGCATGGCGGCCGCGGGGCTCTCGGCCTTCGCGCTGGAGGCCGCGCCGCGCACTACGCGCGCGCAGTCCATGGACGTGCTGTCCAGCCAGGCCAACATCGCCGGTTACAAGGCGGTGATGATCGCGGCCAACGTGTATGGTCGCTTCTTTCCAATGCTCATGACCGCCGCCGGCACGGTGAAGGCCGCGCGCGTGGTCATCCTGGGCGCGGGCGTCGCGGGCCTGCAGGCCATCGCCACCGCCAAGCGCTTGGGCGCCGTCATCGAGGCCTCGGACGTGCGCCCCGCGGTCAAGGAGCAGGTCGAGTCGCTGGGCGCCAAGTTCATCGACGTGCCCTTCGAGACCGAAGAGGAACGCGAGATCGCGCAAGGCGTGGGCGGCTACGCGCGCCCGATGCCGCAGGCCTGGATGCAGCGCCAGGCCGCCGCGGTGGCCGAGCGCGTGCGCCAGGCCGACATCGTGATCACCACCGCGTTGATCCCGGGCCGCAAGGCGCCGGTGCTGGTGACCGAGGAGATGGTCGCGTCGATGAAGCCGGGCAGCGTGATCGTGGACCTGGCCGTCGAGCAGGGCGGCAACTGCCCGCTGTCCGAACCCGGCCGCACGGTCACCAAGCACGGCGTGCACCTCGTGGGCGAGACCAACCTGCCGGCGATGCTGGCGGCCGACGCCAGCGCGCTCTACGCGCGCAACGTGCTGGATTTCCTCAAGCTGGTGCTGCCCGCGCCCGCCAAGGGCGAGCCCGCGCCGGCGGGCCTCGCCATCGACCTCGAAGACGACATCGTGAAGGCATGCCTCGTGGCCCGCGACGGCCAGGTGCTGCGCAGCTGACAAGGCGGACATCCCATGGAAATGATCGACCACACCGTCGTCAACCTGATCATCTTCGTGCTGGCCATCTACGTCGGCTACCACGTGGTCTGGAACGTCACGCCCGCCCTGCACACGCCGCTGATGGCGGTCACCAACGCGATCAGCGCGATCGTGATCGTGGGCGCGATGCTGGCGGCGGCGCTGACGCAGACGCCGCTGGGCAAGGTCATGGGCGTGCTGGCCGTGGCGCTGGCCGCGGTCAACGTCTTCGGCGGCTTCCTGGTGACGCGCCGCATGCTGGAGATGTTCAAGAAGAAAGAGCCCAAGGCGAAGTCCTGACATGACGGTCAAGGGCTTCATCTTCCTGATGGTGGTGACCATGGCGGCGGTGGCCGCGGGCGCCGCCATCGGCGACCAGGTGGCCGCGCCCGGGCTGGAGCGCACGCTGACCGTGGCGCTGGTGGCCGCGCCCATCGTGTACCTGGCCGGCCTGTTCGCCGAGCGGCGCGGCTGGGTCAGCGGCCAATTCAACTTCGGCCGCCGCGGCGACGCCGAACCGCGCACGCAAGACAACGACAACGACCGATCCTCCGGAGACCCCAAGTGACGCTCAGCCTGAACGTCGTCGTCCTGCTGTACCTGGTCGCGTCCGTGTTCTTCATCCAGGCCCTCAAGGGCCTGTCGCATCCGACCACCTCCCGGCGCGGCAACGCCTTCGGCATGATCGGCATGGCCATCGCCGTCGTGACCACGGTGGCGCTGATCGCCAAGCTGGCGGGCGAAGCCGCCAACGCGGCCGGCGTGGCGGCGGGCACGGCGGCCGACGCGGTCAACGGCGCGGCCGCGGCCGCCACCGCCGCCACTGGCACCTCGCTGGCGGCCGGGTTGGGCTGGGTGCTGCTGGGGCTGGCGGTGGGCGGCGCGGTCGGCACCGTGATGGCCAAGCGGGTCGAGATGACGAAGATGCCGGAGCTGGTCGCGTTCATGCACTCCATGATCGGGCTGGCGGCGGTGTTCATCGCGGTGGCGGCGGTGGCCGAGCCGGCCGCGCTGGGCATCACGCGCGCCGTGGGCGACCCCATCCCGCTGGGCAACCGCATCGAGCTCTTCGTGGGCACCTTCGTGGGCGCCATCACGTTCTCGGGCTCGGTCATCGCCTTCGGCAAATTGTCGGGCAAGTACAAGTTCCGGCTGTTCCAGGGCGCGCCCGTGGTGTTCAGCGGGCAGCACATGCTGAACCTGGGACTGGCCATCGCCATGCTGGCGCTGGGCCTGTGGTTCTTCGCCACGCAGCAGTGGACGCCGTATGTCCTGATGACGCTGATCGCCTTCGTGCTGGGCGTGCTGATCATCATCCCGATCGGCGGCGCCGACATGCCGGTGGTGGTGTCGATGCTCAACAGCTATTCGGGCTGGGCGGCGGCAGGCATCGGCTTCTCGCTGAACAACCCGATGCTGATCATCGCGGGCTCGCTGGTGGGCTCCTCGGGCGCCATCCTGTCCTACATCATGTGCCGGGCGATGAACCGCTCGTTCTTCAACGTGATTCTGGGCGGCTTCGGCGGCGACGCGGCGGCCGGCGGCCCGGCGGGCGCGCAGGCCCAGCGCAGCGTCAAGAGCGGCAGCGCCGACGACGCGGCCTTCCTGATGACCAACGCCGAGACGGTCGTGATCGTGCCGGGCTACGGCCTGGCGGTGGCGCGCGCGCAGCACGCGCTCAAGGAGTTGGCGGGCAAGCTGACCGAGCGCGGCGTGACCGTGAAGTACGCGATCCACCCGGTGGCCGGCCGCATGCCCGGCCACATGAACGTGCTGCTGGCCGAGGCCGAGGTGCCCTACGACCAGGTGTTCGAGATGGAGGACATCAACGGCGAGTTCGGCCAGGCCGACGTCGTGCTGGTGCTGGGCGCCAACGACGTGGTGAATCCGGCGGCCAAGGACCCCAAGAGCGCGATCGCCGGCATGCCGATCCTGGAGGCCTACAAGGCCAAGACGGTGATCGTGAACAAGCGCTCGATGGCCAGCGGCTACGCGGGCCTGGACAACGAGCTCTTCTACATGGACAAGACCATGATGGTGTTCGGCGACGCCAAGAAGGTGGTCGAGGACATGGTGAAGGCGGTCGAATAGGGTTGATTCCCGCTGGGCGACCCCCATGTCCGCGTCTCATCGCCCCCAGGAGGCCCCGGCCATGCAGCAGACCGTCCCGCAGCGCATCGATCCCGAGCGCGACGCTTCGCTCAAGCGCGTCACGCTGATCGACTACGGCCTGCACATCGT